>Ga0160447_100586_pt1 | contig 16596 bp, 13 predicted proteins | sample HID1973K_E1MG_FD_108222 | JGI IMG/M metagenome (GOLD analysis project Ga0160447, IMG submission 108222) | Enriched mosquito-associated microbial communities from UW Madison campus, WI, USA - HID1973K_E1 MG | ecosystem: Host-associated > Arthropoda: Insects > Digestive system > Unclassified ...
ACAGCTGTTCTGTTGTTGCTCCTCACCATGGTCCTGCTCGGCGTTTTTCCTCTGGACGTCATCCTTCCTTCGTTTCCTGCGATGTCGGCGCACTTCGCGACACCCTCCTCGAACATCGCGCTGTCCATCAGCATCTTCGCCGTGGGCTTTTCGATCTCGCAGTTTTTCCTCGGGCCGCTTTCGGACAGGCTGGGGCGTAAACGCCTGCTGATGATTGGCATGCTGGTTTCCATCGTCGGAGCAGTGGGATGTGCCGGCAGCGAGCAGTTTGCACCGTTCGTTTTCTTTCGCGGCGTCCAGGCCATTGGCTGCGGTAGTTTTGTCCTGAGCAATGCGCTGGTTCAGGATATTTTTACGGCTGAAGAACGGGATCGGGTAAGAATATGGATGACCACTGCGAGCGGTCTTTTCATTTCCACGGCACCGCTTCTGGGCACCTTTCTTCAGGCCCTGTTCGGATGGACCGGCAGTTTTTATCTGTTCGCGTTCATCGCAGGGCTGGTGCTGTTGAATGCTTTTCGTACATTACCGATTTCGCGTCCAGGTCCCATGAGCGCTCGATTCTGGAAGTCCTGCGCAATGATCGTATCGCACCGCCGTTTCATGGGCTTTTCGTTAGTTGCAGCGATCGCATTTACTTGTCATTTTTCGTTCATCGCTATATCGCCACTGATCTTTATCGATGAATTTGGGCTCACGCACCTCCAGTTTTCGCTGGTACTGCTGATTTATGGCGCGGCGTACGTGCTGGGAGGTTTGATTGCCGGACGCCTGCAAAAGCGGATCAATCATCAGCAACGACTCAACGCGGGGCTGGCACTGATCGGCCTGGCGGGATTGATGCTGATCGCGCTTCATCTGACAACTGATCGCAGCCCCCTCACGATTTTGCTGCCCATGATGATATGCACCGTCGGAACGACCATCGCCCGCCCTGCGGCCGCTTCTCGGGCGATGGACTTTTTTCCTCACCACGCAGGGGCTGCAGCCTCGATGCTCAATACCACGGTGTTCGTGACAGGCGGCGTGCTCAGCGCAGCCGCGAGTATCACGGTCGCCAACTTCGAATCCGTGCTGGCGACGGGCTTCATTGTGTTGAGCCTGATTGGCGGGATGATCGTTCGGCAGGTTTATAGATCGTAGCGACGCGCGAACTCGCGATGCGGTCTAGGGGGCTATCGGCTTGGAGCAAATCCCGCGCTGGCGAATGCAGTGTGTCAGTCGACACCCTCGTATCTGACCCACCGCCTTCGCCAGCAAGCCGGCTCCCACACGGAAAAATCGCGTCACCGCAAAATCCGCGTCGCCCCGCACCTCTTTAGCCGTGCGGGTTGCGGCAGAGTGATTGTTCCACGCTCCGCGTGGTAACACTGCGATCGACGCTCCGCGTCGATGGGGACGCGGAGCGTCCTGCAAGGCATTCCCACGCTGGAGCGTGGGAACGATCATGACGAACTGTGGGCCACCGCAAAATCTGCGCGGCCCCGCGCACCTGTAGCAGTCCGGCTTGCCGGCGGTGGCGATACGAAGGACGCCACCGCCGGCGAGCCGTGCTGATAGAGACGTTCATCTTATGTCGGCGGCAAGGTGGTCGACCGGGATCGCATCGGCAATAATGCAGAACGTTTGCGCCAGTCCGCCCCCGTAAGGAACCACCGTGACCTCGAGCCTTGCATCGTCCAACCTGGCAACCGGGCCTCTGCTCGACGTCAGGCAGTTGAGCCGTCTCGACCAGACCGGCGCTAACCAACTGCTCAAGCCCACGGACTTTATCCTGATGGCAGGGGCGCAAATCGCGATCACCGGCGCCTCGGGATCGGGCAAGAGTGTGTTCCTGCGAACGCTGGCCTTGCTCGACGCGCCCGCCACCGGTGAGATTCTGTGGCAGCGCAAACCCGTCCCCAGCGACCTGATCCCCGTCTACCGCACCTGCGTGTGCTATCTGGCGCAACGCCCGGCACTGATCGAGGGTACGGTGCTGGACAACCTGCAATTCCCCTACACGCTGAAAAGCCTGGGCAAGCGCGCCTTCAACCTGAGCGTCGCGACCGGACTGCTGGCAAAGGCTGGCAAGGAGGCGTCATTCCTGACCAAGCCCGCAGGTGATCTTTCCGGTGGCGAATCACAGATCGTCGCGCTGGTACGCGCACTGCAACTGGAACCTCAGGTGATGCTCTTCGACGAACCCACGTCGGCACTCGATCCCCAGTCCGCGGCAGCGGTGGAATCGCTGGTACAACACTGGTTCGACGCCGGTGCAGGTTCGCGGGCGTACCTCTGGGTGTCCCATGATCCGGAACAGGCCCGACGCATGAGCACCCGCCATCTGACGATGAACAAAGGCATGCTCGAGCTGGAACAGTCCGTATGAACTATCAGAACCTGACCGCCGTGGACCTGGCCATCGCCGCCACGCTGATCTTCATCAATGGCGCGCTGTCGGTGATGCTCAAGCTCGGTCTTGAGCGCCAATTGTTCTGGGCCTCGATCCGCACGGTGGTGCAACTGCTGGCTGTCGGTTACATCCTCGGCTGGGTGTTTGCCAATGCCCATTGGTATGTGGTGCTGCCGTTGATATGCCTGATGACCCTGGTCGCCGGCATTTCCGCCGCGGGCCGCGGCAAGCGCACGTACGCCGGGCAGTTGATCGACAGCGTGGTTTCGGTCTGGAGCAGTTCGTGGCTGGTCGCTGCCATCGGCCTGTTCGTGATCATTCATATCCGCCCGTGGTACGAGCCTCAATACGCAATTCCCATTCTGGGGATGATTCTGGGCAATACGTTGACCGCCGTGTCTCTGGGAATCGAACGCATGACGCAGGAACTGGTGTCTGGTCGCAACACCATCGAGATGATTCTGGCGCTCGGTGGAACCCGTTGGGAAGCCGCGCAGTCGGCGGCCAGGCAAGCGGTTCGCGCAGGCATGATGCCCACGCTCAACCAGATGACGGTCGTCGGCATCGTCAGCCTGCCGGGCATGATGACCGGCCAGGTCCTGGCCGGCCAGGACCCGGAAAGCGCTGTGCGCTACCAGATCATGATCATGTTCCTGATCGCTGCCGGCTCGGCGCTGGGCACGGTGTTCGCGGTGCTGCTGACATTCCGGCGGCTGTTCTCGGCCGATCACCGGTTCATGATTCATCGTCTGGTGTTGCGCACCTGATAACGGGAGAGGAGAAGGACCGTCACGAATCGGCAACAAACCAGTAGTAATCTGCCATCATCTCGCGGCAGGAAATTCATGCAGTGATCCGCCGATCTTTCTCCTCTCTCAGCTTTCTCCAGTCGCTGCTCATGACACTGTGCGCCGCAACGCTGGTGTTTCTGTGGGCTTTGTATTTTCAGCAGAAAGCCACTTCGCACCATGAGGCGCTGGCGGCCAAATCCGCCGAGCATCTGAATCTCGCGACCATCGCTGCGGAGAACCTGCGCCAACTGGTCGACCGCGCTCAAGCCATCGGCCTGGTCACTCGCAGCGACATGGAAGACCTCGGTCAGCGCCATCGCGGCCTGGTGCGCATGCTCGCCGAAGATCCTGTATTCAAGCGCATGAGTCTGTATGACGGCGACGGCCAGTTGCTGTCCGCCAGCCATTTCGACGAGCCTCATCGGTTGTCGGCCCAATGGCTGGCGCAATTGCACACGCACACAGGAGCCTACGGCTTCAAAGCGCTGCTGCCGGTTATCGACGCGCCACCGAGCGCGACAGTCATGCCCAGTTGGCGGCTGCCCTTCATGCTGCCACTGATCGATTCCGCCACCGGCAAAATGGACAGCATTCTGGTGGTGCAGCTGGACGTGGGTTACATCGCCGCGCTGTTCGAACACATCGATCTGGGGCAGACCGGCATGATGCGCCTGCTCGATCATGAGGGCCGCGAGCGCCTGCGCATCAGCAACAGCGGCGTGGTGGTTTCCGGTGCTGCGATGACCCCCGATCTGCCGGGCGACGGCGAGGTTTCCGGCCGCCTCGTGCAACGGTCTGCAGCCACGCGGTATCAGAGCATGTACCTGCGCGTGCCCCAGCGCGGGTTCAGCGTGATAGTCAGTCAGGCCGACGATGAAATCCTCGCCTCTTCCCGCCTCACCTATCAGCGCCAGTTGTGGCTGAACCTGTGCATGACGCTGCTGATTCTCGGCAGCCTGTTCTGGACCTTGCGCGTATTGCGCAAACGCCAGGAAGCGTTCAACGCGCTGGAGCAGGCGCAGCAGGTCAATCAGCAACTGATCGAAAGTCTGGAAGAAGAACATCGCCGCAGCAGCCACGCTGCCGCAACCGATCACTTGAGCGGCCTGCACAATCGGCGTCAGTTCCTTGAAGTGGCGGCACGCAGCTTGTCCAGCCAGCGCGGCAAGCGAAGGTTGATGGCGATCCTGTTCATCGACATGGACCGCTTCAAGTCGATCAACGACTCGCTGGGCCACAAGGTCGGCGACATGTTGTTGCAGGCGGTGGCCGGCCGCATCCGTCGCATGCTGGACGCCGATGACGAAGCGGCGCGCTTCGGCGGCGACGAGTTCGTGGTGCTGCTGGCCGGCGAACGCACCGAGGAGCAGATTGATGCCTGGGTGCGGGCGCTGGTGCAAAAACTGTCGGCGATCTATTCCCTCGGCGAGCACGAAGTCACCACCAGCCCCAGCGTCGGCGTGAGCATTTGCCCGCGGGACGGTCAGGACGTCGAGGACCTGATTCGCAGCGCCGATGCAGCCATGTATTCGGCCAAGCGCGCAGGTCGCGGGCAATACCGCTTTTTCGACCCGTCGCTGAATGTCGCCGATGTCGAAGAGTTCATTCTGGAGCAGGCATTCGGCAACGCGTTGAAGGGGCGTCAGTTCGTTCTGCATTACCAGCCTCAGGTGCGCCTTGACTCGATGCTGGTGGACGGTTACGAGGCGCTGGTGCGCTGGGAACATCCCGAGTTCGGGCTGCTGTACCCCGACCGTTTCATCTCGCTGGCCGAACGCAGCGGCTTCATCATCGCGCTGGGCTGGGAAGTGCTGCGTCTGGCCTGCGAAACGCTGGAACGCTGGCAGTCAGAGGGGCGCCAACTGCGGCTGGCGGTCAACGTGTCCGCCCTGCAACTGCATCAGGCCGACTTCAGTGACAGGGTGCTGGCCAAACTGTCGCGACACGGGATCGCCCCCCAGTGGATGGAACTGGAAATCACCGAAACCACGCTGCTCGACCAGGAAGGCCGCGCCATCGACCACCTGCAACGGCTGCGCGATGCCGGGATGAACATTAGCCTCGACGATTTCGGCAAGGGCTATGCCGGCTTCGCGCACTTGCAGTCGTTGCCACTGACCAAGCTGAAAATCGACCGCACGCTCATCGCCCCCTTGTCCAACAGCCCCGACGACAGCCCCATCGTGTCGTCCACGATCATCCTCGCCAAGCGACTGGGCCTCAAAGTGGTGGCCGAAGGCGTGGAAACCCGCGAGCAGGTGGTGTGCCTTCGACTGGCCGGCTGTGATGTCGCACAGGGCTATCACTTCAGCCGCCCCTTGTCGGCCGCCCAGTTGCGGGGCTACCTCCCGTTCAACGATGCAACGCTCAACAATGCGCCATTCATGGATGCGGCGGAAAAAACATGCGTGCAGTGAAATGCCTTATCCCGGTTGTGCTTGCGTTGCTGCTCGATGCACTGCTGATCGACACCGTTCAAGCCGACTGCAACCAGCAAAGCCTGCGCATCGCAGTGATTCCGAAAAAGAGCATGGATGAATTGCTCAAAGAGCAGCGGCCGTTGATCGAGCGGCTGCGCAAGGCCACTGGCATCGCAGTGGAGATCGTCCCCTCCTCGTCCTATGAAAGCGTGGTCGACGCCATCGTCTCCGGCGGCGTCGACATCGCCTGGCTGGGGCCGGCGTCCTATATGCTCGCCCACCAGCGCGACCCGCGTATCGAGCCATTCGCCAGCCTGACCATCAGCGACGGCTATTTCACCCCTGCCGGGCATCACTATCAGGCACTGCTGCTGGCGCGCAGCAAGGTCGCCGGTACTGTCGAAGCGCTGCGCGGTAAACGGGTGGTGCTGACCGATCCGGCGAGCACCTCGGGCAACCTCGTGCCCAATGCCGAGTTTTCCGCCGCCGTGGGCGAGCCATTGACGCAATTTTTCGGCTCAGTGGCGTTCTCCGGCTCCCACGACAAATCTCTGGATGCGTTGCTGGCTGACAAGGCGGATGCGGTGTTCGTCTCCAGCGTCAGGGCCGATGAATACCTGAGCCGGGGCCTGATGGGCCGCGACACGTTCAAGGTGCTCTGGCGCTCGGAACCGATCTACTATGACCCGTTCGTTTTCAGCGGCACGTTATGCCCCCGCCTGAAAGAACGCATCCGCAACGCGATGTTGAACGATCAGCAGGGACTGAGCGAATTTCTCGACTCTCAGGAAGCGTCCGGCATCGTTCCGGTCAGCCATGCCGAATATGCGCCGCTGCTGCGCGTGATGGAAACGACACCTGCCGTGCGCTGACACGCACCGACGACGTCTCGCGAAGCGGAGATTTGGCGCATAATGCGCCGGTCATTTTCCAAGCAGAGGATCGCGGACCATGCCAGTCGTTCACAAAGCTGCTCAGGCCTGAAGAAAAGGTAAGAACCGTGAAGATCATCCGCAGTAAAGCCTTCACCGGCGAGCGCGCCTGGGCCGCGCTGGACATCGCCAACATGAACGGCATCACCACACGCCTGCACTGGACCGACCAACCCTACAAGTGGCATGTGAACGACGGCCAGGAAGTGTTCGCCGTGCTGGATGGCCAGGTTGAAATGCGGTTCAAGGAAAACGGCATTGAACGCTCGACGATCCTGGAAACCGGCGACGTATTTTACGCCTCGGTGGGCACTGCGCACGTCGCCCATCCGCTGGGCGTCGCGCGCATTCTGGTGGTGGAAAGCGAAGGCAGCGTCTGATTCTCTAGGGTTGACGGGGAGAGAATTTCGCCTTTCCCCAGATCAGCCCGATCACCGCCGCCAGCGAGGACGCCGCGAGCACGCTGAGTTTGGCGGCTGACAACAGCGCCTGATCGGAGAATGCCAGCGACGCAATGAAGATGGACATGGTGAAACCGATCCCGGCCAAAAGTCCCACCAGCACGACGCCAGTCCATGTCACACCGTCCGGCAGTCTGCAGATGTTCAGTTTGACGAGGGCCACGCTGGCGAAAATCACGCCGATGGGTTTGCCCAGGACCAATGCCAGCATCACACCGACGAAAACGCTTTGAGAAAGGGCTTCGTTGAGGTTTGCGCCCGCCAGGCTGACGCCTGCATTGGCCAGCGCGAAAAGCGGCATCACACCAAACGCCACCCAGGGATGCAGCCCAATCTGGATACGCTGTACCGGTGGCAGGACTTCCCTTTGCGCGTGGCGCAATTGCTTCAGCGGTTTGGCAACGGACTGAGGCCCCTCATCATTCTGGGATACACGCTCCATCAATTCACGAAGGCTTCGCCCGATCGTCTCCAGCGGGCGCTCGCTGGCAGGTTTGCGATCGACCGGCGTCATCAGCCCCAGAATCACCCCGGCGAGCGTGGGATGAACACCCGTCTTCAACAGTCCGAACCAGACGATGGCCCCGGGCAGCAGATACGCATAGGCCTTGCTGATGCCCATGCGTTGAAACACCACCACCAGTGCCAGCCCGCCAATGGCAACGAGTAAACCGTGGTAATCAAGGTTCACGGTGTAGCCCACGGCGATGATCAGGATGGCGACGATGTCATCGATGATCGCCAACGCCAGCAGCAAGATACGCACGCCGCTGGGGATCGTTTTGCCGAGCAGCGCCAAAACGCCCACCGCGAATGCGATGTCCGTGGCCGTCGGAATCGCCCAGCCGGCCCTGGCTTCGGTGCCGTGATTGAGCAGCATGTAAATGATCGCGGGCATCATCACCCCGCCCAACGCCGCACCGAGCGGCAACGTCGCAAGCTTCAGACTGGCGAGTGCACCGTCCTTGATTTCCTGGCGTATCTCGGCGCCGACCACCAGAAAGAAGACGGTCATCAACCCATCGTTCACCAGGAAGTGCAACGACCTGGAAACTGTGAAGTCGCCCAGCCCTATGGTGAGTTGAGTGTTCCAGAAATGCTCGTAGCTGGCGGCGTATGGGCTGTTGGCCCAGACCAGTGCGATCAAGGCGGCCAGCAAAAGAACGATGCCGCTGACGGCTTCGATGTGGGAAAACCGCTCGAGCGCTGACAACGCGCGTTCGGTCAAAACCTGCGGACGAGGGATGGCTGCGGTGGCCGGGTTTTTATCAGGCACGATCACTCTCCGTTGGCGGCCCGACCAACGCTTGAGCTTTAACCTGCGCAGTGCCGTATGCAACAGCGCACCCACGGCGATGATAAGAAGCTGACGCAGCGGATGCAAATGGCTCTTTGATGGCGCCGGATGAAACTTCTGCGCGACCGATCAATCAATCTGCCGTAGCGAGCGTATTCGTTATCGGGCCATTCGCGGCCCGCTCTTCCATCCTGAGTACTGAACATGATCGCTCGCTGGCGCTGGCTGTTTCATCAAACCACCAAACGACTGTGGTTCCGGGCGAGCCTGTTCTCGCTGCTCGGCATAGCGACAGCACTGCTGGCAGTGGTGTTCAAAGACTTCATTCCTGCGTCATTGCCTGCCCGCATCGGCGCCGATGCGGTCGACAAGATTCTGGGCATCATTGCGTCCAGCATGCTGGCCGTTACCACCTTTTCACTGAGCACCATGGTGACCGCTTACGGTGCCGCGAGCAGCGGCGTGACGCCGCGCACCACCACGCTGGTGATGGAAGACACCACCACACAGAATGCCCTGGCGACCTTCATCGGTTCATTCCTGTTCAGCCTGGTGGGCATCATTGCGCTGAGCACGGGCGCATACGGCACCCAAGGTCGAGTGCTGCTGTTTGCCGTGACCATCGCGGTGGTGATCCTGATCGTCTACACCCTGCTGCGCTGGATCGATCATTTGTCCAGGCTCGGGCGCGTTGGTGAAACCATCGATCGGGTTGAAACCGCTGCAATGGATGCCATCGAACACCGTGTGCAGTGGCCTTTTCTGGGAGGCGTTGCCTACCCCGCCGATCTTCGGCTGCCCGATTCGGCCCAACCGGTAATGTGCCCCTGCACCGGATACATCCAACACATCGACGTCAGCGCACTGGGTCTCATCGCCGAGACCCACAAGATCCGGATCTACGTCGAAGTGGTGCCTGGCAGTTTTGTGCACCAAGGCATGCCGTTGGCCCACAGCGTCGAGATGAACGCCGGATCTATCGAAGCGCCAGCGGTCATTGCCGAACACATCATGGCCACCCTGACCATCGGCGTTCGACGCACGTTCGAACATGACCCAAGATTCGGGCTGTCGGTATTGTCAGAAATCGCATCACGGGCCTTGTCGCCGGCAGTCAACGACCCAGGAACGGCGATTGATGTGATTGGCCGCGGCGTCAGGACCTTGACCGCATGGGGCAAGTCACGGCTGCCGGTGCGGGAAATCGAGCCCGCGTGCGCGCAGGTGTATATCCGCGGTCTGGAGGTAGATGACCTGTTCGATGATTTCTTCGCCCCCATAAGCCGAGATGGCGCTGCTCTGGTCGAAGTGAATCTGCGCCTGCTCAAGGCCCTCATCACGCTCGCCACAATCACCCCCGACGTGTTCAGAGGCGTCTGCGCCAGACAAGCTCATCTTTTGCTCAAGCGAGCAGACGTCCAACTGGTGCTACAGGAGGATAAAGACAGACTCATCGAACTGAGCCGAACGTTGTAAGACTTGTTACTCAGCCTTCTTGTGCGCAGCGCGATTCACCTCCGCCGCCTGCACAAACCCCTTGGCCAGTTGTTGGTACAGCTCCGGCCCCATTCGTGAGCTGACGGCCTTGGCAATCAGGGCAACGGCCATCAGGCTGATCACCAGGCCATGGCTGTCGATCATTTCCATGACGATGATCGCGGAGGTGATGGGCGACTGGGTGACAGCGGCCAGAAAACCGACCATGCACAGGGCGATCATTGGTTGCGCCGCCAGATGAAAAAAGTCGGCGACATTGCTGCCAACGGCAGCCCCGACCGCCAGGGACGGCGCAAAGATCCCGCCCGGAATGCCTGAAAAATAGGTGACGACGGTGGCGAGAAATCGCGTGACCGGCGCGTGCCACGGCATGCCGACATCGGACGCGATGACTTGTGAGGTAATGCCGTAACCGCTGCCGAAGGACATCCCGCCGCTGATCCAGCCGAGTATTGCGACGATCAATCCGCAGATCCCGGCGAACCAGACCGGGTGAGCGCGGCGCCACTCCCAGAGCACGAATCGGCTGTGCCGCTGCGGCCATAACAACATGCGGCTGAACAGCCCGCCCAGCAGGCCGCAGCCAATGCCGATCGCAAGTGCCGGCGCGACGATATCGAGACTGACGTCCTGAACGTCAAAATGCCCGAAATAGTTGTAGTTGCCCTGCAACGCGATGGCGACCATCCCCGAAAGAATGATGGTGCTGAGCAGGACCCCGCTGGTGCGGGTTTCCAGTTTGCGTCCCAACTCCTCCACCGCAAAAGCGATTCCCGCCAAGGGTGTGTTGAACGCAGCGGCAATACCTGCTGCACCGCCAGCGAGAATCAAGTCCTCGACCCGCACGATGCGCGCGTTGGGCAGAAATCGATGGAAGAAGTGCATGATCGACGCCGCAACCTGCACCGACGGGCCTTCGCGTCCCGCCGAGAAGCCGCCGGTCAGCGCCAGCGTGCCAAGGCAGATTTTGCCGAAGGCGATGCGCAGGGAAACCAGTTTGTCGATGGCTTTGCCCTGGTGGACCAGCCGTGTCGCGGCGATCACCTGCGGAATACCGCTGCCTTGCGCCCCGACGAAGAAGCGCGTGGTGAGCCACACCACCAGCATCCCCACCAATGGTGTGTAGATGAACGGCAGCCATGGCCGCTCGGCGGTCTGTTGGGCGAATTGAGCAAGCGCCATGTCGGCCAGCCGGGCGAACATGACGACCAGCAGCCCGGCAACGGTGGCCGCGGCCCAGAGGGTGACGCGAGTGCGCCAGCGCATTGAAGCGAAACGACGACGGAGCAGCGTTATCGGTTTGATCACCCGAGGGAGTTCCCGTTGAAATACGAAACGAAGGTGACGGCAAGACTAACCAAAATAGCGGCGACCTCCAAATGGCTCTATTTCGAGGCTGACCAAGCGCTTTGCGGCAAAACCTTACACACGTGTCACGTGCCCGACATATCCATTCACAGATTGGCTATCAACGCGCCACCTTGTGCACGGCTATCAACTACATTGGAAGGACTCTGCATAAAGCCCATAACAAGACGGAGAGTCCCCCCATGCGAGTAAGCACCCGCTTTACCCTGTTGGCCGCTGCAACCGCGCTGGCTGTCACCACTGCCGCACAGGCAGCGCCGGTCTTCATCAACATTCTGACCGGGGGCACCAGCGGGGTTTATTACCCGATCGGCGTCGCGCTCTCGCAAATCTACAGCGACGGCATTCCGGGGTCCAAAACGTCGGTCCAGGCCACCAAAGCCTCTGTAGAAAACCTCAACCTGTTGCAAGCCGGTCGCGGCGAACTGGCGTTTGCGCTGGGCGATTCCGTTGCCGATGCCAAAAACGGTGTCGAGGACGCGGGATTCAAGGCGCCTCTGACCAAATTGCGCGCCATCGGCGGCGCCTACCCCAATTACATCCAGATCGTCGCCAGCAAAGAATCCGGCATCAAGACCCTGGCCGACCTCAAGGGCAAGACGATTTCGGTCGGAGCCCCCAAATCGGGCACCGAACTGAACGCACGCGCCATCTTTAAGGCGGCCGGGCTGACCTACGAAGACATGGGCAAGGTGCAATACCTGCCGTTCGCCGAGTCGGTCGAGCTGATCAAGAACCGCCAGTTGGACGCGACGCTGCAATCGTCGGGGCTGGGCATGGCGGCGATTCGGGACCTGTCCTCGGTGATGCCGCTCAACTACGTGTCCATCCCGACTGACGTCGTCGCCAAAATCGGCAATCGCGCCTATCAAAGCGCGATGATCCCCGCCAACACCTACGACGGCCAACCCGAAGCGGTGCCCACCGTGGCGATCACCAACATTCTCGTTACCCGCGCAGATGTTTCGGATGAGGTGGCGTACGAAATGACCAAACTGATGTTCGATAACCTCCCCCGCCTGGGCAACTCGCACTCGGCGGCCAAGGACATCAAGCTGGAAGCTGCGGCCAAGGACCTGCCGATCCCGCTGCACCCCGGTGCCGAACGCTACTACAAGGAAAAAGGCGCGCTGTAACGATCACAGACGCGGTGTCGATCTCGCCACCGCGCCTGTTTACGTCCTTTTTTTCAATGTGGTCATGAGGCAGGCAGCCAATGAGTGAAGATCAGCACGGCATCCCCGCGAACCCTCGGGACTGGCCAAGAACACTGTTTTACGTCGCATTGGCGTTCTCGATCTTTCAGATCGTGACCGCTGCGTTTTCTCCGATTTCCAGCCAGGTCCTGCGCGCAGTGCACGTTGGCTTTCTGCTCTGGGTGGTGTTCCTGAGCTACCCCGCCTATGGCAAAAATCGCCCCTGGCAACCGATGGCCTGGCTGCTCAGCCTGGCGGGCATCGCCACGGCGGCGTACCAATGGGAATTCGAAGCGGACCTGATCCAGCGCTCGGGTGACCTCACCTCCGGCGACATGGTGATCGGCCTGGTGCTGATCGCGCTGGTGTTCGAAGCCGCACGCCGAGTCATGGGTATTGCACTGCCGATCATTTGCGGGCTGTTTCTGGCGTATGGCCTGTTTGGCGAATACCTGCCCGGCGAGCTTGCGCATCGCGGCTATGGCTTCGACCAGATCGTCAACCAGTTGGCCTTCGGCACCGAAGGTCTGTACGGCACACCGACGTATGTCTCGGCGACCTATATCTTCCTGTTCATCCTGTTCGGCGCCTTCCTGGAACAGGCCGGGATGATCAAGCTGTTCACCGACTTCGCCATGGGCCTGTTCGGTCACAAACTCGGCGGGCCGGCCAAAGTCGCGGTGGTCTCGTCCGCGTTGATGGGCACCATCACCGGTTCCGGGATCGCCAACGTGGTGACCACCGGCCAGTTCACCATCCCGTTGATGAAGCGCTTCGGCTATCGGGCGGCGTTTGCCGGAGGGGTCGAGGCGACATCCAGCATGGGCAGTCAGTTGATGCCACCGGTGATGGGCGCCGTGGCGTTCATCATGGCCGAAACCATCAACGTGCCCTTCGTGGAGATCGCCAAGGCGGCGCTCATCCCAGCGATCCTGTACTTCGGCTCGGTGTTCTGGATGGTGCATCTGGAGGCCAAGCGCTCCAACCTCAAAGGCCTGCCCAAAGACCAATGCCCCAGCGCGTTGGGCGCCGTGAAAGAAAACTGGTATCTGCTGATCCCATTGCTGGTGCTGGTGTATCTGCTTTTTTCGGGCCGCACGCCGCTGTTTTCCGGGATGGTCGGGCTGGCGCTCACCGCCATCGTGATTCTCGGCTCGGCGATCATCCTCAGGGTGTCCAGCTTCGCCTTGCGCTGCGCCTTCTGGATCGCATTGGGTGTGCTCTGCGTCGGGTTCTTTCAGTTGGGCATCGGCGTCATCTTCGCGGTGATCGCGGCGCTGGTGCTGGCCTGCTGGTTCATCAAGGGTGGGCGCGAGACCCTGGTGATCTGCCTGCATGCACTGGTCGATGGCGCACGTCACGCGGTGCCCGTGGGGATCGCCTGCGCGCTGGTCGGGATCATCATCGGCGTTGTGTCGCTGACCGGTATAGCGTCGACCTTCGCCGGGTACATCCTGGCAATCGGCCGCGACAACCTGCTGCTGTCGCTGATACTGACGATGATCACCTGCCTGATTCTGGGCATGGGCATTCCGACCATTCCCAATTACATCATCACCAGCTCCATCGCAGCGCCTGCGCTTCTGGAACTGGGCGTACCCCTGATCGTCTCGCACATGTTCGTGTTCTATTTCGGCATCCTTGCCGACCTCACGCCGCCTGTGGCGCTGGCCTGTTTCGCGGCAGCACCGATCGCCAAGGAGACCGGGTTCAAAATCAGCCTTTGGGCGGTGCGCATCGCGCTGGCGGGCTTCGTCATTCCGTTCATGGCGGTCTACAACCCGGCGCTGATGCTGCAAGGCGACAATCTGTGGATGACCGCCTACATGCTGATCAAGACGGCACTGGCGGTGGGATTGTGGGGTATGGCATCGACCGGATACCTGCAACAGAAAATGCCGCTGTGGGAACGTTTGCTCGCCTTTGCCGCAGGCGCGCTCCTGGTGGTCGCGTTGCCGTTGACCGACGAAGCGGGCCTGGCGCTCGGCGCATTGGTCATTGGCCAGCACTTCTGGCGCGCGCGTCAGACCGGACTGGCCAAGGCATGATCGGGCTGTGTCTGGGCCTGGCCGGCGTGGTCTGGGCCCAATTGCCGGTGTCGAGCTTTACCCTGGCGTGGAATCACACCATTGAAAAAATTCGCTGGGAAGAAGACTACCGCGTTACCGGGCAAGGCCTCGTACTGGGCGAAGCCCGCGTACGCGGCAACGGCGCGGGAATGGAAATCCCCGATGACGCACGGCTGGAAAACGGCAGTTGGCACTACCATCGCCCTCTGCCGCCGCTGCAGCCCATGAACCTGGGGCGCACGCCTGAGGCCGGCGATTACCAGCTGTGTTTCGACGGTCAGTGTCACGGGATGAGCCAGTGGATCGGCGCCCCGGACGCCGCGCAGCCCGCCGTGCAGCTTTGGTCTTGCGGGAGAGACTGATCAATCCGTGCGTACCCTGCTCCCAAGGAGCCAATCAGGCTGGCCGGCATCACGGTATCGACTGTCCGCAGCCCCAGCATTCGATCACACGCACGCTTTCGCTGCCGCCCCGAACCCTGAGGTCAGCAGACTGCGTTCGTACACGAACACCTTGCCGCCGCCGGACGCCTTGTACGCTTCGATGACGTTGTCCGCCGCCACGGAACTCGGGACGACGATCCGGTAGTGCCGCTGAGTCTGGGAAAGGATCGGGCCTTGAGCCTGGCCTTGCAATCTGGGCATCACGCACGCGGTGAATTGCTCGGGTGACTTCGCGGTTTGCAGCGTCAGGGTCGGCTCATTGGGGGCGGACGCACAGCCGGCCAGCAGCGAGCCGGCGATCAACAGGGCGGGAACGAACAAAATACGCATCGGCGGGTTCCTGTAAAAAAATACTGCCGCACTGGCAGGGCTTCATTGGCCGCCATTTTCCAGTTCCCCGCAGCGAACTGAACTTGTAATGCGTAATGCTGACTATCGACACCAGCGATAGTCAGCACCTGCTGCGCGTCACGCGATGCTGACAGAAGGGCCCGCCTTGTCACACACCTGACATACGCCACTGTTAGCGTCCCGCGGTTGCAAACAGTTGGTTCAGCGTCCTCGACGATCGAGGGCTCCCTCCCCGGCCTTGTTCAGGATGACATCCAAGGTGTTCCCAGCCACGACACGCAAACCCATCATTCTGCGATCCGACGCCATGCGCTCCGACGACTTCGGCGCCTTGTTCGCGCAAATGTTCGGCAATCAGTACCCGGATGCCCAGCCACTGCCGCAAAACATCGTCATCAGCGGGGTGTACGGCAGGCACGAAGGCGTCAGCTTTCGGCGCATGCACTATCACGGCGATTTCAGTGTGGTACTTCCGGAGCTGCAGGACGAAATCACGTTCGTCATCCCCACGGCGGGCAAGATCGTTTTCAATCACACCTCTGAGTCGGTCGGGATTTGTCAGGTCGGTCTGGCCATCGACAAGGCCGATATCCGCTCCATGCACTTCGTCGACAACCATGCCCAGCACGGCATGTCGATCAGCCGCGCGCTGCTCACTGAACGCCTGTCGACCCTGCTGGAACGGCCCATCCTGAACAAGCTGCATTTCGAACCGCTGGTGGATCTGAACGTGTCGGGGTTTCAGGGCATCAAGGCTTTGATCGACCTGGCGACCGGCACCGAATTCGACCTGTTGATCAATACCGGCACACTAATGCCCTCGCGTCTCAGGGAAATGCTGGTCGATGCCGTACTGGAGGCCTGGCCGCACAATTTCAGCGAAGCCCTGCGCCGGCCCTCCCCGCTCATTGCTCCGCGACATGTGAAGCGCGCCGTCGAATACATACAGGCACACCCCGATGCACGGGTCAGCGGCTCGGACCTTGCCCGCTTGACCAGCGTCAGCTTGCGCGCGCTGCAAGAGGGATTTCGGCGTTTCATGGGGTTGTCGATTGTGGAATATCAGCGCGAAGTCCGACTGCAACGCGCCTACGACATGTTGACGCAGAGCGGCTCGCCGTCGGTGACTGACGTCGCCGTACAACTGGGTTTCAGCAACGTCGGCCGGTTCTGCCAGTACTTCCAGAATGCGTACGGCCTGAGTCCCGCGCAGGTCAGAACTTCCAGCTGGCTTTGAGACCGCCGCTGAAGCCATGGCTGTCGTCGCCGCCGTTGGCCCCGACTTCGGCGCCGACACTCAACGCGCCAAGGCTGGCCATGACGTTGACGCCACCGGTGAACTGGTCGCGGTTGTCGAACGCGGCACGCTGCTCGAT
>Ga0160447_100589_pt1 | contig 16532 bp, 16 predicted proteins | sample HID1973K_E1MG_FD_108222 | JGI IMG/M metagenome (GOLD analysis project Ga0160447, IMG submission 108222) | Enriched mosquito-associated microbial communities from UW Madison campus, WI, USA - HID1973K_E1 MG | ecosystem: Host-associated > Arthropoda: Insects > Digestive system > Unclassified ...
CTGGTCGGTGAGCAGGGATGGCCGGAGCGGACGCCGATCGGCGCGCGCTGACGGCCGCGGCCGCGTCGCAATGGCTGGGCGAGCGATCCAGCCGCTAACCCGCCGAACCGTTCGCAGGCCGAGGCCTCTCTCGTTCGGAGTCCGGGGCGTTGTAACAGCGGCCTTGCCCAGGGTTGCCAGGGGGTGGGGCAGGCCGTACTATAGCCGGCTCCTGCGGAAGGGTTTCAGGTCGGCGCCAAGGCGATAGACCGGATCCGGCTTCTGCGGGCGGAACCCCGAACGCTCCCGACAGGAAGCAAGCGGCGGTTCCGGACCGTGGCGGCGCACGTTCCCGTCGCCACGCCGGCCCTCGAGGCCGGGCATACTCGCAAGGGGCCCGTCGGGCCCCTTGTCGTTTCCCGGGGCTGGAAATCCGACCAACCCGGACCCATTCAACTACAGGGCAGGCTGTGAGCGACAAGGCATCTGACATCGCCGAACTGCTTTCCCCCACCGTCGAGGCGTTGGGGCTGGAGCTGTTGGGCGTGGAATACCTGCCGGCGCCGGGCAGCGCCACGTTGCGTCTTTACATCGACGTGCCGATGGCCGAGCAGCCCGAGCGCATGGTCAATATCGATGATTGCGAGCGGGTGAGCCGTGAAGTCTCGGCCCAGCTCGACGTCGAGGATCCGATCAGCGGCAACTACACGCTGGAAGTGTCCTCGCCCGGCGTGGATCGACCGTTGTTCACGCTGGCGCAGTTCACGCGCCACCTGGGCGAGTCGGCCAAGGTCGGGCTGAAGCTGGCACAGAACAACCGCCGCCGTCTGCAAGGCCCGATCGTGGCCGTGGACGAGGCTGCGGGCGAGATCGTGTTCGAGGTCGAGGGCAGCCCGATGACGGTGGCTTTCGACAACATCGACAAGGCGCGGATCCTGCCGGACTGGGCAGCGCTGGGGCTGGCGCCGGAAAAGCCGAACAAGCCGGGCCCGAAAAAGGGCACGGGCAAGCAGAAATCATCCAACGAGTCGGCGGCCAAAAAGCCGCGCGCGGAGTGAGCAAATGAGCAAGGAACTTTTGCTGGTAGTCGATGCGGTCGCCAATGAAAAAGGCGTGCCGCGCGAAGTGATCTTCGATGCGATCGAGGCCGCGCTGGCTTCGGCGGCCAAGAAGCGCTATCCGGACCAGGACGTGTTGGCGCGCGTGTCGATCGACCACAAGGACGGCAGCTACGAGACGTTCCGCCGCTGGGAAGTGGTCGCTGACGACGTGGTGATGGAATCCCCGGACCGCCAGATCCGCATGATGGACGCCATCGATGAAGCCGACGGCGTGGAAATCGGCGACTTCATTGAAGAGCAGATCGAAAACCCCGATTTCGGCCGTATCGCCGCCCAGGCCGCCAAGCAGGTGATCGTCCAGCGCGTGCGCGAAGCCGAGCGCCAGCAGGTGGTCGATGCCTGGAAGGATCGCATCGGCGAACTGATCACCGGCGTGGTCAAGCGCGCCGAACGGGGCAACATCTATGTCGATCTCGGCGGCAATGCCGAGGGCTTCATTCCCAAGGACAAGGGCATCCCGCGCGACGTGCTGCGCGCCGGCGACCGCGTGCGCGGCTACCTGGCCGAAGTGCGCTCGGAGCCGCGTGGCCCGCAGCTGTTCATCAGCCGCGCCGCCCCCGAATTCATGATCGAGCTGTTCAAGCTCGAAGTGCCGGAAGTCGGCCAGGGCCTGGTCGAGATCAAGGGCTGTGCCCGCGACCCGGGCGACCGCGCCAAGATCGCGGTGATCGCCCACGACTCGCGCACCGACCCGATCGGCGCCTGCATCGGCATGCGTGGTTCGCGCGTTCAGGCGGTTTCCAACGAGCTCAACGGCGAGCGCGTGGACATCGTGCTGTGGAACGAAAACCCGGCCAACTTCGTCATCAACGCGATGGCGCCGGCCGAGGTGCAGTCGATCATCGTCGATGAAGAGAAGCATTTGATGGACCTGGCCGTGGCCGAAGACCGCCTGGCCCAGGCGATCGGCAAGGGCGGCCAGAACGTGCGCCTGGCCAGCCGCCTGACCGGCTGGCAGCTCAACGTGATGACCGCCGACCAGGTCCAGGCCAAGAGCGAAGCCGAGCAGGCCGCCGCCCGCCAGCTGTTCATGGACAAGCTGGAAGTGGACGAAGAGATCGCCGGCATCCTGGTCGCCGAGGGCTTTAGCACCGTCGAGGAAATCGCCTACGTGCCGGTCGGCGAACTGCTGGCGGTGGAGGGCTTCGACGAGGATATCGTCGAGGAACTGCGCGCCCGTGCCCTGGACGCCCTGCTCAACGCCGCATTGGCCGAGGAGGAGGTCCTGGACGAGCACCAGCCGGCCGAGGACCTGCTGGCCCTGGAGGGCATGGACGAAGCAACGGCCTACGCCCTGTCTTCGCACGGGGTGCGCACCAGCGAGGACCTGTCCGACCTGGCCGCCGACGAAATCGTGGAGTTCGGCATCGAGGGGCTGACGGGCGAGCGCGCCGCAGCGCTGATCCTGGCCGCCCGCGCCGAGGAGATCGCCCGCCTGGAGCGCGGCGAATGAGCCGATGAAACGCGCCCTGAGCTCAGGGCTTAGAATCTGCGCATCCCTGGCTTTGGGCGAGGGGGCGCCAACCAGATCATAGGATCCGAATGTCGCAGCAAACCACCATCCGCAAGCTTGCCGAACTGGTCAATACACCGGTTGAGAAACTGCTGGAACAGCTGGCCGAGGCCGGCATGAAGTTCAGCGGTCCCGATCAGGAAGTGACCAGCACCGAGAAGATGAAGTTGCTCGGCTTCCTGCGTCGCACCCACGGCAAGTCGGAAGCCCCGGCCGAGTCGGAGAGCGAGGCTGCGAAGAAGATCACGCTCAATCGGCGCAAGCTGCAGGAGGTCACGGTCAGTGCCGGCCGCAGCAAGACGACGGTGAACGTCGAGGTCCGCCAGAAGCGTACCTACGTCAAGGCGCCGGAAGGCGCCGCACCGACACGGCCCTCGGCTCCGGCCGGCGGCGGTCGGGTGGACGACGAGCGCGCCGAGATCCTGCGCAAGCTTGAAGAGTCGCGTGCGCGCAACCTCGCCGAACAGCAGGCCCTGGCCGAAGTCGACCGGGTGCGCGCCGAGGAACTGGATCGCAAGCGCAAGGAAGAACAGGCCGAACGCGACCGCGTGGAAGCCGCACGCAAGGCCGCCGAGGCCGCTGCCGCTGCCAGCAGTCGTCCCGCTGTTTCTGCCGACGCGCCGGCCGCCAGTGGCGCGCCGCGCGCTGCCCGCCCGGCAGCGGCTGCCCCGCCGCGTGCACCGGCCGCCCCGCGTGCCGACGACCGCAATGCCGCGCGACACAAGACCCGCGGTTCGCATGCGATGGTCGCCGGCGTCGAGGACGACGATGCGACCAAGCGTTTCGCCGGCCAGTTGCATCTGTCCGCCGCTGATCGCGCGCGCCGCTCCAATGTCCGCGGCAAGCCCAAGCCGACCGGTCGTCGTGGCAACGACTACCAGCGCGGTGGCGGTGGTGGCGGCAGCAGTAGCGGCCCGCACGGCTTCGAACGTCCGACCGCACCGGTCGTGCGCGAGGTCTCCATCGGCGACACCATCACCGTGGCCGACCTGGCGCAGAAGCTTGCGCTGAAGGGCGGCGACGTGGTGAAGGCACTGTTCAAGATGGGCGTGATGGCCACCATCACCCAAAGCATCGACCACGACACCGCGGTGCTGATCACCGAGGAGCTCGGCCACAAGGCCGTGCGTGCCGGCAGCGCCGACTTCGAGGATGCACTGCTCGCCCACGCCGAAGAGAGCCAGGGCGATGCACGTCCGCGTCCGCCGGTGGTCACCATCATGGGCCACGTCGACCACGGCAAGACTTCGCTGCTGGATTACATCCGCCGCACCAAGATCGCCTCGGGCGAAGCCGGTGGCATTACCCAGCACATCGGCGCGTACCACGTCGAAACGCCGAAGGGCGTGATCAGCTTCCTGGATACCCCGGGCCACGCCGCATTCACCTCGATGCGTGCGCGCGGCGCCAAGCTCACCGACATCGTGGTGCTGGTGGTGGCGGCCGACGACGGCGTCAAGCCGCAGACCAAGGAAGCGGTGCAGCATGCGAAGGCGGCCGGCGTGCCGCTGATCGTGGCCGTCAACAAGATGGACAAGTCCGATGCCGACCCGCTGCGCGTGAAGAACGAACTGCTGGCCGAGAACGTGGTCGCCGAAGATTTCGGCGGCGACACCCAGTTCGTCGAGGTCTCGGCCAAGACCGGCCTGGGCATCGACACGCTGCTGGACGCGATCTCGCTGCAGGCCGAAGTGCTTGAGCTCAAGGCGGTTTCCGATGGCCGTGCCAGCGGTACTGTCATCGAGTCCTCGCTCGACAAGGGCCGCGGCCCGGTGGCGACCGTGCTGGTCCAGCAGGGCCTGCTGAAGAAGGGCGACTACCTGGTCTGCGGCATCCAGTACGGCCGCGTGCGCGCGCTGTTCGACGAGACGGGCAAGCAGCCCGACTCGGCGGGTCCGTCGATCCCGGTGCAGGTGCTCGGCCTGTCGGGCGTGCCCGATGCCGGCGACGACTTCGTCGTGGTCGAGGACGAGCGCCTGGCCAAGGACGTCGCGCAGCAGCGCGAGGTCAAGCGCCGCGAATCGCGCCTGGTCGCTTCGGCGGGCAACCGCATGGAAGACATCCTGGCGCAGATGGGCAAGGGCGAAGGCCAGCAGGTGCTGAACCTGGTGATCAAGGCCGACGTCCAGGGCTCGGTGCAGGCGTTGAGCCAGGCACTGGTCGCGCTGTCCAACGAAGACATCCGCATCAACGTGATCCACGCCGGCGTCGGCGGCATCACCGAGTCGGACGCCAATTCGGCGGTCGCCTCCAAGGCCACCGTGATCGGCTTCAACGTGCGTGCCGATGCCTCGGCGCGCCGGATCGTCGAAGCCAACGGCGTGGACCTGCGCTACTTCTCGATCATCTATGACGTGATCGACCAGGTGAAGCAGGTGGCCTCCGGTCTGCTGGGCGTGGAGATCCGCGAAGAGATCATCGGCATCGCCGAAGTGCGCGACGTGTTCCGCAGCTCGAAGTTCGGTGCGGTCGCCGGCTGCATGGTCGTCGAAGGCGTGGTCAAGCGCAGCAAGCCGATCCGCGTGCTGCGCGACAACACCGTGGTGTTCGAAGGCGAGCTGGAATCGCTGCGCCGCTTCAAGGAGAACGTGGACGAGGTCCGCAACGGTACCGAGTGCGGTATCGGCGTGAAGGCCTACAACGACGTCAAGCCGGGCGACCAGATCGAGTGCTTCGAGCGCATCGAAGTGCCGCGCACGCTGTAACGGCGGGATGGGGTTCGTGTCCGCGACGCGGCACGGATCCCGACCCACGAACTGATCGATCAAGAATCACGCGTCACCCATAGCGAACCAAGAATCTAGTGCCCACCAAGTCTTTCCATCGCACCGACCGCGTCTCCGCCCAGCTCCGCCGCGAGCTGGGCACGCTGGTGCACGTCGCCGTGCGCGAGCATGGCCTGCCGTCGGTCAGCGTTTCCGATGTCGAGGTCACCCGCGACCTTGCCCATGCCAAGGTCTTCGTCACGGCCTTGCAGCCGGAGCGTTCGGCGGAGGCGATGAAGGGGCTGAAGGAAATCGCCTATGAGCTGCGCATGCAGCTGGCCAAGGCGATGAAACTGCGCCACGTGCCAGAGCTGCATTTCCACTACGACGACTCGGTGGATCGCGGCGAGCGCATCGACAACCTGCTGCGCGACCTGCCGCCGCCCCCGGCCGACGAATCCGAATCCTGATGTAGGAGCGGCTTCAGCCGCGACGCGGCGTCTGTCCGACCCGGGGTCGCGGCTGAAGCCGCTCCTACAAAGGTCTGCGTCTTTTCATGTCGAAGATTCCCTTCCGTCGTCTGGACGGCATCCTGCTGCTCGACAAGCCCGCCGGCCTGAGTTCCAACCAGGCACTGCAGGCAGCGCGGCGGCTGCTGCGTGCCGAGAAGGGCGGGCATACCGGCGCCCTGGACCCGCTGGCGACCGGTTTGCTGCCGCTGTGCTTCGGTGAGGCGACCAAGGTAGCCGGCCTGCTGCTCGGCGCGGCCAAGGCCTACGACGCCGACATCGTGCTGGGGATCACCACCGATACCGATGATGCGGACGGCGCGGTGCTGCGTGAACGCGCGGTGCCGGAGCTGGACGAGGACGTCGTGCGGGCTGCGCTGGCCCCGCTGACCGGCCGTATCCAGCAGCGCGCCCCGATCTATTCAGCCCTCAAGCAGGGTGGCGAGCCGTTGTACGCCAAGGCGCGCAGGGGTGAGTCGATCGAGGCGCCGGTGCGCGAGGTCGACGTCCACGACATCCAAATCCTGGTTTTGCAAGCCCCGAGGCTGCGGCTGCGCGTGACCTGCGGCTCGGGGACCTACATCCGCAGCCTGGCCCGCGACCTGGGCGAGGCGCTGGGGTGTGGGGCGCACATCGCCGGCCTGCGTCGGCTCTGGGTCGACCCCTTCCGCAACCCTGAAATGCTGACTCTGGAGGTCCTGGCTGCTCGCCTGGAGGCCGGAGCGGCCGCCGAATCGCTGCTGCTGCCGCTGGCAGCCGGGCTGGCGGGCTTCCCGCGGATCGATCTGGCCGAGCCGGAGGCGGGCCGGTTCCGCCAGGGCCAACGGCTGAGCGATCCGGGCTTCCCGATCGGCGAAGTGGTGGTGTTCGGGCCGGACGGCCAGCCCTCGGGTCTGGCCCGCGTCGAGGTCGGCGGGCGCTTGTCCCCGCAGCGCTTGTTCAATAGCTGAACCGGCGGCCGGGAGAGGCTGATACCGGCTCGGCTTGTCCCCAGGGGCTGTGGCCGGTACAATTTCGCCGCCTTTTCGGCACCTCGCGCCCACGGCGCATTCCCATAGCAAACGGCGAGTACGGCGGTGCGCCCTGCGCGTTCCTGCCGACCACGCATCAATCGAGAAAAGACATGTCGATCGACACCCAGAAGGTCATTGAAGACAACAAGCGCAGTGCAGCCGACACCGGCTCGCCGGAAGTGCAGGTCGCCCTGCTGACCGCGCGCATCGAGCAGCTGACCGGCCACTTCAAGACCCACAAGAAGGACCACCACAGCCGGCGCGGCCTGCTGCAGATGGTCAACCGCCGCCGCAGCCTGCTGGACTATCTGAAGAAGAAGGACGGCGAGCGTTACAAGTCCCTCATCGAGAAACTCGGCCTGCGCCGCTAATCGAATTCCGCCGCGGCGCAGCGATGCGCCGCGGTTTTGTTTTGGACGTCTGAAATTCAAGGCCGGATCGCCCCGGCCGCCCGCTCTCGGCAAGGGTCGATGGCGGTCCATCCGAAGAAAGCTACATCCCCAAGGAACCCCCCGTGGCAAAAATCACCAAAACCTTCCAGTACGGCAAGCACACCGTCACGCTCGAGACGGGTGAAATCGCCCGCCAGGCCGGCGGCGCCGTCATCGTCAAGATGGACGACACCGTACTGCTGGTCACCGCCGTCGCCGCCAAGAGTCAGCGCGAAGGCCAGGACTTCTTCCCGTTGACGGTCGATTACCAGGAAAAGTTCTACGCCGGCGGCCGCATCCCGGGCGGGTTCTTCAAGCGCGAAGGCCGCGCGACCGAGAAGGAGACGCTGATCTCGCGTCTGATCGATCGCCCGATCCGTCCGCTGTTCCCGGAGGACTACAAGAACGAAGTCCAGATCATCGCCACGGTGATGTCGATGAACCCGGAAGTGGACGGTGACATCCCGGCCCTGATCGGCGCCTCGGCGGCGCTGTCGCTGGCGGGCACCCCGTTCAACGGTCCGATCGGCGCAGCCAAGGTCGGCTACAAGAACGGCGAGTACATCCTCAATCCGACCGCCACCGAGTTGAAGGATTCGCAGCTGGAGCTAGTCGTCGCCGGTACCTCCAACGCGGTGCTGATGGTCGAGTCCGAGGCCGCGCTGCTGTCGGAAGAAGTGATGCTGGGCGCCGTGAGCTTCGGCCACCGCGAACTGCAGAAGGTAATCAACGCGATCAACGAGCTGACCGTGGAAGCCGGCACCAAGCCGTCGACCTGGGTCGCCCCGGCCAAGAACGAGGCGCTGATCTCGGCGCTGAAGGAAGCTGTCGGCGGCCGTCTGGCCGAAGCCTTCCAGGTCCGCGACAAGCTGCAGCGTCGCGACGCCATCTCGGCGATCAAGAAGGACGTGGTCGAGTCGCTGGCCGGCCGTGTGGCCGCCGAAGGCTGGAACTCGGCCGAGCTGTCGAAGGAATTCGGCGAGCTGGAGTACCACACCATGCGCGACTCGGTGCTCGACACCAAGGTCCGCATCGATGGTCGCGCCCTGGACACCGTGCGTCCGATCTCCGTGAAGGCCGGCGTGCTGCCGCGCACCCACGGCTCGGCGCTGTTCACCCGCGGTGAGACGCAGGCGATCGTGGTCACCACGCTGGGCACCGCCCGCGATGGCCAGGTGATCGACGCGGTCTCCGGCGAGTACAAGGAAAACTTCCTGTTCCATTACAACTTCCCCCCGTACTCGGTGGGCGAGTGTGGCCGCTTCGGCGCGCCGAAGCGTCGCGAGATCGGCCACGGCCGCCTGGCCAAGCGCGGCGTGCTGGCCGTGATGCCGACCATGGAAGAGTTCCCGTACACCATCCGCGTGGTGTCGGAGATCACCGAGTCGAACGGTTCCTCGTCGATGGCGTCGGTGTGCGGCTCGTCGCTGGCACTGATGGACGCCGGCGTGCCGGTGAAGGCCCCGGTGGCCGGCATCGCGATGGGCCTGGTGAAGGAAGGCGATCGCTTCGTCGTGCTGTCGGACATCCTGGGTGACGAAGATCACCTGGGCGACATGGACTTCAAGGTTGCCGGTACTTCGGAAGGCGTGTCCGCGCTGCAGATGGACATCAAGATCGAAGGCATCACCGAAGAGATCATGAAGCAGGCATTGCAGCAGGCCAAGGCCGGCCGTCTGCACATCCTGGGCGAGATGGCCAGCGCGCTGACCACGCCGCGTTCGGAGCTGTCGGACTACGCGCCGCGCCTGCTGACCATCAAGATCCACCCGGACAAGATCCGCGAAGTGATCGGCAAGGGTGGCTCGACCATCCAGGCCATCACCAAGGAGACCGGCACCCAGATCGACATCCAGGACGACGGCACCATCGTCATCGCCTCGGTGAACGCGATCGCCGCGCAGGCCGCCAAGTCGCGCATCGAGCAGATCACCTCCGACGTCGAGCCGGGCCGCATCTACGAAGGCAAGGTCGCCAAGATCATGGACTTCGGCGCGTTCGTCACCATCCTGCCGGGCAAGGACGGCCTGGTGCACGTCTCGCAGATCTCCAGCGAGCGCGTGGAAAAGGTCGGCGACAAGCTGAAGGAAGGCGATCTGGTGAAGGTCAAGGTGCTGGAAGTCGACAAGCAGGGCCGTATCCGCCTGTCGATCAAGGCCGTCGAGGAAGAGGGCGCCAGCGAGTAATTCGCTGGGTTCTTGTCTCGAACGAGAAAAGCGGGCTTCGGCCCGCTTTTTTTTGCCCGGAAGGCGTTGGCTATTCGGAGTGGATCGCCCGGATGCCCGCTCGGTTTTGCACAACGGCGGGAAGAGCGTCGGCCCACGACGTCTCTAGTTCTGCCGGACGGGTTCCTGTGGGGGAATCGGATAGGGCTGAGGCCGCGGCCGCGGCTGCGGCTGCGGCTGTACTGGCCCGGTTCCCGGTCGCGGTGGCACGACCCTCGGGAAGCCGGGGGGCATCGGCGCTGAGGGTCCAGTGGGCGTTACCGTCGGCACCGCCCGCGGTGGCGGCGCCACCAGTTGCGCAGTCGGCCGCAGCTTCAACAACGCGGCCCAGTCGCGACGATTCAGATCGCACTGCGCCTCGCGTGCCGGCGAGCAGTCCAGCGCGACGCCGACGCCGTCCTCGCTACCGCTGGCCGTCGCCAAGGGCTTGGGCAATACCAACCGTCCACTGCGGTCCAGTGGCAGCTTGCGCATCATCACGGTGTTGAAGACGTTGCCGCCGATCAGGTACAGCGTGCGGTCGCCGCCGACGTTGGCGGCGATCACGATGTCGCAATGCGAAGGCCAGCCCAGCGCGCCGGTACTTGAGAGGGCGGCGCTGAGGCCGGCGTAGCCGATCACGTCGTCGCGGCCGCGCAGCAGGCACAGCAGGTCGCCGGGTTCGGGCTTGGAGTTTTCCGGGTCGCTGTAGAGGTAAGGGTCGCCATCCTGGGCGCGGTAGGCGGCGCGGATGTAGTCCAGGTGCCGCGCCGAACTGGGGAAGCCGGCGACGCCGGCGCGGGTCATCACCCAGGAGACGAACGCGGCCGACCAAGGGGTGTCGATCAGGAAGGCGCGGCAATCGACTTCGCTCCAGCGCGAGCCGTCCGACGTCATGCAGCTGCGCGCGCCGGGGCGGTCGGAGACGGAGTTGAGCAGGCCGCTCTCACGCCAGTACGCTGCCACCCGCTGCCATGCCGGCTGCTCGCCATAGCCCAGCGGAGTGCGCTCGGCTTCGGTGATGCTCAGGCTGGCAACGCGACCCTGGGTATCGATGAAAGGCTGCTCCCAGGCACGATGCTCGGCACAGGCAGTGCGCACGATGGCGATCGCCGCCGCGGTGAGGCCGTAGCGCGGGGGGAGGTTGCAGATTTCGGCCGCCGCTGCCTGGCCACAGGCCGACAGGAGCAGCAGAAACAGGGCGGGGGAGAGGAGGCGCATCGTCTGGCGGCTCGTGCGATCGGTGTCCATCGCACACTGCCAGAGCGTCGTTCAAGCGACGTGAATCCGCTGTCCTAATATTCGCCTGGCGGCGGTCCCAACTTGAGCGACAGATCGATCGCGCTGACATGCTTGGTCAGTGCGCCGATGGAAATGAAGTCCACGCCGTCTTCGGCGATCGCACGCAGGCCGGCGAGGTCGACACTGCCGGAGACTTCCAGCGGAATGCGGGAGCCGGGCGCGGCAGCCGCGATCCGGACCGCCTCACGGCGCATCGCCGGGTCGAAGTCGTCGATCAGGATGCGTTCGCAACCGGCTGCGAGTGCTTCCTCCAGTTGGGCCAGATCCTCGACCTCGACAATCAGCGGCAGGGTCGGCTGCTGCCGGCGCGCGGCCTGCACTGCCGGCGCGATGCCGCCTGCGGCGCGCACGTGGTTTTCCTTGAGCATGACCGCGTCGTACAGGCCGGCGCGATGGTTCTCGCCGCCGCCGCAGCGCACCGCGTACTTCTGCGCCACGCGCAGCCCCGGCAAGGTCTTGCGGGTGTCGAGGATGCGCGCGCCGGTACCGGCCACGGCTGCGACATAGGCGGCGGTCGTGGTCGCGGTGCCGGACAGCGTCTGCAGGAAATTGAGCGAACAGCGCTCGGCGCTGACCAGGCTGCGGCTGCGGCCGGACATCGTCGCCAGCACGGTGCCGGCGCGCACGCGGTCGCCTTCGGCCACGCGCCAGTCGATACCGACCTGCGGATCGAGCGCGCGATGGCAGGCGTCGAACCACGGGCGGCCCGCGATCACTGCGTCCTGCTTGCACAGCAGGTAGGCGATGTCGGCGGTGTCGGGCAGCAGCGCGGCGGTGACGTCGCCACTGCCCAGGTCTTCGGCGAGGGCTCGCGCAACGTCGGCCTCGACCTGCGCCGGCGGCGGTGCGGTGACGGAACTCATCGCAGGATTATTTGCTGGGGAAATCGGAGATCTGGGCGCTGTCGATGGCCTCTTCGGCCAACAGGACCGGGATGCCGTCGTCGACGCGGAACAACTGCTTGCGGTCGCGGGTGACCAGCGCCTCGCGCAACGGCTGCGCCTGCGCGCTGCCGTCGGCCTTGACCACGCCACCGGCCGCGATGGCCCGGTTCAGCGCTTCCAGGCCGTTGCTGTCCAGCAGCGACAGCGACTGGCGGGTGTCCGGCGAGACGAGCAGGTCGAGCAGTTTGCGGTCCATGGGCGTGCGGGTCGTGGTCTTGCTTGGAAGGCGGCTAGAATACGTCTTTAAGGCAGGGTAGGGCCATGATTTCCAATCAATCCGCGCCGCTGGTCGGCATCGTGATGGGTTCCCGCTCGGACTGGGAAACCATGCAGCATGCGGCTCAGAAGCTCGATGCGCTGGGCGTCCCGTACGAGGTCAAGGTCGTGTCGGCACACCGCACGCCGGATGTGCTGTTCGAGTACGCCGAACAGGCGTCCTCTCGGGGACTGCGCGCCATTGTCGCCGGCGCGGGCGGCGCGGCGCACCTGCCGGGCATGCTGGCCGCCAAGACCGCGGTGCCGGTGCTCGGCGTGCCGGTGCAGTCCAAGGCCCTCAACGGCATGGATTCGCTGCTGTCGATCGTGCAGATGCCAGCGGGTATTCCGGTCGCCACCTTCGCCATCGGCAACGCCGGTGCGTCCAATGCGGCGCTGTTCGCCGCGGCGATGCTGGCCGCGGAGCATCCGGCGATCGGACAGGCCCTGGCCGGGTTTCGCCAGCGCCAGACCGACGATGTAATCGCCAGCGACGATCCGCGCCAATGACCACGGTCGGCATCCTGGGCGGCGGGCAGCTTGCCCGCATGATGGTGTTGGCCGGTGCGCCGCTGGGCGTGCGCTTCCGGCTGCTGGATCCTGCCTCGGAAGCCTGCGCGGGCCAACTGGCGCCGCTGCAGGTCGGTGGCTTCGACGATGTCCGCGCACTGTCGCGATTCGTCGAGGGCGTCGACGTGGTGACGTTCGATTTCGAGAACGTGCCGGCCGACAGTACGCAGTGGCTGCTCGAACATGCCCCGGTATTCCCCGGCCCGGGTGCGCTGGCCGTGGCCCAGGACCGGCTGAGCGAGAAATCCCTGTTCCGCGAGCTGGGTATCCCGGTGCCGGACTTCGCCGCGGTTTCCGATCGCGCCGGGCTGGATGCCGCGCTGGCGCGCATCGGCACGCCGTGCATCCTCAAGACCCGCCGCCTCGGCTATGACGGCAAGGGGCAGTTCCGTATCCGCTCGCTGGCCGATGCCGACGCCGCCTGGGCCGCGCTCGGTGCGCAGGCGCATACCGTAGGGTTGATCGTCGAGGCCTTTGTGTCGTTTCAGCGCGAGGTCAGCGTGGTCGCCGTGCGGGGCCGCGATGGCGAATTCCGCACCTGGCCGCTGACCGAGAACTGGCACGTCGACGGCGTGCTGTCGGCCAGCCTGGCGCCGGCGCGCGCCGACGCGGCGCTGCAGGACACCGCCGCGACCTATGCCAGACGTTTGGCCGAGCGGCTGGATTATGTCGGGGTGTTCGCGCTGGAGCTGTTCTGCCGCGGCGACGAACTGCTGGCCAATGAGATGGCGCCGCGGGTGCACAACTCCGGACATTGGACGATCGAAGGTGCGGAGACCTCGCAGTTCGAGAATCACCTGCGCGCCATCCTCGGCTTGCCGCTGGGCGATACCGCGCCGCGCGGGTTGTCGTGCATGCTCAACTGGCTGGGGCGGATGCCGCAGGAAGATGCTTTCCTGGCCGTGTCGGGTGGGCATTGGCACGACTACGGCAAGGCGGCCCGCGAAGGCCGCAAGGTCGGCCACGCCACCTTGCGTGCGGATACGCCGGCGGCGCTGTCGCAGGCACTGTGCCGCGCTGGCCAGGTACTGGGACGGCAGGCGCAGGTCGCGCCGGTCGTGGCGCGGTTGGAAGAGCTTTGACGCGGGCTCGCGCGGCGCTGGGCCTTCAGCGCAGCTGTGAGGCGACGAAGTCCCAGTTGACCAGCTTCCAGAACGCTTCGAGGTATTGCGCGCGGGCGTTGCGGTAGTCGATGTAGTAGGCGTGTTCCCATAGGTCGCAGGTCAGCAGCGGCACGTCTTCGCCGGTCAGGGGCGTGGACGCGTTGCTGGTCGTGATGATCGCGAGGTTGCCGTCGCTGCGTTGCACCAGCCAGGTCCAGCCGGATCCGAACGTCGCCATCGCCAGGCGATTGAATTCGCTGCGTAGATGCGCGACGTCACCGAAGGCCTGGGAGATCTTTTCCGCCAGCAGGCCACCGGGGTCGCCACCGCCGCGCGGGCGCAGGCACTGCCAATAGAAGTTGTGGTTCCACACCTGTGCGGCCTGATTGAACAGGCCGCCCTGCGCGCGTCGCACGATGTCTTCCAGTGGCAACGCTTCGAATTCGCTGCCGGCGATGAGCTCGTTGAGGCGATCGACGTAGGCACGGTGGTGCTTGCCGTGGTGGTGGTCCAGCGTCTCGGCCGACAGGTGCGGCTGCAGAGCGGTGCGGTCGTAGGGAAGTGGTGGCAGTTCGATCGGCATGGTCGGCAGATGAGTGGTCGGCACAGGGTGTGCGGCATGGCCTTACAATGGCGCACTATGCGGGAGTCTAGCCGACCGGGCGGTCGGCGCTGCTGCCACCACAGGAGAATCACGCCATGCCGGTGATGGAACGGATCCAGGCCGAAGTCGAAGGCCATCCGATCGTGCTGTTCATGAAGGGGACCCCGCAGTTCCCGATGTGCGGCTTCTCCAGTCGTGCCGTGCAGGCGTTGCAGGCCGCGGGCGCCGAACGCCTGCATACGATCAATGTGCTGGAAGAGCCGGAGATCCGCGCGAATCTGCCGCGCTACTCGAACTGGCCTACCTTCCCGCAGCTTTTCATCCACGGCGAGTTGATTGGCGGCAGCGACATCACTCTGGAGCTGTTCGAGTCCGGCGAGCTCAAGCGCATCGTCGCCGAGGCCTATTCGCCGTGAGTGCGGTGGCAGTGGACGCCGTGCCGGCAGACCTGCGCGATCGCGTCATCCTGATCACCGGCGCGGCCGGCGGTTTGGGTGCGGCGGCTGCACGCGCCGCCGCCGTGGCCGGTGCCACGGTCGTCCTGCTCGGACGCAAGCCGGCCAAACTCGAGCGCCTCTACGACGCGGTTGGCGCATTGGGCCCCGAGCCGCTGCTCTATCCGCTGGACCTGGCCGGGGCCAGTCCGGACGACTACGCAGAGATGGCCGCGCGCATTGGTTCCGAACTCGGTCGGCTAGACGGCGTATTGCACTGCGCTGCGGATTTCCCGGGGCTGACGCCGCTGGAGCAGGCCGATCCGGCCGTGCTCGCGCGCAGCGTGCACGTCAATCTCACCGCGCGGGCCTGGGTGTCGCAGGCCTGCCTGCCGCTGCTGCGCCAGCGCGAGGATGCGGCGCTGGTCTTCGTGCTTGACGACATCGAGCGGGTCGGCCAGGCGTACTGGGGCGGCTATGGCGTCGCCCAGCACGCCCAGCATGGCCTGGTTGCGAGCCTGCATCGCGAGACCGCCGCCGGCCCGGTGCGCGTGGCGGGTCTGCAGCCCGGCCCGATGCGTACGCCGCTGCGTGCGCGCGCCTATCTGCACGAGGACGACCGCGAGGCGGTCGAGCCACAGCGTTACGCGCAGGCCTGCGTACAGCTCCTGGCGGCGCAGGGCGCCGCGCATCGCGGGACGGTGTGGCGGCCCTGAGGCTGCGCGCTTGTGCTGGCGTGGCCGGGCGCGGGCGGCGAGAATAGCGCCCCGCCGGCCCGGGCCGGCGCGACCGCCAGCGCGTGTTTCGCGTGGCCGGGTGACGACCTTCGTGGTGCGTCCGCCGCCTTCCTACGCTTCACCGGATCCCCATGACCATCCTGTCCGCCGCGCTGCTGCTGTTCCTGATCCTCGACCCGCTGGGCAACATCCCGGTGTTCCTCAGCGTGCTCAAGCCGCTGCCGGCGCGGCGCCAACGCATCGTGCTGGCGCGGGAGCTGCTGATCGCCCTGGGCGTGCTGATGGCCTTCCTGTGGGTCGGCAAGTACGCGCTTGAGCTGATGCATCTGCGCCAGGAGTCGGTGTCCATTGCCGGCGGCATCGTGCTGTTCCTGATCGGCATCCGGATGATCTTCCCGCGGCCTGAGGGCTTGATGGGCGAGATCCCCGACGGCGAGCCCTTCATCGTGCCATTGGCCATCCCGCTGGTTGCCGGCCCGTCCGGCATGGCCGCGGTGATGCTGATGGGCAGCGGCGAGCCGACCCGGTTGCCGGACTTCAGCCTGGCGCTGCTGATCGCCTGGGGCGCCACCTCGGCGATCCTGTTCTCGTCGACGCTGCTGTACCGGCTGCTCGGCCACCGCGCCCTGTCCGCGCTGGAGCGCCTGATGGGCATGCTGCTGGTCGCCATCTCGGTGCAGATGTGCCTGGACGGGATCGGCACGTATCTGAAGTTGCCGACCGCCATCTGACGCGAGTGGGGTGCGGCCGCTGGCCGCAGTGCAGGCCACGTGAGGTTCCGTTGACTGCCAGCTTTCAGGACGCCTCTGAGTGTCCACGGGCAAGTCCCTGTTTTTTAGTAGATCCTTGCTACGAAAGCGTTTGCGGGGCTGTCCACCCGACATTTCGCGTTAACAACACCGTCACAATTCGCGGTTAATGTGTTAACCTGTTGTTAACCGTTGCGGCCGAAACCAAGCCCCTCGGTAGGGACCCCCAGATCACTCGTCAGCCACGGCCGCTTTGCCGTGGGTGAGCCGCTCATCGTATCCGTCAACGCATCGAGGCTACCGCCCATGATCCATCCCCGTCCTATCCGCATGTCCAAGCTGGCGCTTGGCCTCGTGGC
>Ga0160447_100590_pt1 | contig 16467 bp, 12 predicted proteins | sample HID1973K_E1MG_FD_108222 | JGI IMG/M metagenome (GOLD analysis project Ga0160447, IMG submission 108222) | Enriched mosquito-associated microbial communities from UW Madison campus, WI, USA - HID1973K_E1 MG | ecosystem: Host-associated > Arthropoda: Insects > Digestive system > Unclassified ...
ATGCCATGCCGACCAGGGCCGTGACCCACATCCAGAACACCGCGCCCGGCCCGCCGAGCGCGATGGCCGTCGCCACGCCGGCGATGTTGCCGGTGCCCACGCGGCTGGCCAGGCCGGTGGCGAACGCCTGCATCGGCGAGATGCCGGCGTCATCGATGCGGCGGAACGAACGAAAGCTGTAGCGAAAACCGACGAACTGCACGAACCCGGTGGCGAGCGTGAGGATCAGGCCGATGCCGATCAGCACGTAGATGAGCACGTGGCTCCACAGCAGAGTGTTCAGCGGATCGACGATCACGCGGATCAAGGCTTCCATACGGCACCACCTTCCCTGGTTGTTGGTTGTGGCCGGATTCTGCCGCGCGCTAGTTGCCTTTGGCCAGCCCCAGCTTGTCGATCAGAGCCTTCTCGCGCTCGACCGTCTTTTTCGCAAACGCGGTGTAGTCGGTCGAGCTCATGTAGATCGGCACCATGTCGTAGCGGTCGAGCGCGGCGACGTAGCTCGGTTCCTCCATGGCCTTCTTGAACGCGTCGTGCAGTTTCCTGACCACCGCCGGCGGCGTGCCCTTGGGCGCCCCGATGCCGAATGGCGAGTTCTGCACGATGTCGTAGCCCAGTTCCTTGAGCGTGGGCGCGTCGGGGAACTTGTCCAGGCGCTTGTCGCCCCAGGTGTTGATCACGCGCAGCTTGCCCGACTGCACGTGCGGCGCCCAGCCGGTGCTGTCCGATGCCGCCATCAGGTGGCCGCCCAGCAGTGCCTGCATCAGGTCGGCATTGCCCTTGTAGGGCACGTGCTGCAGCTGGATGCCGGCCTGCTGCGCCAGCAGCTCGGTGGTCAGGTGCGGGCTGGTGAGGTTGCCGGTGGAGCCGTAGCTGAGCTTGCCCGGGTTGGCCTTGGCATAGGCCATGAAGTCGCTCCAGTTCTTCAGCGGGCTGTCCGCCGGCACCACCATGCCGAAGGCGTAGCCGGTCACGTTGATGATGTAGCTGATGTCCTGGATCGGGTCCCAGTTGATCTTGGTCGTGTAGCCGATGCGGAACACGCCCAGCGGGATCTGCGCGACGGTATAGCCGTCGGGCTGCGCGATCTGCAGCGCCTGCGCCGGCAGCGTGCCGCCGGCGCCGGGTTTGTTCTCGACCACGACCGGCTGGCCGAGGATCTTGCCGGCGTTGTCGGCAAGCTGGCGCATGGTGACGTCGGTCGGCCCGCCGGCCGGGAAGGCGATCACCAGCTTGATCGGCTTTTCGGGAAAGCTGGCCTGGGCCAGTGCGGCGGCAGGCAGCACGGCGGCCAGGAGGGCCGTGGCCACGGCGCTTGTGAGGGTGCGGCGAAACATCGGGTCGTCTCCGTTGGATGCGTTGAAAGGCAACTGAAAGGTGCCGGCCATTGGAGCCGCATTGGCCGGCGACGGCAATCAGGACGAGCCCGCAGCCTGTCGCCCAGGCGCCAGGGGGTCGTGGCGGCTGCGCCCGGCGCCCGACGGCGCCTCAGGCGGCGATCTGCGCGAACCCGTCGAGCACGTTGGCGACGTTCACGCCCAGCTGCGCCACCGCGTAGCCGCCTTCGAACACGAACACGGTCGGCAGGCCGGCAGCGGCGATCTCCTCGCCGGCGCGCAGGAAATCCTCGGCCACGAGCGAGAAGCCGGCCACCGGGTCCGCCTCGAAGGTGTCGACGCCCAGCGAAACCACCAGCGCTTCGGCCCTCGCGGCGGCGATGCCGGCCAGCGCCTCGCGCAATGCCGCGCGCCAGGCCTCGAAGGCGGTACCGCGCGCCAGCGGCAGGTTGTGGTTGAAGCCCAGCCCGGCCCCTTCGCCGCGCTCGTCGGCATGGCCGAGGTAGTAGGGATAGTCGGTCAGCGGGTTGCCATGCAGGCTGGCCACGTGCACGTCGGAGCGCGCGTAGAAGATGGCCTGCGTACCGTTGCCGTGGTGGTAGTCCACGTCGAGCACCGCCACGCGGGCCGCACCCGCATCGCGCAGCGTCTGCGCGGCCAGGGCCGCGTTGTTGAGGAAGCAGTAGCCGCCGTAGAAGTCGGCGCCGGCATGGTGCCCCGGCGGGCGCGTCAGCGCGAAGGCGGTGCGCTCGCCGGCAGCCACGCGCCGGGCGGCCGTCCATGCGCAGGCGGCGCCGTGTCGCGCCGCTTCCCAGGTGCCGGCCATCAGCGGCGAGCCGGCATCGAAGGCGTACAGCCCCACGCGCGCGGGGAAGCTGAGCGGCATCACGTCGCGCCGCATGCCGGGCGCGGGCCAGTACGAGGGCAGCACGTCGCGCGTCGCGTTGGCAGGATCGAGCGCCACCCAGGCGTCCCAGGCGCCGGCCAGGAACTCGAGGTAGTGCGGCGCATGGATCGCGCGCAGCAGCGCCTGGTCGAAACCGGCGTCCGGGCCGGCCAGCGCGTGGCAGCCGCGCCGCCTCAGCTCGGCCAGCACGAGCTCGACGCGCTCGGGCTTTTCAAAGCTGGGGACCAGCTCGCCGCGGAACATTTCCATGCGGCCGCGGTGCAGTGCGTGCTGCTCGTTGCAAATGATCTGCATGGCCACACTGTAGTGGCCGCGCAGCGGGTGCGCCGTCAGGACGTCATCGGCTCCCTGCTCAGGCTGCGCGCCAGCACCGGCGCCAGCGCCACGCCGGTATGCGTGCCCAGGCGCACGACGTCCTCCGGCGTCGCCGAGGCCACCACGCGGCCGCCGCCGTCGCCGCCTTCGGGGCCCAGGTCGACGATCCAGTCGGCCTCGGCGATCAGGTCCAGGTCGTGCTCGATCACCAGTACGCTGTGGCCGCCGGCCACCAGCCGGTGCAGCACGTGGATGAGCTTCTCGACGTCGGCCATGTGCAGGCCGACCGTCGGCTCGTCCAGCACGTACAGCGTGTGCGGCGCCTTGTTGCCGCGGCGGGTGACGTCGTCGCGCACCTTGCTCAGCTCGGTCACCAGCTTGATGCGCTGCGCCTCGCCGCCCGACAGCGTGGGCGAAGGCTGGCCCAGTGTCAGGTAGCCCAGCCCGACGTCCTGCAGCAGCTTGAGCGGATGGCTGATGTTGGGCATGCTGGCGAAGAACGCCACCGCCTCGTCCACCTCCATCTGCAGCACGTCGCCGATGCTCTTGCCGCGCCAGCTCACGGCCAGCGTCTCGGGGTTGAAGCGCGCGCCGTGGCAGGTTTCGCACGGCACCTTCACGTCCGGCAGGAAGTTCATCTCGATGGTGCGCACGCCCGCCCCGTCGCAGCCGGGGCAGCGGCCCTCGCCCGTGTTGAACGAGAAGCGGCCCGGGCCGTAGCCGCGCGCCTTGGCCTCGAGCGTGTCGGCGAACAGGCGCCGGATGGTGTCCCAGAAGCCGATGTACGTCGCCGGGCAACTGCGCGGCGTCTTACCGATGGGCGTCTGGTCGACCTCCAGCACGCGGTCGATGACCTCGTAGCCCTCGACCGCCTTGCAGCCGGACCAGGCCGGCCGCTTGCCGGCGGCGTCCTGGTCGCGCCCGGCCTTGGTGGTGCGCTGCTGCACGATCGCCGCCACGTTGGCCAGCAGCACGTCGCGCGCCAGCGTCGACTTGCCGGAGCCGCTGACGCCGGTCACTGCCACCAGCCGGTGCAGCGGCACCGCCACGTCGACCGACTTCAGGTTGTGCAGGTTGGCGCCGCGCACCGTGAGCCAGCTGCCCTCGGCCGGCACGCCCGGCCCTTCCGGCGCCGGCACCTCGCGCCGCGCATGCAGCGGGTGGCGCATGGCGTCGCGCAGGTAGCGGCCAGTGAGCGAATCGTCCGCGGCCTGGATGTCGGCCAGCTTGCCCTCGGCCACCACGCGGCCGCCGCGCTTGCCGGCGCCTGGGCCGATGTCGATCACGTGGTCGGCGCGGCGGATGGTGTCCTCGTCATGCTCGACCACCACCAGCGTGTTGCCCTTGTCGCCGAGCTTGTGCAGGGCGCCCAGCAGGATGCGGTTGTCGCGCGCATGCAGGCCGATGGTCGGCTCGTCCAGCACGTAGCACACGCCCTGCAGGTTGCTGCCCAGCTGCGCCGCCAGGCGGATGCGCTGCGCCTCGCCGCCGGACAAGGTGGGGGCGCCGCGATCGAGCGTGAGGTAGCCCAGGCCAACCTCTTCCAGGAACTCGAGGCGGCTCCTGATCTCGGGCACCAGGTCGCGCGCGATCTCCGCCTCGCGCCCGACCAGCTGCAGGCTGTCGAACCAGGCGCGGATCTCGGCCACGCTCATGCGCGCGATCTCGGTGATGGCGATGCCGCCGGTGCCGTCGACCGCCTCGCCCAGCTGCACGGCGCGCGCGGTGGCGTTCAGGCGCGTGCCTTCACATGTCGGGCAGACGGTGTCGCCCACGTCGTCGACCTCGGGCTCGGCAAAGGTCTGCTCGCGGCCGCGCTTGTCGTCGGCCGGCAGCGAATCGTCGTATACCTTGCGCTGCTCGCGCGTGAGCTTGACGCCGGTGCCCACGCAGTCGGGGCACCAGCCGTGCTTGCTGTTGTAGCTGAACAGGCGCGGATCGAGTTCGGCGTAGCTGGTGCTGCACACCGGACAGGCGCGCAGCGTGGAATAGACCTGCACGCGCCCGATGCCGGTGGTGGGCGCGCCGGCCATCATCGCGCCGCGCAGCCCCTCCAGCTCGCTCAGCACGTGGACCACGCCCTTGCCATGCTCCAGCGCCGTGGTCAGCGCCTCGCGCAGCCTGGCCTCGTTGGCCGGCAGCACGTCGAGGCTGGCCACCGGCAGCTCGATGCTGTGCTCCTTGAAGCGGTCCAGCCGCGGGAAACCGGCCGTCGGAAGAAAGGCGCCGTCCACCCGCAGGTGCGTGTAGCCGCGCGGCCGCGCCCAGTCTGCCAGCTCGGTATAGACGCCCTTGCGGTTGCTGACCAGGGGCGCCAGCAGGCCGACGTGCTGGCCGCGGAAGTTGCGCATCAGCTGCGCCGCGATGCTGTCCGGCGTCTGCGGCTGCACCGGCGTGCCGTCGAGCACGCAATGCTGCAGGCCGAGCTTGACGTACAGGAGGCGCAGGAAATGCCAGATCTCGGTGGTGGTGCCGACCGTGCTCTTGCGCCCGCCGCGCGACAGGCGTTGCTCGATCGCCACCGTCGGCGGAATGCCGTAGACCGCGTCCACCTCCGGCCGTCCGGCCGGCTGCACGATGGAGCGCGCGTAGGCGTTGAGCGATTCGAGGTAGCGCCGCTGCCCCTCGTTGAACAGGATGTCGAAGGCCAGCGTCGACTTGCCCGAGCCGCTGACGCCGGTCACCACGCTGAACTTGCCGCGCGGGATGTTGACCGACAGGTTCTTCAGGTTGTGCTCGCGCGCATGCACGATCTCGATGGCGTCGGCGCCCGGCGCCGCCACCGCGTGCGCGGCGTACTGGCGCAGGGTCTTCTCGGCCGCCTTGTAGGCGCCCGGGCCGATGGTCGATTCGTAGTCTGCCAACGCCGCGCCGGTGAGCGAATCGCGGTGCTCGCGCACATGCTCGGGCGTGCCCTCGGCCACGATGCGGCCGCCGCCGTCGCCGCCCTCGGGCCCGAGGTCGATCAGCCAGTCGCTGGCGCGGATCACGTCCAGGTTGTGCTCGATCACCACCAGCGAATGGCCGGCGTCGAGCAGCTTGCGCAGCGCGCGCATCAGCCGCGCGATGTCGTCGAAGTGCAGGCCGGTGGTCGGCTCGTCGAACAGGAACAGCTGGCCCTTGCGCGCCACCGGCTGGCGGCTGGCGCTGGCGCTCTTGCCGGATTCGGCCAGGAAGCCGGCGAGCTTGAGGCGCTGCGCCTCGCCGCCGCTGAGCGTCGGCACCGGCTGGCCCAGCTTCACGTAGTCCAGGCCGACGTCGACGATCGGCTGCAGCACGCGCTGCACCTCGCGGTCGGATGCGAAGGCGGCCAGCGCCTCGGCGACGGTCAGCTCCAGCACGTCGGCCACGTTGAGCGTGCGCCCGCCGCGCTCCACCGTCACCTCCAGGATCTCGGGGCGGTAGCGCTTGCCGTCGCAGTCCGGGCACCGCAGGTACACATCCGAGAGGAACTGCATCTCGACGTGCTCGAAGCCCGAGCCGCCGCAGGTGGGGCAGCGCCCGTCGCCGCTGTTGAAGCTGAACTTGGCGGCGGTGTAGCCGCGCTGCTTCGACAGCGGCGCGGTGGCGAAGATCTCGCGGATGGCGTCCCACGCGCCGACGTAGCTGGCCGGGTTGGACCGCGCCGTCTTGCCGATCGGCGACTGGTCGACGAACACCACGCCGCTGAGGTGGTCCGCGCCGAGCAGGCGGTCGTGCGCGCCGGGCGCTTCGGTGGACTGGCCGAAATGGCGCATCAGCGCTGGCGACAGCACGTCCTGGATGAGCGTGGACTTGCCCGAGCCGCTGACGCCGGTGACGCACACCAGCCGCTGCAGCGGAATCTCCACCGTGATGTTCTTCAGGTTGTGCTCGCGCGCGCCCTCGAGGATCAGGCGCGGCGTGGCGTCGCCCACCGGCCGCTTGAAGCCCATGCCGATGGTCTTGCGCCCGCCGAGGTACGCGCCGGTGAGCGTGTCGGCGCTGCGCAGCGAGTGCGTGTCGCCGTCGAACACGATCTGCCCGCCGCGCGCGCCCGGTCCGGGGCCCATGTCGATGATGCGGTCGGCCGCCAGCATGACGGCCGGGTCGTGCTCGACCACCACCAGCGTGTTGCCGGCGTCGCGCAGGCGCAGCATGGCCTGCGTGATGCGGTTCATGTCGCGCGGATGCAGGCCGATGCTGGGTTCGTCCAGCACGAACAGCGTGTTGACCAGCGACGTGCCGAGCGCCGTGGTCAGGTTGATGCGCTGCACCTCGCCGCCGCTGAGCGTGCGGCTCTGGCGGTCGAGCGTCAGGTAGCCGATGCCGACGTCATGCAGGTAGCGCAGGCGGGTGGTGATCTCCTCGTGCAGCAGCTTGAGCGCCTGCGCCTCGCCACCGGCCGCGCTGGCGGCGGGCGCATGCAGGCGGTCGAAGAAGCGGCGCAGCCGCTCGATCGGCAGCAGCATCAGGTCGTGCAGGTTCAGGCCCGGCAGCGCCTCCAGCTGCTCGCGCGACCACTTAGCGCCCACCGGCATGAAGCGTTCGGCCGGCGGCAGCACCGCGTCGGCGTCCTGCTTGCTGCCGATGCGCCACAGCAGGCTGTCGAGCTTGAGCCGCGCGCCGCCGCAGGCCGGGCACGGCGTGTAGCTGCGGTACTTGGACAACAGCACGCGGATGTGCATCTTGTAGGCCTTGCTCTCCAGGTAGCCGAAGAAGCGGCGCACGCCGTACCACTGCTGGTTCCACTTGCCGTTCCAGTGAGGCGAGCCCTCGATCACCCAATCCTTCTGTTCGGGCGTGAGCTTGAACCAGGGCGTGTCGCGCGGAATGCCGGCGGACTCGGCATGGCGCATCAGGTCGTCCTGGCATTCCTTCCATGCCGGCGTCTGGATCGGGCGGATGGCGCCGGCGCGCAGCGTGAGCTTGTCGTTCGGGATGACCAGGCCCATGTCGACGCCGATCACCCGGCCGAAGCCGCGGCAGGTCTCGCAGGCGCCCACCGCGGAATTGAACGAGAACATCGACGGCAGCGGCTCGGCATAGCGGATGTCGCTTTCCGGGCAATGCAGGCCGGTGGAGAACTTCCACACCGGCGCGACCGCGCCCTCCTCGGCCGGCAGCACGTGCACCGTCAGCCGCCCGCTGCCGCGCTTGAGCGCGACCTCGATCGCCTCGATCGCGCGCGCCCGGTCGACGCTGCCGATGCGGAAGCGGTCCGCCACCACGTCCAGAACCTTGCGCGGGCCGGAGGGTGTGGACACCTCGCGCTCGGCCTGCACCCGCGCGAAGCCGCTGGCCGACAGCCACTGCTGCACCTCGTCGGCGCTGGTGCCACCGGGCAGCTCGACCGGGAAAGTAAGCGCCAACCGCGGATCGTCCGCGGCGGCGGCCCTGGCCCGCAGCTCGTCGAAGATGCTGTCCGGCGAATCGTGGCGCACCTGCAACGCCGTCTCGCGGTCGAACAGCTGGCCGGCGCGGGCGAACAACAGCTTCAGATGGTCGTTCAGCTCGGTCATGGTGCCGACCGTGGAGCGCGACGAGCGCACCGGGTTGGTCTGGTCGATGGCGATGGCCGGCGGCACCCCCTCGACCTTGTCCACCGCCGGCTTGTCCATGCGGTCCAGGAACTGTCGCGCATAGGCCGAGAAGGTCTCGACGTAGCGCCGCTGCCCCTCGGCAAAGAGCGTGTCGAACACCAGGCTCGACTTGCCCGAGCCGCTTGGGCCGGTAACGACTGTCAGTTCACCCGTGTGGATGTCCAGGTCTAGGTTGCGAAGGTTGTGCTGGCGTGCACCGCGAATCCGGATGGAGCCCTGTGTCATGGGTGCCTTGTGGGGTGGGGCAAGCATTCTAGGGACGGGGCCGGCGGCCCGGCTGCGCAATCGATCACATGGCACACGGCCGCGCAAGGGCTTTCCCGGATGTCCAAGACGTTGCAATAGGTAACAAATGTCTGGTTTTCGTATTCGAATCCGGGACATCCATGACCGACCTGCGTTCCCTCTGCATCGCGGCCGCCCTGGCCACCGCCTCGCTCGGCGCCTCGGCGCAACTGCTCATCGGCCAGACCGCCGGCATTTCCGGGCCGGTGGCCGACAGCGTCAACGAGACCATCGGCGGCGCCAAGCTCGTGATCGACTCGGTGAACGCGCAAGGCGGCATCTACGGCGAGCAAATCGAGGTGATCCGCATGGACGACGGCTTCGACGTCAAGCGCGCGGCCGACAACGCCCGAGTGCTGATCGAAGACCGCAAGGTGCTGGCCTTCTTCATGAGCCGCGGCACGCCGCACACACAGGCCATCCTCCCGCTGCTGGACAAGAACGGCGTGGCGCTCATCGGCCCGTCCACCGGCGCCATGGTGCTGCACAAGCCGCTGCAGAAATACGTGTTCAACGTGCGGCCCACCTACCAGCGCGAGGCCGAGAAGGCGGTGCAGCACCTGACCACCGTCGGCATCGACCGCATCGCGGTGGTGCACGTGACCGACTCCTTCGGCCTGGACGCGCTCGAAGGCGCGATGAACGGCTTCAAGAAAGCCAAGATGCAGCCCGCCGTGGTGGTGCCGTCGGACCGGAGCAAGCCCAACTACGCCGAGATCGTGCCGAAGATCACCGGGGTCAACGCGCAGGCCGTCATCTGGCTCGGCTCCGGCACCGCAGTGACCGACGGCATCAAGGCCCTGCGCAAGGCCGGCTCCGCCGCGCAGGTGGTGACGCTGTCGAACAATGCATCCGGCGGCTTCATCAAGGACCTGGGCGCAGATGGCCGCGGCGTGATCGTGACCCAGGTGTTCCCCAGCGCGCGTTCCATCGCTCATCCGATGGTGGCCGAAGCGCTGGCCCTGGCCCGCGCCAAGGGCATCACCGAGATGTCTCCGGTCGCGCTGGAAGGTTTCGCGTCGGCCAAGGTGCTGGTCGAGGCGCTCAAGCGCGCCGGCCCCAAGCCCACCCGCGCCCGCGTGGTTGCGGCGCTGGAGAGCATCAACGGCCTCGACCTCGGCGGCGGCATGGACATCAGCTACTCGCCGCAGGATCACTCGGGGCTGGAATTTGCCGATCTGTCGATCATCAGTGACGGCAAATTCAGGCGCTAAGCGCTCAGGGATTGCTGAGCTTGCCGTGCTCGCCCATGTCGGCCGGCGGGTTGCCCGTGACGGAGCTGCTTGCCATCTTCACCAACTGCACCAGCTTGCTGTCCTTGGCCCTCCAGAACTCCGCCTCGTCGATGCGCACGGCCAGTAGTGCCAGATTGGGATCGTCCAGGCCGCCCGGGAACCAGGCCTTGACCTGGGAATTGAACAGCTCCTTCTTCAGCGCGGCGTCTTCGCTGATGGAAGCTTGGCCAGAGATGGACACGTAGTCGTCATCGTCGACGTTCGCATAGGCCACGTTGACATGGGCATCGCCGGCGGCATGTGCAGCCACGTCGCCGTCGCGGGCCACAAAGAAATACAACGTCGAGTCCGCGCCGAGCTCCTTGTTCTGTGTCGTCAGGGGCTGGCTGTGAAGTCGGCCGCTGCCATGGCGATGCGTGAGCATCGCAAAGCGAGTGCCCTTGATGATCTTCCATAGCTTCGCGGTGTCGTCGTCCTTCGTCATGGTGGTTCGTCCTCGTCAGAAGCCAAGTGGCAATTTGTCCGCCTGACTTTAGGACGCCGTGCTCCGAGCCCCTTGTGTGCGCGGACGCCGTCGTCGCGTAGGTGCGCGGCCCGTCGGTGGTGAGGGGCATGTGACGCTTGCAACGATTCCTGAGTGACTTCCCGACACTGGTCGAGCGCTCAGAACAACTGCAAGGGAGAACCTTGGTCCACGGCGACGCCCATGTGTGGAACTGGATGCTCCCGCGAGGCGCCGCACTTGACACACCCACTGGGACGGCTGGCATGTCGGTGTCGGCGTCTGGGACCTTGCCTACATGATGGCTCTGCAATGGGACAGAGGGATTCGTCAGCGGTTCGAGAATCGCCTGCTCGACCGCTACTGCGCGGCACTGGCGGCTTCAGGCGTGACCGGCTACTCGCCCGAGGCGCTTCAGGAAGACTATCGGCTCGCCGTACTTCTTCACCTGCGCACGCCCGTTGCCCGATTCGCCAGGAAGATGTCGGCCAATGTCTGGTGGCCACAGCTGGTCCGGTTTCAGCATGCCGTCGAAGACCTCAGCTGCATTGAGTTGATGAACTGAGGGCGAGCCTCGCGGATCAGGTCGCGAGAAGCGGGACGGTCGGACGAAGCGCGTGCGCACTGACCATGCAGCAGGCAACATTGGACAGACCCCGTAAGCTCACCCACCAAGTAAACAGCTGAAAACCAGAGAATGCGGCCCAACCCGGAAGGAAGAGGCCGATGAGGAAGAGCAAGTTCACGGAGAGCCAGATCGTGGCGATCCTCAAAGAGGGCGAAGCCGGCATGCCGGCGGCGGAGGTGTGCCGCAAGCACGGGATCAGCTCGCCGACGTACTACGCCTGGAAGAGCAAGTACGCAGGCGCCCCCGTGTCCGACCTGACGCGCATGCGCGAGTTGGAGGCCGAGAACGCCCGGCTCAAGCGCATGTACGCCGACCTAGCGCTGGAGAACGCTGCGATCAAGGACGTGCTGACAAAAAAATTCTGACGCCGTCCGCGAAGCGGCAGGTGGTGGCGGTCATGGTGACCGAGCATCGCCTGTCGATTCAACGAGCCTGCAGAGCCACAGGCTTGTCGCGGGCGGCGTACTACAAGGTGCCGCCGCTGCCTCAGGAGAAAGACGCCGAGGTCATCGATGCGCTCAACAACGTCGTCGAGCGCTGGTCGCTGGGGCTTCTGGAAGTGCTTCGACCGGTTGCGCCTGGATGGCCGGCCGTGGAACCACAAACGGGTCTGGCGGGTGTACTGCGAATTGGGTCTGAACATTCCGCGTCGAACCAAGCGCCGCATCCCCAAGCGCGAACCGGTGCCGCTGGCTGCTGGATCGCTCGTCAACCAGGGCTGGGCCTTGGACTTCATGCACGACGTGCTCTACGACGGCCGGCGGTTCCGCACGCTGAACGTGATCGACGAGGCCAATCGCGAGGCGCTAGCGATCCAGGTGGAGTGGTACGGCGCGCCGCTGTCGATCCGCATGGACAACGGCCCGGAGATGACCAGCCACGACTTCGTCGAATGGGCCCAGCGCAAGGGCATCGCCTTGAACTACATCGAGCCCGGCGAGCCCAATCAGAACGCCTACATCGAGCGCTTCAACCGGACCTTCCGCACCGAGGTACTCGATGCCTACCTGTTCAATTCCATCGAGCAAGTGCAGGCCATCGCCGACGACTGGCTGACTCAGTACAACGAGTACCGACCGCATGACGCGCTGGGCGGCGTGCCGCCCAAGCAGTTCATGCCCAGATTGATCACCACAACCGCCGCAGACTCTAGGAATCAACTGTCTGCTTGACAGGTGAGCTTACGACCCGTGGTTGGCGGCAATTCCTGTGCTGCTCATGGGCTTCTTTGCCACCATCACCGGAGCACTCATCTACAGGTTCTTTCGGCTCGTTCTCCCTGTAGTCATCCAATAGCCCCGGGGCAGGCCATGCCGCGCGGCAGAAGAAATAGAAGGGGATCGCGACGGCTCCCAGGTTTGTGGCTCGATGTCCATACCGGCAAGTCTCAATCAAGCGCAGTCACTCACTCCCCTCGCTCGCATGCTCGCGCTGCTCGCGCTGCTCGCGCTGCTCGGCAGCAGTCTTGGCCACGTCGCGGCTTCGATTGCCACCGATCTGAGCAATTGCGGTTGGCGAAAGAATCGGCTCACCGTTCGGGGCATTGATCGCTATCGGTCGCAACTGCACGCCCTACCATCCACTACACTTGCCTGAAGGTTCAGCCTCAGCTTCGACACGGCGGTGGCCGGGAATAGCCCGTCTCATTCCGTGCGCCCTCGAGTGCGGGTACGTTCTACGCTCAATGACCAAGCGGAGCATGACACTCGACGACCGGGCCGAAGGTGTGCATGACGGCGGCGCCTGAGCGACCAGTTTCGCACAAACCAAATTGCCCAACTTATGTTGCCCATTGGCCAGAGCGCGCCACGCAAGAGCTTGCTGACCTCCCGAGAAGTGCTTCAGGCCTACGGCCTCGGTGAAACGGCCGACGATTTTCTCGAGCAGAGCCCTCGTGTTCGCCTGCATCGGCTTCGCGGGAGTCGCTCGTCTGACCCGGAGCCGCTCCACTTGCACAAGTACCGGCCGTTGGATGTCAAAAGCGACGCCTCGGTCAACAAGGTGCGTCAGATCTTGGTGGATAACCAAGTGTGGATGGCGTCGCCCAGCTCGCTCAACGACAAGAGCGACATGCGCTTCGACGTTGAGTTCAACCATGATCCTGCGGTTCGCCGCGCGTGGCTGCTGCGCAACCAGCACCTGATTTCCGATTTGCCTCCTCAGCAGCTAGGGGTGATCACCCAGCGGATCTTGTACGGGAAGTTAGACGCGGACGTGCTGGCGGCGTTTCAGAAGGAAATGCTTGACCGCATGGGGGTGTTCAGTGGGGCACGTGACCCACGAAATGACCTGATGTGGACCCACTATGCGGGGGACAGTAGCGGAGTCTGCGTTCAGTTCTCGACTTGGCTTGATGAGCTCTTCCTCCTTGCGAAGCGAGTCAAATATGGCGACAAGTTTCCCAAGCTGATCCTGCCCGTGCCCAACGATAGAGTGCCGGAGGAGCACTACCTCGTCAAGGCGTCGCGATGGGCATACGAGACGGAGTGGCGCGTGGTGGCAGCCTCTCATTCGCATCCGGTAGTCCTTCGGCCGGAGTCGGTATCGGGGGTAATTGTGGGATCACACGCCGAGGCTGCCGCAGTCGACGTTGTGAGGGGGCTACTCGAGGAGCGTCGCATTGCCGGGCATCCGCCGGTGAAGGTGTACCGCGCGGTGCGGTCAGGGTTCGACATTCGGCTCTTGAGCGGCTTTCTTCCTTGAGGTGCCGCGATGGCCGGGGTTGAGATTGGCTTTTTGGAGTGCCCTCACCATCTCTGGTCGGACTCCGACAGCAGCCTCGACCCCATACGAGAGGAAGGCTTCCTGCGTTGCCTGGCCAGGCCATTCGCGACCTTGCTCTTGGTCCGGAAGTCGCACCAAATCGTGCGCAAGTGCGCTCACAACGTTTAGCTAGCCAACGCCTAGCCCCCCCGTTTGGTAGCCGCATATGATCAACTTGTTTCGGGCAGTGCCGCTGCTGCCTAACAGGTTGGTCGACTCGGACACCTTGCGGCAAGGGGCCGGTCACCTCTACGTTGGGCGTCAGAAAAAGCCCCCCGATTCTCCGGAGAACCCGAAGTGTCCAAACAATACACAGCGTTTCTTCGTAAGGCATTCAGCCGCTACTTATCCAGACTCAACGCTGGTGGCATCGAACCTAAGCTGAGCTACCTCCCGTATGACTTTGAGGAGCAGCTGGACAAGTATGTGCTAGGAATGGTCGGTCACATGATGATCAGGGACGAACTTCGAGAGATAACAAACATACTCAACCACTGGCATGGCCATCTTCTCCGCTGGCATGCGTGGAACAAGGTCCTGCCCGGGTACAGTCAAGATGAAGCATGGGACCTTCGACGGGAGTTCCTGGATTCACTGAGTCATCACTGCCTGCTTAGCCCGGCTGCCGCTCGCGACACGCTTACTTTTGTTGCTACGAACTCAATACATCAGCTACGTCTTGCGCTCGATGGTAGCTATAAGGACTTTCTCGATGGTGATCCAACCAAGCCAGGCAAGAAACCTACTCATTTGACGAGGGCAAAGAAAGAAAAGCGACTCGAGGAAATTATGCTGCCGTGGAGCGAGGGGGCTGACCTCATTTCCGCGATTCGATCCGTTGATGACAAGGCATATCGTGATTCCACTTGGGACTACCGCAACCGGTCCAGTCACGCTATTGGCCAGCGCCTCGCACTCGGTCACACCCAGGCGGTTACGCGACTTGTCGAACAGGCGACCGAGCTCAAGGATCAAGGGGACGGAACATTCCAGATTGAACCTGTACCGGACAAGATGTCGGTCAGCTACGCCGTTGGGGGAACGCCGCCGTTGGACATGGAAGAGTCGCGAAAGCTGAATCTTGCGCAGTACCACGAAGCCCGCGCGGCCTATCTGATCTATCGAGACCTGTTGTTCAAATTGGCAAGCGGCCTTCCCAAGCCGCCCTAGAGGTCAGCGCACTGAAGCCTAACCCTCGCAGCCGAACGCCCTCGGCGGCTGAACTCAATCGTCGAATGGCAGCTTTTGTCGGCTGAGCGACTGCAGTCTGGCGTTCAGCGGCCCGTAAGCCATGCATCTTCGACTGGCCGCTTTCGCTGCGTTGCAGTTGACCCTACTAGGCCACCCAATTTTGACGAGATCGCTATGGGTCATGTCGAAACCTTCGGCGTTACTCTCTTGACTGAGAAAGTTGTACTCCAACACAATCGTTCCCAAAGAAGGAGCTCGAGGCAGGGTTGTCGGTGCGCGATCGGTTGAATAGTGATCGTGGGCCAGCGCGCATCATTCCATCGCCTTTGTGCGACGGCGATCGCAAGACGAACCACGTGATGCGTCGTGAACAAGCCGACGCTAGGTGCACTAGGTGGGATTCAATGGAGTTGCTGCGTTTACTCGGATTGGTCATGATCGCCTTACTCGTCGCGAGTTGCGCCGGGTCAAAGGGTCTTGGTACAGGTGTTCCAGGATCGCGTGCTGATGCCGTGCTTCCGCAAGATGTACGGGTCATTGCGCCTCGCCCCGACATGGAGAGCAATAAGGCGCGTTTCTCCGGCATTTGGAGCGGCGTATGGATTGGTCTAGGGGATCGCCTTCCACACACCTTGGTCGTCGAGACCCTTTCGGAGCAGACGTTTAGCGGTGTCTACGCTACCGGCGATTCACTAACTCCAGGTCTCAGCCTGCAAGCCCGGTGGTGGCGCATCTATGGCACTGTGGAATCCGGAAGATTAACTGCGAAGCTGCCGCCATCGGCCGGCGATGCCACGGTCACCTATGTACTGAATTCTGACGGCACGGTGAGTGGCACATTCACAAATCGCTTGGGCTTTTCCTCTAAGGCCCATTTGACAAAGACCGGCGCCGGAGGGTAGTCACGCTCCGTCCGACCGAAGTTCGATTGCTTCGAGCCGTACCTTGATACTGCACCGGCTATTTTGATCTCGCGGCCTCGAAGCTTGCGGTCCAGCACTTGCTATAGAAGTAGGCTTAGGCTGCTGAGGCCCAAAACGGGCCCCAACGTGAACTTCTGGCCTGCCTACATGCATGGCGCGACTGGAACGACTGGAGAGCGCGAAATTACAGACGCTTCCGCGAACTGCGGGCAGGGACGGCTTTCGCTGCAGTCCCACCTTCCCATTTTCCTCGGTGCACTACTTTGCACTGCTTGATTGCGTCGGCAGCGGACGAGGGCGACTCCGCTAGAGTCAGGCAGAGACTTCAAAGGCTTTCAAGCGTGCCAATGCTTCGTTCATCTCCTCGACGAGTTTCTGCATCTGCTGTTTGATGGTGGTCTGTCCGCGAATGCCGAACACGCTCTGTCCGGCCGCCTCGTAGATCAGGCGCGAGTCGTCGTGCTCATGGATGGCGGCGAACACGTCGCCGGTCAGGACCTGCTGCAGCGGCATGCCGAGCGGCACCGGCGCGGCCGGCTCGTTCCAGGCATCGATCCAGTCGCTTCGCACCACGCGGCACGGCTTGCCGCTGTGCGCGCGAGTGATGACGGTGTCCTCGCTGCCACTGGCAACCAGGCGTTCGAGTAGGGCGGGCGGCGTGTGGTTCTCGCGTGCCGCCATCCACAGCGTTCCCAGCCACGCCCCCTGCGCGCCCATCCCAAGGCAGCCCAGCACCTGGGCGCCCGTCGCGATTCCGCCGGCCGCGAGCACGGGGGCACCTTCGGCAGCGGCGATCACCTGCGGCAGGAGCGACATCGTG
>Ga0160447_100592_pt1 | contig 16424 bp, 13 predicted proteins | sample HID1973K_E1MG_FD_108222 | JGI IMG/M metagenome (GOLD analysis project Ga0160447, IMG submission 108222) | Enriched mosquito-associated microbial communities from UW Madison campus, WI, USA - HID1973K_E1 MG | ecosystem: Host-associated > Arthropoda: Insects > Digestive system > Unclassified ...
CAGCTTGATGGCCATGGCGATCAGCATCAGGGGCAGGGCGATCATGGTCAGGATCACGCTCGACAGCACGATGTCTTCGATGCGCTTGACCATGCTCCACGCGCCGTCCATGGGCGAATCGAAAATGCTGATGCTCGGCAGCCCGTTGATGCTTTCGCTGCGGGCGTGCAACAACTCGAACATGAACACGTCCGGAATCACGTACACCGACGCTGTGGTGTCGCTCAGACCTTTGATCAAATCCTGAAGACGCGCCTGTGCGCCAAGGGTCAGGGTGATGTAGACCTTGTCGATCTTGCCGTCGCGCGCGTCCTCGATCAGTTGGTCCAGATCACCGAGCACCGGTATGCGTCGACCGATGCGTGCCAGGTCCATCTGCTCGGGCTGTTCGTCATAGAACCCCAGCAGGTTCAATCCCATCCACGGTGCGCGTTCGATCGACAATGCCAGACGTTCGCCACAGTGCCCGGTGCCGACGATCGCCACGCGCCGGGTGTTGAAGCCCCGACTGCGCAGGGTGTGCAGCAAGCTGCGAATCGCCAGACGATAGCCACACAAGGCCACCAGCACCCCGGCGAACCAGGCCATCTGACTGTTATCCGCAAGGGCCGCCGGCTGCAGCAGCAGGTAGTCGACGAACAGCAGCAGGACAAACGCCAGCCCCCAGTAATTGGCCACTTTCAGGAGTTCGCGCAGGATCCGCTCGCCACGCCAGGAGCCGTACAACTGGTGATATTCGGCCAGCCAGTGGAACGCCACCGCCGCCAGCAGGATCTGCATCCAGGTTTCAGTGCTCATCGCGGTTCCGGTGAGCAGGTTGATGCTGTATCCGCCCAGCGTGATGACCGCCAGGTCCAGCAACCGGTGGGCAACGGACAAGGTGGATTGATGAGCATGCAAGATGCCGCGAAGTGGTGTGCTCATGTGATGTGCTCGCTCAGACGGATTTGATCGGAACAACGCGGGCGGATAATTCGCTGGCAACCAGCGTCGGTGCGACCAGGCTCGGTTGAATCTGAGTCGCCCGGAACTGCATGGATTGGCGCGCCTGACGCGAAGCGCTCAGACGCAGTTCGACGAATTGACGCATCTCCTGTTCGAAGCGCGCCTCGCTGAAGCGCTCGGCGTTGGCGCGACAGGCCTGCGCGGTGATGCGGTCGCTACAGTCCTCGAAGGTCTGGATGGCCTCCATCAGCGACCCCACGTTCTGCTCCGGATAGAACACCCCGGTGGGTTGCGGGTGGTCCAGCCCGCAGACGGTTTCCAGCACGCCGCCCTTGCCGAAGGCGATCACCGGGGTGCCGCAGGCCTGGGCCTCGACCGGGCTGATGCCGAAGTCTTCCTCGGCGGCGAACACGAACGCCTTGGCGTTGCGCATGTGCTCCTGCAACACCGCGAACGGTTGAAAACCGAGCAGGGTGACGTTCGGGGCGTTGGCCGCGATGGCCTTGGCCTTCTCCATCTCCGGTCCGTCGCCGACCATGACCAGACGCTTGTCCGGCATCGCGGCGCAGGCTTCGACGATCATCGGCATGCGCTTGTACGGCACCATGCGCGAGGCGGTGAAGTAGTAGTCCTGTTTCTGTTCCTGAATCGTGAACCCCCGCGTGTCCACCGGCGGATAGATCACCGTCGATTCGCGGCGATAGGACTTGGTGATACGCGCGCCGATGAAGTGCGAGTTGGCAATGAAGTCATCGACGCCGGCCGCCGTGCGTTGGTCCCACATGCGCATGTAGTGCAGGATCATCCGCGCCACTTTGCCCTTGAGGCCGTTGTTCATGTTGGCTTCTTTGAGGTACTGGTGCTGCAGGTCCCACGCGTAGCGGATCGGCGAATGTACATAGCTGACGTGCAGTTGGTCCGGGCCGCACAGCACGCCCTTGGCCACTGCGTGGCTGCTGCTGATGATCAGGTCATAACCGGACAGGTCCAGTTGCTCGATGGCCATCGGCATCAGTGGCAGATAGCGCTGGTAGCTGGTCCTGGCTTTCGGCAGCCGCTGGATGAAGGTCGTGGTCGCGACCTTGCCGCCCAGTTGCGCGCGGTCCTGGTCGCTGAGGAAGTCGATGACGGAGAAAAGATCCGCCTCGGGCCAGATTTTGATGAGCGATGCCAAAACCCTTTCGGCACCGGCGTACGTCACCAGCCAATCGTGGACGATTGCAATTTTCATTGGAATTCTCTGCAGTAACGGCTCACAGAAAACCTGCATGACGAGCGAAGCTCGCGAGGCTTTCCCCAGAGCGGTTTTTATTTGCGCAGGCTCTACGTCAGACGCTTACCGGCTGCGTCTTGGCCTTGCGATTATTGAGGCGTTTTCCAAGCTGGATAAAAGGCGACTCGATGTAGCGGAAACACAGGTGAGCGGCGACCAGGGTCAACAGGGTGGCGAACAACGCGATGATCAGCGCCGAGGCACCGGAGCCGGCCAGTACGAAATCGGCCAGCATCCCCATCGAGGGGTGCAGCAGGTACAGCGAGTAGCTCACCGCGCCCAACCACACCAACGCCGGGTGGTCCAGGCGAACGCTGCGGGTCAGCAACAGAAAGCTGCTGATGGCCACCGCGTAGGTGAAGCAGTAACGGCCCCAGGTTTCCCCGGTGCCCATGTCCTTGTTGTAAGCCATGATCAGCGTCGGTGGCAGCACCACCGCGAAGGCGATCAACAGCATCTTCAAATTGCGGGTCAGTTCCAGGCTGTGTTCGGCCAGTAGCCATTGGCGCCAGATCGAACCGAAGAACATCAGCGACAGTGCCAGCGGCAGGGCCACTGGCAACTTGCGATCGGTCAGCTCACGGACCAACGCCATCGCCAGTGCCATCAGCAGAAACGCCAGTGAGCAGCGTGCGCGAAAGGTCTGGTCATACAGCTTGCCGCCAATGAACAGCGCCAGGCACAGCGCGTAAAAGACCAGTTCGATGAACAACGTCCAGTAGAGACCGACGACATCGTCGAAACCCAGTGCCGCTTGCACCATCGTCAGGTTGGCGACGATCTGCTTGATCGGTGGCAGCGGTGCGCCGGTCAGGCCGAGCATCACCACGAACACCAGCAGTGAGATCCAGTAGGCCGGATACAGACGCATGAAGCGCGAGATCAGAAAACGCTGCGCACCATCGGGGCCGGGCTTGAGGCTGTAGGGGATTACCACGCCGCTGATCATGAAGAACCACAGCACGCCGAGCTTGCCAGGGTCGATCAGGTAATCGAAGGCCCAGACATGACCGATGACCGGCAAAAACAGGTGGGTGAACACCACCATCAAGGCCGCGATGCCGCGCAGTGCGTCGAGATAGGCCAAACGTTTCATGGGCGTGCCTCAGAGCTTGCTGGAGGATTCACGACGCATCGCGTCATTGCCGGTACCGGTGCGGCGGTCCCTGGACTGGTTGAGCAGCACATCGATGCGTTGCGAAACGCGACGTGCCGACTCATCCCAGGAAAACCGCGCCACGTTGTTCAAGCCGCGCCGGCGCAAGGACTGGCGCAGCGGCAGATCGGTGAGAATGCGCTCCATGGCCGAGGCCATGTGGCTGATGTCCATCGGGTCGAAGTACAGCGCGCTGGCTTGCAGCACCTCGGGAATCGAAGCAGCGTTGGCTGCCAGTACCGGACAACCGCAGGCTTGTGCTTCCAGCGGCGGAATGCCGAACCCTTCATACAGCGAAGGAAACACGAACGCCGTGGCCCCCTGATATTGCTCGATCAACTGGTCGTCGCTCAGGCGGCCGAGGAAGCGGATGCGAGGGTCGCGGCTCGCCAGACGTTGCAGATTGTCGTCGGCGAACACGTCGCTGGCGCCACCGACGATGTGCAATTGCAGGTCATCGTGATCGCGCAGCATCAGGAACGCCTGAATCATCCGGCTGAAGTTCTTGTGCGCGCTGGGGGACGACACCGCCAGCAGATACTCCGGTTGATCCTTGAGCGGGGGCCCCGGTTGAAAGGCACCGCTCACGGCGTTCGGCACCACGAAGATCTTCTTTTCCGGATAGTTGTAGAACTGCGAAATCTCGCCCTTGGAGAAGTTGCTGACGGTCAGCAATGCCTTGATCCGCGACAGCATGATCGGCGTCATGGTCCGGTACAGCAGGCGGAACATGCGGGTATAGCTTTGCGGGTGACGCACATAAGTGACGTCGTGGTGCGTTGCGATCTGGTTGCCGTAGAACAGCGGCGCGGTACTGCACAGCGATATCAGCAGTGGGCTGCCGTTGCGTTTGAGGTACAGCGGCAAGTCCAGTTGTTCCCACAGATGCCCGCTGTTGCGACCGATGCATTGCACCTCCAGTGCCTTGGCGCTGTCGTGCATCTTGATGCCGTGGGGTGAAACGAATACGACATCATCGCGCTGTTGTTTGAGTGCCAGACAGACCTGTTCTGCGAAGCGCTGGACGCCGCGCAATTCCTGAGTGAGAAAACGTGCATTGATCACAATCATTGTGGTCGACCTGTCGAAAAGGTGAATGGCTGATGCACAGGTCCCGGAGCGCTCTGAGTGAAGGGGCGCTCTCAATACGGACTTGAAAATGAGGCAGAGCGAATCAGGGCAAGGCAAACAGTGCAGGGCGAGTGCCCAGGCTTATTATTTTCGGGAAATCATCGATCGGCACTTGCGCCGAGCAACGCCCCTCGTTGCAGCTCCACGGGATACCGCTGTCGACCAGACCGGCCTGCGGTTCACGGGTGTCGATGTATTGCACATTGCCGTGTAACACGCTGCTGGCGTCGACCTTGATCGAACGCGGCAACCCGGCGGTCCAGGCGACCATGATCTGTTCCGAACCTCTGGCAAATCGCAGCAGGTATTGGGAGTCGATCTCGCGACTCTTCTCCGGGTCGTAGCGGTACTGATGCAGCGTCGGACTGATGGCCTTCAGTGTCAGGTACGCCTGCTTGATGCTCAGGTCCTGATTGAGCAGCCCGAAATTCTGTTCAGGATCGGTGTTGTCCGGGCCATCGTTGAGCAACCCGTTCCACCACATGCCCTTGATGTTGGGCATCGTCTGGGCGAGGAAAAAACTTCGCGCCAGAAAGGCCGCCTGGGTCTTTTCATCGCCGCCGCAACGTCCCTCGTTGCTGGGCCAGCCCATCTCTGTCAGGTACAAAGGCACTGCCGTCTTGTTGCGCGTCTTGTCCTTGAGGTCTTCGCTGATCCGGCGAAGCCACGCGATCCAGTTTTCCGGGGTGTTGCGTTCGTCGGCGCGGCAATGCACGTACGGGTGCAGTGACAGGCCATCGACATGGTTGAGAATGCCCGACTCCACCAGCCGGTCGGCGAACCCCAGGTCCATGCCCTGACTGGTCACGGCACCGGCGAGGATCACCATCGGCCGCTGATTGCTGCGAATGCGTCGAGAGGCTTCCTCCACCAGCACGCTGTAATCCTTGGCGAAGGCAGGATCGACCGGGTTTTCCTTGTCCCATTCGTTCCAGATCTCGTAGAAATCCACGCTGTCCGTCAGTTGCTTTGTCACGAAGCCGATGTAGTCGCCGTATGCCTTGCGTACATCGGGTTTGCGCGGTTTTGCGTAGTTGTCGTAGAACGGGCTGCCATACCCAAGCACCAGCAGCGGCCGTAAGTGATGCTCCTGAGCCTTGCTCAGATAGGCCTGCCAGGCCGGTTCTATTCTCATCAAGCCTCGTCGGGGTTCGGCGCTGGACCAGTAGGCGTCATCGCGCACCGAATCCACGCCCGCCGCTTCGAGCAATTGCAGCGCCTTGGCCGACGTGGTGCTTTTGTTCATCAGGTGGGTATCGACCCCGATGATGAATGAATCGTCGGCAATGCTCGAGCAACTGATGATCAAGCCCAGCAACAGTAACGCAAAGGGTCGTCGTAACCTCGTCAGGCGCGTGATCGGCATGGCTTGTCTCAATGAAGAGGCACGGTCCGGAGCGCATGCTCAGGTAGGTCTCGGGCCGTAGGCGAGTGATATCGGCATCAGACCGGATGCGGCAATACCGTCGGGTCGCGGTGCACGATGTTGTCCAGCAGCGTCTGGGCAAAGATGCTTTCGTAGCTGTCGAGCATCAGGTCCAGATTCAACAGCGCTGCGACACTGACCCGCGCCTGACTGCTCAAACGGGCCAGCAGGTCCGGTTGCTGATGCAGTCTGAGCATCGCGTGACCCAGTGAGTCAGGGTCTTTCGGGCTGCAGAGCAAACCGTTGAGCGGGTCCTGGATAATCTCCGGCAATCCGCCCATGCGGCTGGCGATGACGGGCACCGAGTGCGCGCACGCCTCGACTGCGACCATTCCGAACGGTTCGTTCCAGAGCGAGGGCACCACGGCGACATCGATCTGGCTGTAGAACGCTTCCGGCTTCTGATAACCGACGAAACTGATGTTCGGCGATGTCGCCAGCGCCTTGAAGGCCGCTTCGTCACTGGCCTGCCCGCGCCCGGCAATCTGCAAGGTGGCGTCGAACGGCAGGCGCTGAAACTGTTCGATGAGCCAGCGTACGCCTTTCTGTTCGGACAAGGTGCCCATATATCCGAAACGCAGTGGCGCTTTCTTCAACACCGGGTCGAGCTGGCGTTGCTTGCTCGGCGAGTTGTTCACCGCCGCGTAAGGACTGGTGTTGTGCACCACGTATCCCTTGGCCGCGTTGAAATAACCGCGTTTCTGCAGCTTGTCGAGGATGAACTGGCTGACCCCGACCACCGCCGATACCTGCCCCGAACGCGCGTCATGTCCCTTGCGAAACGACTGGCAGCTGCTGCATTGCTGCTGGCAGCACTGGCCGCGCTTGAACATGTTCGCGCTGGGGCACATCAGGTACATGTCATGCAGCACCTGAACGATCGGCAGCTCGGCGGCAGTGATCTCGTCCCACACCGACACCGACCAGCCGGCCAGGTTATGGCAGACCACCAGTTGCGGCTGTTCGTCCTTGATCACCTGTTTCACATAGCTGCGCATCGCGCCGTTGTAGCGATCACGCAGGTGCCAGCCCAGACGGGCCAGGCGCCCCGGACGATCTGCGCCGAAGTGCCAGTAAAAGTTATGCAGACCGGCTCGGTAGACCTTCACGCCATTGACTGTCTCGGTCGAAAGACCCGCATCGGGACCGGTGACCAGCACGCTGACCTGACAGCCGCGTTGTTGCAGGCCCTCGACCGTGCGCTGAAGAATGATCTCTGCGCCGCCACCGACATGAGGTGAATACAGGCTGCTGATGAAGAGTATTTTCATAGTGGATACGACTGATTCAGACCCAGTACGCCGGACTCACCGTCACGGATGGCTTTTTCGATCAGGCCCAGACGCTCTTCAGCGCCGCGCCGCTTGGCGATCAACCGCAACAAGCGGAAGAACACCCAGCGGTTGAGGCTGTACAGCAATGACGAGTTGGCCCAGATGTTCTTGTCGAACCAGGCCTGGTTACGCGCCCCGTAGTAGGCGCGCAGATCCGAACCACCCAACAGAAAGCTTTCGTAGATGTTGTTGGTGCGGGCCTTGATGTTCCAGGAGTTCTCCAGATCATCGAGCACCGCATCGGGCACCAGGAAGATCCGTCCGCCGCTGGCCGTGATGCGCCAGGTGTATTCGCTGTCATCGGCATAGAGCATCAGCGCATCGAGCGGCAGGCCGATCTTGCGATACAGATTGCGGTGAGCCAGCAGGCCGCCGTAGGTCGCGAAGGGCAATTGCACCATCGGCAACTTGGTGTGCGAGGCCTGCGGTGCGCCCCATGGCAGGCGGCGCCAGATCTTGTAAGGCAGCTGCGCGATATGAAAACCGAAGAAGCTGGAGCGCAGTTGAATGGCAAAGCGCTTGGGCACACCGGCTGCGATGTCTGCCTGATGCGTCGGGCGGAAGCCCAGTACGGCGGCTTTCTCCTCGCCATCGATGAGCTTGCGCTCTTCGAGTACCTGATGCAGCGTCGCGATCGCGTTGATGGTTGGCGCGTTGTCGTCATCCATCAGCCAGATATGCTCGGCACCCGCGTCCAGCGCCGCCTGAATACCCACCGAATACCCGCGTGCGGATCCGCTGTTGTGATGCATATAGATGACGCTGACCTGATCCGGCCAGGTCTTGCGCAAGGTTTCCAGCGGCGAGGTGGACGCGTTGCTGACGATGATCACGCGGTCGATCAGCGGGCTCTCCAGGGAGCGGCTGACCAGCGTGTGCAGGAAGTTGAAACGGTCACCATAGGTGAGCGTCACCAGCGTCGTTTTGTGGGTCATGGTGAGTTCCGGGCGAAGAGGGTCAATGGGCTGAAAGCGTCAGCCCCGAGGGAGTCAGAAGAATTTTTGATGCCGCGTGACATCCTGTAGCAGTCCGGCCGGGTGGCGTTCCGTTTGCCGGCGGTGGCGATCTCAAAGACGCCACCGCTGGCAAGCTGGACGGCTACACGAGCGAGGTCATGATCCGGGTTGCTTAAACCCGCGCTTCCATCCGCGTCAGGCTGCTGACCGGCAAGGTCACCTTCTGTTCGCGGTGCAGCAGGTTGAGCAGGATCACTGCACGCTCATCGCCATCGGCCGCGAGGAAAATCGCTTCGACGTCGTTGAAGCCTTCAGCCGTGATTCGTACCGCCTCACCCTGCTGAAACGCCGCTTGGGCGGATGGCGCGAGCAGGCGGGCACGAATCTGTTCGATCAGATCGTCCTTCACCGGAATCGGCATGCCGCCGAAGGTCACGATGCGGGCCACGCCACGGGTGGAGCGAATCGGGTACCAGTTGTCGTTGGTCTGGTCCATCCGGATGAACAGGTAGCCGGGAAACAGCTCCTCTTCGGATGGCCCGCGAGAGCCGCGTTTTTTCTCACCATGCTTGACCGGGCGGTAGCATTCGAAGTGCTGACGCTGCAGGTGTTCCTGAGCACGGCCTTCCTGGCGGGGTTTGGTTTGAATCAGGTACCAGCGCGCGGGCCTGCTTGAGGTGCTGTCGGCTTGAGACATAATTCTTCACTCCACTGCAATCCGGTTCGACAGGGTTGAAACAAGCTCAGGGTGTTGGGTCAGTCTGGTCAGAAGTCCGGGGGCGGCGGCGGGCGGGTTCTTGTCCAGCTGATACTGAGTCAGCATGTGTTGAACCTGCTCGACGCAGTTGAACATCAGAACGTCGATGATCGACAGATTGGCGACGAAAGGTTGCCTGAACTGCCGATACTCCACCGGATCCATCCGGAAAAACCTCACCAGCAATCTGTTGCGTGCGAAGTGGTCACGGTCATACACCACCGACCCGCCTTCCGGGGTGACGAAGGTCGTCGCCTCGAAGGTATGGGCAATGCGGATGATGCGCTCCTGCTTGTCCACAGGGTTGCCCAGAATCAGATCGGAACTGCGCATGATGGGCGTGACGATGTGTAGATAAGCACACATTTCGCGAATTGCATGTTCGGCGTAGAGCGCGATGTTCTGCTGCGGAAAGCGGATCAGACGTTCGACCAGTGGCATGACCTGGGCGAAGTAGGGCGCCTCCTGATAGCACTCGGTGATCAGGCGAATCAGCCGCTCGGCTTCGTCGCTGAAGTGATCGCACAGTTGTCGCTGATTGATCTGCAGTACAAAGCGGTCTTTCTTCAACGGGAAGGTAATCAGCTTCGCTTCGTCGTTCTGCAGAATGCGATTGCGATTGACCCAGCCTGACCGCACGTACTGCAGGTCATCTCCCAGGACGAAGACGTCTGCAGCAGCGATGAGCTGAAAATAGCCCAGATAGGGGAAAAGATAGGGTTGCATCACTGCAATGGTCCTGGCCATCAATACGTCTCCTTTACTTCACGTGCACCACGGCCTGTTCATTTGCGAACAGTGGTGTAGTCGTAGCCGTAGGCTGCGCAATCGTAGTCGGCGGTCGACGCCTTGCGCAGTACGCCGTTGAAGATCGCGCCCTTGATCAGGATGCCGTTGTGCAGCAGCCGGCGCTTGCACGCTTCGATTTCCTTGGCCGTGCTCAGGCCGAAGCGGGTTACCAACAGGCAGGTGCCCGACTGACGACCGACCAGCGTGGCGTCGGTGACCGCCAGGATCGGCGGGGTGTCGACGATGACCAGGTCGTACAGCGGCGACAGATCAGTGATCAGCTTGTTGAAGTTGTCATGCATCAACAGCTCCGAGGGGTTGGGCGCAGCGAAACCACAGGAGATGAAGTCCAGGTTGCGCACCTCGGTGTGGTTGATCACTTCGTTGCTTTTCAGCCGTGCCGCCAGCGTGTCGGACAGGCCGTGCTTGGGCGTCAGATTGAACAGCTTGTGCAGGTAACCCTTGCGCATGTCCGCGTCGATCAGCAGCACGCGCTTGCCGGTCTGGGCAATGATCACCGCCAGGTTGCTGGAGACGAACGACTTGCCCACGCCCGGCGTCGGGCTGGAAATCATCAGCACGTTATTGCGTGCCTCCAGCATCGCGAAGTGCAGGCTGGTACGCAGACTGCGCAACGATTCGATCGCCAGTTCCGTTGGCGCACTGACACTGAGCAGACGCGGTTCCTTGCTGCCCGAACGGCTCTGACTGGCCTTGTCCATGCGTTCTTGCTGACGGGAGTACGGCAGCGATGCGTAAACCGGCATGCCCAGGTTTTCGATCACATCCGGGTTGTCCACACCGCGATAGAACGCCTGACGCACGAACACGGTTGCAACGGCCAACAGCAGGCCGACCAGGGCTGCGACCAGCACGATGATTTTCTTCATCGGCTTGACCGGCTCTTCGACATTGGCGTCAGCGTTGTCGATCACGCGAACGTTACCGATGCTGCCTGCACGAAGAATGTCCTGCTCCTGGCTCTTGTCCAGCAACAGGGTGTAGGTCTGGGAAGTGACTTGCATGTCACGAGTCAGACGCAGCAGTTCCTGTTGAGTGGCAGGCAGGGTTTCGATCTTTTTGAGCAGTGCCGCTTTCTGCGCTTCAACCTGACTGATCTGAGTCATCAGACCGCGATAGGTAGGGTGCTCCGGCGTGTACAGACGTTCGACGTCGACACGCTTCATCTTCAGGTCCGACAGCGTGCCCTCAAGCTTGACCACCTGATCGAGCACCGACTTGGTTTCGACGCTCAGGTCAACCGACTTGGCGCTGGTCTGGAAATTGTTCAAGGCAACTTCCGATTGCTCCAACTGCTTGCGCACAGCGGGCAATTGCGAACGCAGGAACTCCAGACGCTGAGCGGCTTCGGCCGAGCTGCGCTCGACGTTCTGACGCACATACAGGCGGCTGACCTCGTTGAGGATGCGTTTGGCCAGTGCCGGATCGGCGTCCTGAATCGACAGATAGACGATCCCGGAGTCCTTGCCCGCTTCGATGATCTTCAGGCGATCCTGATAGTCCAGCGCTGCGGTCAGGGTGCGTTGACGCACGACGGTGAACTCGGTGCCAGGACGGCCATTGAGCGCAGCCACCTGAATCTTCACGCCGCTGCCTTCGACAGTCTGACCGACCGGGCCGCTGAGCAGCTTGTTGTGGTCTTCGTCATACAGGCTGAAGCTGTCGGGCTTGTTCACCAGCATGGTCAGCTTGTCGCCGAGCAGCGCCTCAGGCACTTCCAGTTGAAAGATGTCGATTTTCTCGCCACCCCAGGCGTAACTGTCCAGGCCAAACAGCGGCGCGGCCAGTTCGCCTTCGTGGTCCGGCTTGAAGCGGCGAGCCATGTAGCTGCCGATGCCCGGCACGTATTTAGGCTTCTGAATGATGTTGAGCTTCAGATCATCGACGACCTTGCCCAGTACCGCGCGCGACTTGATCAGCTCGATTTCGGTGGTTGCCTGCGAAACCGACAGCGGTTTGGCATTGATCTCGGTGCGACCTTCGATGCCGATTTTCTTTGGCTCGATCTGGCTCATCGCGTTGGCCTGGAAGATCGGGGTGGCGAGAACGGCGTAGGTCACGCCAATCAGGACGCAGACACCGATGATCGATGCAATCATTCCCTTGTGATCGAAAAGTGTGCGCAAGATAGTCGCCAAATCGATCCGGGAGTCCTGGACGTCGTCCGGGGAAGTACGGTTCATAGCGGTCATTTATCTTGGTTCTCCTGACTGAAGATAAGGAAGCCAGTCGTCGACGCAACGCGAAAGCTGCTCGTAGGTCTGTTCAAAGGCTAGTTTCGGGCGCCGGTACGGGTCGGCTATTTCCAGTTCGTCTTGCCATTTGCCAATCAGAAACGTCTTGCCGCGCACTTCCGGGGCCAGCTTGAGCACGCTTTGTGTCTGACGGTGCTCCATCAGCAGGATCAAATCCGCGTCGTAGAGCATCTGCCGATCGACTTGTCGGCTTCGATGCTTGTGGGCGTCGACTCCGTTGACTTGCAACACGGCCCCGGCCAGAGGGTCCATGGTGGAACTGAGCATGGCGTGAGTGCCTGCCGACGAGATGACGATGCGCGCGTTCTGCACACGTTGTCGGAACATGGCTTCGGCCATGGGGCTGCGACAGATATTGCCGACGCAGACCACCAGAACGTTACTGAACATGACCTTTGCTGAAGGTCGTCATCAGTCTCTTGCTGATGTTGAAGCTGAAGTTGCGCGCCACTTGCAGCAGGGTCTGAACCTTGCGCTGCGGCGTGATCGCCGACATCGAATAACCGACCAGTTCCATCAGGAAGTACTCGTAGAGTTCGTCGTTACCGAGGCGGTTGTAATAGTTGGCCAGGGCGCCGGAAGTCTGCAGGGCCATGTGCAACTTGCGTTTGTTCGAACGCATGGAAAACACGCCGCCTGGATGCAGGCGATACATCGCAGGCTTGATCTCACCCATGAACTTGCCCTTGCCGTAGGCCCCCAGCAGTGACCACCAGACCAGGTCGTTGAGCGGCGCGGCCTGCAACTCCTTGGGCAGCGAATCGAACACGTTGCGGAACACGGTCGTCAGCGTTGAAATCGGCCTGGCTTTCTGCAATTCCAGCGCCGTGGCGTCGCCACGCAGATCGCCTTGAATCTGGATGTCGTATTGGCCGCTGATATCGAAAGGGATGGCGTCGTGGTAGGTCAGCACGTAGTCCGGGTGGCTTTCAAGGAAGTCCACCTGGATCTGCAGTTTGCGCGGATCGGTCCAGTAATCGTCGGCTTCGCAGTAAGCGATATAGCGTCCACGGGCTTCGCCAAACAGGCGCGGCACCGAAGGGTTGCCTTGCGAGTACTGATTCGTCTCGGAGTAGAAGGGCCGGATCAACGTCGGGTAACGCTTGACGTATTCGGCAATGATGCGGGCGGTGCCATCCGTGGAGGCATCGTCGTTGACCAGAATCTCGTAGTCGAACGACGTTTCCTGCATCAGAAAGCCTTCCAGCGTCTGAGCGACGTAGGCTTCCTGGTTGTAGGCTGGACAGACAATGCTGACCAGGGGTGCGGCGGACGGCGAAAGGCTCGTCTTTTTGCTAGTAGCATCCATGGCTTAGGTACTCGGTTTGCTGAACAAGACGGAAATCTTCGTCACCAGTGGCTTGTAGCTTGCTGCTACCACCATCAGCGTGATCAAGCCGCTGACGGCCAGACCCAGAAACGTATTCAAGCGGTTTTCATCGGCGATCATGCGCAGCACCGGCTCGCTGATCGCCAGACCCACGGCGGTCATCACGCTGATGCGGATGATGTCGCGCAGCCACAGGCTGTGAATCCCCGGTGCCAGTCGCTGGTGCACGATCATCGGCCAGATGGCGAAAGACACCAGACGCAGCACGAACCAGGCGATGGCGGCACCGAGAGCGCCGTCATAACGAATCGCCAAAAACATCACCGGCACCGTGATCAGCGCCGAAATGACGCTGTACCAGACATGCAGGCGCATTTGCCCATAGGCATATTGCAGATAGAACTGGAACGCACTGACCGCCATGATCGCGCTGCCCAGCGAGTACCACGGCAGCACCGAGCGGCTCCACTGCGCAGCAGACTCATCACCGGACCAGGCGTACACCATTTCGTGGGCGTGCAGGGCAATCAGTGCCGCCAGCGGAAAGAGGAACGTGCAGACGAAACGGTTGGCGGCCAGAAACAGGTTGTGCATGTCGTCGCGACGACCCTCGGCCATCAGCACCGTCAGGCGCGGCAGAAGCGTCTGCGCCAGCGGGTTGCTCAACATCATGATGCCCGTGGTGATCAGCGCCACCAGCGAGAAGTAACCGTACTCATTGAGCGGCAGCATCTCGGACAACAGCACCTTGTCGATCTGGGTCAGCACGATCCACAGCACGGCGGTGCCGGACATGCTCGCCGCGAACGGGATGATCGGCTTCACCAACTGCCAGTCGAAGCCGGTCAACCAGGAAGGCGTCGGCATCTGGGTGTAAGCGCGAGCGGCGAAGATCAAGGTTTCGATCACGCCGACCAGTACCTGAAACTTGAAGAACAGCACCGGGTCGCTGGAGATCGTGCTCACCAGAAACAACCCGCCGAAATAGCGCAGGGTGGCGATGATGACGTTGGCGATGTTCAGCCACGCATGCTGTTCAAGGCCCTGAATTCCGCTTTTATAGAGCGTCGAAAACAACCGCAGCGCGATGACGATACCCATCAGGCCGATGCACTCGATCAGCGTCTGCGCCGACAACTCCTTGGCGTTGAGCCAGTGCACGGCGATCCAGTCGCTGCCGACGAACATCACCAGACAACACAGGCTGGCCAGCGGCAGAAAGATGATTTCGAACGAGCGCAGCAGGCGTCCCGAGTAACGGTCCGCGGCGTCGGCGCCTTGCTGATGCGCCACCGCCCGGACCAGGCTCGGCGACAGCCCCGCGTCCAGCAACTGCAACCAGGCCTGCATTACTGAGAAGAACCCGATCAGCCCGTACGCCTCGGCGCCCATATGGCCGAGGTAGAAAGGCATGATCAGGATTCCGACCAACAGCGTGTAGGCCTGTCCTGCATAGCTCAACGCAGTGTTGCGTATGACTGAGCGCTTGGTTTGCATGGGATGTCCTTTCTCGCCAAAACGTGAGCGTATTTCCCGAACCGCACTAGATGACCTGTGCCAGATTCGGTGTCTGATACGGCGCACGGCCCAGGCTGCATTCGGCGATCACGGTGTTGATCACGCGGTCCTGGTCTTCCTGCAACAGCCCTGGATAAATCGGCAGGCACAGCACGCGCTCGCTCAATGAGCGCGAAGCGGTCTGCGCCGCTTGCGGTTGCAGGTATTCGAGGGTGTCCAGCGACGGGTAGAAGTAACGGCGAGGGTTGATGCCGTTGGTATTCAACGCGCTGCGCAGACGCAACAGTTGCTGCTCGTCGTTCAGGGCGATCGGGTAGTAGCTGTTATTGAGCTCGCTGTTGTCTTCCGGCTTTTGCAGGTCGACGTAATCGGCCAGGCGCGTGGTATAGCGATGGGCAATTTCTGCACGCTCTTGAAGAATGTTCTCGATGTCGTCGAGGATGCACAGGCCCATCGCCGCAGAGAATTCGTTGAGCTTGGCGTTGATGCCAATGCCGTCGATCTTGTCGACGTCGACAATGCCGAAGTTGCACAGCAGATGAACGCGGCGCGCCAGTTCGTCATCGTTGGTGATGATTGCGCCACCTTCAATCGTGTGGAACAGCTTGGTGGCATGAAAGCTCAGGGTGCTGATGTCGCCCCAGTTCAACACCGATTGCCCCGCGTGACGTACCGCGAAGGCATGGGCGCCGTCGTACACGACTTTCAGATTGCGCCGACGAGCGATCTCCTCAATGCGCTCGACCGCGCAAGGGTTGCCGAACACGTGAGTGCCGACGATGGCGGTGGTGTCGGAAACGATGCGGCTCTCGATGTGATCTGGAGAAATGTTCCAGGTGTGCGCATCGATGTCAGCGAAGATCGGGCGGATGCCTTCCCATTGCAGCGAGCTGCTGGTTGCCACGAAGCTGAACGGCGTGGTCACTGCGCTACCGCTCAGACCCAGTGCGCGGTAAGCGACCTGAAGGGCGAGGGTGCCGTTGTTGGTGAGAATGACGTGCTTGACGCCCAGGTAATCCTTGAGGCGTTGCTCCAGCTCGCACACCAGAGGGCCGTGGTTGGTCAGCCAGCCACGCGAATAGATGCCTTCGACGTAAGTCTTGAACTTGTCGATATCGCCCAGGTAGGTCTTGGTTACGTTGATCATCGAATTCTCCATTTCTGACGCAATGCTTTTTTAAGGCAGAGGGGCTGCTGAGGCAGGCGTGCGCAAAGTCCGATCCGGTCTAGCTCTGGGTTGAAGCTGGGGGCTGGTTACCGGCTTTATTACTCATCCGTCGTGCTCGGCCCTGGTTGATCCTGAGGATCAGGCGAGTCGCCAGACTTCCTGTATGCGGGTCACCGAAATGGAAAAGCGCGGTGGCGCGCTTGACCTCGGGGCTGCAAGCCCGGTTGGCGTGCAGGGTTCGATAGCCCCAGAAGAAATAAACATTGCCCGGCTCCAGACGCAGGACGTAAGGCTTGAGCCAGTCGCGCTGCATACCTTTGATGATCCAGCGGCGGGTGAACGTGTTCTGCAGCAGCGCTTTCTCG
>Ga0160447_100593_pt1 | contig 16423 bp, 10 predicted proteins | sample HID1973K_E1MG_FD_108222 | JGI IMG/M metagenome (GOLD analysis project Ga0160447, IMG submission 108222) | Enriched mosquito-associated microbial communities from UW Madison campus, WI, USA - HID1973K_E1 MG | ecosystem: Host-associated > Arthropoda: Insects > Digestive system > Unclassified ...
CGGCTGCTCGGCATGGAGCGCGTCGGTCTCGCGGCGGTCGTCGCCGACACGCTGGGCCTGGGTCTGGCCAAGGAGCACTCCGCGGTCGACTGGTCGACGCGTCCGCTGCCGTCGGACTGGCTGCGCTACGCCGCGCTCGACGTCGAGGTCCTGGTCGAGGTGCGCTCGATCCTCGCCGAACGCCTGGCGGTCGCGGGCAAGGCCGAGTGGGCGGCGCAGGAGTTCGAGGCCGTGCGCACCGCTCCCCCGCCCCCGCCGCGTGCCGAGCCGTGGCGGCGTGTCTCGGGTCTGCACACCATCCGCGACGCCCGCCGGCTCGCGGTCGTGCGCGAGCTGTGGACCACGCGCGACACGAACGCGCGCCAGCGCGACATCTCGCCGGGCCGTGTGCTGCCCGACTCCGCGATCGTCGCCGCGGCCCAGGCCCTGCCGCGCTCGGTGCCGCAGCTCACCGCACTGCCGGCGTTCGCGGGCAAGGGCACCCGACGACGAGCGACGCTGTGGCAGTCCGCGATCGACCGCGGCCTCACCCTGCCCGACTCCGACCTGCCGTCCGTGCGCGGACCCAAGAGCGACGCTCCGCCGCCGCCGCGCGCATGGGCGGACAAGGACCCGGCCGCGGCCGCCCGGCTGACGGCCGCGAGGGACGTCGTCGCCGCGCTGTCCCAGCAGTACGACGTGCCGACCGAGAACCTGCTGCAGCCCGACCTGCTGCGCCGCCTGTGCTGGACCCCGCCGGACTTGCTGGACCAGACGTCGATCGCCGCGACCCTCGCCGCGGGCGGTGCTCGCGCCTGGCAGGTGGAGCTGGTGGCGCCGCGCCTGGCCGAGGCTTTCGCCTGAGTCGTCCGGACCCTCGTCGGGCGTACTTCCTGAGACTGCCCGATACCCGTTCCCGCAGGGCCGGACACGTTGTTACTCTTCGGTAACTTCGGCTGGCGTGGGACCTTGGTCCCGAGTAGCGTCGGCCGTCGCGGTGCCGCATCTCGCGGCACCTCAAGGACACAGCCGTCCCGCCCTGGAGGTCCCGATGCCCACCGCATCCCCCGCCCCGCGCGTCCGCCGCGTGGTCTTCGTCGACGGGGTCCGCACCCCGTTCGGTCGCGCCCGCAAGGACGGCCTGTACGCGCACACGCGCGCCGACGACCTGTCCGTCAAGACGATCCGCGAGCTGCTGCGCCGGCACCCCGCGCTCGACCCGGGCCGGGTCGACGAGGTGGCCATCGCCGCGACCACGCAGCAGGGCGACCAGGGTCTGACGCTCGGACGCACGGTCGGCGTGCTCGCCGGCCTGCCGCGCACGGTCCCGGGCTACGCCATCGACCGCATGTGCGCGGGCGCGATGACGGCCGTCACCAACGTCGCCGCACAGATCGGCGTCGGCGCCGCCGACGTCGTCCTGGCAGGCGGTGTCGAGCACATGGGTCACCACCCCATGGGCTTCGACGCCGACCCCAACCCGCGATTCATGTCCGAGCAGCTGGTCGCCGCCGACGCGCTCAACATGGGCGTCACGGCCGAGAACCTGCACGACCGCTTCCCCGCGCTGACGCGCGAGCGCGCCGACGCCTACGGCGCCGCGAGCCAGGCCAAGTTCGCTGCCGCGCTGGCCGCGGGCAAGATCGACCCGGACCTGGTGCCCGTCGCGCTGCGCGACCCGGAGCACGGCTGGGGCCTGGCGACGGCCGACGAGCCGCCGCGCCCCGGCACCACGGTCGAGGCCATCGGCCAGCTCCCCACCCCGTTCCGACCCGGTGGCCGCGTCACCGCGGGCACGGCCGCGCCGCTGACCGACGGCGCCGCGTCCTGCCTGCTCGCCGCCGAGGACACGGCCGCCGAGCTGGGCCTGCCGGCCCGCATGCGGATGGTCTCGTTCGCGTACGCCGGTGTGGAGCCGGAGATCATGGGAATCGGCCCGGTCCCCGCCACCCAGAAGGCCCTGCAGCGCGCCGGCCTGTCCATCGAGGACATCGGCCTGTTCGAGATCAACGAGGCCTTCGCGGTCCAGGTGCTCGCGTTCCTGGACGCCTACGGCATCGCCGACGACGACCCGCGCGTCAACCAGTACGGCGGCGCTATCGCCGTCGGCCACCCGCTGGCGTCGTCGGGCGTCCGCCTGATGACCCAGCTCGCCCGCCAGTTCGAGGAGAACCCGGACGTCCGCTACGGCCTGACGACGATGTGCGTCGGCCTGGGCCAGGGCGGCACCGTCATCTGGGAGAACCCCCACCACGCCGACTACGTCGCCGAGACCGACGAGAACGGGAGCGCCCTGTGAGCACCTCCGAAGCACCCCGCGCCGAGCGCGTCTCGCACGCCCTGGTCCGCGACGTCGCCCTGCCCGACGGCGCCGGCACGCTCGCCCTCGTCACGATCGACAACGGTCTGGACCACACCAAGCCGTCCACGTTCGGCCCGCTGGGGATCGCGTCGCTGGCCGAGGCGCTGACAGGCGTCAAGGCACGCGTCGAGGCCGGCAAGGTCGCGGCGGTCGCCGTCACCGGCAAGCCGTACTTCCTGGCCGCCGGCGCCGACCTGTCGCAGATCGCGTCCGTCACCGGTCGCGACGCGGCCCTCGCCCTCGGGCAGGGCGGCCACGCGGCGTACGAGCTGCTGCACACCATGGGCGTGCCGACGTTCGCCTTCGTCAACGGCGTCGCCCTGGGCGGGGGCCTGGAGCTGGCGCTGAACTGCGACTACCGCACGGTCGCGTCCGACGTCCGTGCGCTCGCGCTGCCCGAGACCGGCCTGGGCCTGGTGCCCGGCTGGGGCGGGGCGTACCTGGTCCCGCGCCTGATCGGCATCGAGAAGGCGCTCGACGTGATCCTCACGCGCCCGGCGACGAACAAGCCGTTCAACGCCAAGCAGGCCACGGAGATCGGCCTCATGGACGCGATCCTGGACCCGGCCGACTTCCTCGAGGAGTCGATCCGGTGGGCGGCCCGCGTGCTGTCCGGCGAGGTCGTCGTCGAGCGCCGCGAGCTGGACGACCAGCAGACATGGGACGCGGTGGCGGCCGGCGCCCGCAAGCGACTGGACGCCGTGATCCACGGCTCGCGCCCGGCGCCGTACCGCGCGCTCGACCTGGTCGCCGCGGCCCGGACGGCGTCGCGCGAGGAGGCCTTCGCCGCCGAGGACGAGGCGCTCGCCGATCTCATCATGAGCGACGAGATGCGTTCGTCGGTCTATGCGTTCGGGCTGGTCTCGGGCGGCAAGAAGCCCGTCGGGGCCCCGGACCGCTCGCTGGCGCAGCCGGTCACGCGCGTCGGCATCGTCGGCGCGGGTCTGATGGCCGCCCAGATCGCACTGCTGTTCGCGCAGCGGCTCGGCGTGCCCGTCGTGATGCGCGACCTGGACGCCGAGCGGGTGGAGCACGGCCTGGCCGCGGTCCGCTCCACGGTGGAGCGCCTCACGTCGTCGGGCCGGATGAGCGAGGGCACCGCGGCGCGCCTGGTCGGCTCGATCCACGGCACCACCGACATCACCGAGTTCGCGTCGTGCGACCTGGTCATCGAGGCTGTCACCGAGATCCTCGACCTCAAGAAGCGCGTCTTCGCCGAGCTCGAGGGCATCGTCTCCCCGACGACGATCCTTGCGACGAACACCTCGGCGCTGTCGATCACGGCGATGTCCGCCGATCTGCAGCACCCCGAGCGTGTGGTCGGCCTGCACTTCTTCAACCCCGTGGCCGCGATGCCACTGGTCGAGGTCATCCACGCCGAGCACACGTCCGCCGAGGCCCTGGCCACCGGCTTCGCGGTCGCCGCCAAGCTGCGCAAGACCGCCGTGCTCGTGGCCGACCGCCCGGGCTTCGTCGTCAACCGCCTGCTCGTGCTGCTGCTCGGCGTGATCGTCGACGCCGTCGAGCACGGCACGCCCGTCGCGGTCGCCGACCGCGCGCTGCGCCCGCTCGGCCTGCCGATGCCGCCGTTCGAGCTGTTCGACCTGGTGGGTCCCGCCGTCGGCCTGCACGTGCTGACGTCGCTGCGCGAGGACCTGGGCGACCGGTTCCCGCGCTCCCCGGCCCTCGAGAAGCTGGTGGCCGACGGCACGCGGGTCGTGCTCGACGCGCCCGCCAAGGGCCTGCCGAAGCCCGTCGACCCGGCCATCCAGGCGGTGTTCGACGGCACGCGGACCGTCGCTGACGAGCCGCTCGACGAGGCCGGCGTCCTGGACTCGGTCCTGACCGCGCTCACGGTCGAGATCGGCCACATGCTGGACGAGGGCGTCGTCGCCACCCCGCAGCAGATCGACCTGTGCATGATCCTGGGCGCCGGGTGGGGCTTCCACCTGGGCGGCATCACGCCGTACCTGGACCGCACGGGCTACTCCGAGCGCGTCCTGGGCCACCGCATCCTGCCCGACGGGATCGCGAACGTCCCGGCCTGACACGCGCGGAAGGGACCTGCTCGCCGGGCGAGCAGTTCCCTTCCGTCTGTCAGAAGGTCGTCAGTCCGCGCGAGCGGAACTGGTCGCGGACCCGCTCGACGAGCTCCGGCGTCGGCGGCTGCGTGTCCTCGAGCTCGTAGGTCAGGCCCAGCTCGGCCCACTTGTCGCGACCCATCTGGTGGAACGGCAGCACCTCGACGCGGGCGACGCTCGACAGCGTGGCGACGTAGTCGGCGACGGCATCGACGTTGGCCTCGTCGTCCGTCAGGCCCGGTACCAGCACGAACCGCACCCAGATCTCGGTGCCGCGTGCAGCGAGGCGGCGGCCGAAGTCCAGGGTCGGCTGCAGGTCGCGGCCCGTCACGCGGCGGTACGTCGCCGGGTCGCCGGACTTGACGTCCAGCAGCACCAGGTCGACGTCGTCGAGCATCTCGTCGCTCAGGTGCGCCCCCAGGTAGCCCGACGTGTCGATCGTCGTGTGCACGCCCATCGCCTTCGCCCCGCGCAGCAGCCGCCGCACGAACGCCGGCTGCATGAGCGGCTCGCCGCCGGAGATCGTCAGGCCGCCACCGGTCGCCCGGAACACGCCGCGGTACCGGGCGATGCGGGCCAGGAGCTCGTCGGCCGCGACGTCCGTACCCCGGCGCATCTCCATCGTGTCGGGGTTGTGGCAGTACAGGCAGCGCAGCGGGCACCCGGACAGGAACACGGTCAGCCGCGTCCCGGGACCGTCGACGGCCGTGACGAGCTCCCACGAGTGCACGGACCCGAGGTCGCCGGCGCGGACGGCCGCGAGGCGCGCGGACCGTTCGGCCTCGACGCTCTCCAGCCCGGCCGTGCCGTGCCCGTGGGCCCGCTCGTGCGAGCCGCCGACGAGCGGCATCCCGAGCGCGACCACGGGGGCGCCGGAGGGCCGCTCGTCGGTGACGGTGCTCATGGTCAGACCGCTCCGTGGAAGGTCCGCGACAGGACGTCGAGCTGCTGCTCACGCGTCAGGCGGACGAAGTTCACGGCGTAGCCGGAGACGCGGATGGTGAGCTGCGGGTAGTTCTCGGGGTGCTCCATGGCGTCCAGCAGCGTCTCGCGGTTCAGCACGTTGACGTTCATGTGGTAGCCCTCGGACAGCGTGTACGCGTCCAGCAGCCCGACGAGGTTGCGCACCTGCTCCTCGCGCGTGCGGCCCAGGCCGGACGGCACGACCGACGACGTCAGCGAGATGCCGTCCTGCGCCTCGGCGTAGGGCAGCTTCGCGACCGACAGGCCCGACGCGAGCATGCCGTGCGTGTCGCGGCCGTTCATCGGGTTGGCTCCCGGTGCGAACGGCTGGCCCTTGAGCCTGCCGTCCGGCGTCGAGCCCGTGGCCTTGCCGTAGACGACGTTCGAGGTGATGGTGAGCACCGACTGCGTGTGCACCGCGTCGCGGTAGGTCGGGAACCGGCGGATCTTCTCCATGAACGTGCGGACCAGACCCACGGCGATGTCGTCGACTCGGTCGTCGTCGTTACCGAAGGTCGGGAAGTCGCCCTCGATCTCGTACTCCGTGACCAGGCCGTTCTCGTCGCGGACGGGACGCACCGTCGCGTACCTGATCGCCGACAGCGAGTCGGCGACCACGGACAGGCCGGCGATGCCGCAGGCCATCGTGCGCAGGACCGTCCGGTCGTGCAGCGCCATCTCGATGCGCTCGTACGCGTACTTGTCGTGCATGTAGTGCACGCAGTTCAGCGCGTCGACGTAGGTCTGGGCGAGCCAGTCCATGAGGCCGTCGAACTTCGCCACGACGTCGTCGTAGTCCAGGACGTCGCCCTCGACGGGGGCGGAGACCGGAGCGACCTGCTTGCCGGAGACCTCGTCGCGGCCGCCGTTGATGGCGTAGAGCAACGTCTTGGCGAGGTTCACGCGGGCGCCGAAGAACTGCATCTGCTTGCCGACACGCATCGGGGACACGCAGCACGCGATGGCCGCGTCGTCGCCCCACGAGCCGCGGATGAGGTCGTCGGACTCGTACTGCACCGCCGAGGTGTCGATCGACACCTGCGCGCAGTAGTCCTTGAACCCCTGCGGCAGCGCGTCGCTCCAGAACACGGTCATGTTCGGCTCCGGCGCCGGGCCCAGGTTGTAGAGCGTCTGCAGGTAGCGGAACGACGTGCGCGTGACGAGCGGGCGCCCGTCCTCGCCCATGCCGCCGATCGACTCGGTCACCCACGTCGGGTCGCCCGAGAACAGCTCGTCGTACTCGGGCGTGCGCAGGAAGCGGACGATGCGCAGCTTGATGACGAAGTCGTCGATGATCTCCTGCGCCTGCGCCTCGGTGAGCGCACCGGCCTCGAGGTCCCGCTGCAGGTAGACGTCGAGGAACGTCGACGTGCGGCCCAGCGACATCGCCGCGCCGTTCTGCTCCTTCACCGCGGCCAGGTAGCCGAAGTAGAGCCACTGCACGGCCTCGCGGCCCGTGGTCGCCGGGCCGGAGATGTCGTAGCCGTACGACGCGGCCATCGCCTTGAGCTCGCCCAGCGCACGCACCTGCTCCGCGAGCTCCTCGCGGTCACGGATGACGTTCTCGACCGAGCGCTCGAGGTCCAGCTCGGCGCGCTCCAGCTTCTTGGCGGCGATCAGCGCGTCCACGCCGTACAGGGCCACGCGACGGTAGTCGCCGATGATGCGGCCGCGGCCGTAGGCGTCCGGCAGGCCCGTGATGATGTGGCTGCTGCGCGCGGCGCGCACGGCCGGCGGGTAGACGTCGAAGACCCCGTCGTTGTGGGTCTTGCGGTACTTGGTGAAGATCTCGGTGACGACCGGGTCGGCCTCGTAGCCGTAGGTCTCGAGCGAGTTCAGGACCATGCGGTAGCCGCCGTTGGGCATGATCGCGCGCTTGAGCGGCGCGTCGGTCTGCAGGCCGACGATGACCTCGTCGTCCTGCGCGATGTAGCCGGGCGCGTGCGACGTGATGGTCGACGGCGTCGTCGCGTCGATGTCGTAGACACCCTTGGCTCGCTCGTCGGGGAACATCGCCGCGAGCCGGTCCCACATCGCGGTGGTCCGCGCCGTGGGTCCGGCCAGGAAGGACGCGTCACCCGTGTACGGGGTGTAGTTGCGCTGGATGAAGTCGCGCACGTCGACGTGGTCCACCCACGGTCCGGCGACGAAGCCGTGCCACGCGTCGGGAAGCGCGCCCGACTCGCTGACCTGCTGCGGAACTGCGGTGGTGGACATCCCGACTCCCTTGGTTTCGAACGATACCTCGAACCTACGGAGCAAATGATGGGATGTCTTGGGACCTGAGTCCCGGATCAGTCCCCCAGGGCCGCCAGCACGTCGCGCCCGACGTCGGCGGCGCCCAGGCGCAGCGTCCCGACGAGCTGGTCGCGCGTCGCGTGGTCGAGGAACTCGCGCGGGATGCCGAACGACTGCACGGGCGTGCCGATGCCCGCCTCACGGGCCCGCTGCGCGACGATCGCACCGATGCCCCCGTCCACGACGCCGTCCTCGAGCGTGACGACGTGGTCGAACTCCCCGACCAGCTTGGTCAGGCCCGGCGCGACGGGCAGCACCCAGCGCGGGTCGACGACGGTGACGCCCAGCCCGTGCGCGACCAGCAGATCGGCCAGCTCGAGCGCCGTCGGGGCCATGGCGCCGACGCCGACCACCAGGACGGAACGCGCGTCGGGCGCCGCCTCGCGCCGGGCCAGCACGTCGACGCCGTCGACCGTGTCGACCGCCTCGATCGCGTCGCCCATCGCACCCTTGGGGTAGCGCACCACGGTGGGCGCGTCGTCGACGTCGACCGCCTCCCGCAGCGCCGAGCGCAGCGTGGCCTCGTCGCGAGGCGCCGCCAGGCGCAGCCCCGGGACGACGCCCAGCATCGCCATGTCCCACATGCCGTTGTGGCTCGCGCCGTCGTCGCCCGTCAGGCCGGCCCGGTCGAGCACGAACGTCACGCCCGCGCGGTGCAGGGCCACGTCCATGAGGACCTGGTCGAACGCACGGTTGAGGAACGTCGCGTACACCGCGACCACAGGGTGCAGCCCACCGAAGGCCATCCCGGCGGCCGACGTCGCCGCGTGCTGCTCCGCGATCCCGACGTCGAAGACGCGCTCGGGGAACTCGGCGGCGAACGGCGCGAGCCCGACGGGCTGCAGCATCGCGGCCGTGATCGCGACGACGTCCTTGCGGCGGCGACCGATCCGGACGATCTCGTCGGCGAACACGCTGGTCCAGCCGAAGCGCGACGGCGCGACGGGCAGGCCGGTCTCGGGGTGGATCTTGCCCACCGAGTGGAACCGGTCGGCGATGTCCTCCTCCGCGGGCGTGTAGCCGCGGCCCTTCTCGGTGATGACGTGCACGATCACCGGGCCCGCGTAGCCGCGCGCCCGGCGCAGGGCGCGCTCCACGGCTGGTTCGTCGTGCCCGTCGACCGGGCCTACGTACTTCAGGCCCAGGTCCTCGAACATCCCCTGCGGGGCGACGACGTCCTTGATGCCCTTCTTCAGACCGTGCAGTGCGTCGTACGCCGCCCGCCCGGGCGGACCCGAGCGATTCAGGGTCCGCTTGCCCCACGACAGGACGTTCTCGTAGCCCTGCGTGGTGCGCAGCGTGTCGAGGTGCTGCGCGAGCCCACCGATCGTCGGGTCGTACGAGCGCCCGTTGTCGTTCACGACGATTACCAGGCGGCGGTCCTGGCCCGCGGCGATGTTGTTCAGCGCCTCCCAGGCCATCCCCCCGGTCAGCGCGCCGTCGCCGATCACGGCCACCACCGAGCGGTCGGAGCGACCGCTGAGCTGGTTCGCCTTGGCGATGCCGTCGGCCCAGGACAGCGCGGTGGAGGCGTGCGAGTTCTCCACCACGTCGTGCTCGGACTCGGCGCGGCTGGGGTAGCCGGACAGGCCGCCGCGGCGACGCAGGTCGGAGAAGTCCTGGCGACCGGTGAGCAGCTTGTGCACGTACGACTGGTGGCCGGTGTCGAAGACGAACGTGTCGGCGGGCGACTCGAAGACGCGGTGCATCGCGATCGTCAGCTCGACCACGCCCAGGTTGGGACCGAGGTGGCCACCCGTCCGCGAGACGGAGTCCACGAGGAAGGTGCGGATGTCCGTGGCGAGCTGCTCGACCTGGCGCGGCGTCAGTGCTCGGACGTCGGCGGGGCTCGAGATGGTCGACAGGATCGTGCGCTTCAACGCGACCGTGCCTCCTGTCCGGGTTGTGCGTGCCGACGGCGGTGTCGGCCTCGGCTCGTCGGGTCCCCCCACTGTAGAGGCCGGCCCGACCCGCGGCCGCGCCAGGGCGGGGTGAGCCTCGTGACGGTCCTGTGCAGAGCCCTCGCGCCCGTGAGCCTCTATCATTGCTCGGAAAGGGGAACACCCATGCGCTTCCTGCCCGGCCACCAGGCCACCTCCGACCTCACCTACGGCGACGTCTTCCTCGTCCCGTCACGTTCCGAGGTCACCTCCCGCTTCGACGTCGACCTGTCGTCCGTCGACGGCACCGGCACCACCGTCCCGCTCGTCGTGGCCAACATGACGGCCGTCGCCGGGCGTCGGATGGCCGAGACGATCGCCCGCCGTGGCGGCATCGCGGTCATCCCGCAGGACATCCCCACCGAGGTGGTGGCGGACGTCGTGTCCTCGGTGAAGGCCAAGAGCCCGGTGGTCGAGACCGCCGTCGTCGTCGCACCGCACGACACCGTGCACACCGCGCTGACCCTGATCGGCAAGCGCGCGCACGGCGCCGCGGTGGTCGTGACCGACGGGCGTCCCGTCGGCGTCGTGACCGAGGCCGACTGCCAGGGCGTCGACCGCTTCACGCAGGTCGCCGACGTCATGACGGCGGACCCGACGACGATCGACGCGGACGTGCTCGAGGGCAGCGGCCCGCGCGGCCTCGAGGAGGCGTTCGAGCGTCTGCACGCCTCGCGTCGCCGCTTCTCCCCCGTGGTCCGCGACGGCGCGCTCGTCGGCGTGCTGACCCGCGTGGGCGCGCTGCGCTCGTCCATCTACGAGCCCGCGCTCGACGCGTCGGGCCGCCTGCGTGTGGCCGCCGCCGTCGGGATCAACGGTGACGTCAAGGCCAAGGCCGCCGAGCTGCTCGAGGCCGGCATCGACGTCATCGTCGTCGACACCGCGCACGGCCACCAGCGCAAGATGCTCGACGCGCTGGCGTCGGTGCGCGCGCTGGACCCGCAGGTCCCGGTCGTCGCCGGCAACGTGGTGAGCGCCGAGGGCACGCGGGACCTCATCGAGGCCGGTGCGGACATCGTCAAGGTCGGCGTCGGCCCCGGCGCCATGTGCACCACGCGCATGATGACGGCCGTCGGTCGCCCGCAGTTCTCCGCGGTCCTCGAGTGCGCCGCCGAGGCCCGCCGCCTCGGCAAGCACGTCTGGGCCGACGGCGGCGTGCGCCACCCCCGCGACGTCGCGCTCGCCCTGGCGGCCGGCGCGTCGCAGGTGATGGTCGGGTCGTGGTTCGCGGGCACCTACGAGTCGCCCGGCGACCTGCACGACGACGGCAGCGGCCGGCTCTACAAGGAGTCGTTCGGCATGGCGTCCGCGCGTGCCGTCGCCAACCGCACGCGTGGTGGCTCGGCGTTCGACCGGGCCCGCAAGGCGCTGTACGAGGAGGGCATCAGCTCCTCGCGCATGTACCTGGACCCGAAGCGTCCGGGCGTCGAGGACCTCGTCGACCACATCACCGCGGGCGTCCGCTCGGCCGCCACGTACGTGGGCGCCACGACGCTCGACGAGCTGCACGAGCGTGCCGTCGTCGGGATCCAGAGCGCGGCCGGCTACGAAGAGGGTCGCCCGCTGCCCGACGGCTGGTGACCGGCATGCGTCCCGTCCTGATCCTCACGCACGCCCCGCACGAGGGCCCGGGGCTCATCGCCCCGGCCCTCGACGCGCCGGTGCGCGTGCGCACGGTCGTGTCCTCGGACGCACCCGAGCTGCCCGCGCTCGACGAGATCTCGGGGCTGGTCGTCATGGGCGGCGCGATGGACGCCGACGACGACCGCTTCCCCGGGCTCACCGCCGAGCGTGACCTGATCGTCCGTGCCGTCGAGGCGGACGTGCCCGTCCTCGGCATCTGCCTGGGCATGCAGCTCGTCGGCCTCGCGCTGGGCGGCGGGCTCTCGCGGCGGCACGGCACGGAGATCGGGTTCGCGCCTGTCGACCTGGTGGCCGACGACCCCGCGCTCCGTCTGCTGGGCGAGCGTCCGACCGTGCTGCACTGGCACGACGACGCCGTCTCGCTCCCGCCGGGCGCCACGTTGCTCGCCTCGTCCTCGGCCACGCCGGTGCAGGCCTTCCGGCTCGGGTCGGCGCTCGCGCTCCAGTTCCACCCGGAGCTGGAGCCGGGGATGCTCGACCTGTGGCTGTCGACGCCGGAGATGACGGACCGGCTGGGCGAGGACGAGATCGAGGCGATCCGGGCGGACGGCGCCAAGTACCTGCCCGACCTGGCGCCCGCGGCGCGCGCTTTCGTCGGCGCGTTCGCCGCGCAGGTGCAGGCGCGGGGTTGACCTCGCGCCTGCGGGGGTCCAACGACGCCCGGTCCGACCTCGTCGAGCTCTGCCGGCGCGGCATCGACTGGCGCCTGGACCCGTCGCGGATGATCACGCTCGGGACGGCGACCCGGCCCGCGGCGGTGCTCGTGCTGTTCGGGCGCCTGGACGCGACCGGCGCCGCCGCCGGTGCGGCGGCCGTGCCCGCGGACCTCGACGTCCTGCTGCAGCGGCGCGCCTCCACGCTCGGGCACCACGCGGGGCAGGTCGCGTTCCCGGGCGGTCGCCTGGAGCCGTCCGACGACGGACCGGTGGCCGCGGCCCTGCGGGAGGCGACCGAGGAGGTCGGGCTCGACGTCGCCGGCGTGGACGTCCTCGGCACGCTCGCTCCCCTGCCCGTCCCGGTGAGCAACCACCTGGTCACGCCCGTGCCGGCCTGGTGGGCGCGTCCCTCGCAGGTCGCGGCGGTCGATCACGCCGAGACCGTCGAGGTCTTCCGCCTGCCGGTGGCCGACCTGATCGACCCGGCCAACCGGGCGAGCGTCGCCCACACGCGCTCCGGCGCGACCGTGCGGACCCCCGCGTTCGTCGTCGACGGCACGCTGGTGTGGGGCTTCACGGCCATCGTGCTGTCCCGGATGTTCGAGTCGCTCGGCTGGGCCCTCCCGTGGGACACGCACCGCCTCGTGGAGGTCTCGTGACCCACCCCATGATCGAGGTGATGCTCGACGAGGACCTCGTGCGCGCGCTGCTGCGCGACCAGCACCCGGACCTCGCGGACCTGCCGGTGACCCTCGTCGGGACGGGGTGGGACAACGCGACGTGGCGCCTCGGCGAGCACCTGGCGCTGCGCCTCCCCGTCCGCGAGGCGGCCGCGCACCTGGTGCGGCACGAGCAGGAGGCGCTGCCCGTGCTCGCGCCCCGGCTTCCGGTCGACGTGCCGGTGCCCGTCCGGGTCGGAGCGCCGGGCGCGGGCTTCCCGTGGACCTGGAGCGTCGTGCCGTGGTTCGACGCCGTCCCCGCATGGTCGGTGCCCGTGGCCGCGCGGTCCGCGTGGGCGGAGCACCTCGCCGAGGTCTTCGTCGCGCTGCACACCCCGGCGCCCGACGACGCCCCGGACAACCCGGTGCGAGGCGACGACATCCGCACGCGCCGCGGACCGCTGCACGAACGCCTGGCGGCGCAACGCCAGCCCGAGGCCGCACGCATCGCGGCACGGTTCGACGAGCTCGCCGCGGCTCCCCCCTGGCACGGGCCGCCCACGTGGATCCACGGCGACCCGCACCCCGCCAACCTCCTCGTGCACGACGGTGGGCTGCGCGCGGTCATCGACTTCGGTGACGTGACGTCGGGCGACCCTGCGTGCGACCTGGCCACGGCGTGGCTGACGTTCGACGAGGCCGGTCGTGCCCTGTTCCGGGCCCGCGTGGATGCCGGCAGCGGCTGGGGCGCGGCGACCTGGCAGCGCGCGCAGGCGTGGGCGCTGCACCTCGCGGTCGCGATGCAGGCGCACCCCGAGCAGTACCCGCAGATGCTGGCGATCGGCCGGCACGGGCTCGAGCAGGCCCTCGCCCCCTGACGGCCCGGGGCCGTAGCCTCACGCCCATGACCGTTCTCGACGTGGACCTGCCCGACGGCCGCACGCTGCGGGTGCACGACAGCGGCGACGACGGGCCCGCGCTCGTCTGGCACCACGGCTCCCCGCAGACTGGTGCGCTGCTCGCGCCGGTCCTCGACGCCGCCCGGGCCCGCGGCCTGCGCCTGCTGTCCTACGGTCGTCCCAGCTACGGAGGTTCGAGCCCGCACGAGGGCCGCGACGTGGCGTCGGCCGCGGACGACGTCGCGCACGTGCTGGACGCACTGGACATCGCCTCCGCCGCGCACGCCGGCGCTTCGGGTGGCGGCCCGCACGCCCTGGCATGCGCCGCGCTCCTGCCGGAGCGGACGACGGGTGTCGTAACGATCGCGGGTCTGGCGCCCTTCGTCGACGGCTTCGACTGGGCGGCAGGGATGGCCTCGGACGCCACCCTGCGCGCGGGTGCGGCAGGGCGCAGCGCCCGCGCCGCGACACCCGAGGGCGGGGTCGAGGCGTTCACGGCCGCCGACTGGGCGACGCTGTCCGGGGCGTGGGCGCCGCTCGGAGAGGATGCACAACGAGCCTCGGGGCAAGGCCTCGACGGGATCGTCGACGACGACGTCGCCTTCGCCCACCCGTGGGGCTTCGACCCCGCGTCGATCCCCGTGCCCGTGCTCCTGGTGCACGGGTCGCTGGACCGCGTGGTGCCGCCGCAGCACAGCGCGTGGCTGCTCGAGCACCTCCCCGCCGCCGAGCTCTGGACCCGCCCGCGCGACAGCCACGTCTCGGTCCTCGAGGCCCTCCCGGTCGCCCTGGACTGGCTCGTCGCCGCGACGTCGTGAGGTCGCCCCAGCCCTGACGCACCGCGAGCCCGGTCCTGGTGTCAGGACCGGGCTCGCTTGGTCGTGCTGGTCAGGCCTGCGCGACCTGCCGCAGCACGTACTGCAGGATGCCGCCGTTGCGGTAGTAGTCCGCCTCACCGGGCGTGTCGATGCGCAGGACCGCGTCGAACTCGACGACCGAGCCGTCCTCCTTGGTCGCCTTCACGGCCAGGGTGCGCGGCGTGGTGCCCTCGTTCAGCGCGGTGACGCCCGTGATGTCGAACGTCTCGGTGCCGTCCAGGCCCAGGGAGTCGGCCGACTCGCCCTCGGGGAACTGCAGAGGCAGCACGCCCATGCCGATGAGGTTGGAGCGGTGGATCCGCTCGAAGCTCTCGGTGATGACGGCCTTGACGCCCAGCAGGCTGGTGCCCTTGGCGGCCCAGTCGCGCGACGAGCCGGAGCCGTACTCCTTGCCGCCGAGCACCACGAGCGGGATGCCCGCAGCCTGGTAGGCCTGCGACGCGTCGTAGATCGACGACTGCTCCCCGGTCAGCAGGTTCTTGGTGAACCCGCCCTCGACGCCGGGGACGAGCTGGTTGCGCAGGCGGATGTTGGCGAACGTGCCGCGGATCATGACCTCGTGGTTCCCACGGCGCGAGCCGTAGGAGTTGTAGTCACGACGCTCGACGCCGTTCTCCGCCAGGTACAGGCCCGCGGGGCTGTCGGCCTTGATCGAGCCCGCGGGGCTGATGTGGTCGGTGGTGACCGAGTCGCCCAGCTTGGCCAGCACGCGGGCGCCGGTGAAGTCGACCACCGGGTCCGGCTTCGCCTTCATGCCCTCGAAATACGGGGGCTTGCGGACGTAGGTGGAGTCGGCGTCCCACTCGAAGGTGTCGCCCTCGGGCGTCTGCAGCGCGCGCCACCGGTCGTCGCCGGTGAAGACGTCGGCGTAGTCCTTGGTGAACATCGCCCGGTCGATCGACGCGTCGATGGTCGCCTGGACCTCTTCCGGCGAGGGCCAGATGTCCTTCAGGAAGACGGGCTGACCGGCCTCGTCACGACCCAGCGGGTCGGAGTCGAAGTCGAAGTCCATCGTGCCCGCCAGCGCGTAGGCGATGACCAGCGGCGGGGAGGCCAGGTAGTTCATCTTCACGTCGGGGTTGATGCGCCCCTCGAAGTTGCGGTTGCCGGACAGCACCGCGGCGACGGCCAGGTCGTGCTCGTTGACGACGGCCGAGACCTGCTCGTCGAGCGGGCCCGAGTTGCCGATGCACGTGGCGCAGCCGTAGCCGACCAGGTGGAAGCCCAGCTTCTCGAGGTACGGCCACAGGCCGGCCTTCTCGTAGTAGTTGGTGACGACCTGCGAGCCGGGCGCCATCGACGTCTTGACCCACGGCTTGGCGACGAGGCCCTTCTCGACGGCCTTCTTCGCGACGAGTGCCGCGGCCAGCATGACCGACGGGTTCGACGTGTTGGTGCACGACGTGATCGACGCGATCGCGACGGCGCCGTGGAACAGCTCGAACTCGCGGCCGTCGGCGTCCTTGACCGGGTAGGTGCGGTCCGCCGCCGACGTGATCGCCGGGGAGTCGGAGGCCGGGAACGACTCGCGCTCCGCCTCGTCGACACCGGTCGCCAGCTCCGGGGCGTACGTGGGCAGGTCGCGCTGGAACTGCTCCTTGGCCCGCGACAGCTCGATGCGGTCCTGCGGACGCTTCGGGCCGGCGATCGACGGGACGACCGTCGACAGGTCGAGCTCCAGGTACTCCGAGAAGACCGGCTGCACGTAGCCGTCGGCGCTCGGGTCGAGCCACATGCCCTGCTCCTTGGCGTAGGCCTCGACCAGCGCGAGCTGCTCGTCGGACCGGCCCGTGAGGCGCAGGTAGTCGACCGTGACCGAGTCGATCGGGAAGATCGCGCAGGTGGAGCCGAACTCGGGGCTCATGTTGCCGATCGTGGCGCGGTTGGCCAGCGGCACGGCCGCGACGCCCTCGCCGTAGAACTCGACGAACTTGCCGACGACGCCGTGCTGGCGCAGCTTCTGCGTGATGGTCAGCACGACGTCCGTGGCGGTGACGCCGGCGGGGATGTTGCCGGTCAGCTTGAAGCCGACGACGCGCGGGATGAGCATCGAGACCGGCTGGC
>Ga0160447_100596_pt1 | contig 16367 bp, 14 predicted proteins | sample HID1973K_E1MG_FD_108222 | JGI IMG/M metagenome (GOLD analysis project Ga0160447, IMG submission 108222) | Enriched mosquito-associated microbial communities from UW Madison campus, WI, USA - HID1973K_E1 MG | ecosystem: Host-associated > Arthropoda: Insects > Digestive system > Unclassified ...
CTGGCCGTCGGTCGCCGACGAAAGCCTGTGGGCGAAGTACGATGCGGCGCGCGCCGCGTTGTTCGCGGCGACGCAGACGGGTACGCCTGCACCGCGCTATCGGAAGGCTTGACCGATACTGACCGAAAGAATGCGAATGAAAAACTCACGCAGAAGATTCCGCTGAACCGCCTGGGTGAACCGGATGAAGTTGCCGACGCAGCGCTTCTTCTGGCGTCGAGCGCATCTTCCAGGCGGCCATCCTGCTGCGCGGCGTCGTCAACATCGGTAGCCCGCCAGACTGCCGACTTCCAGGAGAGCCTCGTCGACCGTCCGCAAAGACCGAAGTGCCAGCATTGGCGGTAGAGGCAGGACCACAGCATCTACGTCCGTTCGGCTGCATCTTGGCGAGACGTTGGCGCCGGCTGCCGCCGGCAGCTGCTTTGACCCAGCTTCAGCTGAGGCGGTGGACCGTACTTCCACCGCGTCGACAGACCCCGAAAGTGCCGTGGGGTCATCCCGAAAGCAGACTGTTTTGCGAGTCGATCTCGTTCAAGCCTCGGGATGGCCGCGCAGCCATTTGCCGAATCCAGAAGGATCCTAATCAATTTGAGTCCTCCGAATCGGTTTCTGCAGTTGCATCGAAAACGAAAAAAGCGCTTACCACCTCGGGGGCAGCGTCGGCCGTTAGGTGATCAATTCGAGGTGCCGCGAGCCGTCTGGCACCGCGTCGGCGACGAGCCGGCGATCAAAGGTCGCGAGCGTGCCGCCATGCGCGCGTGCAAGCGCGAGTAGATAGGTATCGGTCACCTGATCTGTCGCCAGGATCCGGCTCGCATCGACGTGTTGTGCATCGAGCAGGCTCACGTCGTCAGCCCAAAACTCATGGCAGGGATGCGCGCGCAACTGCGCAACGAGTGGCGCGACGGCTGCCGGCGTCTCGAGCGTATTCGGGTAACGCGGATTGCCGATGATGCGCAGCACGCCGTTTTCGGTCAGCGGACACGTTGCCCAAGCGGCGTGCCCGACGTGGCCAAACCATGCGTGCCCCGCTTCATGCTGCACGTGGCCGGGGTCGAGTAGTGCGATCAGTACGTTGACGTCAAGCAGATAGGTCATCAGGGCGTCTCGTCTCGCAACTGGTTGACGAGATCAAGCGTGACCGGGCGCGCGCCGCGGGCATTCAGCAGGACCGGTAGTCCGTTGCGCATTGTTGGCGAGGCGGCTGCCGGCTGCAGCGCCGCCCGTGCGAGCGTCGACAGCACGCGACCGATCGAGACGTGCTCGCGCTCGGCACGGGCGCGTACGACTGCCATAACGTCGTCGTCGATATCGAGAGTGGTTCGCATGGGACTCTCCGAGTAATGCCACAATTATATCCCGAAAGCATCAAACATCAATCATCAATCATCATCGCTGGCCCTCGGCTTGCCGCAAGAGACGGATTGTCGCGACTTCGCGTCTTACAGTGCTAAGAAGTAGTGAAGGACGACTCGGCCGAAGGGCGTTTGCGCGAATTGGCGCCAGCGGCATTGGCGGAAAGTGCGCGGCTCGGCCGCGGCATGCCGGGTGATATGAAAAAGTCGGTCACGCTTTACGATCGCGCCATTGGTTTTAGCCACAGGGCCGCGGCACACAACATCGGGCTGAACTGGGAAGATATGTAGGGCTCGGAATCGTCGCAAGAAGCGCCGCCTGAGCGTGCCGCGCTGCGTTTATCGCTTCGGTCGAAGAGGCCTACGTGCGGCTCGGCAGGAATCCGGGAGTGGGATCTCCCCGCTAAGCCTACGAGCTCGAGCTACCCGGACTTTGCTCGTGGCCACTCAAGCGCTACCCCCGCCTTGTTTTTTATGTAGACCACGACAATCACGTCGAAATCTGGCGCGTGATTAACGGTGCGCGAGATCTTCCCGCAGGGCTGCTCAACGGTGATGGATAGCCGCGCATCAACGCCAGTCGCCGCCCAATATCTATCTCGTCTACGTAGCAACCTTTCTCGCGGCTGTTGTGCGTACCGCAAGGATGCTCCGAATGGTCGCCAACGAGTTTCGGGCGATCGGGCTCGGCGTTTGCCGCCGCGGCACGGCGAAGTCCGGTGTTTGAACGCCCAAAAGTCGGCAAACCGCGGACAGATAAGGCTTGCCGGATCCTGTGCATCGTTGCACGGCGAGGGCGATCGCCGCATCGCCTACGTGTCTGCGCAGCCAGTCGAAGGTTCGCCGATCCGTTTCGTTGTAGATCCTGACAAGTTGCCGCCTCCGTGCTGTATGAAAACACAGTACTGTGAATATATATAGGTTCTATGCGACCGGCAAGCGCTGTTGACCCAACTGGGGATGCACAGAAGAGTGCGGGATCGAAGTATGCGCCGCCAGTTGAAACGGAGCTGGCAAAAACCGCATACGAAGTCGGCGTCAAGCCTCGTCGCTCGGTCAAGCATCTCAAGCCGGAACTACCATCCTTCGAACGCCACAAGCGTCGCGCCGAGGTCGTTCCTTTCGATGCGCCGTCCGTCGATGATCACGCATGGCTGACTAGCGCCTTCATGCCGCTCCGTTCAAACCGGCCTCGAACGATCAAGTCCATGATCTGCAAGCGGCCAGCATTGGCTTGCGGGTGGTTCATGTTTAAGGCTCGCTTCATCTCTGCATCAGTTGCCGCAGCAGGGCGAACGGCTCCAAATCGGATTTGCCAAGTATCTAAAAGCGGTAGCCTGCGGCTTCATCGTCGCCAGCCAGTTCGAATGCCTCCAGGGAGAGCTGATTGCCGAGCAACAAACTGCGGAAGTGGAATTCGTGATCGTTGTCGTCCGCATCACGGAGACGCAGCGGCGTAAAGCTCGGATGTTCGAATGCCTGCATGTCAGCGAACTGCGCCGTTTCGGTGTTGAAGCAGCGGCTGCAAAGCACGCGCCAAGTGCCGTCCGACCCTGCACTTGCGAAGTAGTGAGATAGGCGAGCGGGGAAAGGATCAACCTGTCACCTGTCGTTGACGCCACGTAAGACCGTCTCGGTAGTGAACAGGCCGAGCCTGAAAAGCGGCAAGCGCGACGGCTTCATACTCACCGAATATTTCATGCCTCGCAAGACGGGCCTTGAGTTGGCCGCCGGGCACACGCGTTCGGACCAAAACCTGCCGTTCCGGCTCACGAATCCCTCGACCCGCCGCGCAGTCACGACACAGACATGGCGTCCGGATAGTTGGCGTCCGAACCGCCGATCTCGCCTGCAGCAGGAGAATGAGGCGTCTGCGCTTCGATGTCGGCGACCGAGGCGCACACCAGGCCAGCGATCTTGTAATGCAACATATGTCCGGCATCCACTTCGACATCGAGCGTGCTGTTCGGCAAGACGCCATGCAAGCGCCCGGAGTGCGATTCCGGATCGACGATCTTGTCGCCCGCGCCAGCGAAGATCCGCACAGGCATCTCGATCGATGGATAGTGAGCGCGCAGGCGCGCCGCGGCGGAAATCATAAGCGCCGCGTCCTCGGAAGTCGCGCGAGTCTGGCTGGGGCGCAGCAGCATCTCGGCAGGCATAGCCTCGAAGAATTCGTCGGGCATAGACGCGGGCGCGAACATCGCCTCCACGCTTCGCTTTATCAGCAGGCGGCCTGTGAAGGGTGAAACCGTGTATCTGAGAACATCGCCGAGCACGGGCACGGCCACTGGCGCGATCATGGCTACATCCAAACGCGCCGAAGGAAAATAGTATCCGGAAATGAGCACCAGACCGCGCACTTGCTCGGGAAAATCGACTGCTAGCGAAAGCGCAACCAGCGTGCCCCATGAGTGCCCGACGATGACTGGCTTATCGACGCCCAGCAGTTGAAGCGCACCCTGTAACAATGCTACCTGGGCTTGCGCCGTCCAAAGACGTTTGCGCGGACGATCGCTATAACCGAAGCCTGGACGATCGAACGAGATCACGCGATGACCTTCAGCCAGCATGCCGGTCACGCCGCTCGCTTCGAAATCCTGAAGCAATACGGTATTGCCGTGCAGAAGCACCACGCATGGGCCCGTACCGGTGTCGGTGTAATGCAGACGAACGCCATCGACGTCGATGAATCGCCCGAGCGGTGGATTGGTGCGCTCAACTTGCTTCGCCTTGTGGCGGTTCCAGCAAGCAGCGGCTGCTGCCGCGGTGGCGACTAGGGCGAGGACGCCTGTTGCGGGTGACACAGCTTTAGGTTTGCGGAGAATGCTGGGCATGAGTGTCTCGATCAAAATCAGAAGGGGACGTCGATGGAGCAGACGTGTCAGAAAGGGTGAAGTGATTTGTTCGATCAGTCTTTCGGCTAATCGACGAATGAAGCGGTTCGTTGTTGGCAGGCGCTCGTGGACTTAGATAAAACGGTCTGAAATGGCCTTCGGATCAAGGATCAGCTCGCCGTTCTTTTACGAGCCGCCCTAGCATATTTATCAAGCTGTCGACGCAACGGACGTACCTAACACCCCAAGCTGCCGGGACAAAACGACGTGTAAGGCAACGCCACTGGTAAATCACCCGCTATTTACTCGAAGACCGAGGAAATGCGGTGAAAAGCACCCTTGCCGTGCTTTGCTTTTCCGACGGAGACTCGCCGTGCGGTCGAAGTTACGGAACGCGCCGGCTGAACGCCCAGGTGTCGCGATCAGTGTTATTCGGATAGGAGATGACACGAGGACTTTAACAAAGGAGTACCAACAAAATAAAAAAAGGTCACTTGACGGCAAACGAGACTGCCGTATGATGGCGTTAATGGTGCAACGCAGCAATAGCCCTTTTCTGCGACGCCCCTCGTCGCGCAAACGGGTGCGAATAAAGATCTCCGCAAAGACATTTTCGCCTGCTACGGCCGGGCTTCTTCGCCTAATTAGGCGTGTCTTTCATTGCTATTCATGCCGGTGCTCGTCATCGACGCCCAACACTTCACTCAGCTAGATGAGTTCTCCACGCTCACTTGGTCAACCGCGTTCTGCCTGCGCGGGCGTCATCACTCGAGATCCTCGCCATGAAAGACAAGATTGTGACCGCTGACGAAGCGATCGGATTGATTCGCGACGGCGATGCCGTCTGTTGCTCCGGCTTCGTCGGTATCGGCACGCCGGACGAACTCATCATCGCGCTGGAACGACGTTTTGCCAGTGTGGGCATGCCTCGCGATCTGACCTTGGTGTTCGCCGCCGCGCCAGGTGATGGAAAGGATCAGGGAATCAACCGGATTGCGTTGCCGGGATTGATCAAGCGGGCGATCGGCGGACATTGGTCGCTGGTCCCGAAGCTCGCCCGGATGGCCACCGACGATCTGATCGAGGCCTACAACCTGCCTCTCGGCGTCATGTCGCATCTATACCGGGACATCGCTGCTCACCGAGCCGGCACGCTGACTCAGGTCGGCCTGGGCACTTTCGTCGATCCGCGCCACGGCGGCGGAAAGATCAATGCGTCCACTACCGAAGAGCTGGTCAGCACGATCGACATCGACGGCAAGATGTGGCTTCTTTATAAGGTTTTCCCGCTCGATGTTGCACTGATTCGGGGGACGACGGCCGACCCCGAGGGCAACATCACGATGGAACGCGAAGCGCTCGTGCTCGACGCGCAGGCAACAGCGATGGCTGCGCACAACTCCAACGGCCTGGTGATCGCTCAGGTAGAAGAGATCGTTGCGAGCGGGACGCTCGATCCGCGAGCGGTGGTGGTGCCAGGCATTCTGGTCGACCGTGTCGTGCTCGCGCGTTCCGGTGCCCAACCTCAGACCTACGGCACGGCATACAACCCCGCATTCTCGGCTCAGACGAAGGTCGCGGTCGGGACCATGAAGAGTCCGCCCCTGGACGAGCGAAAAGTGATCGCACGCCGATGCGCGTTCGAGTTGCCAATGGGCGGCGTGATCAACCTAGGCATTGGCGTTCCGGAAGTCGTTGCCGCTGTTGCGGCGGAGGAGCGCCTGCTGAGTCACCTGACCTTGACAGCGGAGCCGGGCGTCATCGGTGGCATGCCCCAGGGCGGACTGGATTTCGGCGCGGCGATCAACGTCGATGCGCTCCTGCATCAGAACCAGCAGTTCGACTTCTACGACGGAGGCGGCCTGGATCTCGCGTGCCTCGGCATGGCCGAAGTCGATCGATGCGGCAACGTAAATGTCAGCCGCTTCGGGCCGCGACTGGCGGGTGCCGGCGGATTCATCAACATCAGTCAGAATGCCAGTTGCGTGGTATTCGCGGGAACCTTTACGGCGGGTGGTCTCGAAATACGGCTCGAGGACGGACGTCTTGCGATTATTACAGAAGGCACGAAGAGAAAATTCGTCGAATCCGTCGAGCAGATCACGTTCAATGGATCGCTCGCTGCAGAACGCGGTCAACCCGTGCTCTATGTGACCGAGCGGTGTGTCTTTCGGCGCGTGCTTGAAGGTCTCGAGCTGACGGAAATCGCACCGGGCATCGATCTGGAGCGCGACGTGCTCGCTCATATGGACTTCATGCCGATCATGCGTGACGTGCGCTTGATGGACGCGGACATCTTCCTGCCGCCGATATTGAACCTGTCGTCGATCCTGTTCGAACGTCAATTACGCAGCCGCCTCAGCTACGACGCCGAACGAAACACCCTGTTTGCGAACTTCGAAGGCATCGGCATTCGCTCGACGGACGACATCGAAAGCGTGCGTCGCGTGATGCAAGCGCTCTGTGAAGACATCGGTCACAAGGTGTCGCTGATCGTCAACTATGACGGCTGCCGACTCGACGAACCGATCGCCGAGGCGTACTTCGCGATGGCGAGGCGATTGCAGTCCCGCTATTACTGCTCGGCCACGCGGTTCACGGCCAGTGCGTTCATGCGCATGAAGCTGGGCGCGGCATTCAGTGGGCGAGGCGACGCATCGCGGATTTTCAGGACGCACACGGAAGCGAGCGCGTTTGTTGTCAGCCAGCGCGGGGATGTCGCTCGGAAGCCGATCGACGACGCCGCACGATACATGCATGAATGAGCCGCTGCCGCGCAGCCGCTCCCATCCCCATACCCCGCAGTTCGAAGTCGCAAGGAGACTGCCGATGAAAGCTTCCGATCTTTTCGTGAAGGCGCTGGAAAACGAGGGCGTCACTCGCATCTTCGCGGTACCTGGTGAAGAAAATCTCGATGTCGTCGAGTCGTTGCGAGGTTCGAGCATTCAGCTCGTTGTGACGCGACATGAGCAGTCGGCGGCCTTCATGGCGGCGACGCACGGACGTCTGACCGGAACGCCCGGCGTTTGCATGGCGACACTCGGTCCCGGCGCGCTGAATCTCGTCACGGGCGCTGCGTATGCCAAGCTCGGCGCGATGCCGATGGTGCTGATCACCGGCCAGAAAGCAATCATGACCTCGAGGCAGGCGCGCTTTCAGATCGTCGACATTGTCGCGACGATGAAGCCGCTCACCAAAGCCTCGCGGCAGATCGTGAGCGGAGCGAGCATTCCGACTGTCGTACGAGATGCCTTCCGGCTGGCTGCGGAGGAGCGTCCCGGTCCCGTGCATCTGGAATTGCCCGAGGACGTGGCCGCTGTCGAGGTGAGCGACGATGTGACGATCGTTCCCTTGCATCCCGTCGAACTACCGGTGGCGCACGACGCCGCCATCGAACGCGCGGCCGCACTGTTGATGCGATCGGAGCGGCCGCTCGTGATGTTCGGCGCGGACAGCAACCGGCCGCGGCTCGCCGGGCAGTTGACTGACTTCATTCGGCGCACGGGCATCCCGTTCTTCAACACACAGATGGGCAAGGGCACGGTGGCGGCGATCGGCAGCGACGAAGCCACCGAACTCTGGATGGGCACGGCCGCGTTCAGCGAACGCGACTACCTGCACGAGGCAATCGACCATGCCGACCTGATTCTCGCGATCGGCCACGACACCATAGAAAAGCCGCCATTCATCATGGGGCCGAAGGGGCCCAACGTGATTCATATCGGCTACACGCCGGCCAGCGTCGAGCAGGTGTTCTTCCCGCATGCCGAAGTCGTGGGCGATCTGGGCTTGAGCCTGTCACGTCTTGCCAGTCTGGTGCAAGGCACGCTGCCGAATGCGGCTGCCCTGGCGCCGTTGCGCGAAGGGATCCTCAAACGCACGCTCGATCGCGCCGACGAATCGCGCTTTCCGCTGACGCCGCAACGCATCGTTCACGACGTGCGCGAGGTCATGCCTGCCGAGGGCATCGTGGCGCTCGATAATGGCATGTACAAGATCTGGTTCGCGCGCTGTTATCGAACGCGCAGTGCCAACACGCTGTTGCTGGACAACGCGCTTGCGACGATGGGCGCGGGGCTGCCGTCGGCCATGATGGCCGCGCTCCTCTATCCCGGCCGCCGCGTGATGGCGGTATGCGGTGACGGCGGTTTCATGATGAACTCGCAGGAACTCGAGACCGCCGTCCGGTTGAAGCTGAACCTCGTCGTATTGATCATTCAGGACGACGCCTACGGCATGATCCGCTGGAAGCAAGCGGTCGACAGCTTCACCGATTGGGGTCTTACATTCGGCAATCCCGACTTCGTCAAATACGCCGACGCCTATGGGGCAAAAGGACGACGCATCGAATCGGCCGACGGGCTGGCCCCGGCGCTGGAGGCGGCGTTCGAGGAGGGCGGTGTCCAGCTCGTCATCGTCCCGGTCGACTATTCGGAGAATAGTCGCGTGCTTGTCGATGAACTCAGAAACCGCGTCACGGAGATAGCGAAATGAAGATCAAGGCAGCAGTGCTGCAGGAAATGGGGGCGGCCACGCCCTATGCTGACACGCGTCCGTTGCACATCGAAGAGATCGATCTGGCGCCGCCCGGCCGGGACGAAGTGCTGATCAAGATCGCGGCGGCAGGTCTGTGCCACTCCGACCTGTCGGTGATCAACGGCGACCGGCCGCGTCCCATGCCGATGGCGCTCGGGCATGAAGCCTCGGGCGTCGTCGAAGAACTGGGGGCGGGCGTCACAGACCTTCAGGTTGGGGATCACGTGGTCGTCGTGTTCGTGCCGAGCTGCGGCCATTGCGCGCCTTGCGCCGAAGGGCGACCGGCCTTGTGCGAACCGGGCGCGGCCGCGAACGGCGCAGGTACGCTGCTTTCCGGCGGGCGGCGTCTCACGCGCGGCGGCAAGGCACTTAACCATCACCTCGGATGTTCCGTATTTGCCGAGTATGCAACCGTGTCTCGCCGCTCGGTCGTGAAGATCGATCGCAGCGTGCCGCTCGACGAAGCCGCGCTCTTCGGATGCGCGGTGCTAACGGGCGTCGGTGCGGTCGTCAACACGGCGCAGGTGCGCGCGGGCGCATCGGTGGCGGTGATCGGGCTGGGCGGCGTCGGCCTGGCAGCGGTTCTCGGCGCGCACGCTGCGGGTGCACGGCAGATCATCGCAATCGATCTGTCGGATGCCAAGCTGGAGCAGGCACGTGCGCTGGGCGCGACGCACACGGTCAACGCCGGTCATGACAACGCGCTGGAGCAGATCCGCGAACTGAGCGCGGGCGGCGTCGAATTCGCTTTCGAATTCGCCGGTTCGATTCGCGCGCTGGACCTGGCGTACCGCATCACGCGTCGCGGCGGAATGACCGTCACGGCGGGTCTCCCGCCTTCGACGGCGCTCTGGCCGCTGCCCGCGGTCAGTCTCGTCGCGGAAGAGCGGACGTTGAAGGGTAGCTATATCGGAACGTGCGTGCCGTCGCGCGACATTCCGCGCTATGTCGCCTTGTATGCGCAGGGCCGGTTGCCGGTGAACCAGCTGTTGACGGGGCGCCTGAGACTCGACGAGATTAATCGCGGCTTCGACCTGCTGCACGAGGGCACGGCGATCCGACAGGTGGTGGTGTTCGATTGAGCGTTGGCCTTTGACACTTGATCTTCGACGGGCGTCTCGACCGTAGGAGCACTTCCCCTGCACGCAAACGCGATGTAGCCACGACTGGACCAGCTCTCCGTGCTTGGACGCGGTGGCCTTCACCAACTCGCCGATGCCGAGTGGCGACCGGCGAAGGCGAAACGAACGGTAACCTGACTGCACGGAATCTCGCGTACGTGCTTTGACTTCGAAGGCCTGGTCGCCGCTCCGGCGGACTCAGACGTGCGAGTCGTAGTGGCTGACCTGCACGGACGCAGAGAGTGGCTCAAAACGTCCGCGCACTATACGGATCGTGCCTACACGCGGGCGTTGTCGATGCTGATTGCCCGCCTCGAAGTTGACCGGGTCTGTCAAATCGACACTCGCGGGAGCATTGGGGTTGAGTCGGCCGGCAGTACGGACGGGGTCACAGTAAGGTTACCCCGAATTGCAAACCCCCAAGACATTCGTTCTTCACAGGAATTGTCACCTTCGACCTTTGGCGGGTCCGAAACCTGCGCGTAAATAATAGCGCCACGATTTCGCGCGCCATCGCCACCAATCAAGGAGTGCCATGACTGATCCTCGCAATGTTGCGCACGACAAGAAAGTGCAGCAGGAGAAAAAGCATCAAGGTGAAGATATCGCGCCTCACGCGGAACATGCGCCGCAACCCGGTAAAAAGCCCCATATCAAGCGCGAAGAGACAAAGGAAGAGCCCTCACCCGACGGTGAAGCAAATAGTTAAAGTCAGCAACCTGGTCATGTCCTTGACTTAAAGGAGCGCGTTGCATGACCAGAATCCCTTTTCCGTTGAGACCCGACAGGCGATTAACGCTGCACTTCCAGCAGCAGGACTTGACGAGCGCTATCGGCCGGCCTTCCCGCGCGGCGTGTTCCACGGCGCCTGACGGTCATGGCCGGCATTTCATCGACGTCTTGCCGATAGCATAGAAGAGGCAACGACGGGGACAGCCGTCATCTCGGAATCGTGTCGCGAGTGCGTGATGCATAACGAGTAATTGATTCCGGACGCCCCCAGCGCGAGCACGAAGGACTTGGGCGCGCAGGTTTCAAACGGGTAGGGGTGCCTTGGTCGGATCGAAGTCAGCCCATGCCCCTTGCTGCCACTGACCTGAAGCTCGCTCGATATCCATCGCGCCACCAGCTTGCAGCACCGAGGTGGCGCTCGCCACACTCTCCTCGGATACATGAACTGCGAGTAATACGCCTGAATGACGCGCATGTTCAGCCGTCTCCATGGGGTTGACAGTTCCCTGTTTGGACTTCCGGGTATGCGACATCGCGCCAGCCAATGAACCGATATACGCACCTAGTCCGATGCCGATAAACACGGTGACCCAGGGAGTCTTGAAGCCGAGAAAGATCGCAACCCCCACTGCGCCGCCGACCAGAGCTCCGGCTGCGACGCCTTTCCATGCTCCTTTGTGCGCGGACTTTGCTCCTTCATCGCTCATTGAATCCCCACCAATCGGGGTCCGCGAGTGCTGACCTTGCGGCGACACATAGACAATCGACAGATCTTCTTGAGTTACCCCTGTATCCAAAAGGCGTTGACGCGCGCGCTCCGCTTTCTCGAACGTATCGAACCGACCAGCAAGAATAAGAGACATAAACGAACCTTTGGTGAAATAACGCAGCAGTAGGTGGATGCGGGAGTCTTCGCTATCACGCATTCCCTATGCCTGAGATTATTCTCGGTAGAGTCCCGAGGCGGACCACTCTTCGCTTACCAGAATTGGTTGTTGATCTCTTAGATCGTCGAAGTTTGATCAGCTTTCGTCTCACGCAGTAACGTCGATCCGTCAGGCACGGGTACTGCGGACGTTTTAATCGCCCGATCCGACGGGGTTGCGCATATCCCTGCTCAGGAGAAATTCGATGACAGATAAAACTTCCGCAACTTCAACGGCCGTGAAAACCGTGCCAACTCCGCGTGACCCCCATCTGCGCAAGATGGCAAATTGCATTCGGTTTCTCGCGATGGACGCGGTGCAAAAGGCCAAAAGCGGCCATCCGGGTGCCCCGATGGGAATGGCCGACATTGCCACTGTCCTCTTCAAGGAGTTCATGCAGTTCGATGCAGCGGATCCGCATTGGATCGACCGGGATCGGTTCGTCCTGTCAAACGGCCACGGGTCGATGCTCCTATACGGCTTGTTGTATCTGACGGGTTATGCGGACATGACGCTCGACCAGTTGCAAAGATTCCGTCAGGTAGGCAGCAAGACGCCAGGGCATCCGGAATACCGGCACGCGGATGGCATCGAACTGACGACGGGGCCGCTGGGGCAGGGGATCGCGGAGTCAGTTGGCCTAGCGCTGGGTGAGCGCATCATGAATACGAGTTTCGGCGACGAGTTGGTCAACCACTTCACCTACGTGTTCCTCGGTGATGGATGTCTGATGGAAGGCATCAGCCAGGAAGCGATCTCGCTGGCGGGTCACCTTAAGCTGGGCCGGCTGATCGCGTTCTGGGACAATAATTCGATCTCGATCGATGGATCGACGAGCCTTTCAGTGTCCGACAATGAGGTCGAACGCTTTCGCGCCTCGAACTGGCACGTGCTCGAAATCGACGGCCACGATACTGACGCTATCCGCGACGCGATCGTGACCGCCCGTGCGAACGAGGACCGCCCCACCCTGATCGCGTGCAAGACGGTCATCGGGTTCGGCTTTCCGACCAAGGCTGGGACCCAGAAAGCGCACAGCGACGCGCCGGGCGAGGACGAAATCGCCGGGGCTCGCAAAATACTTGACTGGGACTCACCGCCCTTTGTCATCCCGGCCGATCTGCTCGCCGAATGGCGTGGAATCGGCGCTAAAGGCCGGTCGGCGAGGATGGCATGGGCGGATCGCGTGAAGCAGGCCCCGACCGAGTTACGCCGCGAGTTCGAACGGCGCAACAAGGGCGAGCTTCCCGTCGATTGGAAAAGAGCGATCGAGGCTGCGCGCGCGGAATTCCTTGAAAAAGGAGTCGAACTCGCTACGCGCCAGGCAAGCGGCAAGGTGCTCGACCACCTCTTCGATGCGATTCCGGAGTTGCTGGGCGGATCGGCGGACTTGACGCCGTCGAACAATACGAAGGCCAAGAACCAGATAGAGATCAAGCCAGGGGACTTTAAGGGATCGTACGTGCACTATGGCGTGCGCGAGCACGGCATGGCTGCGGCGATGAACGGGCTGGCGCTTCACGGCGGCCTGATTCCTTACGGCGGCACGTTTATGTGCTTTTCGGACTATTGCCGGCCCGCCATCCGCCTTGCTGCAATGATGCGCATCCGGACGATCTTCGTTATGACGCACGATTCGATCGGCCTTGGCGAGGATGGCCCTACTCACCAACCCGTCGAGCACCTTGCGGCGCTGCGCGCGATCCCGCACCTGAGCGTGTACCGGCCAGGAGATGCAGTGGAGACAGCTGAATGTTGGGAGCTGATTCTCGAGCAGCCGCGCCGCGCGGCCCTGCTTGCGCTGTCTCGCCAGCCCATGCCGCTGCTTCGAAAAGAGGCGGGTTCGGAGAACAAGTCGGCCAAGGGTGCGTACGTTCTGCGCGAGGCGGAGGGCGGTCCTCGCCAGCTGACCTTGCTCGCGACGGGCTCTGAATTGCATCTTGCCGTTGAAGCACGAGAGATCATGCAAAAGGAAGGCGTGCCGACCGCAGTGGTGTCAATGCCCTGTCGCCTACTTTTCGAGGAGCAGGACGCTGGGTACAAACAAGCGGTGCTGGGCGAGTCGAAGGCGAGGGTTGCTGTTGAGGCTGCGGTGGAATTGGGATGGGACCGGTATCTCGATTTCGAGGGCAGGTTCGTTGGCATGCACGACTTCGGCGAGTCGGGGAAAATAGGCGACGTCTATGCCAAATTCAACATCACGACGGATGCAATCGTGCAAGCCGCAAGAGACGTGATTGGCTTCGTTGGGAGGCAGACCAGTAACTAAACCGACCATAGAATGGTAACAGCAAGCGGTCAGTCCTTACGGCTCCCTCGGGAGGGCCGACCCTTAGTTCTTGATAACGAGGCGCTCGTCCGCCTCGCTTGGCCGCCAACACCGTTCGTTACCATCGCGGTTGTCCGAGCCGCGAAGGTTGGCGCGCCCTATTTGTTCATTTATTAGATGCGGACGCTTAGCAACGTTAAAAAAAACTGAGGTCCGGACCGGCCATCGCACGGTCACCATCGCTCAGATGCTCAGTCAACAGTCCGAAGAGCGCGCGATAAAGCAGTGCAATTGGCGGCCGCGCAGGCGCACCGTCTGCTTCAAGTTCGAGCCAGACATGAGCAATTTTCTTTCACAATAAGGACTTCCTATGACTAACACTAGGACGCTGATGCGCCGCTCTTTAGCAAGTGGGACCGCTGCCTCGATCACCTCAGCGCTAGTTGCGTCCCGCGAGGCTTCGCACAGCGGTGCAAGCAGTATCGCGCCTCTAAATGCAGTCGCACACTGCATCTGGCCCGTCGAGGCAATGAAAGAGCAACGACTAAGCGCGCGCCTGACCGGCACCGGCGCTTTGATTCACTGGGGCGCAAGCATATTTTGGGGAACATTGTTCGAAACACTGCTCCGGAAACGCCGATCCCCACCGGCCCGCATTATCCGTATTGCTGCCGTGACCGCCGCGACGGCCTACGTTGTCGACTATCACGTCGTTCCGAAAAGGATAACGCCTGGGTTTGAAGCGCATATGCCGCGACGCTCGTTCCTTCCCGTTTATGTAGCCCTCGGTGCTGGGTTAGCCCTTGCGAGGCTGATTGACAATTAGAACTCTTACGAGGAAGAAAAACGCGCGACTCGCGGCGCGGCATCGACACGAATTCAACACGGCGACCGACCGCCTGAACGAGAAAACCCAATACTCCGAGTTGCGCCGGTAGTGCCGCCATGATGTAGTGATCCATTCCGTGCCGCGAAACGCGACTTCAAGTAGTTCGCGCTTCCTCTTTCGGATTTCTGCCGAGTCCAGGGGTCAGCTGTCGCGACACAGTCGGCATGACAAGCCTGACGGCCGCCGTGGCATACGCATTGCTCATTAACAAGTTCAAAGGGAAGGAGACTGGTCATGAACAGCGATCGCTTGAAAGGATCGGGCAGCACCGATAAGCCGCTCGGCGATGCAGGCAGTGGAGCAAGCGGTGGTGGCTCGCTGGGTAACCAGCCAGGACCGGGCTCTGCCACAGGCGGCGATCCCGCCCAAGGAGTGCGTCAACCAATTTCCGGTGAGGCCGAGCAATCTCCTGCGCAACACCGGTCGAAACAGGAAGCCCCACCTAAGTCGGGTAACAGTACCGAGTCGCCCGGCAAAGACGACGCGCTCGAACGAGAGTGACAATCAACGATCGCTTCTCGTATGTCGGCATCGAAAACGCTCTCGATCGGCCAATTTCTTCTCTCGATCGGCCAATTTCTTGATAGGAGCGATACATCGACATGACGACGCCAGCGCGCGGCATCGTCTATTTCGATTTTATTGGCGGTATCTTCTCACCCCGCACTGATGGGCAACGCTGCGGCGCTCTCGATTCGGCGATCACGGCAAACGCATAACAGGACCTCTCCGAACAAAGCCACCCGCGCTCCCGCTGCCGGACCGCCTCCAATCAAACGCTTGAAGTGAGTACCCTCCATCATCGTAGAGACATGGCGTAACGCAATCGATGCACCCGACAAGCGTGATACGCACCAAAGGTTTCTTACCGCTCTGGACGGCCGGCGCGGTTTCATCCTCGATGATGTGGCTGGAGATGCTCGCAGCGGCGCTGTTCACCTTCAAGGCTACGAATTCGGCAGTAGCAGTCGCGGTGGTCGCCGCGTGTCGGAGTCTCCCGCTTCTGTTAAGCGGCGCGGTCATGGGCGTCGTCGCGGATGCAATGGATCGCAAGAGAATAGTGCTGCTCGGATTGTTGCTGGCTAGCGCTTCGCCGGCGATGGTGGGAGTCTTGTCTTTCCTCGCGGTTCTATCTACATGGCACCTTTGCGCTGCCGCGCTCGTGAGCGGTGTCGTCTATGCGACCGAGATGCCTGCCCGTAGGCGCATGATTGCGGAGACAGCAGGCACGGCGATGGCCTCTCACGCGGTCGCTATCGACAGCATGACCAACTTCGCGACGCGATGTCTCGGGCCTCTGCTCGGGGGCTTGATCTACGGAGCACTCGGCGTCTCGACATCTTATTTCCTCTCCGCAACGGCGTCGCTTTGCGCCGCAGCGTGCATCTTCCGACTTTCGACCGTGCAGCTGCCCTCTGGGCGCCTCTCCCCGGCGCGGATCCGCAAGGACCTCCGGGAAGCGTGGCAATACGCGCTCGACAGTAAAACGATCATGGCGCTCTTGATCGTGACGACAATCACGAACTTATGCGGCTATAGCTATAACGTTCTACTGACACCTCTCGGAAGGGAGACGTTCGACTTGTCGGCCACGATGATCGGCGTGCTTTCGTCGGCGGAGCCTGCGGGATCTTTTGTCGCCGGCGCGATCATCGGAGGCGCTCGCCTACGAGGGCGGTCCTTTGTCTGGTTGATAGCCGGA
>Ga0160447_100597_pt1 | contig 16329 bp, 11 predicted proteins | sample HID1973K_E1MG_FD_108222 | JGI IMG/M metagenome (GOLD analysis project Ga0160447, IMG submission 108222) | Enriched mosquito-associated microbial communities from UW Madison campus, WI, USA - HID1973K_E1 MG | ecosystem: Host-associated > Arthropoda: Insects > Digestive system > Unclassified ...
ACCACGCCGGTCAGCAACGCATCGGCTTCGCCGCGCGCGACCATCACTGCCGCGATCAGGGTCGGACGCGAGCGCATCAGTTCCTTGGCCGCGCTGACGGTGACGCCGCGCCGCTCGGTGAGGCGATGGTAGTACTGCCAGTAATCGTTGAAGCGCGGGTCGTCGAGGACGTTGGTGATCTCGAAATCAACCCCGGCCTTCATGCGCAGGCACAGGCGCTGGATGCGGGTCTCGATGACATCCGGACGGCCGATCAGGATCGGGAACGCCAGGCCCTCGTCGATCACGTTCTGCACCGCGCGCAGCACCACCTCTTCCTCGCCCTCGGCATAGACCACGCGCTGCTTGTCGGCGCGCGCGCGGTCGTAGACCGGCTTCATCATCAGGCTGGTGCGGTAGACGAACTGGCTGAGCCGGTCGCGATACGCGGCCATGTCGGCGATCGGGCGCGTGGCCACGCCCGAATCCATCGCCGCCTGCGCCACTGCCGAGGACAGCTCCACCAGCAGGCGCGGGTCGAGCGGGCGCGGAATCAGATAGTCCGGACCGAAGCTGGGGGTCTCGCCACCATAGGCCGCGCCGAGGTCGGACGCCTCGCGCCGCGCCAGCGAGGCGATCGCCTTCACGCAGGCGATCTTCATCGCCTCGTTGATGCCGGTCGCGCCGACATCGAGCGCGCCGCGGAACAGATAGGGGAAGCACAGGACGTTGTTGATCTGGTTCGGGTAGTCCGAGCGGCCGGTGCCGATGATCGCGTCCGGGCGCACCGCGCGCGCGGCCTCGGGCATGATTTCCGGGTTCGGGTTGGCCAGCGCGAAGATCACCGGGTTGGGCGCCATGGTGGCGACCATCTCGGGCTTGAGGATGCCCGCCGCCGACAGGCCCAGGAAAATGTCGGCGCCGTCGACGATCTCGGCCAGGGTGCGCTTGTCGGTGTCGCGGGCGTAGCGGGCCTTTTCCGGGTCCAGGTCGGTGCGGCCGGTGTGGATCACGCCGTCGCGGTCGTAGGCCAGGATGTTCTCCGGCCGCAGGCCCAGCGACACCAGCATGTTCACGCAGGAAATGCCGGCTGCGCCCATGCCGGTGGTGGCCAGCCTGACCTTGGAGATGTCCTTGCCGGTGGTCTCCATCGCATTGAGCACCGCGGCGCCGACGATGATCGCGGTGCCGTGCTGGTCGTCATGGAAGACCGGGATGTTCATCCGCTCGCGCAGCTTGCGCTCAACGGTGAAGCACTCCGGCGCCTTGATGTCTTCCAGGTTGATGCCGCCGAAGGTCGGCTCCAGGCTGGCGATGATGTCCACCAGCTTGTCCGGGTCCTGCTCGTTGATCTCGATGTCGAACACGTCGATGCCGGCGAACTTCTGGAACAGCACGCGCTTGCCTTCCATCACCGGCTTGGAGGCCAGCGGGCCGATGTTGCCCAGGCCCAGCACCGCGGTGCCGTTGGAGATCACCGCCACCAGGTTGCCGCGCGCGGTCAGCTCGCTGGCCTGGCCGGGGTCCTCGACGATGGCTTCGCAGGCGAACGCCACGCCCGGCGAATACGCCAGCGAAAGGTCGCGCTGGGTGAGCATCGGCTTGGTCGCAGTGACCTTGATCTTGCCCGCCGGTGCCGTGCGGTGGTAATCGAGGGCTGCCTGTTTGAACTCGTCGTTGGACATCGAGGATTCTTGTGTGAGTCGTGGCGCAGGGGAACGGCGATTCTAACGCGCCCCCCAAGGCCCCGCCTGTCGGGAAGCTGTCGCAGCGTCCAAACACCGAGAAAACCCGGGATACGGACACAATGCTGCAATGCGGCGCAAACGGCGCCTGCCGTCAGCGCCGCGCTGTGGATTGGCCCGCGCCGGGCTCAGTCCGGGCTCTTCTCGTCGGTGGGGATCATCGCCGCCGCCAGCGCCGGCGGCGCGGCATAGGGGTCTTCGCCCTGGTCGAGCACGCGCTTCAACTGCTCGCGATCCAGCGCGCCCTCCCAACGCGACACCACCACCGTGGCCACCGCGTTGCCGATGAAGTTGGTCAGCGAACGGCATTCGCTCATGAAGCGGTCCACGCCGAGGATCAGCGCCATGCCGGCCACCGGCACCTCCGGCACCACCGACAAGGTCGCCGCCAGGGTGATGAAACCGGCGCCGGTCACGCCGGCCGCGCCCTTGGAGCTGAGCATGGCCACCAGCAGCAGGGTGATCTGGTGGCCGAGCGTGAGCTCGGTGTTGGTGGCCTGGGCGATGAACAGCGCGGCCAGGGTCATGTAGATGTTGGTGCCATCCAGATTGAACGAGTAGCCGGTCGGCACCACCAGCCCCACCACCGACTTGGCGCAGCCGGCCTTCTCCATCTTTTCCATCAGCGAGGGCAGCGCCGATTCTGAAGAGGACGTGCCCAACACCAGCAGCAGCTCGGCCTTGAGGTAACGGATCAGCTTGATCACCGAGAACCCGCACAACCGCGCGACCAGCCCCAGGATCACCAGCACGAAGAACAGCGCGGTGATATAGAACGAGGCCACCAGCGAGGCCAGGTTGATCAGCGAAGCCACGCCGTACTTGCCGATGGTGAAAGCGATCGCACCGAACGCGCCGATCGGCGCGGCGCGCATCAGGATGTGCACCAACCGGAACACCGGCGCCGTCAGCGCCTCCAGGAAGGTCAGCACGGGCTTGCCGCGCTCGCCCACCAGCGTCAGCGCAATGCCGAACAGCACCGCCACGAACAGGGTCTGCAGGATGTTGCCATCGACGAACGCGCTCATCAGCGTGTTCGGGATGATGTCCATCAGGAAGCCGACCAGGGTCAGGTCATGCGACTTCTCGACGTAGCTGTGCACCGCGGTCTGGTCCAGGTCCGCGGGATTGACGTTCATGCCCGCGCCCGGCTGCACGACGTGCGCCACGATCATCCCCACCACCAAGGCCAGCGTGGAGAAGAACAGGAAGTAGACCATCGATTTGGCGAACACCCGGCCGACCGTGCGCAGCTGGGTCATGCTGGCGATGCCGGTGACGATAGTCAGGAAGATGACCGGGGTGATGATCATCTTCACCAGCTTGATGAAAGCATCGCCGAGCGGTTTGAGCGATTCGCCCAGTGCCGGTTCGTAGTGGCCGAGGACCGCGCCGAGCACGATGGCGATGACGACCTGGACGTAAAGCTGGCGGTACCAGGGCAGGCGCGGGATCGGCGCGCTGCCGGCGGTGGGAACGTGCATTGCGGCGGCTCCTGGAAGGACGCAGGGAATGGGACGCATCGGACGCGCGTCGTAAAGCGTGTTGTAGCGCACGTCCTTACCGGTGACGGATAGCCTATTGGTAGTAGCAGGCCCGTTCAGGTGGATTCAGGTGCCTAGAATGAACCCTGCGCCGCTCCGGCCGCTATAGCTCCGTGCCCTTGCCGCACGTGCCTGTTCTCCACCCGGACTGAAATCCCATGAAGCGCACCACCCCCCTGCTGACCCCGCTTTGCATCGCCCTCGGCCTGGCCGCCAGCGCCTCCTCCGCGCAGGCCGAAGGTTTCGACGACTGGCCGACCAAATACACCTTCTCCGACGGCACCGAATTGGCCGGCACGCTCAATTTCGCCTACGACTACAACGACTTCTCCGGCGACGACCGCCTGGAGGACGACAACGGCATGCGCCGCCGCGAGTTCGGCGCCACGCTGAAGAAGAAGGGCGTCTACGACGCGATGGTGTACTTCGACTTCGAGACCAGCACCTGGCTGGACGTGTTCTTCCGCGTCGAGACCAAGGCGCTGTTCGGCACTGACGTGGGCAAGATCCGCCTCGGCTACATGAAGACGCCGGTGGGCCTGGACGGCGTGACCAGTTCGCGCGCGACCAGCTTCATGGAAGTCGCCTTGCCGGTGCAGGCGATCTATGCCGGCCGCCGTACCGGTATCGAATGGACCTACGAGCAACCCAAGTACTACCTGCAAGTCGGCGCGTACGGCGGCAAGGACCTGCAGGGCGACAACCCCGGCACCATGCAGGCCGTGCGCGGCGTGTGGACGCCTTGGAAGCAGGCCGGCGACGTGCTGCACCTGGGCCTGGCGCTGTCGGTGGAGAATCCGCGCGGTTATTCCGACGGCCGCGGCGATCACTTCGACGCCTCCGCGCGGCTGCGTGCGCGCCCCGAGGCCGGCTTGACCGATATCCGCCTGGTCGATTCCGGCACGCTCACCATCACCGACCAGATCCGCCGCGCGGGCCTGGAAGGCATCTGGATCCATGGTCCTTTCTCGGTGCAGGCCGAAGCGCTGCAGGCCACGGTCACGCGTGAGAACGGGCTGCCGGACTACGACGTCGACGGCCAGTACATCTACGGCAGCTGGATCGTCACCGGCGAGTCGCGTCCCTACGCCGCCGGCGCGGTCGCCAACGTCAAGCCCGGCCACAACTACGGCGCGGTCGAACTGCTGGCGCGCTACAGCCGCCTGGACCTGGACGATGGCGACGTGCTCGGCGGCCGGCAGCACAACTGGACCTTTGGTGCGAACTGGTACCTGACCAGCCACTTCAAGTTCCAGGCCAACTACGTCAAGGCCGACGTCTCCCGTCGCGGCGTGCACACGACGCCCGACATCGTCGAGCTGCGCGCGCAGGTGATGTTCTGATCGCAGCGGGCCTGGCCGGTCGCGCGACCGGCTTATAGTCTGGCCGAGGCCGTGCGTTCGCGCACGGCCTCCCCTTTGCCCCGGACCGGTCCGACCTGCCGTGTATCTCGCGCGCCGCCGCCGACGCCTGCTGCTGATCCTGCTGCTGATCGTCGGCGGCATGCTGGCGGCCATGGCGCTGGCCGGCCGCTACGCCGAACGCCGCGCACTGGCCGAGGAAAGCGCCAGCGTGCGCCAGCAACTGGCGCTGTACGCGCAGGCATTGCAGCAGCGCATCGACCGCTACCGCACCCTGCCGGAAGTGTTGGCGCTGGACCCGGAACTGCGCCAGGCGGTGTCGCGCCCGCTGCGCGCCGACGACGTCGTGCGGCTGAATCAGAAGCTCGAACGCGCCAACGACATCACCCGCTCGTCCACGCTGACCCTGATCGACCGCCATGGCACCGCGCTGGCGGCAAGCAATTGGCGCGATGCCCGCAGTAATGTCGGGGTGGACTACAGCTTCCGGCCGTATGTGCAGCAGGCGCTGGCACGCGGCCAGGGCACCTTCTACGGCATCGGCATGACCACCGGCGAGCCGGGCTATTTCCTGTCGCAGGCGCTGCGTGACGGGCAGGGCCGGATCATCGGCGTCGTGGTGATCAAGATCGCGCTGGCGGCACTGGAGCGCGAGTGGCTGCAGACGCCGGACATCGTGTTGGCCTCCGATGCGCGGGGCGTGGTGTTCCTGGCCAGCCGTGCCGAGTGGCGCTATCGCTTGCTGCATCCGCTCGATGCGCGCGAGCAGGCGGCGTTGCAGGCCACCCGCCAGTACGCCGACCAACCACTGCGACCACTGCGTGCGACCCGCTTGCAGGACACCGGCGAAGGCGGCCATCTCGCCCGCGTGTATTCGCCGCCCTTGCCCGCCCCGGTGCTGTGGCAGACGCTGGACCTGCCTGAGCGCGGCTGGCGCCTGCACCTGCTGCACGACACCGCCAGCAGCGCCGCGGCCGGGCGCAGCGCGGCGATCGCCGCGGCCGGTGCGTGGCTGGCATTGTCGTTGTTGCTGTTGTTCGTCGAACAGCGCCATCGCCTGTCCACCTTGCGCCGTCGCAGCCGCGACGAGCTGGAAGCGGTGCTGCAACAACATGCGCATGAGCTGCGCACCGCGCAAGACGGCATCGTGCAGGCCGCGCAGCTCGCCGACGCCGGCCTGAGCCGCAGCCTGGAGCACCTGCCGCAAGGCGTGGTCATCATCGATGCCGCGCTCAACCTGGTGGCCTGGAACCAGCGCTACGTCGACCTGTTCCGTTTTCCGCCGGAGTTGCTGCAGGTCGGCCGGCCGATCGAGGAGCTGTTCCGTTTCAACGCCCGTCGCGGCCTGCTCGGTCCCGGCCCGGTCGAGGAAGCGATCGCGCGCCGGCTGGAGCACCTGCGCAGCGGGCGCCCGCACCTGCGCGAGAGCGAGAAGGAAGACGGCACCGTGCTGGAGATCCGCGGCAATCCGTTGCCCGATGGCGGCTTCGTGACCAGCTACGCGGACATCACCACCTACAAGAACGCCGCGCGCGAGCTGCGTTCGCTCGCCGACGCCCTGGAACATCGCATCGCCGAGCGCACCCGCGACCTGGAACAGGCGCGGCGCGACGCCGAGGACGCCAACCGCTACAAGACCCGCTTCGTCGCCGCGGCCGTGCACGACCTGCTGCAACCGCTCAACGCCGCGCGCATGTTCGTTTCAGTGCTGCGCGGGCATCTGCGCGAACCCGGCGGCCGACAGGTCGCCGACAACATCGAGAGCGCGCTCGCATCGCAGGACGCGATCCTGGCCAGCCTGCTGGAGATCTCGCGGATGGAGTCGGGCCAGCTGCGCCCGCAGCTACGTGATTTCGCGCTGCAGCCCTTGCTCGATGGCCTGTTGCGCGAATTCGGCATCCTCGCCGGCAGCCGCGATCTCGCCTTGCGTGGCCTGCCCACGCGTGCCGTGGTGCGCAGCGACGAAGCGTTGTTGCGCCGGATCCTGCAGAACTTCCTCTCCAACGCGGTGCGCTATACCCGGCGCGGCCGGATCGTGGTGGGCTGCCGTCGCGCGGGCGGCCACCTGCGCATCGAAGTGCACGACCAGGGCCCGGGCATCGCCGACAGCCTGCAGCGCGAGATCTTCGAGGAGTTCCGCCGCCTGGACGATGGCGATGAGCGCGGCGCCGGGCTGGGCCTGGCGATCGTCGAGCGCATCGGGCGCCTGCTGGGGCACCGCATCCAACTGCGCTCGCGGCTGGGCCACGGCAGCGTGTTTTCGGTGAGCGTGCCGCTGGGCGACCCCGCCGGAGTGGCCACCGTCAGTTCCGCACCGGCACCGGCCGGGCCGGACGAAGCCACCCCGCTGCAGGGCTGCCGGGTCTGGTGCGTGGATGACGACCCGCACGTCTGCGAGGCCACACGAAGCCTGCTGCAACGCTGGGGCTGCGTAGTCGAGCTGGCCGCCGGCCCGCGCGAGGCCTTGGTCTTGGTCCACGCCGGGCGTGCGCCACAGCTGGTGCTGATGGATGTGCAGATGGGCCGCTTCGACGGCCCCACCTTGTACCAGCAGCTGTGCGAACAATGGCAGGCGAAGCCCGCGCTGATACTGGTTACTGCCGAGCGCGGCGAGGCACTGCGCGACGATGCGCACGCGCGCGGCTGGGGATTTCTCTCCAAGCCGGTGCGGCCCTCGTCACTGCGCGCGTTGATGAGCCAGTTGCTGCTGCGCCACGGCGCCTGACTAGCCCGCGTCGGCCGCCGGCTCCGGCTCCAGCGCCTTGACCAGCACCGCGGCCTGGGTGCGGCTGTAGCAGTCCAGCTTGCGCAGGATCGCGGTGACATGCACCTTCACCGTGTTTTCGGCCAGCCCGAGCTGGTGCGCGATCTGCTTGTTGAGCAGGCCGTCGGCCAGGCACATCAGCACCCGGAACTGCTGCGGCGTGAGCTGGGCCATGCGTGCGGCCAGCAGCGCATCGGCTTCGGAACGCTCGGCCTGCATCGGCGGGAACGCGCTGCCGCCTTCGAGCACGTCGCGCACCGCCGCGCCGATCGCCTCGGCAGGCGCGGACTTGGAAATGAAGCCGGCCGCGCCGAACTGTTGCGAGCGGCGGATCACCCGCGGATGGTCGTTGGAGGAAATCACCACCACCGGCACGTTCGGGTATTCGCCGCGTACGTGCAGCAGCGCGGAAAATCCGCGCGCGCCTGGCATCGTCAGGTCCAGCAACACCAACTCCGTTTCCGGATGCTGTTCCAACACCTCGCCCAGCGTGGCCGCACTGGCGGCCTCGAGCATGCTCGCGCCCGGCAAGGCCTCGCGCAGGACATGGATGACCGCGGCGCGGAACAGCGGGTGGTCGTCGGCGATCAGCAGGGTCGGTCCGGGCATGTCAGCCAGTCTGGCATGGAAGCGTCGGAAATTTCACAGAAGTGAGGGGCACAACGATCCCAGTGCACGCGGATTGATGGCGACAGTTCGCACGAACCGTGAATTAACCACCGTTATCGCAGGCGCGTGACCTGCGCGCGCTCCTAGCCTCCTTCCCAGTGGCGCTTCGCTTCGTGGCGATGCGCAACGACACCACGCCATTGTTCGCGCACCTGGGAGGGTATGTGGATTCGATTCAAGTTCACCTGCGCGGTTTGACCGCGTGCATCCTGTTGGCCGCCAGCGTCACTGCACATGCGGCGGACGAGGACGATCGTCCGTTCACCGCGCAGCTCGGCGGCCGCCTGCATCTGGATTTCGCCCAGTTCGACAACGACGGCCGGGGCCGCCCCAATCCCGACGACACCGAGGTCCGGCGTGCCTGGCTGGACGTGTCCGGCCGGGTCTACGGGTTCGGCTACAAGGTCGAGTTCGACTTCGCGGACCTGGACGACATCCAGGCCAAGGACGTCTACCTCACCCGCAAGTTCGCCGCCGGGCTGCTCACGGTCGGCCAGTTCAAGCAGTACTTCAGCCTGGACGATCGCACCGGCTCCAACTACGGGCCGTTCCTGGAACGCGGCTCGGCCGCGACCACGCTGGCGCCGCTGTATCGGCTCGGTGCCGGCTGGCAAGGCGCTGGTGGCGGCATGACGTGGGCGGGCAGCGCCTACAGCCTTGAAAGCATCGACGTGTGGCAGATCAAGGGCTATGGCGTCGGCGGCCGCGCCACCTGGTCGCCGGACCCGCGCGACGGCGCGCTGCTGCACCTGGGCCTGTCGCTGGCGCGCGAGCACTACCAGAGCCCCGGCGCCGATGGCGCGTCGGCGCTGCGGATCCGGCCGCGGCCCGCGGGCCATCTGTCCGACGCCAGCCGTATCACCTTGGTCGATTTTGCTGCGGGCCGCGACACCGACGTCGACAAGTGGTCGCTGGAATACGCGCAGGTGCGCGGTCCCTGGTCCTGGCAGAGCGAATGGTCCGGCGCCCAATTCAACGACGGCAGCCAGTACGGCGAAGTGCGCGCGTGGTACGGCTTCATCAGTTGGTTCGTCACCGGCGAATCGCGCCGGTACGACCGCAAGACGGGCCGGTTCTCGCGCATCGCATCGCCCCGGCACGCGCCCGGTGCGCTGGAGCTGGCGCTGCGCTACGACACGATGTGGGGGCGCCAGCACCTGGACGGTCGGCCAGACCTGCGCGACGCGCGCACCGAGGCCTGGACGCTCGGCGTCAACTGGTATCTGCGGCCGAATCTGCGGCTGATGTTCGACTTCATCGACAGCCGCAACCGCGACCGCCTGGCCGGCATGACCCTCGACCGCACCCGCGCGGTGACCGGCCGCTTCCAGTACGACTTCTGAGGCGCCACGCCTCCCTTCCAACCCAGGAGATTACGCATGCTCACCCTGTTGGGTTACGGCATGGTCGTGGCGTTCATGGCGCTGATCATGACCCGCCGCCTGTCGCCGCTGGTGGCCTTGACCGTGGTGCCGATCGCTTTCGCCTTGCTGGCCAGCGCCGCCGTCGGCGGCTTCGACACCAGCATCAAGGACATGATGCTCGAAGGCATCCGCAAGATCTCGCCGACGGCGGTGATGCTGATGTTCGCCATCCTCTACTTCGGGGTGATGATCGATGCCGGGCTGTTCGACCCGCTGATCCAGCTGATCCTGAAGTTGGTCGGCCACGACCCGGCACGCATCCTGGTCGGCACCGCCGTGCTGGCGATGGCGATCGGCCTGGACGGCGACGGCTCGACGACCTACATGATCACTGTCTCGGCGATGCTGCCGGTGTACGAGCGGCTGCGTATGGACACGCTCAAGCTCGCCGCCATCACGATGCTGTGCAGCGGGGTGATGAACCTGACGCCCTGGGGCGGGCCGACCGCACGCGCGGCGACCGCGCTACGCGTGGATCCCACCGAAGTATTCCTGCCTTTCATCCTGCCGATGGTGATCACGCTGCTGGCGATCATCGCGCTGGCGTGGTGGTTCGGGTTGCGCGAGCGGGCGCGGTTGGGACGCGTCTGGCTGCCCGGCGTGCAAAGGGCCGACGGCGATGCGCAGCGGGCCACGCTGGAAGGCGCCGCCGAACTCAAGCGCCCGCGACTGCGTTGGGTCAACGCGATCCTGACCTTGGCGCTGATGACCGCGCTGGTGCTCGGGCTGTTGCCGATGGCGGTGTTGTTCATGGTCGGCTTCGCCGTCGCGGTGATGGTCAACTACCGCGACCTGGCCGAACAGCGGCGTCGCGTGATCCATCACGCCGGCAATGTGCTGCCGGTGGTGTCGGTGATCTTCGCCGCGGGCATCTTCACCGGCATCCTCTCCAACACCGGGATGGTGGAGGCGATGAGCCAGAGCTTCCTGGCGGTCCTGCCCGAATCGCTGGGGCCGTACCTGGCGGTCATCACCGCGGTGGTGAGCCTGCCGTTCACTTTCTTCATGTCCAACGACGCCTTTTATTTCGGCGTGTTGCCGGTGCTGGCCGAAGCCGCTGCGCACTACGGCATCACCCCGATCGAGATGGCGCGGGCCTCGTTGATCGGGCAGCCGGTGCATCTGCTCAGCCCGCTGGTGCCGGCGACCTACCTGCTGGTCGCGTTGTCCAAGGTCGAGTTCTCCGACTTCCAGCGCTTCACGATGAAATGGGCCGCACTGGCCTGCCTGCTCCTGCTGCTGGTGTCGCTGGCGATGGGGCTGTTCCCGCTGATCGGACAGACCGGAGCGAGTACATGAAGCGAACCGTTGCCTGCGTCAGCGGCGAGCGGGGTGGTGCTGCCGTTGCGCGCAGCCGGGGCCTCAACCCGCATGATCGGTCTCGGTCACCACGGCTGCCTCGGTCAACCGGTCCATGCGGATGCGGTTGGCAAATAGCGAGAACGCCAGCATGCCGGCCAAGCCGCTGGCCCGGCTGAGCCAACGCGGCAACCAGCGCGGCGGTGCCAAGGCGCCGGACGCGAACAGCGGCGCCAGCGGCTCCACGTCCTCCAGCGCCATCTTGCCGGCGAACAACCAGCGGCACAGGCGCAACTCGTCGCGCTGCAGCGAGTGGCGGAAGAAGGTGTGCACCGCGACCAGGCCACGCAGGTAGACCGTGTCCTTGCAGAAGGCATGGCCACCGGTCGGCGGCACGCCGCGGAACACGCGCTGCGCCGACGCGAAACTCTCTTCGGCGCTCTGTCCCGACTGGCGGAAGTAGTTGAAGACCTCGATGAAGTCGGCGCCCTCGCAGGCCATCGCGATGGCCTCGATGCGCAGGCTGATCCGCTTCATGCGCTCGATGTCGATGCTGCCGGTGATCTGCTCGGCGAAGGTCGCCAAGCCTTCCTGGGTGGCGGTCACCCGCGGCGAAGACAGCGCCAGGCTGGGCAGGTGCACTTGCTGGCGCCCGTTGAGCGCGGTCAGCGAATGCACCAGCGCTTCGTGGTGGAACAGCTGTGCGCGGTCGTAGTCGCTGAAGGTCGCACCGGTGCGCAGGCGGATGCGGGTGGCGCCGGCGGCGGCCTTGGCGATCAGCTCCGGGTCCAGTTCTACGGTGATGATGCGCTGGTCGAAGAAGTCGTCCAGGTCGCCCTGCAGCTGCAATTGCAGGACAGTGGCCGAGACCGGCACCTGTTCCTCGGGCGCGAGCAGCTCGCGGTCCAGTTCGTGGGCGATCTGGATGAAGTGGCGGGCGGCCTCGCGGGTGGTCGGGCCTTGGCCGGGCATCGGGTCGTCGGGCCGGCCGAACAACTGCGCCGAGTAGTCGCCCGCGGCCGGCGTGCCCAGCGATTCCAGCAAGGCCGCGGCCAGATCCCAGCTCTGCGCCGACGAGCGCACGTAGTGGCCGAGCGGATGCTGCGGCTCGGCTTCGGCGGCGATCGCGGCCAGCTCGCGGCGCTGCTCGGCGAAATCCAGGCGCGGATACTCGACCTGCGGCATCGCCGGTGCGCCGCGGGCGATGCTGGCCAGGAACGGCGCCTGCAACGACGAAGGCCAACTGGTCAGGCCGAGCAGGCGGATGCCGCGGGCCGCTGCCACCAGCCGCGCATCCAGCGCGGCATGGCGCAGCAGGTCGGCATCGACCGCACTCACCGGCGCCCGGGCCTGTCGTTGGAACGTTTCGGCGGCGTCTTGCCGGGCGTGCGCGTATCGGCCTTCTGGGCCAGCCGCGCGGCCAGCTTGTCGGCCGCGCCGGCAACCTCGTCGCGCAGCTTGAGGTAATTGGCCAGCCGCGCCGGGTCCAGCACGCCGGCCTCGATCGCCGCCTGCACCGCGCAGCCGGGCTCGGCCTCGTGCGAGCAGTCGCGGAAGCGGCACTGCGCGGCCAGCGCCTCGATGTCGGCAAAGCCGCCGTCGGCCAGGTCTTCCTCGCCGGTGGGCTTGAGCTCGCGCATCCCTGGCGTATCGATCAGGCAGGCGCCGGAGGCCAGCGTCATCAGCGCGCGATAGGTGGTGGTGTGGCGGCCGCGCGAATCGGTCTGCCGCACCGCGCCGGTGCGCATGCGTTCTTCGCCAAGCAAGGTGTTGGTGATCGTCGATTTGCCGGCACCGGACGACCCTACCAACACGACGGTGCGGCCCTCACCCAACCAGGGCTGCAAGGCGGAGACACTTTGCGGATCGCGTGCGTTGACCGCGCGCACGGCCACGTGCTGCGCGGCGAGTTCGACCAGCGCGGCCACCGCGCCGGGCACGTCCACCCCGGTGTCGGCCTTGGTCAGCACCACCACCGGCTCGGCGCCGCCGCTGCCGACCAGCAGGCGGTAACGCTCGATGCGGCGCGGATTGAAGTCCGCGTCCAGCCCGCAGACGATGAACACCGTATCGATGTTGGCCGCGATCACCTGCTGCTGGTAATGCTCGCCGGCAGCGCCGCGCTTGATCGAGGTCATCCGCGGCAGCAGGGCGACGATGCGCTTGCCCTCCAGCAGCACCCAGTCGCCGACGGCGGCGCGCTCGTGCGCGGGCGAGTGGCCTTTCTTGAAACCCGGCCGGCGCTGCCACTCGGGCGGGGACTCGGCCTTGATCGACGCCTCCGGCGTATCGGCGACCACGTAGCCGGAGCGGTGCTGCTCGATGACCCGGGCCGGGCGCGCCAGGGGATGTGCGGCCAGTACGGCCTGCCAGTCCGCGGCCTCGGGGGCGCCGGGCCAGGGCCAGCCAATCGTGCGCAGGGCACGGTAATCAGGGGAAGCGTCGCTCATGCGGCATTCTAGGCCTTGCGCCCGGTCCGGTCGCGGGGGTTCGCCCTCGCCGCGCCGGCGGGCCGTTGCGATTGCAACCAACACCGGCAATCGCGCAAGCCGCGCCGGGTCTGCGCGAAACCTCGCATCGCCCCGCCGAAAGCCGTCTTCCGCATCGCCGCAATTCCGCTAACATGCGGCTTCCACGCCAATAACGGCCCCTCGATCATGTCCATTGCCCCGCCGAAGCCGCTCGCCATCCGCGAGCGCCTGTCCGAAGTCCGCTACGAAATCCGCGGCGAACTGGCACGGCGAGCCCGGGACCTCGAGGCGCAGGGCCGCAAGCTCATCAAGCTCAACATCGGCAACCCGGGCGCGTTCGGTTTCCGCGCGCCGGCGCATCTGCAGCGCGCGATCGCCGACGACATGGGCCGCACGGATCCCTACACCCACCAGCAGGGCCTGCCGGTGGCGCGCGAGGCGATCGCCGAGTACTACGTCCGTCGCGGCGCGCCGGATGCGCACCCGGACCGGGTGTTCATCGGCAACGGCGTCAGCGAGCTGATCGACCTGGCGCTGCGGGCGCTGCTCAATCCCGGCGACGAAGTGCTGGTGCCCTCGCCCGACTATCCGCTGTGGTCGGCCTCCACCATCCTCAACGACGGCCGGCCGGTGTATTACCGCTGCGCGCCGGAGAACGGCTTCCAGCCGGATCCGGTGGAGATCGAGGCACTGGTGTCCTCGCGCACCCGCGCGATCGTGCTGATCAACCCGAACAATCCCAGCGGCGCCAGCTATCCGCGCGAATTGCTGGAGAAGATCGTCGCCATCGCGCGCCGCCACGACCTGTTGCTGCTGGTCGATGAAATCTACGACCAGATCCTCTACGACGCAGCGTCGTTCCAGGCGCTGGCCCCGCTGGCCGGCGACCAGCCCTGCCTGACCTTCAGCGGCCTGAGCAAGGTGCATCGCGCCTGCGGCTGGCGCGTGGGCTGGGCACACCTGAGCGGCGCCGAAGAGCGAATCCACGATTTCCGCAACGCGCTGGACCTGCTCGGCGCGCTGCGCCTGTGCGCCAACGTGCCGGGGCAGTACGCGATCGTGGCCGCGGTCAACGGCGAAGACACGATCTCCGAACTGACCGCGCCGGGTGGCCGTCTGTACGAAACCCGCCGCGCGGTCATCGAAGCCTGCGCCGCCAGCGAACATCTTTCGTTGGTGGAACCGGCGGGCGCGCTGTACGCGTTCCCGGCGGTGGTCGGGCATGCCGCCCGCAATTTCGACGACCACGCCTTCGCGCTGGAGCTGATGAACGAGGAAGGCGTGCTGGTGGTGCCGGGCTCGAGCTTCAACGTGCCCTATCGCAATCACTTCCGGGTCACCTTGTTGCCGGAAGCGGCGGTGATGCGCGATGTGTTCGCGCGCATCGACCGCGCGCTCGGCCGCCGCGCCGAAGCCGCGCACAAAGTGGTGCCGCTGAAGCCGCGCAGCGCCGCATGAGGGTTGCCGTGGGGCAGCATTCGTTCCTGGCGCTGGGCGACTCCTACACCATCGGCGAAGGCGTCGAACCCGAGGGCCGCTGGACGCACCAGCTGGCTGCCGCGCTGCGTGCCGAGGGCATCGCGCTCGATACACCGCTGACCATCGCCACCACCGGCTGGACCACCGACGAGTTGCAGGCCGGCATTGCCGCCGCGGCGCCGGCCGGGCCTTACGGCCTGGTCAGCCTGCTGATCGGCGTCAACAATCAGTACCGCGGGCTGGCGCTGGACGATTACGCGGAGCAGTTCCGCGTGTTGCTGGCGCAGGCGATCCGTTTTGCCGGCGGCCAGGCAGCGCGGGTGATCGTGGTATCGATCCCGGACTGGGGCGTGACGCCTTTCGCGCGGCAGCAGAGCAGCGATGCCGCCGAGGTCGCGCGCCAGATCGACGCCTTCAACGCCGCCGCCGAAGCGATTTGCCAGGCCGAGGGCGTGGCCTTCGTCGAGATCACCGTCGCCAGCCGCGAACAGGGCGTGGACCCGGCGATGCTGGCCGACGACGGCCTGCATCCTTCCGCCCGCATGTACGCGCATTGGTGCGAACGCGCGTTGCCGGCGGCGCGCCGCGCCTTGCGCGACTGAGCCTGCGTGCAGACGATGCCGCAACCGCAGGCCTCGGAACCGCTGGACGCGGGCCGCGCACAGTCGATCGCGCGTGCGTTCCTGCCCACGCGGCCGTGGGGCAACCGCTACGACTACTACTACACGCGCACCAAGTTGCGGACTGATCCGCTGTATCCGGGCGTGCTGGAGGCTTTGCGCGACACCGCCTGGCCAGTGCTGGACATCGGTTGCGGCCTGGGCCTGCTCGCCCACGCGTTGCGTGCCGATGGCCAGCTGCAGCCGTACCTGGGCATGGATATCGACTGCGCGAAGATTCCGCGGGCACGACAGGCGGCCGCACGCGCCGGGCTCTCGCAGGTCCACTTCGAGACCGGCGATGCGGCGGCGCTGGCGCAGGGCCATCGCGGCAGCGTCGCGATCCTGGACGTGCTGCACTACCTGCCCGCCCCTGCGCAGGCGCATCTGCTCGGGATCATCGCCGGGATGCTGGCGGAGGGTGCGTGCCTGGTGATCCGCACGCCCCTGGCCGGCGACAACGCGCGCGGACGCACGACCCGTTTCGTGGACCGGCTGGCGCACGTCATCGGCTGGATGGAAACGGTGCCCAGCGTCTATCCCAGCCAGGACGGCCTGCGCGCGATGCTCGCCGCACAGGGGTTGGTCGCCGACTTCCGGCCGTTGTACGGGCACACGCCCTTCAACAACTGGCTGGTGGTGGCGCGGCGATCTGCCGCGTCGGCCGGTTGAGGGCGCCGGGCCGGTAACAGTCGGGGCTGAAGCCCCTCCCACAGTGCAGCGAACCCATTCCATGGCGCTGCGGGAATCCGTTCGAAGGTGGTTGTAGGAGCGGCTTCAGCCGCGACCGTGGCATGTCGGTGCCAGGAACCCACACCGCAAGCATCAAAGGGTCGGGGCTGAAGCCCCTTCCACAGTGCAGCGAACCCATTCCATGGCGCTGCGGGAATCCGTTCGAAGGTGGTTGTAGGAGCGGCTTCAGCCGCGACCGTGGC
>Ga0160447_100598_pt1 | contig 16303 bp, 16 predicted proteins | sample HID1973K_E1MG_FD_108222 | JGI IMG/M metagenome (GOLD analysis project Ga0160447, IMG submission 108222) | Enriched mosquito-associated microbial communities from UW Madison campus, WI, USA - HID1973K_E1 MG | ecosystem: Host-associated > Arthropoda: Insects > Digestive system > Unclassified ...
CAATACGTAGCGGCCGTTGAACTGGATCACCCCCAGTTCGCCCGCATTGAGCAACTTCAACTGGTCGGCGCTGACATAGATGCGCTTGATCTTGCCGCCATAAGGGAAATGGCGCGCGATATCAGCGTCGAGCAGGTTGAGTGCCTTGTCCTTGAGCAGCTCTTCCAACTTCGCCTTGGCCTCGCGGCGCTGGCGTGCTTCTTCCTGCTTGAGCCGCTCGGCCTCGATGCGCTCGTCCTTTTCCCGCTGCGCGCGGATCGCATAGGCCTTGGCCAGGTCGATGTCCTCGCGCGTACGCGGCTTGGCCGGGCCATTGCCCGGCCTACCTTGTCCCGGCCGGCCCTGCCCGGGCTTGCCGGCCCTGGCCTGCGGGCCTGGCGCGTTTGCGTCCTGGCCCTGCGGTGCTCGGCCCTGCGAGCGCTGCCCCTGCGGACCCGACGCACGCGCGCCCGGCCCGGGCTTGCCGGCGTGCGGCCTGCCCGGATGCGGCTTGCCGCTGTTGCCCTGCGGGCGGGAATCATTCTTGCGTTCGGGCTTGGGCGCGGGCTTGAAGCCCAGCCCGAGCAGCTGGTCGCGGAGGGTATCGCTCATGGCGGCAGATCAGGACTTGATGCGTGAGAACGTGGCTGGGATCAGTAGTGCGGCGGCGGTGGCTCGTCGCCCGGATCGGCGAAAAGCGTGCTGCGCACCTTGCCCAGGTCATCGAGCAGATGGCGGATGAGTTCGGCGTTGCGCGCCCCGGTGAGGCGCGCGTCCGCCAGCGCTTCGCTGAGTTCGGCCAGCGCCTGCTCCTGGAAGGAGAGGCGCATTTCCAGCTCGACCAGGCGCGCTTCGAGCGCCGGGTCGACTGCCGATGACGGCTCATGCATTGGGAACGTATCCCTCGACCGATCGGCCGCGGCCGATCGCATAGTAGGCCAGGCCCGCCGCCTCGATGTCCGCCGGCTCATACAGATTGCGGCCGTCGAACACCACGTCGTCCTTCAGCGCCTGCTTGATGCGCGCGAAGTCCGGGCTGCGGAACTGCTTCCATTCGGTGACGACCACCAACGCATCGGCACCCTCCAGTGCATCGAAGGCGTCGTCGCAGAACACCAGGTCCTCGCGCTGGCCGAAGATGCGCTCGGCCTCGTGCCGCGCCTCGGGGTCGTAGGCCCGCACGCGCACGCCGGCCTCCCACAGCTGCGCCAGCAGGCGGCGGCTCGATGCTTCGCGCATGTCGTCGGTGTTGGGTTTGAACGACAACCCCCACACCGCGAAGGTCTTGCCGGCCACGCCTTCGTCCTCGCCACGGTCGTAGTGGCGCTGGATCAGCTCGAACAGATGGCCCTTCTGCGCATGGTTGACCGCCTCCACCGCGTTGAGCAGGCGCGGCTCGTGGCCGTACTGCTGCGAGGTGCGCGCCAGTGCCTGCACGTCCTTGGGAAAGCACGAACCGCCGTAGCCGGCACCGGGATAGATGAAGTGCCAGCCGATGCGCGGATCAGAGCCAATGCCCTTGCGGACCTGCTCGACGTCAGCGCCCACTTTCTCGGCGATATTGGCGATCTCGTTCATGAAACTGATCTTGGTCGCCAGCATCGCGTTGGCCGCGTACTTGGTCAGCTCGGCCGAACGTACGTCCATGACCACGATGCGGTCATGGTTGCGGTTGAACGGCGCGTACAGGCGCCGCATCTGCGAAATCGCCTGCGCCTGGCTGGCGCCGATGACGATGCGGTCCGGGCGCATGCAGTCGGCGACCGCGTCGCCTTCCTTCAGGAACTCCGGATTGGAGACCACGTCGAACGCGTAGTCCACGCCGCGTGCGCGCAGCGCTTCGCCGATCGCCGCGCGGACCTTGTCGGCGGTGCCCACCGGCACCGTCGACTTGTTGACCACCGTGGTCGGCCCTTCGATGTGCTGGCCGATCGTGCGGGCCACCGCCAGCACGTACTGCAGGTCGGCACTGCCGTCCTCGTCCGGCGGGGTTCCCACCGCGATGAACACGACTTCGCCATGGGCGATCGCCGCGGCCGCGTCCGTCGTGAAACGCAGGCGGCCGGCGGCATGGTTCGCCTTGACCATCGGCTCCAGGCCGGGCTCGTAGATGGGGATCACCCCACGATTCAAGCCTTCGACCTTGGCCTGGTCGATATCGACGCAGACCACGTGGTGTCCTACTTCTGCCAAACAGGTGCCGGTGACAAGACCGACGTAGCCAGTGCCGAAGATCGCAACGCGCATGGAGGGGGGGACTCCGTTCTTGCTGGGGGGATTACGGCAGGATACCCAGCAATTCGACGTCGAAAGTCAAAGTTGCGTCAGGACCGATCGGACCACCCGGCGTACCGTTGGAACCGTAAGCCAGATTCGACGGAATCCAGAAGCGGTACTTCGAACCGACCGGCATCAGCTGCAGGCCTTCGGTCCAACCGGCGACAACCTGGTTCAGGCCGAACTCGGCCGGCTCACCGCGACCGTACGAGCTGTCGAACACCTGGCCGTCGAGCAACTTGCCTTCGTAGTTGACGCGCACCTTGCTGGTGGCGGTCGGGCGCTCGCCGCTGCCCTGGCGCAACACCGTGTACTGCAGGCCCGACGCGGTGGTGACCACGCCCTTCTGCTTCTTGTTCTCGGCCAGGAAAGCATTGCCCTGGTCGCGGTTCTTGCCGGCGACGGAGGCCTGCTTGGCGGTGCCGAATGCCTGCAACGTGGCGGCGGCATCCTGCTGGCTCATCAACGGCGTGCCCTTCTCGAACACCGTGCGCACGGCCTGGATCAGCACCGGCAGCTCGATGTCTTCCTTGATGCGCACCAGCGACGGGCCGACCGCGCGATCGCCGAGCATCAGGCCGACGTTTTCCTTGTTGACGGCCGGCGGCTGGCTGCCAGGCGCCATGCCCGGGATCGGCTGGCCGTTGCGCGCCGCCAGGCTGGTGCGCAGCGCGGTGTCGGTGGCCTGCGTCTGCTCATCGGACAACAGCGGCTTGCCGCCGGCGAACGCGTTGGCGATGGCGCGCTGCAGGGCATTCAGGTCGATGTCCTGGGCAACGGGCTCGAACGAACGGGCCACATCCAGGCCGATGGCGTAGCTGACTTTCTCGCGATCAGTGGTCAAAACGGACTTCTCCTTGGCTGCCGCAGAGGTCGCGGCCGGTTGCTGCGACATCGCCGGCGTGGAGGCCGCCATTGCCACGATCATCAGCGACGCTGCCGCGCCGCGCATTCCCATCTTCATTCGCTGCGATTTCCTGGAGTGTTTAAAACGCCGCCGCACGGCGAGGGGCCGGCATTGTCGCATGCGCGGCCGGCTTGTGAACGACCTCAGCGGGGCTTGGCGGGCGCCTGCAGTTCGTGCTCGATAGCCGCAATCACGGCCGGATCATCGGGCTTGATCTTGCTCGGGAACTGGGCAACCACCCGGCCGTCCCGCGAGACCAGATATTTGTGGAAATTCCAGCCCGGGGCCACCCCGGTCGACGCGGTCAGGCGCTGGTACAGCGGGGTCGCCTCGGCGCCGAGCACGTGCACCTTCTCGAACATCGGGAATTTCACGCCGTAGGTGAGCGTGCAGAACTCCTGGATCTGCTTCTCGTCGCCGGGCTCCTGTCCCTTGAAATCGTTCGAGGGGAAGCCGAGCACGTCGAAACCCTTCGCGGAAAAACGCTGCTGCAGCGCTTCGAGGCCTTCGTATTGCGGCGTGAATCCGCACTTGCTGGCCGTATTCACCACCAGCAGCACCTTGCCGCCGTAGGTCTTGTTCAGATTGACGGGCGCCTTGCCGGCCAGCGGACGGTAGTCCAGGTCCAGCAATGCCGGCGCCGCCGCGGCCGCGCCGCCGCAGATGACCGCCATAAAACCCAGCAAAAACAACTTTTTGCGTGAAAACATCGGATTCACCCTATTGATTTTGAGGCTGGGAACGACCCCTGCCATTGGTTGGGTATGACAGCCGCTTGACTCCGTGCGTGTTGGTGTTATAGTTACATACAACACCAGCCATCCACTGCAGGGGGACCGCAATGAACAGCAAGCTATTCAGGCGATCGCTTCCATTGATGTTGCTGCTGACCGGCGGCGCCCTGCTCACGGGTGGCTGGCTGGGAACCGCTTCCGGTCGGACTACGGACACCGGCGCCGATTATGGCGTTTCGGGAGCGGACGAGGAAAACGCAGCGACGCCAACCGAGCAAGCACCCCGCCAGGACGCCACCCGGCAGAACCGGCGCGGACGCACCTCGTTGTCGATGCCCTATTTCTCCTTCGCGCAAGCCCTGCGTCCTCGGAGCTGATCATGAGCGACATCACGTGGAGCGACGGCGCTCCCATCTACCGCCAGCTGAAGGATCGCGTCATCGCGATGATGCTGGACGGGATCATCAAGCCAGGCGACGCCCTGCCCTCGGTCCGCCAGGTGGCGGCCGAGTACCAGCTGAACCCGATCACCGTCTCGCGCGCCTACCAGGAGCTCGCCGACGAGGCGCTGGTCGAGAAGCGGCGCGGACTGGGCATGTTCATGACCGAGGAAGCGGCCCGCAAGCTGCGCGGCAGCGAGCGCGAACGGTTCCTCAACGAAGAATGGCCGGCCGTGGTGGAACGCATCCAGCGGCTGGGATTGTCATTGGAAGATCTGCTCTCGGGGAAGACACCATGAATGCCGTCGCTGCAGAAACCGTCGTCAACGCGCAGGGGTTGCGCAAGGCGTACCGCAACAAACTGGCGCTGGACCAGACCTCGTTCACGGTCGGCGCCGGCCGCATCGTGGGCCTGATCGGGCCCAACGGCGCCGGCAAGACCACCGCATTGAAAGCCATCCTCGGCCTGACCTCGTTCGAGGGCGAGTTGAAGGTGCTGGGCCTGGACCCGCGCACCCACCGCGATGAGCTGATGAACGATGTCTGCTTCATCGCCGACGTGGCGGTGCTGCCGCGCTGGCTGCGGGTCGGCGAGGCGATCGACTTCGTCGCCGGCGTGCACCCGCGCTTCGACCGCGCCAAGTGCGAGCGCTTCCTGGCCAACACCCAGCTCAGCCCCAAGCTGCGCGTGCGCGAATTGTCCAAGGGCATGATCGTGCAGCTGCACCTGGCGTTGGTGATGGCCATCGACGCTCGCCTGCTGGTGCTCGACGAGCCGACCCTGGGCCTGGACATCCTGTATCGCAAACAGTTCTACCAGCGCCTGCTGGAAGACTATTTCGACGAGCAGAAGACCATCGTCATCACCACCCACCAGGTCGAAGAGATCGAGCACATCCTCACCGACGTGCTGTTCATCCGCGACGGCAAGATCGTGCTCAACGCCGAGATGGAACACCTCTCCGACCGCTACACGGAAGTGCTCGTCAACGCCGACACCGTCGCGCAGGCACGCAGCCTGTCGCCGATCGACGAGCGCGGCCTGCCCTTCGGCAAGAGCGTGCTGCTGTTCGACGGCATCCCGCGCAGCCAGCTGGCCGCGATGGGCGAGACCCGCAACCCCGGCCTGGCCGACCTGTTCGTCGCCATCATGAAGGGAACCTACGCATGAACACCGCCAATGCAAAAGTGACCTCGGCCGGTACGTTCGGCTGGCTGCTCAAGCGCGAGTTCTGGGAACACCGCGGCGGCTTCCTGTGGGCGCCGGTGATCACCGGCGCGATCGTGGTCGGCCTGTACACCCTGCTGGCGGTGATCGGATCGGTCCTCGGCCGCAAGCACGGCGGCGGCTTCAACCTGGACGAAAGCCCGGAGAAGATCCAGCAGGTGCTCGGCGCCTTCGGCGACGGGGTGATGCTGGCCGGCGTGATCCTGGCCTGCGTGGTGCTGGCCTTCGTGGTGTTCTTCTATTCGCTGGGCGCGCTGTACGACGACCGCCGCGACCGCAGCGTGCTGTTCTGGAAGTCGATGCCGCTGTCGGACACCCAGACCGTGCTGTCCAAGGCCGCCTGGGCCCTGTTGCTGGCGCCGGTGGTGGCGGTGGCGGTGGGCCTGGTGATCGGCGTGGCGATGTGGGTGGTGACCGCACTGACGATGACCGTCAACGGCCTGCCCGCCGGCACCGCGGTGTTCACCCACTCGCATCCGCTGCGCATCATCGGCGGGGTGATCTCGGCGCTGCCGGTCTACGTGGCCTGGTCGCTGCCGACCATCGGCTGGCTGATGTTCTGTTCGGCCTGGGCGCGCAGCAAGCCGTTCCTGTGGGCGGTGCTGATCCCGATCCTGGCCTGCGTGATCGTCAGCATGATGGGCATCCTGCCGGGGCTGAACATCCGTCACGACCTGGTCTGGTACGTGGTGGTGTTCCGCGGCCTGCTGAGCGTGGCGCCGGGCATCTGGTATGCGCGTATCGGCGAGGCCCATAGCGGCGCCGAGATCAATACGCCCGACGAGTTGGCCCGCGCGATCGACCTCACCGACAGCTGGCGCGCCTTCGCCACGGCCGACCTGTGGATCGGCGCGGTGATCGGCCTGGCACTGATCGCCGGCGCGGTCTACATGCGGCGCTGGCGCGACGACAACTGATCCACCGCTTCCCTTGCGGCGCACGATCCAAGCGTGCGCCGCTTCTTCATTTGCATCTTCCGGAGGAACACCCATGCGCATGACCCTCGCCCTGTGCACGCTGCTGGCCCTGCCCGGCATCGCCATGGCCGATGAAGACCATTGCAAGGCCAGCGCGCCGCGCGACCTCAAGCTCGACCTGGCCGGCGTCAAGAGCGTGTTGTTCGAGGTCAACTCGCACGACCTGCATGTGAAGGGCACGCCGGGCACGGCCGGCCAGGCCAGCGGCCGCGCTTGCGCTTCCAATCCCGAACTGCTGAAGCAGCTGACCCTGACCCAGCGCAAGGTGGGCGACCAGCTCATCGTGACGCTCGCGCGCGACAGCTCGGGCTGGGGCATTTCCTTCGGCAACAGCTATGCCTATCTCGACGTCCGTGCGAGCGTGCCCGACAGCCTGCCGGTGCGCCTGGACATCGGCTCCGGCGACGTCGACGCCAGCGGCCTGGCTGCGCTGGACGTGGAAACCGGCTCGGGCGACGTGGAAGCCCGCGACGTCCAGGGCGCGGTCACCGCCAAGGTCGGCTCCGGCGACGTCACCCTGGAGCGCATCGGTGCGCTGAAGGTGAGCTCGGTCGGTTCGGGCGACTTCACCGCGCGTCAGATCCGTGGCGCGGCCGAGGTCGGCACGGTCGGCTCGGGCGATCTGGACCTCGACGGCGTGCAGGGCTCGGTCAAGATCGGCGTGATCGGCTCCGGCGACGTGGACGTCAGCGCGGTCACCGGCAGCGTGAACGTCGAGTCGATCGGCTCCGGCGACCTGGGCGTGCGCGATGTCGGCGGCGACCTGACCGTTTCGCGCAAGGGCAGCGGCGACATCAACCGCAGCGGCGTGCGCGGCAAGATTTCCGTGCCGAAGGAGGACTGAGCATGACTGCCTCGCTGCTCCGCTTCGCCGCGCTGCCGCTGCTGTTGGCGGGCGCACTCGTGCTGACCGCCTGCGAGCGCCACGACGCCTCCGACCGGACCGTCGTCAAGGACGATCACATCAGCGGCAGCGCCATCACCTTTGACGGCGACACCGTCACCCTGCACCGCGACAACCAGCCGACTGCCACGATCACCGCCGCCGGCGACCTGCAGATCGATGGCAAGACCGTCACCACCACCGATGCGCAGCGCCTGGCGATGACGGGTTATCGCAAGGAACTGCAGGCGATCACCCTGGCCGGCATCGAAGTCGGCAAGGAAGGCGCCAAGCTGGGCGTGGATGCCGCCGGCGAAGCCATCAAGGGCATCTTCAACGGCGACACCGACAAGATCGGCGAGAAGGTCGAGGCGCGCGCCGAGCAGATCAAGCAGAAGGCCAAGAAGCTCTGCGACAACGTCGAGCGGCTGCGCGTGGCGCAGGACGCGGCGGTCGCGCTGGTCCCGCAGTTCAAGCCCTATGCCGGGCTTGAGCACAAGGATGTGACCGAGTGTCGCGTTGATTGATTCAACCGCGGTCCGCGCCGGAAGGCGCGGGCCGGCGGTCTAGAATGGGCGCCGAATCCGCTTTCGGCCTGCCCCCATGAAGAAGCTCCTCCTCGCCATGCTGCTGTCGCTGACCGTGCTGCTGGCCGCCTGCGGCCAGCAATCGGCCGCGCGCGCCGAGCGCTCCAAGCCGCGCGTGTCGGTGACCAGCGAGAACGTGCAGCTGCGCCGCGTGCCGGCTCCCAACGCCGACATCACCCCGGAAGGCAAGCTGCGCATCGACGACATCGAGATCCCGCTCGACGATGCCAAGCGCGCGCGGCTGCAATTGCTGTTCGGCCACCTGCAGATGTTGCGCCAGGCGGCCGTGGCCGAGGCGCCGGCCGACCCGGCGATGAAGCCGCTGCCGCTGCAGGCCAATCCGCAGGTGCAGTCGCTGCAGGACGAGTTGATGCAACAGATTCCTGCACTGCAGCCGTACCGCGAGAGTTTCGGCAACCTGCAGGGCGAGCGCCGATAGGCGACGTTTTCCAACGAAAGCGCATCGGCTGACGTTGCACTGTAGGAGCGGCTTCAGCCGCGGCCGCCGATACCATCGGGTCGCGGCTGAAGCCGCTCCTACAGGGGGCTACAGCGAGATTTTAGGGTCAGGGAGCGGCCTTAGCCGCCACCGCCGGCGCCTGCGTGGATGCCACCTTCGGTCAGCGCGGCCGGATCCAGCAGCTTGCGCAGCTCGGCCTCAGGCAGGCCGCTGTCTTCAAGCGCCACTTCCAGCACCGGCCGGTTTTCCTTGTAGGCGCGCTTGGCGATCGCGGCGGCCTTCTCGTAGCCGATGATCGGGTTGAGCGCGGTGACCAGGATCGGGTTGCGGTCCAGCGCCTCGCGCACGCGCTCCTGGCGAACCTTCAGGCCGGCGATCGCCGAGTCGGCGAGCAGTCGCGACACGTTGGCCAGCAGGCCGATCGAGTCAAGCAGGTTGAGCGCGATCAGCGGCAGCGTCACGTTGAGCTGGAAGTTGCCGGTCTGGCCGGCGACCGTGATCGCGGTGTGGTGGCCGATCACCTGCGCACAGGCCATCACCGTCGCCTCGGGGATCACCGGATTGACCTTGCCCGGCATGATCGAAGAGCCCGGTTGCAGCGCCGGCAACTCGATCTCGCCCAGCCCGGCCAGCGGACCGGAGTTCATCCAGCGCAGGTCGTTGGCGATCTTGATCAGCGCCACCGCGGTGGCGTTGAGCTGGCCGGACAACTCGACCGCATCGTCCTGCGCGGCCAGTCCTTCGAACTTGTCCTCGGCGCTTTCAAAGCGCGTGCCGAGGCTGCCCGACAACAGCTTGGCAACCTTGCCGCCGAAGCGCGGATCCGCGTTGATGCCAGTACCAATCGCGGTGCCGCCCAATGGCAGTCGGCGCAGGCGCTTGAGACTGTCTTCGATGCGCGCCTCGGCCGAGGCGATTTGCGCCGACCAGGCGCCGAACTCCTGCTGGAAGGTCAGCGGCATCGCATCCATCAGATGCGTGCGCCCGGTCTTCACCACTTTGGCCAGGCCCTTGCCGCGCTTGTCGATGGTCTTGCGCAGATGCTTGAGCGCGGGCAGCAATTGCTCGACGGTGGCCAGCTGCGCCGACACGCGGATCGCCGTCGGGATGACGTCATTGGAACTCTGGCCCAGGTTGACGTGATCGTTCGGGTGCACCTTGGCCTTGCCCGAACCGGCTTTGAGCAGCCACGAGGCCAGCGTGGCGATCACCTCGTTGGCGTTCATGTTCGAAGAGGTGCCGGAACCGGTCTGGTACACGTCGATCGGGAAGTGCGCGTCGTGCTCGCCCTCGGCCACCGCCTGCGCGGCCTGCTGCACCGCCTTGGCCACGCCCTTCGGCAACAGGCCGAGTTCGGCATTGGCCTGCGCGGCCGCGCCCTTGATCAGGCCCAGCGCGCGGATGAAGCCGCGCGGCATGCGCTGCCCCGATACCGGGAAGTTCTGCACCGCGCGCTGGGTCTGCGCGCCCCACAGGGCATCGGCGGGCACCTGCAGCTCGCCCATGCTGTCGTGTTCGGTCCTGAATTTGTCGCTCATACGCATCTCCGCACTGCATCGCTTGAGGGGGAATGGCCCATGGCATGACCCATGGCGCCCTTGCGCTGGCTGCAGGCTGCTCGCCCGCCGGCTGACTCCGCACACGATACGCGCGCGTTCGGGCCCCGCCCAGCGACCCCGGGCAAACGCAGCGTGCCGGCCGGCCCCTCGACCCCGCCGCGATGCCCGGCCCAGAGGGCGGCCACGGCCCGGAAGCCACGGCGTAGAATGTGCGCCCCTGCCGCCTGCCCCTGCTCGCTCCCATGACGGATTCCGCCCTGCTCGCCCTGTCCCCGCTCGACGGCCGCTACGCCGCCAAGGTCGATGCGCTGCGCCCGATCTTCTCCGAATACGGCCTGATCCGCGCCCGCGTGAAGGTGGAAGTGGAGTGGCTGCTGGCGCTGGCCGCCGAACCCGGCATCGTCGAGCTGGCGCCATTTGGCGCGGCCGCCGCGCAGAAGCTGCGCGCGCTCGCCGACGGTTTCTCGGTCGCCCAGGCCGCGCGCGTGAAGGAGATCGAGCGCACCACCAACCATGACGTCAAGGCGGTGGAGTACTTCATCAAGGAACAGCTCAAGGACGATGCCGAGCTGGGCCCGGCGCTGGAATTCGTGCATTTCGCCTGCACCAGCGAAGACATCAACAACCTCAGCTACGGGCTGATGCTGGCGCAGGCCCGCAACGACGTGCTGCTGCCGTCGCTGGATACGGTGATCGCCACGCTGCGTGCGATGGCGCACGCGCACGCGGCGCAGCCGATGCTCTCGCGCACCCACGGCCAGACCGCTTCGCCGACCACCCTGGGCAAGGAACTGGCCAATGTGGTGGCGCGCCTGCAGCGTCAGCGCGCGCAGATCGCCGCGGTCGAGCTGACCGGCAAGATCAACGGCGCGGTCGGCAACTACAACGCCCACGTCGTCTCCTACCCTGATGTGGACTGGCCGGCCTTCGCGCAGCGCTTCGTCGAGGGCCTGGGGCTGGTCTTCAATCCGTACACGACGCAGATCGAGCCGCACGACAACGTCGCCGAGATCGGCGATGCCACCCGCCGCGCCAACACCATCCTGGTCGACCTGGCACGCGACGTCTGGGGCTACATCTCGCTGGGCTATTTCAAGCAGCGCCTCAAGGAAGGCGAAGTCGGCTCCTCGACCATGCCGCACAAGGTCAACCCGATCGACTTCGAGAACGCCGAAGGCAATTTCGGCCTGGCCAACGCCTTGTTCGAGCACTTCTCGGCGAAGCTGCCGATCAGCCGCTGGCAGCGCGACCTGACCGATTCGACCGTGCTGCGCGCCCTGGGCACCGCCTTCGGCCACACCCTGGTCGCGCTGGACTCGCTCGGCAAGGGCCTGGGCAAGCTGGAGTTGAACCCGCAGCGCCTGGATGCCGACCTGGACGCGGCCTGGGAAGTGCTGGCCGAGGCCGTGCAGACGGTGATGCGCCGCCACGGGCTGCCCAACCCCTATGAGCAACTCAAGGCGCTGACGCGCGGCCAGGGCATCACCGCCGAGTCGATGCGCGCCTTCGTCGAGTCCCTGGACCTGCCCGCCGAGGCCCGCCAGCGCCTGCGCGAGCTGACCCCGGGCGGCTATGTCGGCCTGGCCGAGCGGCTGGCCCGTTCGATCTGATCCCCTACGCCGGCGGCGGCACTGCCGGCCACCGGGCGTGCGGAGGAGGCGGAATGCGACTGCTGGTCAACCTCGATGTCCCGGACCTGGCCGCCGCCGAGCGCCTGTATTGCGACGCCTTCGGCCTGCGCGCCGGGCGCCGCTTCGGGCAGGCGGGGCTGGAACTGATCGGCGCCGCGGTCCCGCTCTATCTGCTGGTCCAGCCCGCGGGCAGCCCCGGTGCCGCCGGCCAGCCCCGCGACTACGCCCGCCATTGGACCCCTGTGCACCTGGACGTGGTGGTCGACGACCTGGAAGCCGCGCTCGAGCGCGCGCTGGCCTGCGGCTTCCGCGCCGACGACCTGCCGCCGGCCGAAGCGCAGGATCCGGCCCGGGCCCGGACCACGGTGCGCCGCGCCGCCTGGGGCGACCTGGTCCGGCTGGCCGACCCGTTTGGCCATGGCTGGTGCCTGATCCGCTTCAGCGCGATCGGCTACGAGGCGATCGCCGACCGCAGCTGAACACCCTGCTGCGCGACAATGCTCCCGCCGGTGGCCTGGCCGCCGTGCTCCCTCCGCTGCAAGACCCCGCGCCATGAAGAAAAACAACAAAAAGACCCCCGCCGCCCTGCCCTTCGAAGTCCAGGCCACCGCCCAGCAACCGCTCGGCATGCCGGTCGCGCGCTTCCTGCGCGACTACTGGCACAAGCGACCGCTGCTGATCCGCGATGCCTTTCCCGGCTTCCAGAGCCCGGTCAGCCCCGAAGATTTGGCCGGCCTGGCCTGCGAGGAAGGCGTGCTGGCCCGGTTGATCCGCCACGACCGTGCCAGCGATGGCTGGCAGGTCAGCAGCGGCCCGTTCCAGGAGGAGGAATTCCCGGCCCTGCCCGACCACGACTGGACCTTGCTGGTGCAGGACGTGGACAAGTGGGATCCGGACGTGCGCGCCCTGCTGGAGCAATTCCGGTTCCTGCCGCGCTGGCGCATCGACGACATCATGATCAGCTTCGCCGCCACTGGCGGCTCGGTCGGCGCGCATGTCGACCACTACGACGTGTTCCTGCTGCAGGGCTTCGGCCACCGCCGCTGGCAGATCGACGCGCGCGCGGCGATGGGGCGCAAGGCGCCGCCGCTGGATTTCCGCGATGACGTCGACCTCAAGCTGCTGCGCGAATTCCGCCCCACCCACGACTGGGTGCTGGGCCCGGGCGACATGCTCTACCTGCCGCCGCTGGTGCCGCACCATGGCGTGGCCGAAGATCCCTGCCTCACCTATTCGATCGGCACGCGTGCACCGTCTTCGGGCGAACTCATCAGCGATTACCTCGACAACCTGATCGCCGACGCCGACGAAGCGGTCCGCTACCACGATGAAGACCTGGCCGCGCCAGCCGATCCATACGAGATCGACGATGCCGCGATGACCCGCGCGATCCAGGCGCTCAACGCGATCCGCATGAACGACAGCGATCGCCTCGGCGACTGGTTCGGCCGCTTCATCACCACCTATCGCGCCTCCGGCGACATCGCTTCCCCGCCCCAGGCACCGGACGCCGCCGAGCTGGTGCAGGCGTTGGCCGATGGCACCGTGCTATACCGCCATCCGTGGTCGCGCGTGGCCTGGCGGCGTGCACGCCGCGGCGCATTGCTGTTCGTCAGCGGTCATTCGTTCGCGCTGCCGTTGCGTGACGCGCAACGCCTGGCCGCCGGCGACGAGATCGATATCGACGGCTATGGCGCACTGTCCGAGCGCGGGCGCGAGGCGCTGCTCTCGCTGGTCGAGCTCGGCCACTACGCGCCCGGCAACCCGGAAGAAGACATCGACGACGAGGACGAAGACGCAAGCGTGGGCCTGAACGGCAACGGCGCCGGCCAGTCCACCTGGAACGACGACGAAGAGACCGACGACCAGATCGACCCGAACGCCGATCCGGAAGACATGCCGGACGATTCCGACGATGAGCCCGAACATGTGCTCGAGGAAGAGGAAGACCACGAGGACGAAGACGAAGAGGAACTCGACGAAAACTCGCCAGGCGATTCGCGCGCATGAACGCCGGCGCCCCGTTCCTGCTCGAGCACTGTGAAGGTGGCGCCCGCGCCACCGATCTGCTCGCGCTGCGCAACGAGGCGCTGGATGCCGGCGTCGCGACGCAGGCACGTGACTGGGATGCGCTGGACGCGCTGAGCCTGCACGTGCTGGCCCGCGACGCGTCCGGCCGGCCGATCGGCGCCGGCCGCCTGACCCCCGATCGACGGGTCGGCCGCCTCGGGGTGGTGCCGGACTGGCGCGGCCAGGGCGTCGGCCGCGCGGTGCTGGCAGCCCTGCTCGACACGGCCCGCCAGCGGCATTGGCCGGTCGTGATCGCCCATGCCTTAGCGCCCACCCAGGCATTGCTCGCCGCCGCCGGCTTCCTGCCGATCGGCGAAAGCGGCAGCGACCCGGGCACGCTGCTGCATCGGCGGCTGGACGGGCCGATGGCCGTGGAGAACCTCGCCGGCGCCATCGACAGCGCCACCGCGCTGATCGCCCCGTTGCGGCGCGAACTGCTGATCTACAGCCGCGCACTGGATCCGGGCCTGCTGGATGCCCGCCCCGTGCAGGCCGCGCTGCGGCGCTTCGCGACCCTGCGCCACGCCCACCAGGTCCGCTGCCTGCTGCAGGAGACCGGCAGCCCGCAATTGCTGGAGTCACCGCTGCTGCGCCTGGCGCAGCGCCTGCCCACTGTGTTCCAGTTCCGTGCCGTCAGCGATCCGGTCGACACCAGCTACCCCTCGGCGTATCTGGTCGGCGATGGCGGCGCCTACTACTTTCGTCCTACGGGCAGCCGCCACGATGACGGCGAGGTATGGCTGGAAGGCGCGGCCCGCGCGCGCCAGCTGCGCGCGCATTTCGAGCAGATATGGGAGCGCAGCCGAGGCTGGAGCGAACATCGTGCCCTCGGCATCTGACAGCGCAATGTCGCCTTCTCTGTCGCAGGGCTGACCGCAGGCCACCTTGACGCCAGACTGGATACGCCCTCTTGCCGGCGCGTGGGGGTATAATTTTCGGGCTTAGCCATCGCCCGTCGCCGGCCTCGAGCCGGATCCGTGGCCTGCTGTAGCCAGCCCCCACTCCCAAGTGACCCGACTTACCATCGTGGACAATCTCCTTAAGCAGTTTGCGCAGTCTTCACAGCTCGCCGGCGGCAACGCCTCCTATGTCGAGGACCTCTACGAGCAGTACCTCGTCTCTCCCGACAGTGTCGATCCCAAGTGGAAGACCTACTTCGACGGCTTCAAGGGCCGTGAAGCGGGCGATGTACCGCACTCGGCGGTCATCGCGCACATCGGCGCGGCTTCTCGCAATGCTGCCAACGCCGGCCTCGCCGGTGGCGCCAGCGATGAGCGCGAACGCAATGTCGGGCGCCTGATCACGGCCTACCGCTCGCGCGGCCACCTCGGTGCGCGCCTGGATCCGCTGGACCTGACCCCGCCGCTCAATCCGCCGGACCTGGACCTGCCGTTCCACAGCCTGTCGCAGGCCGACCTCGATGCGGAATTCAGCACCGGCGGCGTCGGCGGCCAGCCGCGGATGAAGCTGCGCGACCTGCTTGCCCGCCTCAAGGCGACGTACGCGAGCACGATCGGCGTCGAGTTCATGCACATCCCCGAGTTCGACCAGCGCCAATGGATCTATCAGCGCCTGGAGAACATCGGCGGCAAGATCGCCGGTGACGCGGAGAGCCGTCGCCGCACCCTGGAGCGGCTCACCGCCGCCGAGGGCCTGGAACGCTACCTGCACACCAAGTACGTCGGCCAGAAGCGCTTCTCGCTGGAAGGCGGCGACGCGCTGATCCCGATGATGGACGGGCTGGTCCGCCAGTCCGGCCAGAACGGCGTCAAGGACGTGGTGATCGGCATGGCCCACCGCGGCCGCCTCAACGTCCTGGTCAACACGCTGGGCAAGAATCCGCGCAAGCTGTTCGACGAATTCGAAGGCAAGTTCGAGCACGCCCACGACGACCGCGCGCACACCGGCGACGTGAAGTACCACATGGGCTTCTCGGCCGACATCGCCGTCGGCGACGACAAGCAGATCCACCTGGCGCTGGCCTTCAACCCCTCGCACCTGGAAATCGTCGACCCGGTGGTCGCCGGTTCCGTGCGTTCGCGCCAGGAACGCTTCGGCGATGCCTCCCGCAAGGAAGTGCTGCCGGTGCTGATCCACGGCGACGCCGCGTTCGCCGGCCAGGGCGTGGTGATGGAGCTGTTCCAGATGTCGCAGGCGCGCGGTTTCGCGGTCGGCGGCACCGTGCACATCGTCATCAACAACCAGATCGGTTTCACCACCAGCGCACGCGACGACGCCCGCTCGACGCTGTACTGCACCGACGTGGCCAAGATGATCGGCGCGCCGGTCTTTCACGTGAACGGCGATGACCCGGACGCGGTGATGTTCGTGTCCAAGCTGGCCTATGAATTCCGCCAGCAGTTCAAGAAGGACGTGGTCATCGACCTGGTCTGCTACCGCCGTTGGGGCCACAACGAGGCCGACGAGCCGGCGGCGACGCAGCCGGTGATGTACCAGGTCATCCGCAAGCACAAGACGCCGCGCGAGCTTTATGCACAGGCGCTGGTGGCCGAAGGCACGATCACCGCCGACGAAGCGCAGGCGCTGGTCGATGGCTTCCGCCAGAAGCTC
>Ga0160447_100600_pt1 | contig 16278 bp, 17 predicted proteins | sample HID1973K_E1MG_FD_108222 | JGI IMG/M metagenome (GOLD analysis project Ga0160447, IMG submission 108222) | Enriched mosquito-associated microbial communities from UW Madison campus, WI, USA - HID1973K_E1 MG | ecosystem: Host-associated > Arthropoda: Insects > Digestive system > Unclassified ...
CCGCCTTCCAGCGCCGCGATGCAGCGCTCGTAGGCGAACCGGGTCGGATTGTGCGTGCGCGAATACTCAAAACCCTGGTGCTCGCCCGGGCTGGACTGGGCGTAGGTCGAGGTCGCGTAGATCGGCGGCATGACCGCCCCCGTCGTGGGGTCGGGCGCTTGGCCGCCGTGAATCGCCAAGGTGGAAAGCGAGAGTGGGCGGCCGTCCTGGCTGCGGTTATTGCGGTCCGACATGGCTACTTCCATAGAGGAACGGGATTCTAACAATGGGGCGTGACCCGCCCGCCAGACGAATCTTGACGGGCGTCACATTATTGAACGCGTCGCCGCAGATAGTTCAACAGGTCGATGCGGGTGATCAGGCCCAGGAATTCCTTGCCATCCATGATGATGGCGACCTGGCCGCGGTCGAACACCGGCAGCAGGGCCTCGATCGGCGATTTGACGTCCAGGCGGTCCAGCTTGCTGACCATGGCCGTCGCCACCGGGTCGCGGAAGCGCAGCTCGTCGCCGTAGACATGCAGCAGCACATCGCTTTCGTCGACGATGCCGACCAGTTCGCCCTCGTCGATCACCGGCAGCTGGGAGACGTCGTACAGCTTCATGCGCTGGTAGGCCGTCGTCAGCAGGTCGCGCGGACCGACCACGACCGTGTCGCGCGCCTGGTACGGGCGCAGGATCAGATCCCGCAGGTCGCCGTACTGGGGTCGCTCCACGAAACCGTTGTCCAGCATCCAGTAGTCGTTGTACATCTTTGACAGGTATTTGTTGCCGGTGTCGGGCACCAGCACCAACACCTTCTTCGGCGTGGTCTGTTCGCGGCAGTATTTCAGCGCCGCGGCCAGCAGCGTGCCGGTCGACGAACCGCCGAGGATGCCTTCCTTCGCGAGCAGTTCGCGCGCGGTGTGGAAGCTCTCGGCATCGGTGATCGCATAGGCCTTCTTGACCCGGCTGAAGTCCGAGATCGAGGGCAGGAAGTCTTCGCCGATGCCTTCCACCAGCCAGGAGCCCGACTTGTCGTTGAGCCGGCCGTCATTGATGTATTCGGCCAGGATCGAGCCGACCGGGTCGGCCAGCACCAGTTCGGTCTGGGGCGAGGCCTTGGCGAAGGCGCGCGACAGGCCGGTCATGGTGCCCGAGCTGCCGCAGCCGAACACGATCGCGTCCAGCGGGCCGTCCATCTGGGCCAGGATCTCCGGACCAGTGCCGAACTCATGGGCGGCGGGGTTGTCCGGGTTGCCGAACTGGTTGATGAAATAGGCCCCCGGGGTCTCGGAGGCGATCCGGGCGGCCAGGTCCTGGTAGTACTCGGGATGGCCCTTGGCCACGTCGGAACGGGTCAGCACGACCTCGGCGCCCATCGCCTTGAGGTTGAAGATCTTCTCGCGGCTCATTTTGTCGGGCACCACGAGGATCAGCCGGTAGCCCTTCTGCTGGGCGACCAGGGCCAGGCCCAGCCCGGTGTTGCCGGCGGTGCCCTCCACCAGGGTCGCGCCAGGCTTGAGATCGCCGCGCCGTTCGGCTGCCTCGATCATCGACAGGCCGATGCGGTCCTTGATGGATCCGCCTGGATTGGCGTTTTCCAGTTTCAGGTACAGCTCGCAGACGCCTGCGTCGAGCCGCTGCGCCTTGACGATCGGGGTGTGCCCGATCAATTCCAGTACGGAAGAATGGATTGCCATCGTTGCCAATCGGAATGCCCCGCGGGCCTGACCCGGCATTATCGGGGCAAGCGCGTGCGAATGCGCGTCAGAACGTTCAGATTGGCGACGAGGGCTCAGGACCCTTAAAAGGCGACGCGGACGGTGGCAGGCCGACGAGGAGGCCGCCACCGCCCGCGACGGTGAACTGTCCGGTTGTGAGGGGAGGAGTCAGTGGGTCAGGCGATCGTACAGCCGAGTGAGCTTTTCCTTGGCGTGCAGCTTTTCGCGCTTCATCTGACCTAACGTCATGTCGTCAATCGGCAAGACCCCGAGCTCGGCATCCATGCACTTCTTGTCGAGCAGCTTATGTCGCTGGTACAGCTGCTTGAACTCCGGATCGGCCTTCATCAGCGCATCGATTTCGGTCTGCGATTGCCCTTCGAACATGGGATTGCCTCCTACTGTGTGCCGGAAACAACAACGCCCCGGCCGACGAGGACACGGGGCGTTGCCTGAGATGGGGGACCGGCGCGGCGGGCGGCAGCGTCCAAGCCCAGGGGCTGTGGTGCGCCAACGCTCGGGAAATGCCGCTGTGCCACCGGACCGTCCTCCGCAGATCCAGGCGACGGCATGCCACCTGGGTATTCGACCCTACGCCTGTCCCAGGGCGCCGGCAATAGCTCGGCTCACAGTTTGCAAAGCGACCGCGGATTCAGCTGGAAAGCATTCAGGGCCGCCTCACGGCGACCCTGAATGTCGTTAACAAACAATTAGTTGGACGCAAGGGGCCGGTCAGGGCGCCACCACGACCTCGGCCGCGCGTGTCTTGCTGGCCGAGCCCTTGCCAGCGGTGACCTGGAACCGGTTCGCCCCCACGCCGGCGGCCACCAACGCATCGCGCAGGGCGTCGCCGCGTTGCTTGGCGCTGGCGGCGTCCGGCCCGTAGGCAACGATGCTGACCCGTCCCTTCTTGCCGATCTGCAGGTACTCGGCCAAGGCCTTGGCCTGGTCCTGCGCCGACGCACTCAAGGCCGCCTTGCCGCTATAGGTTTCGGCCGGCAGGGTGAACACCTCGCCGCGCGCATCGAACCGCGAGGGCGGCAGCTTGGCGCCCGCCATGAGTTCTGCTTCCTCGCGGGCCAGTTGCGCCGCCTTCTGCTGGGCGGCGTTGAGGCGGGCGGTCTGCTTGCCGGCGACATTGGTCAACGCCGTCTCGGCATCCTGGCGGGCCAGAGTTTCCTGCTCCGCGGCCTGGCGCAGGCGGTCGCTTTCCTCGGCCTGGATCTGCGCCTGCACGCGCAATTGCTCGGCCTCCTGGCGTGCCCGGGCGGCGTCGCGACGGCTGGCCTCGATCAGCAACTCGTTGCGGGTGGATTCGAGGCGATCCAGTTCGCGTCGCGCCAGGGCGGTGCGCACGCTGGTCTCGGCGATCTCCACCCGCCGGTCGGCGATGTACAGGGCCTGGTCCAGTTCCTTGCGCTTGGCTTCGGCCACCGCGGCAATGGCCTGTTCGGCTTGCAGGCGCTCATAGCGGGCCAGGTCGGCGGCCTGGGGGTCACTGCCCAGCACGGCCAGGCGCTGGCGCAGCGCGAGCACCTGCGGTGAGTCGTCCTTGGCGAGTGCGGCCAGCGGCAACAAGGCCAGCAGGGCCACGGTCAAGATGCGCAGCTTCATCAATTGCTCTCCCCGCCGAGCCTGGTCTGCAGCTGGCCCACTTCGGCGCGGCGCTGCTGGAGTTGGGCGGTGACGACCGCCTCTTCGCTGCGCACCCGCGCCAGGTCGGCATCGACCGTCGCGCGGGTGGCCAAAGCCGGCAACTGCTTGCGCAGGCTGCGGTCGGTCGCCGCTTGCTGGGCCTGCATCAGCGATTGCCGCGCCTGGCTGATCAGGTCCGGCGCGTACTGGTCGGCGTCGGCCTGGGTGGCCCGCTGCACCGCCTGTTCGGCCATGGACAGCTCGGGAGCCACCTGCGCCAGGGCAGGCGTGGCCGCGAATGCAAAGACGATCACATACAGCGATCGGCGTATTTGTGCGAAGCTAGCGGTCATTGGGGAGCCGTGGCAGTTGTTCGGGCGCGGTCATTGTCGGAAGCCTGCGGCGCGCTTGCAACGGGACGCCGCCGATCGTTGGGGAAACATTGCGCATGGATATCGGCTATTTCCTGAAGCTGATGACCGAAAAGAATGCCTCGGACATGTTCTTGACCACCGGCGCGCCGGTTTATATCAAGATCGAGGGCAAGTTGTACCCGCTGGGCAATACGGGCCTGCCCCCGGGCATGGTCAAGAAAATCGCCTATTCGCTGATGGACGAGGGCCAGGTGCCCCAGTTCGAGCGGGACCTCGAGCTCAACATGGCCATCGCCCTGCCCGACGCCGGGCGGTTCCGCGTCAACGTGTTCAAGCAGCGTGGCGAGGTCGGGATGGTGATCCGCGCCATCCGCAGCAAGATCCCGAGCATCGAGGAACTCAACCTGCCGCAGGTGCTCAAGGACGTCATCATGACGCCCCGCGGCCTGGTGCTGGTGGTCGGCTCGACCGGTTCGGGCAAGTCGACTTCGCTGGCCTCGATGATCGACCACCGCAACAGCACCACCACCGGGCACATCCTCACCATCGAGGACCCGATCGAGTACCTGCACAAACACAAGATGTCGATCGTCAATCAGCGCGAGGTCGGCCTGGATACCCACGCCTTCCACAACGCGTTGAAGAACGCGATGCGCGAAGCGCCGGACGTGATCCTGATCGGCGAAATCCTGGACGCCGAAACCATGGAAGCGGCGATCGCCTTCGCCGAGACCGGCCATCTGTGCCTGGCCACGCTGCACTCCAACAACGCCGACCAGACCATCGAGCGCATCCTCAACTTCTTCCCCGAGAGCGCGCACAAGAATGTGCTGATGAACCTGGCACTGAACCTGCGCGCGGTGATCTCGCAGCGACTGGTCAAGGGCGCGGACGGACGCCGCCTGCCGGCGACCGAAGTGCTGCTCAACACGCCGATGATCCGCGACCTGCTGCGCCGCGGCCAGGTGCACGAGATCAAGCAGGCCATGGAAGATTCGCTGGAGGAAGGCATGGAAACCTTCGACCAGTGCCTGTTCCGGATGGCCAAGGTCGGCACGATCGATCAGGAAGAGGCGCTGCGGGCAGCCGATTCGCGCGACGGCCTGGCGCTGAAGTTCCGCCTGTCCGAAGGCGCCAGCGGCGAGCATGACCCTTACGCCGATTATGAGAACGCCAGCCCGCCGCGGATCAGCCACGGTTTCGGTTGACGAAGTCGGTGATGGATGGATCGAGGACGGCGCCGGAGACGGCGCCGTTCTTCGTTGCGGGCTACTGCGCGTCGGGCTGGTTTTCCGGGCGCGCGCGGTCGAAGGCATCCAACGCCAGGCAGGCCTGTTCGATGCGTTGCAGCGTCGGGTAAGGCGCCATGTCCAGCTCGAAACGGTGCGCGTTGTAGAGCTGGGGCACCAGGCAACAGTCGGCCAGGCCGGGGCTGTCGCCGTGGCAGTAGCGGCCGGTTGCCGGGCTATCGGCCAGCAGCGTTTCCAGCGCCGCGAAGCCTTCCTGCATCCAATGCCGCATCCATTCGTCCCGACGCGGCGCCTCGACCTGCCATTCGTTCTGGAAGTACTGCATCACCCGCAGGTTGTTCAGCGGATGCACGTCGCAGGCCACCGCCTGCGCCAGCGCGCGCACGCGGGCGCGGTCGGCCGGATCGGCGGGCAACAGGGAAGACGTGCCCGGAAATGCCTCTTCCAGGTATTCAAGGATGGCCAGCGACTGGGTCAGCGTGCGCTCGCCATGGCGCAAGGTCGGCAGCAGGTGCTGCGGATTGAGCGCCGCGTAGCCGGCAGCATGCTGCTGGCCGCCATCGCGCACCAGGTGCACGGGCGTGAGCGTGTACGCCAGCCCCTTGAGGTTGAGGCCGATGCGCACGCGATAGGCGGCACTGGAGCGCCAATAGGTGAACAGCTCTAGCGTTGGCGTCATGGCAGCCTCACAGCGGGGGTCGCGGAACAACGCGCAATGACGCACTCCCTCACGGAGTGCGCAATGCTTCGATGCGCTGCTCGATCGCGCCGAAGATGCTGGCGCCGTCGCGATCGAGCATCTCGATCCGCACCACGTCGCCGAAACTCATGAACGGCGTGGTTGGCTTGCCGTCGCGCAAGGTCTCCACCACCCGTTGCTCGGCGAAGCAGGAAGCGCCGCGCGACGTGTCCTGGTTGGCGATGGTGCCGGAACCTACGATGGTACCCGCCCCCAACGGCCGGGTCCGGGCCGCGTGCGCGACCAGCTGCGCAAAGTCGAACTGCATGTCCTCGCCGGCCTCCGGCGCACCGAACCACTGGCCGTTGATGTGGGTCACCAGCGGCAGGTGGACCTTGTTGTCCTGCCAGGCGACGCCCAGTTCGTCCGGGGTCACGAACACCGGCGAAAGCGCCGAGCGCGGCTTGGACTGCAGGAAACCGAAACCCTTGGCCAGCTCCGCCGGGATCAGGTTGCGCAGCGACACATCGTTGACCAGACCGATCAGCTGGATGTGTGAGGCGGCCTGGTCGGCATTGGCCGCCATCGGCACATCGTCGGTGACCACCACGATCTCGGCTTCCAGATCGATGCCCTGGTCCTCACTGACGACCTTGACGGCGTCGCGCGGCCCGTAGAAGCCCGCGCTGGTGGCCTGGTACATCAGCGGATCGGTGTAGAAGCTTTCCGGCACCTCGGCATTTCGCGCGCGGCGCACTCGCTCGACATGCGGCAGATAGGCGCTGCCATCGACGAATTCGTAGGCACGCGGCAAGGGCGCGGCAAGCGCGGCCATTTCCAGCTCGAACGCGCCGTCGGCGCTGCCTTCGTTGAGGGCCTCGGACAACGCATTCAGGCGCGGCGCGACGTGGCTCCAGTCTTCCAGCGCGCGCTGCAGGGTCGGCGCAATACCGACGGCGCGAACGGCCCGGGACAGGTCACGGGAAACGACGATCAGCGTGCCGTCACGGCCGCCTTCCTTCAAGGAACCTAGCTTCATGGGTACATCCGCTGACTTGCTGGAAGCCCGATTGTAGGCCCAGCCGAGGCATTGGTTACATATGCAACGGCTGGCGGCAGCCGGCAATGCGCGTGGTTGACACGCGGAGCTGAACCATCCGAGCGGTCGGCGTACCCCGGGGTTGGGCTTGAGCGCGGCTTCGGGTAACATGAACAGGTCTGCCAGCGGCCGTCCGTTCCCACAGGGACCGCCGGCGGGGTCAGGACTCCGGTCCGCCCGCCCGCCCCATCCGACGCCGTTCGCCTTGCATTCCGGTCATGCGCCCTGCGCTTGGCTGCCTTCCCTTCTCGCAGCGCGGTTCACACGGGAACGCTCCGAGTTGCCCCAAGCCTGATGCCGGCCATCGATGGTCGCGCCTGGCTGCTATCCGGAGAAAACCAATGTCGTTTGAATCCCTGGGCCTTGCGCCCTTCCTGCTGCGTGCGCTCGCCGAGCAAGGCTATGAAACCCCCACCGCGATCCAGCGCGAAGCGATTCCGCTGGTCCTCGAGGGCCATGACCTGCTGGCCGGCGCACAGACCGGCACCGGCAAGACGGCGGCGTTCGGCCTGCCGCTGCTGCAGCACCTGGCGACCTCGCCGCAGGCGGTCAATGGCCAGCGCAAGCCGCGCGCGCTGATCCTGACCCCCACCCGCGAACTGGCCACCCAGGTGCACGACAGCCTGCGCGGTTACGGCAAGCACCTGCGCATCCCCAGCACCGTGATCTACGGCGGCGTGGGCATGGGCAACCAGTTCGACGCGCTGCGTCGCGGCGTGGACCTGCTGATCGCCTGCCCCGGCCGCCTGATCGACCATATCGAGCGCCGCAGCGTCGACCTCTCCGGCATCGAAGTGCTGATCCTGGACGAGGCTGACCGCATGCTCGACATGGGCTTCCTGCCCTCGATCAAGCGCGTCCTCGCCAAGCTGCCGCGCCAGAACCGCCAGACGCTGCTGTTCTCGGCGACCTTCGCCGAGCCGATCAAGCAGCTGGCGATGGAGTTCATGCACAACCCGCGCGAAGTCATGGTCACCCCGCAGAACACCGTGGCCGACACCATCGCCCACCGGGTGCACCCGGTCGACACCGCCCGCAAGCGCGAGCTGCTGCTGCACCTGCTGGCGCAGGATTCGCGCGTGCAGACGCTGGTGTTCGCCAAGACCAAGCACGGCAGCGACAAGCTGGCCACGTTCCTGGAGAAGTCCGGCATCAAGACCGCGGCGATCCACGGCAACAAGAGCCAGGGCCAGCGCATGCGCGCACTGAGCGACTTCAAGGCCGGCCGCGTCACCGTGCTGGTGGCCACCGACATCGCCGCGCGCGGCATCGATATCGAACAGCTGCCGCGAGTGATCAACTTCGACCTACCGATGGTCGCTGAAGATTACGTGCACCGTATCGGCCGCACCGGCCGTAATGGTTCGAGCGGCGAAGCGATTTCGCTGGTCGCGCAGGAAGACGCCAAGTACCTGCGCCAGATCGTGCGCCTGCTCAACCGCGACATGGATATCCGCGACGTGGCGGGCTTCGAGCCGCAGACGCCGATCCGCTGGGGCAACAGCGCGCCGGGCAAGGCCGAGTTGCCGGGTGGCCAGCGTCCGCCGCGCAAGAGCAACCACGCGCGCCGTCCGCACAGCGAAGGTCCGCGTCCGGCGCATGCGCATGCCGGCGCCAAGAAGTCCGGCGCCGCGCAGCCGCAGGGCGCCCCGCGGCGCCGTCGCGGCGGTGGTGGCGGTGGCGGTGGTGGTGGCCAGCGCCCTTCTGCCGGCCGCTGAGCCTCGCAACCTGTGATCACGACGCCCTCCTTTGCGGAGGGCGTCGTCGTTTGGGCCGTCCACCGGCGGCCGGCACGACACAATGACGGCCGGGCCGCGAACGTCCACAATGCACCGATGGAAATCTTCAAAGTCTTCATGATCGAGGCAGCGCATCGCCTGCCCAACGTGCCGCCGGGCCACAAATGCGCGCGCCTGCATGGGCATTCCTTCCGCGTTGAACTGCACGTGGGCGGGGTACCAGGTGCCGAGACTGGTTGGATCATGGATTTCGGCGACGTCAAAGCCGCCTTCCAGCCGATCTACGATCGCCTGGACCATCACTATCTCAACGACATCGAAGGCCTGGAGAATCCCACCAGCGAACGCCTCGCGATGTGGATCTGGCAGCAGCTCAAGCCCTCGCTGCCGGCGCTGTCGGAGGTCGTCATCCACGAGACCTGCACGTCAGGCTGTCGCTACCGCGGCGTCTGAGGGCGCGTTTCAGGCGCCATCTAGTGGCGCAAGCAATTGATTTCTGAAGAAATCCGCGACGGACGCGGCTGCCTCGAAAAAACTTGTTGCATCGCAGCAGAAATGGATTATGCTGCGATGCAACACGGTACGCAGTCCCTGGGATCCCGCGATGTCCGCACAGTTCGATAGCCGCTTCAGCCAGTACACCCACCAGTTCGCCGCTGCCGCCACGCGCGCCAACCGGCTGGCCTTGGAGAACGCTGAGACGCTGTTCGGCCTGCAGCTGAAGACCTTGGAAAAGAACGCCAATGCGACCGCCGACTTCTTCGGTGAGTTCGCCGGCGCCAACGATCTGGGCAGCTACCAGACGTTGTGGCCGAAGGGCCTGCAGATCGCGCGCGACAACCTGGAGCGCCTTGCAGCGGCGAACCAGGAAGCCGTCGGGCTGAGCCTGAAGGCATCCGAGGCGCTGGGCCAGTTGGCCCGCGACCAGATCGAAACCGCCAGCGAGCAGATCCAGGCCACCGCCGCCAAGGCAGGCCGCACCGCTCGCGGCAAGTAACCGCGTCACCGGCGCAAGTCGCCGTCAAAACCAGTTCGGTATTTGCATGGGTCCCTCCCCCCATGCAACCAGGCCCGGCAGAACCCTCCCTCTGCCGGGCCTTTTTCTATTCCGTGCCGACCGCGAATTTACGACGGCAGGCGCAAGGACTCGGCGGCAAGCGATGCATCGCCGCCCGGGCGGTAGCCGATCCGGCCCCAGCAGGGCATCGCCAGGCGGGCGCCCAGCAGCGCGAAGTTCTCGTCCCGCCGCGCCATTTCCGGATCGATCTCGTTGGCGATCCAGCCCACGCAGCGCAGGCCATCGGCCGCGATGGCCGCGGCAGTCAGGCGCGCGTGATTGAGGCAGCCCAGGCGCAGCCCCACCACCAACACGACCGGCAGATCAAATGCGCGTGCGAGATGGGATTGGTCCAGCGTCCCGCTCAACGGTGCGGCCCACCCGCCCACGCCCTCGACCACGACCACGTCGGCTTGGGCGCGCAGGCCGTCGAATGCACGGCGCAGGGGCGCCAATTCGATGTCTACGCCGGCTTCGGCGGCGGCGATCTCCGGCGCCAGCGGTTCCGGAAGCGCATAAGGGTTGACCATGCCGTAGCCGGGGCGCGGATCGCTGGCCGCCTGCAACGCCAACGCATCTTCGTTGACCCAGCCCTGCGCTGTCGCCTCGCAGCCGCTGGCCACCGGCTTCATGCCGACCGCACGCAGGCCTCGCCCGCGCAGTCCATGCAACAGTGCGCAGCTGGACATCGTCTTGCCGATGCCGGTATCGGTACCGGTCACGTAGAGGGCGGGATACGGAAACATGCGCTGACCGGTGGGAGCGGGCGGGCAGGATACGCCGTGCCGGCGACGTCGTCAGTCGGGTCGCACCGGCGCTGCTAGACTCACCGCATGTTCAACACCTCCACGCTCACCGGCAGCAAGCCGGAACAGTACGCGCAGCTGCGGGCCCAGGCCGAAGCCTTGGTGCAGGGCGAGCGCGATCGCATCGCCAATGCCGCCAACCTGTCGGCGTTGGTGTTCCATTCCCTGCCCGACCTCAATTGGGCGGGTTTCTACTTCTTCGACGGCGAAGAGCTCGTGGTCGGGCCGTTCCAAGGCTTGCCGGCCTGCGTGCGCATTCCCTTGGACAAGGGCGTCTGCGGTGCCGCCGCACGCACGCGGCAAACCCAGCGCATCGAGGACGTTGATGCATTCCCGGGACACATCGCCTGCGATTCGGCATCCCGCTCGGAGCTGGTAGTGCCGCTGGTGCGTGATGGCGCGCTGATCGGCGTGCTGGATCTGGACAGCCCAAAATTGTCGCGCTTCGATGAGGAAGACCAGCGCGGCCTGGAAGCCATCGCGCGGATCTTCGTCGGCAGCCTGGCGTGAGCGCGGAAAAGCTGCGCAACATCGGTCCCAAGAGCGCGGCCTGGCTGCGCCAAGTGGGTCTTCGCACGCCGGAAGATCTGCGCGCGGCCGGCGCGGTCGGGGCCTTCATCAAGGTCCGTCGTGCCGGCTTCAAGCCCAGCCTCAACCTGCTGTATTCGTTGGAAGGCGCGCTGGTGGGCTGCCACTGGCAGGAAATCCCCGAGTCGCGACGCCAACAGCTGATCGCCGAACTGGAACTGGCCAGCGCGGCGCTGCCTCCCGCGCGCGGCGTAATCGTCGGCGGCCCGGTGGCAACTACGCGTTACGACAACGCAGCGGATGAAACTCTTCCAACTTTTCCCGACGACGAGGGCGACGCTGGCGAGCAGGACGAGCGCGCGGACGACTGAGCCGTCACAGCGCGAGCAGCTCGCGCAGATCCCCGGCTACATGGATCGCGCCAAGCTGCGTCGGATCCAGTCCGCGCAGATAGCCATAACTCATCATCACCAGCGGCACGCCAGCCGCTTTCGCAGCGGCGGCGTCGGTCCCCGAATCGCCGACCATCAAAGCTTGCGCCGGTGGGCAGTCGAACTGCGTGCAGAGGTGCAGCAGTGGGACGCCACTGGGCTTCCGCTCCGGCAACGAATCACCGCCCAGGATCGCTGCGAAGTATTGCGCGACGCCCAGGTGTGCGAGCAGCGGCTCGACGAAGCGAGTGGGTTTGTTGGTACACATCGCCAGCCGCGCGCCGCCTGCCTGTAAACCTTGCAATGCTTCGGCCGCGCCGGGATACAAGCGTGGATGATGCAGCAGGGTTTCGCCGTAGTGGCGCATGAAACCAGGCATCACCTCGTCCAAGGCCAGCGGGCTGCCCAATGCGCTCAACGCGCGCGACACCAGCACGCGCACGCCTTCGCCGATCCAGCCACGCACCGTGGCTTCATCGACCTGCGGCAATTGCCAATCGGACAGCGTGAGGTTGAGGGCTTCGGCGATATCGGACAGGCTGTCGACGAGCGTGCCGTCCAGGTCGAAGATCACCAACCGATAGGGATAAGCCATGCAGGCGCGCCGACTGGGCGGTCTAGTCTAGCGTCTGCGGCCACCGTGCTCAGCTGACGCTTTCGTCGAACAACCGTCCCTGCACGAACACATCGGCCTCGGCCTCGGCAAACCCCGCAATGCCCACCCCGACCAGCCGGTAGCGCGTATTCGCGGGAAGATCGACGCGTTGCAGCAACGCCAGCGCGATGTCGGTGAGTTCGTGCAGCGACGCGGGCGCTCGGTCGGGGGTGAAGCTACGGGTAAGGATGCGGAACTGGCTGGTCTTGAGCTTGAGCACGACGGTGCGGCCGACGCGACCGGTGCGCCGGGTCGCCGCCCAGGTGCGTTCTGCCAGCCGCACGATTTCCGGCTGCAATGCTTCCAGTGCGAGATCCTCGGCAAAGGTGTCTTCCGAGGACACCGACTGCACTTCCTGGTGCGGCTCGACCGGCCGTTCGTCGATGCCGCGCGCGCGTTTGTACAGGCCTTGCCCGAAGCTGCCGAAATGGGCCTGCAGTTCTTCGAGCGGGCGCAACCGCAGGTCACCCACCGTGTGGATGCCGAGTGCGGTCAGCTTGCCCTCGGCGACCTTGCCGACGCCGGGAATACGATTGACCGGCAGCGGCAGCAGAAAGGCCTCGACCCGCGAAGGCGGGATCACGAACTGGCCGTCGGGCTTGCGCCAGTCCGAAGCGATCTTGGCCAGGAACTTGTTCGGCGCGATGCCCGCCGATGCGGTCAGACCGGTTTCTTCCCGGATCTGGTCACGTACCTGGCGCGCGATGTCGGTGGCCAAGGCCAGGCCGGTCTTGGCTTCGGTGACGTCGAGATAGGCCTCGTCCAGCGACAGTGGCTCGACCAGGTCGGTCTGGCGATGGAAGATCTCGCGCACCTGGCGCGAGACCGCCTTGTAGCGGGTGAAATCCGGCGGCACGAACACCGCGTCCGGGCACAGGCGTTCGGCGCGCAGCGCGGGCATCGCCGAACGCACGCCGTACTTGCGCGCTTCGTAGGAAGCGGCGCACACCACCGAACGCGCGCCCTTCCACGCCACCACCACGGGCTTGCCGCGCAGCGAAGGATCATCGCGCTGTTCGACCGACGCGTAGAACGCGTCCATGTCGACGTGGATGATCTTGCGCATCTGCGAACCCTACGGCGGCGAACGTTCCACCCTCATGATAAGCCAGCATGCGCATGCGTATCGCGCGCTGCGCCAGACAGCGCAACGCTTTGCCCATTCGGGACGGCGAACACTACGGATGCGTACGGTATCGCCGGTTTGAATGCTGTCGCATGCTCGGGCAGGCTTGCGCACTTTCGCGCCCAGCGCACGTTTTCAGAGAGCTTCCCCGAATGACCCGCGAATCTGCCTACACGCGCGACCAGCTGCTGGCCAGCGCGCGCGGCGAACTGTTCGGCGCCAACGCCGGACGCCTGCCCAACGACCCGATGTTGATGTTCGACCGCATCGTCCATATCAGCGACGAAGGCGGCAGCCAGGGCAAGGGCCAGGTCGTGGCCGAACTCGATATCCGTCCGGACCTGTGGTTCTTCGGCTGCCATTTCATCGGCGACCCGGTGATGCCCGGTTGCCTGGGCCTGGATGCGATGTGGCAGCTGACCGGCTTCTTCCTGACCTGGCTGGGCGCACCCGGTCGCGGCCGTGCATTGGGCGTCGGCGAAGTTAAGTTCACTGGCCAGGTGCTGCCGGACGCGAAGCTGGTGCGCTACGAGATCGATATCGCGCGCGTCATCAACCGCAAGCTGGTGATGGCGCAGAGCGATGCGCGCATGCTCGTCGACGGGCGCGAGATCTATACCGCCAAGGATCTGCGCGTCGGCTTGTTCACTTCCACCGAGGGCTTTTGAGATGCGCGCTTCCGAGACGCGCCGCGTCGTCATTACCGGCATGGGCATCAACAGCTGCCTGGGCAACGATCTGGATACTGTGTCGCAGTCCTTGCGCGAAAGCCGTTCCGGCCTGCGTTTCCTGCCCGACCACGCCGAAGCCGGCCTGCGCAGCCAGGTCGGCGGCCGCGTGGAGCTCGATCTCGATGCGCTGATCGACCGCAAGCTCAAGCGTTTCATGGGCGATGCTTCGGCTTACGCCTATCTGGCGATGCGCGATGCGATCGCCGACGCCGGACTGGACGAGGCCCAGGTCAGCGACCTGCGCACCGGCCTGATCGCAGGCTCTGGCGGCGGTTCCAGCCAGTGGCAGGTGGAAACCGCCGACTTGCTGCGCCAGCGTGGCGTGCGCAAGGTCGGTCCGTACATGGTGCCGCGCACGATGTGTTCGGCGGTATCCGCTTCGCTGGCAACCGCGTTCAAGATCCGCGGCCTGAGTTATTCGCTGTCGGCTGCATGCGCAACCTCGGCGCATTGCATCGGCGCGGGTGCCGACCTGATCCGCCACGGCGCGCAGGACATCGTATTCGCCGGCGGCGGCGAAGAGCTGCACTGGACGATGAGCGTGATGTTCGACGCGATGGGTGCGTTGTCCACCGGCTACAACGATCGTCCGGAAATCGCTTCGCGGCCGTATGACGCCGAGCGCGACGGCTTCGTGATCGGCAGCGGCGGCGGCATGCTGGTGCTGGAGGACTACGACCACGCCGTCCGGCGCGGCGCGCGCATCCATGCCGAACTGGTCGGCTATGGCGTCACCTCCGATGGCGCCGATATGGTCGCGCCGTCGGGAGAAGGCGCGGTGCGCTGCATGCGGATGGCGATGGAAGGCCTCGAGCGTCCGATTGATTACCTCAACACCCACGGTACGTCGACGCCGCTGGGCGACGTCACCGAACTCAACGCCGTGCGCGAAGTGTTCGGCGACAACGTGCCGCCGCTGTCCTCGACCAAGGCGCTGTCCGGCCATTCGCTGGGCGCGGCCAGCGTGCACGAGGCGATCTACAGCCTGCTGATGATGCGCGACGGCTTCATGGCTGGCTCGGCGCATATCGACGCGCTGGACCCGCGCGTGGAGGGCTTCCCCATCCTGCGCGAAACGCGCGAGGCCAAGTTGGACACCGTGATGTCCAACAGCTTCGGTTTCGGCGGCACCAACGCGGCGTTGGTGTTCGGGCGGGTTTGAGAAGCGGCGCGAGAGGGGTTGGACAGGACCTTCGTCCGCTTCCCCTCACCCGCCCTGCCGTCCCCTTCTCCCAAGAAGGGGACTGATCTCCCGCTCGCGGGAGAAAGCAATGCTCAGGTGTCGCGCGACACCGAGGCGCTTGTCATGCCGTTGTGGCGCAGCAGCGCATCGATCTTCGGCGCGCGACCACGGAAGGCATTGAAGTTTTCCGCGGCGCTGCGGCTGCCGCCACGCGAGAGGATTTCGCGCAGGAAACGTGCGCCGGTCCCGGCCACGTCCTGCGGGGCCTCTTCGAACGCGGCGTACGCATCGGCACTGAGAACCTCCGCCCACTTGTAGCTGTAGTAACCCGCGGCATAGCCGCCGGCGAAGATGTGGCTGAACTGCTGCGGGAAGCGGTTCCAGGCCGGCGGACGATTCACCGCCACTTCGTCGCGCACGCGCTCCAGCAGTTGCAGCACGCTGTCCTGCGCCGGGTCGTAGGCGCTGTGCAGCTGCATGTCGAACAGCGCGAACTCCAGTTGGCGCACGGTGAACATGCCGCTCTGGAAATTGCGCGCGGCGAGCATCCGCTCGAACAGCGCCTGCGGCAATGGCGCCCCGGTCTCCACGTGCGCGGTCATCTTTTCCACGCGCGGCCATTCCCAGCAGAAGTTCTCCATGAACTGGCTGGGCAGTTCCACCGCGTCCCATTCCACGCCATTGATGCCCGCCACCCCCAGCTCACCGACGCGGGTCAGCAACTGGTGCAGGCCGTGGCCCATTTCGTGGAACAGCGTGGTGACCTCGTTGTGGCGGAACGTGGCCGGCTGCCCGTCGGCGCCGCGACCGAAATTGCAGACCAGATAGACCAGAGGCGTCTGGGTGCCGTCGGCGCGATCGCGCCGGTTGCGGCAGTCGTCCATCCAGGCGCCGCCACGCTTGCCTTCGCGTGCGTACAGATCGAGATAGAACTGGCCCACCAGGTGTTCGTTCGCATCGACCACCCGATAGAAGCGCACGTCCGGGTGCCAGACCGGCGCGCTGTCGGGCAGCACGCGCAGGCCGTACAGCGAATGGATCAGGTCGAACAGACCGGCCAACACTTTCGGCTCGCTGAAATACTGCTTCACGTCCTGCTCGGAGAAGCTATAACGCGCCTGCTTGAGCTTTTCGCTGACATAGGCCAGGTCCCAGGCCTCGAGCGCCGCCATGCCCAGTTCGTCGCGGGCAAAGTCTTCCAGCTCGGTGCGGTCGGCGCGGGCGTAGGGCAGCGCGCGCGAGGCCAGGTCGCGCAGGAAGCCGAGCACCTCGTCGGGGCTGGC
>Ga0160447_100601_pt1 | contig 16259 bp, 16 predicted proteins | sample HID1973K_E1MG_FD_108222 | JGI IMG/M metagenome (GOLD analysis project Ga0160447, IMG submission 108222) | Enriched mosquito-associated microbial communities from UW Madison campus, WI, USA - HID1973K_E1 MG | ecosystem: Host-associated > Arthropoda: Insects > Digestive system > Unclassified ...
CGCCGAGCGCACCAGATAGATGTCGTCCGACACGGAGGTGCGCGCGCAGCGGCCGATCGCCACTGCCGGCACGTCGGGCGCACTGGCCAGCACATGCGCGCTACCGCGCGGCAACAGCACCGCGTCGCCGACCTTCAGCTGCAGCCACGCACCGTTGCCGTTGCGCAGCCAGGCGCCGCCGCGCGCGACGAAGTGGAAGCGTGCTTCGCGCTGCGCCGGATATTCGACCGCCCAGGGCGCGCGCAACTGGCAGCGACCATACTCGACGCCGTCCAGGCGCAACCCCAGCAGCACCTGGGTGAGCATGTCCTCGCCACCGGCGCCGGCGGGGGTCTGGGAGGATTGGACAAGCATTAGGGGTATTCCGGCATGGAAACGCCTGAATCATACGCCTAACCTGCCAGTCCCCCGCCAGCCTGGATCCCGCCGTGCCCCCTGATGCCTGTTCCGACTGCGCGGTCGCGTCCACAGACGACGTTGCGTCCGCGCCGAGCAACGACGTCGCCTCCGCCCACTGGTACGCGGTGTTCTCGCTCACCTTGGGTGTGTTCGGCCTGGTCACCGCCGAATTCCTGCCGCCGAGCCTGCTGACCGCCATGGCCTCGGATCTGGCGGTCAGTGAAGGCGCGGCCGGCCAGAGCGTCACCGCCACCGCGCTGGTGGCCGCGATCGCCGCCCCCGCGCTGCCGTTGCTGACGCGTCGCATCGATCGCCGCCACGTCATGTTCGCTTTCACCCTGTTGCTGCTGTTGTCGAATGTGCTGGCCGCGCTGGCGCACAGCCTCACCGCGCTGCTGGTGTCGCGCGTGCTGCTGGGCGTCGCGTTGGGCGGCTTCTGGGCGATGGCTGCGCCCCTGGCGATGCGGTTGGTGCCGCAGGCGCTGTTCCCGCGCGCAATGTCGCTGATCCTCACCGGCGTCTCGGTGGCCACGGTCTGCGCGGCACCGATCGGCGCCTGGATGGGCGCGCACTGGGGCTGGCGCAGCGCGTTCCTCGCAGCCGGCGCGGTCGCGGTGCTGACCCTGTTCGCGCAGATCGCCACGCTGCCTTCGCTCAAGGCGCGCGGCGATTCGGATGCACGCGTGCTCGGCGAACTGCTGGGTCGTCCTTCGATCCGCGTCGTGTTGCTGGCGGTGCTGCTGGTGATCTCCGGCCACTTCGCCGGCTTCACCTACGTGCGCCCGTTGATGGAGAACGTCACTCATCTGTCGGTCGCTGCGGTGTCCGGCGTGTTGCTGGCCTACGGCATCGGCGGCTTCTTCGGCAACCTGTTCGGCGGTTGGCTGGCCGGCCGCAGCGAACGCCTGGCGATCGTATTCGGCGGCGCCAGCATCGCGTTGCTGGCGGCGGCCTTGCTGGCGGGTGGCAGTAACGCCGCGGTCGCCGCGGTGGCGATCACCTTGTGGGGATTCGCGTTCGGCGCGTTCCCGGTCGGCTTCCAGATCTGGATCGTGCGCGCCGCGCCCGACCAGGCCGAAGGTGCCAGTGGCCTGCTGGTCGCGGCCTTCCAGATCGCCATCGCCAGCGGCGCGATCGGCGGCGGGATTCTAGTCGATCACATCGGCGCGCTGGGCGGGCCGTTATTCGCCGTGGTCGCGATGAGCTTGGGTGCGTTGCTGGCCTGGCGTTTCGGGCCGCGAAGTGCCACCACCACTAATGCCGTCGAACGGGCTTGAGGAGTCGAGATGACCCAGACACAAACCGAGACACCGTCGCCCGCCACCGAGGGTGCGCGCAATCGCCGCATCGTCCTGGCGGCCCATCCCCAGGGCCTGCCGCGCGCGGGGGATTTCCGGCTTGAGACGACCGCGATTCCCGAGCCCGCAGAAGGGCAGGTATTGCTGCGCACGCGCTGGCTGTCGATCGATCCCTACATGCGCAACCTGATGGACGAGGTCGGGCCGGGCTATGCGCCGCCGGTGGCGCTGGGTGCGCCAATGGTCGGCGGCACGGTGAGCGAAATCGTCGCTTCGCGGCATCCACGCTGGCGCGTGGGCCAGCAAGTGCTGAGCAATACCGGCTGGCAGGACTACGCACTGTCCGACGGCGAAGACCTGTTGTCGCTGGACGGCCTGGCGCGGCCATCGCTGGCGCTGGGTGGCCTGGGCATGCCGGGCTTCACCGCCTACGTCGGCCTGCTCGATATCGGCCAACCGAAGGCTGGCGATACCGTGGTGGTGGCCGCAGCCACCGGCGCCGTCGGCGCCGTCGTGGGGCAGTTGGCGAAACTACGTGGTGCGCGCGTGGTCGGCATCGCCGGCGGCGTCGACAAATGCCGGTATGCGGTCGAAGCGCTGGGTTTCGATGCCTGCCTGGACCGTCGTGAGCCGGACTTGGCTGGACGCCTGGCGGCGGCCTGCCCGGACGGCATCGACGTGTACTTCGAGAACGTTGGCGGTGAAGTGCTCGATGCCGTGTTGCCGTTGCTCAACGTGGGTGCGCGGATCCCGGTGTGCGGCTTCATCGCGCACTACAACAAAGACGAAAGCGCGGCCATCGACCTTGGCCCGAAGCTGCTGGCCGCCGTGCTGCAGAAACGCGTGCGCATGCAGGGCTTCATCATCCTGGACCACTACGCCGACCGGCATGCCGATTTCCTGCGCGACATGACGGCATGGATCGCCGCCGGCGACATCGTGCCCACCGAAGACGTGGTGGCGGGCCTTGAGCAGGCGCCCGCCGCATTGGCCGACCTGTTGCAGGGGCGCAACTTCGGCAAAGTGGTGGTGCGGGTGAACGAGGGTGCTTAGAAGCCGACGTAATCGCCGAAGGTCGCCGACGGCGGCCAAGCCTGCCAGGTGCCTGTCGGGCTGAATTCACCGAAGGACTTCGTGGCCGGGTCGTAGCCGAATGCGTAACCCTGGGCATCGTCGCCGAGCAGCAACAGCGGCGAGTCGGCGAGCGCTTCGCCGAAGACGTCCTGCGGCAGCACCGGTCCGCTGTAGACCATCCGGCCGCTCAGCGCCTCGCCCCAGCCGACATTGCGCAGGTACACGAAATATTCCGCGGGGAGCTCGGGAAACGCGGTCGTTAGCACGGCCACGTCGTCATCGGAAAGGCGAGTTCTCTCTTGCATGTGCTGCGGCTCGCTGGGGGTGCCGTGCGCCGGAAGGGCGTCCGGAACGTCGGGTGGACGGCAGCGTAGCACCGCAGGCTTCGCAGTTCGAAGCGGGCATGCAGGGGCGGCGGTCATGCCCCTGCAGCCGCAAGGCGCCCGGCGATCCGGGCGCCTCCGTGCCGATCACTCGATCGGCTGGTCCAGCATCAGTTCGCGCACGAAACGCACCGGCGGGGCGCCATATGACAGCACCTGGTCGTGGTAGGCCTTGAGGTTGAACTTGTCGCCCAGCTTCTGCTCGACCGCTTTGCGGGTATCGAAGTGTTCCTGCACGCCGACGAAGTAGGTCGGCAGCTGCGCGGAGCTGAGCTGCGCGCGCACCCACTTGCCCGATGCCTCGCTTTCCTGCTGGAACGCGTCGTGGGTCATCAGGTGCATCGCCTTCTCGCGATCCCAACCGTCCACGTGCACGCCCTGGTCGAGGATGGCGTTGGCGATCGTGCGCAGGTAGAACTTCTCCTGCACCAGGCGGAACAGCGGATCGTTATCGAGGTAGCCGGCGTCGGTCATCATCTTTTCGGTATAGACCGCCCAACCCTCGGCGAACATGCCCGAGCGCAGCACCGAGCGCAGCGTGGACGGGAACTTGGACGAGTGCCAGCCTTCCAGGTAGTGGCCCGGGATGCCTTCGTGGATCGACAGCAGGTGGATCATGCGCGAGTTGTATTCGCGCAGGAACGATTCGCTCTGCTGCTCGGTCCAGTCGTCCGGGATCGGCGAAATCGCGAAGAACGTCGCCAGGTTCTTGTCCAGCGGGCCGGGCGAGTCGCAATAGGCCACGGCCACGCCGCGCTGGAATTCCGGCATCAGGATCACGTCGACCGGTGCGTCCGGCAGCGTGACCAAGTCCTTCTCGCGCACGAAATCGGTGGCCGACTTCAGTGCCGCCTTGGCATCGTCGACGACCTTGTCGCGCGCCGGGTGCTGCGCATAGGCCAGCTCCAGGGCTGCTTCGATCGCCTTCTGCTGCTGCTCGTCGCTCGGTTGCTCCGGCAATTCCGGTGCGCCCGGCTTGTCCTTGAGCACGGTGCGCGCGATGCCGTACATATCGGCGCGCACGCGCTTGAGTTCGGCCTCGGCGCGCTGCTTGATGTCTTCACGCGACAGCGAGGACAACAACGCGAACTTCAACTTCTGGTCGTACTTCTCCGCGCCGATGCGGAAGTCGCCCTTGGCGTTCGGCACCAGGGTCTTGTCCAGCCATTCCTGCTGCTCGGCCACGGCCTTCTTCAAGCCTTCGATGGCCGCGTTGGCGCGCGCCGCATCGGCCGGCGCCAGCTCGCCCAGGTGCGGCACGATGAAGCTGTCGACGATGCTGAGGATGCCTTTGTTCTGCTTGGCCACGGTCTGCGCGTGGATCAGCGGCAAGCGCGCCGGGTCCAGGTTCTCGCGCGCCTGGGCGAAGATCTGCGGGATCTTCTCCATGCGCTCGGTGGCCGACTGCAGGCGCTGCGGCAGCGGCGCGAATTCGCGCGCCATCAGGCCATAGAGCGCGCTGCCGGCGACGTTGTTGTAGACCTGCGGATCCCACGCCCAGCTCTGCAGCACTTCGCTGCCCCAGATGTCGGACTGCAGCTGGTTGCGCAGGATCGCCGCATCCACCTGGTTCTCGCGCGAAAGCTTGGCGACATCGATCTTTTCGAGTTCGGCCAGCAGCGACTTGCTGGCGTCCAGGCTCTTCTGGCGTCCGGCGGCGGACAGGTCGTCGATCTGGCCGTCGAAGCGGTGGTCGCCGATCTGGGTGGCGCCCACCGGCGACAGCTGCATCCAGGTGTCCAGCGCACGCTTGGACAGGGCGGCGAACTGCGCGTCCTGGGCGGCATCGGCGCTGGCGGCCGTGGCCTGGCCCTCGGCGGCGGGAGAGGTGTCGGCCTGCTTTTGGCAGCCGGCGAGGGCGGCGATCAGGGCGGCGGCGAGCAAGGTCTTGCGCATCGATGACTTCATGCAGTGATACCGGTTGGGCGAAACGACCAGCATAGGGCGGCCGCGGCGGCGGCGCACATGCCGATGGATTACCCTGGGGCCATCCAGGGAGGAGGCTCGACCATGCAGTACGAAGGAAGCTGCCACTGCGGCCGCATCGCATTCACCTTGACCGCCGAGGCGCCGATCACCGAGGCGCTGGAATGCAATTGCTCGCTGTGCCGCCGTCGCGGCGGGTTGTTGTGGTTCGGACCGCGCGCCGCGCTGGTGCTGAATACGCCCGAGGAGAACGTCGGCCTCTACCAGTTCAACCAGCACAACCTCGAGCACCATCATTGCCCCGCGTGCGGCGTGGCGCCTTTCAGCGAGGGCATCGACCCCGGCACCGGCGCGAAGATGGTCGCGGTCAATGTGCGCTGCCTGCCGGCGGTGGACCTGGCGGGCTTGAAGATCAACCACTTCGACGGTGCCCGCCTGTGACGGCGCGGAACCTGGCCGCGGCGGCCCTGTTGGCCGCCGCCTTGGCCGGCTGCGCCCGCAGCGAGGGCGATCGCGCGGCCGCGGCCGAAGCGGCCGTCGTGTCCGCCAACGAAGCTGCACGCGAAGCGCAGGCCGCTGCGGACGCCGGTGCTTCGAGTGGCCTGCTCGCGCCACCAGCGCCGTCCGCACCGCCGCCGCCAGGCGCGCCCGTCAGCGCCCCCGAGGGCACCTTCCTGGCCTACGAGCACCAGGCCCGGGTGCGCCTGCCCGGCGCGCAGATCCCGGCCCACATCGCCGCCGTGCGCGATGCCTGCCAGCAGGCCCGATTCGGCGATTGCGCGATCCTGGACATCTCCCAGCGCGGCGAACCGTTTCCGGGCGGCCAGATAATCCTGCGCACCGCGCCTGCGGGCGTGGAAGCGCTGTTGCGCCTGGCCGGCGAGGGCGGGGAAATCGCCTCGCGCAGCACACGGGCCGAAGATTTGGCCCAGCAGGTCGCCGACAACCGCCTGACCCAGGCGCGCCTCGAAAACGAGCATGCACGCCTGCTCGAATACCAGCGGCGCCCGGACCTGAAGGTGGCCGACCTGCTGACGATCTCGCAGCGACTGGCCGACATCGAAGGCTCACTGCAGTTCGCGCGGCAGGCGGCAGCGCAACAGCGCCATCGCATCGATACGCAGCGACTGACGATCGATTTCGAAGCCGTGCGGGCCGAGCGCAGCCGCAGCGAGATCGGCAAGGCCCTGGCCGACACTGGCGGGATCTTCTCCGCCAGCCTGGCCATGGTCATCCGCGTGGCCGCCGGCCTGCTGCCCGTGGCGATCCTGGCGGGCGTCGCGCTAGGGCTGCTGCGCTGGTGGTGGCGGCGTCGGCGTCGGGCCTGAGGCTCTTTGTAGGAGCGGCTTCAGCCGCGACCTCTGCATGCCTGATGGACCGTGCAGTCGCAGCTGAAGCCGCTCCTACAATAGCGGCGACTTCAAAGCTTCCGAATCGGCTCAGCCTTCGTCTTGCTCGAACTCGACGAAGACATCCAGTTCCAGCGCCAGCTCCTGCACCGCGTCGCGCACCTTCTGCGCGGTCGAATCGTTGCCGGCTTCGACTTCGATCTCGTGCGTGCCCGGCCCTTCGTCGTCGGACAAGCCAGCCGAACTGGAGTCGTCATCGTCCAGGTGCGGCATCAGGTCGTCCACTTCTTCGACATGCTCGATGCCATCGAGGCTGAGCAACAGGTTGCTGATGGCGCGGGCATCGTCCTCGCTGCCGGTGATGCGCAGGCGCAGGATGGGCATGGGCGTTTCTCCAGGTTCGGGAGCACCAGCCTAGGCAGGCAAACGGCAAGGTTCGGTGAGGATCGCGTGCCCTTCAGCGGCTTGCCACCGCGGCCGCAGTCCGTGCCGCCGGCGACAGCAGCTCGCCCAGTGCAGAGGTCAGCAACAACGGCGCGATGTAGTGGCGGTGCACGCGATCGACGATGCCCATGTAGCAACGTCCGAAACCATTGCGGCAGGCCACGCGGGTCGACAGGCTGATCTCGACCTTGCCGGCGTCGATCCGCACCGCCACGCACGAACGGAAACGCAGGTGGCGGTCATCCGCGCCGAGGATGACTTGTGCGCTGTGCGCGTCGTGTTGCTGCGCCAGCACCGGGAAGCGCTGCAGGAAACGTTCGGCAGAGGCATTCCCGGGCGAGTCTGGACAGGCCAGCGAAGACACCGGGCAGCCCAACTGTGCGGTGCGCAGCCCCAGTGGCCCGACCAACAGGTTGCGCAATCGCATAAGACGGCCGACACCGGTTGGCGGATGTTCGACGAAAGCCTGCAGCAACGCGGCCAGCAACGTGGCAGGCGATTGCTGCGGCAGCCGGTCAGCGTCCAGCCGGACGGTCGCGCAGTCCTGGTACTGGAAGCCCTCGGTCAGCTGCGACTGCAACAGCGAATCCATCGGCAACCCATGCGCGCAATGCACCGCAGGCAGTCCCGCGCGGTGGCCTACGAACCCCATCGATCCGCGACGCGGGCCCAGCCCGCGCAGATAACCGGCCACGCTGCGTAGCCGAGCACACAGGCCCTGCTGCCACGAGAACGGCGCCGCATGCAGCGCGAGGGTGGTGATGGCCACCGCCAGTCCGGTGCGATCGGCTTCGGCCAGCAGTGCGGCCACCGGTGCCGGCAATACTTCGGTCAGGCTGGCCAGCGTGGCCTCGCCGGCGGCGGTCTGTGTCTTGAGCGGCCCCTCCGCCAGGCCGGCCAGTTCGTCGGGATGGCAGGACAGCGCGAACAACGCCGGATGCCCGCGATCGCTGCGCAGCGGCTGGAACTGATGCCAGGTCCCGCCATCGAAGCGCACGGTGAACATGCAGTCCGGCGGCACCTCGACGTGATGCAGAGCGCGCAGGAAAGCGCCCGGATCAGCCTGCGCGGCTTCGAACGTGGCGCTGGAAAAGCGCAGGCGCGCGCCGCCGCTGCCGCTGACCGCGGTGAATACCCGGCGTCCCGCATGGCGATGGAACGGATGGCCGTTCGGTCCGACCGAGAATGAGAACAGCGAGGTCGGGTCGTCGCGCGCGAAGTCCGGCGCCGACAGCAGGGCCGAGGGCTCCTCCAGCGCATCGTGGTGTGCCGGATGCCGACGCTGGCGTTGTCCAGCGCTGGCCGCCAACGCATCCCCGGCACCGGGGTCGAGCTGCGCGATCAGGGTGACTTCGATGGGACGGCCACCCTCGGCGGCAGGCAGGGTGATGCGGGGAAAGCTGCGTTCGCTAACGATCCGGGTGCGTTCCATGGCGGGTCCCGCGTTGCAGTGGTGGTCGAAGGGGTCAGCGCGGCTTGGCTTTGGCCATGCGCCGCGATTCGCGCTGCAGCGGTCCGGCGGTCGGGCAGACCTCAAACGCGAAACCGCTGAGCGTGTTGATCAGGCTGTCCGGGGTCAGCCGGTAATAGACGAACTGGCCGCGCCGCTCGCTGCTGACCAAGCCGGCGGCGGCCAGCACCGACAGGTGGCGCGAGATGGCCGGCGCGCTCATCTCGAAGCGCTGGCCGATTTCGCCGGCGGTCAATTCCTGCGCGGACAGGTAGGCGAGGATCTCGCGGCGGGGGCGTGAAGCGAGCGCTTCGAAGATGCGGTCGGCGGCCATTGGTTTCAGTGATTAACGAATTAGTTAAATCATTGACTTGGCGACTGCGGGCTGTCAAGTGCTGCTACAGGCTCAGCCCGGCTCCGGCAGCCCCATCAGTTCGGCCGGCAGCGGCGGCAGCGGGGTGCGCTCGTCCAGGGCTTCGCGGCGCAGCCAGTCGATCATCAGCTGCGCTGCGGCGCTGGGCTCCTGGTGCTCCGGGTGGACGATGTAATACGCAAACCGCGGCCGCAGCGCGGGGCCGGGCAGGCGGACCAGCTCGTAGCGCTGCAGGTAGGGTTGCGCGACCAGTTTGCGCGCCAGCACCGCGCCCATGCCGTAGACCGCTGCGCGCAACGCCTCGGTACTGTCGCTGAAACTGTGCATGGCCGGCAGGTGCACGCCACGCACGCCGGCCGCGCGCAGCCAGTCGCGCCAACTCTGCGGCGACAGGTCCGAGAGCAGCGGCAGGCGCAGCACGTCGGCCGGTTCGCGCAGCTGCGCCAGATCCGGCAGCGCCGGCGAAGCGACCGGGAACAACGCGTCTTCCATCAGCGGCAAGGCGGTCAGTCCCGGCCATTGGCCCGGCCCGTAGCGGATGCCCAGGTCTGGCCCGTTGTCTTCGAACCGCGCCAGGTTGCTGGCGGTCTGTATTTCCAGGCGTACGTGCGGGTGCGCGGCGCAGAAGCGCGGCAAGCGCGGCAGCAGCCAGCAATACGAGATCGAATGCAGGGTGGTGACCCGCAGCGGCACCGTCTCCGGCGGCGGCCGCAAGTCGCCGGCGACGGCGGCGATGTCGGCGAGCGCGGCACTGGCCGCGTCGGCGAGCTGGCGCCCCTCGGCGGTCAGCACGACGCCACGCGCGTGGCGATGGAACAGGCTGGTCCCCAGCATCGCTTCCAACTTGCGGATGTGGTGGCTGACCGCGCTGGCGGTCAGGTGCAGTTCCTCGCCGGCCAGGGCGAAATTCTGGTGGCGCGCGGCGACGGCGAACACGCCCAGCGCGGGCAGCAAGGTGGGGCGGAGAACCATGGGCGAGCCGCGAAAGAGATTTGAGGCTGAACGTGATACTACGCGCTTGTCGAGGTCGGCGGCGCGGCGCACGCTGGCGACCCTCCCGCGATGGATGCACTTCATGGACGTTCCCGCCGCCTCTTCCGGCACCGCGCGACAGCATCGCGTGGTGTTCGATTTCGAGATCGACTTCAGCAATGGCGGCGGCCTGCAGGCCCAGGAATTCCGTCTCGACATCGAGGGCGAGGACATCGCCGAGGCGGCATTGGCCGACTACCTCGTGCGCGACCTGCGCCTGCTGAAGGTCGGCCAGGTGCGCATCCTGCGCAAGCGGATCATCGCCGAGCCGCACCTGCGCGTGGCCGAGGTGCTGTCATGAGCGCAACGCCCGCGGAAGGCGCGGTGGCGCGCGGCCGCGATTGGCGCACACCGCTGGAACTGGGCGTGTTGGGCGCGATCTGGGGCTGCTCGTTCCTGTTCATGCGCATCGCCGCACCGAAGTTCGGCCCGTTCGCATTGGTCGAGCTGCGTCTGCTGCTGGGCGCGCTGGTGTTGCTGCCGTTCCTGTGGAAGGCGCGCGCACAGTTCCCGCTGCGCCGCTGGCGCTGGCTGGTGCCGATCGGCCTGGTGAACTCGGCGATTCCGTTCCTGCTCTTCGCGTGGGGCGCCGAACGCGCGCCGGCCGCGATCGGCGCGATCTGCAACGCGATGACGGTGCTGTTCGCGGCGTTGGTGGCGTTCCTGTTCTTCGGCGAGAAGATCGGCACGCGGCGTGCGATCGCGCTGCTGATCGGTTTCGTCGGCGTGGTCGTGCTCGCCACCGGCAAGCTGTCGGGCCTGAGTATCGGACCGGCCGTGCTGGCCGGTGCGACGGCGTCGCTGTTGTATGGCGTCGGCGTGAACCTGGTGAAGCACCACATGACCGGCCTGCCGCCGGCAGCGTCGGGTGCCGCCACGCTGGGCAGCGGCGCGGTGCTGCTGGCGCCGTTGGCGATCACCCACTGGCCGCAGACGCCGGTGCCGCTGGTGGCTTGGGGCAGTGCCGTGGCGCTGGGCATGGTCTGCACCGGCTTCGCGTTCCTTCTGTATTACCGGCTGATCTACCGCGTCGGCCCGGCGCTGGCCTCCACGGTGACCTACCTGATCCCGGTATTCGGCGCGCTGTTCGCGTGGCTGTTCCTGCATGAGCCGATCACCGCGCGCATGTTGTTGGCAGGCGGCTTGATCCTGGGAAGCGTGGCCTTCAGCCAGCGGAAGGGGTAGGCCGCAGCTACCTCCTTCTGATCCCCGCTTCGAGGAGGTCTTCATTGTAGGAGCGGCTTCAGCCGCGACCGCGGGATCTCGGCGGTCGCGGCTGAAGCCGCTCCTGCAAAGAGCGGCATCGACTCTGGATCGGAGCTCCCGTTGGTGAGGGCGCGGGCGGTTATTTCGCCATTCTCACCGGCAACGGCACATTGCACAGGTCGATGTGCCCGGCCGGGCGCTTGTAGAAATCGTCGCGACGATTGCGCCGCGATTCAACCACGTCGCGGAAGGTCTGGCTGTCGGTGCGCAGCAGCTGTAAGGGCGTGCGCTCCGCCGCCGGCACTTCGCTGGCCAGCCGTACCGCGCGGATCGGCGTGCGCTTGGCAACATCTTCGTAGAAGCCCATCGGCTCGGGCCCGCGCGGCAGCGCGCTGAGCAATTCCATGCCCTTCACCACGCGCCCGACCACCGTGATGTTGTCGTCGAGCTGCCGTGGCGATTGGCCGATCACCACATAGAGTTCCGCGCCCAGGCTGCTGTCCTCGGCGTTGTTGCGCCCGGCGCCGACCGCACCGTAGCAATGCGCCAGCCAGGTCTTGCCGTTGGCGCCGTCGCGGGCGACCGGGAAGCCATCGACGAAGCCGACCTCGCGCGCCCAGCCATCGGCATCGGGCAGCGGCGAGAACGCCAGCCCCTTCGACGGCCGCGCGAACTCGGCGGGCAGATGCTTGGCACCCGGCAACGGACGCGCCTTGGCCGGGTCGTCGCCATCGGCATCGCCGAACTGCGCGACAAAGTTGTCCTGCACGCGATACACCGCGGTGCCGTCCCAGAACTGCGCTTGCGCCAGCGTCTTGATGTTGGCCACGTGCTGTGGCGCGAATTGCGGCGCCAGTTCGATCACCACGCGCCCGGTCGCCAATTCCAGGTACACCGTATTGGCAGGATCGAGCGTGCGCCAGTCAGCAGCCGGCGAGGCCTCGATGATCTGCTGCATGCTGCGATAGGGAGCGGCATGAACGCACGCGGACAACGACGCGGCGAACGCGCAGGCGAGCAGGGTGGGGACAAGGCGCATGGATTGTTCCGTCGGCAGGTCGCGCCGGTCCTGGCGCGGGTCACGCTGATTCTTGCGCGACCGCTTGCCCGCGCGCCAGTGCGACGTCAGCGTCCCTTCTTGCGCCGCACGTACAGCTGCTTGCGCACGCGTGCCACGACCTGGCCTTGCGCATCGAGGATGTCGTTCTCGAACCAGCGCAGCGCCTTGCTGCCGTCGGCAGTGGCCTGGCGAAGTTCGTCGAGCACCTGCGGGTCCAGCCGGAACTCGGCCACGACGGTGCCGCGGCCGGGATTGACGAATTCGATCTCGCCGGCCTTGTCCCAGACGATGTAGTCGCGGCCGATGTTGTGCATGACCAGCAGCATCCAGAACGGGTCGGTCATCGCGAACAGGCTGCCGCCGAAATGGGTGCCGACGTAGTTGCGGTTCCAGGGCCGCATGCGCAACTCGACGCGCGCTGAGCGGTAGTCCGCGCCGATATGCGTGACCCGGATGCCCGGGAACAGGAACGGCGGCCACAGGTTCAAGCCGAGGCGGAACAGCGAAGCTTTCATGCGCGTGGGGCGGGTGGGAGCGGAATCCAAGCCTACCATACGCACAGGTACGGATGCGGTTATCCGCACCATGGAGGAGCGGCTTCAGCCGCGACCGCGCGATTCCGTGGTCGCGGCTGAAGCCGCTCCTACAACAAAGCCAGCCACCGTTCGAAGCCCGCTTAGAACAGCAGCGCCGACATCTTGCGGCGGTAACGGCCGACCAGGTCCTCGTCCTCGATCACCCGGAAGGCGTCGATCAGGGTCTTGCGCGGCAACCCCTCGGCGTACTGCCGGTCCAGCCGCAGCAGTTCGATGAAATGTTCGAGCGCCGCCTCGTCCTGGCCTTCCAGCAGCAGCCGCACGCCGAGCAGATGGCGCGCACGCAGATCATTGGCGTCCGCCTGCAAGGCGGCCTGCAGCGTTTCCAGCGGAGGTGCATCCTTCAGCGCCTCGGCAAAACCCAGGCGGGCCTGGGCGCGGACGGCGCGATCATCGGTGGCCAGGTTGGCCGGCAACGCATCGAGCAGGCGCCCGGCTTCTTCGGGCTGGCCGACGCGCAGCAGGGCCAGCGCCAGGTCCAGCTTGAGTTCGTCCTTGTCCGGTTCGGCGGCGATCGCCTCGCGCAGCCGCGCGACTTCGGCCTGCGGGTCCAGCGGCGCGGCCGGGATTGCTTCCTCGGCGACCGGCGCCTCGGCCGGCACGATGCCGTGCTGGGCGAGGAACTCGCGCAGCTGGCCTTCCGGCAACGCGCCCGGGAAGCCATCGACGATTTGCCCGCCTTGGACCAGGAACACCGTCGGCACCGAGCGGATCTGGAACGCCGCAGCGATCTGCTGCTCCTGGTCGACGTCGACCTTGGCCAGTTCGAACGCGCCGTTGTACTCGCCGGCCAGCTTTTCCAGGATCGGCCCGAGGGTCTTGCACGGACCGCACCAGGTGGCCCAGAAGTCGACCAGGACCGGCACCTGCTGGGATTTCAACAGGACTTCGGCTTCGAAGGTCGCGGTGGTGGCGTCGAAAACGTGCGGCTGCTCGGACATGGGACTCGATCGATACGGGCTTGGGGGGATCAATGGTGGCAAATGCTGGCGTTGCAAGGCGAGTGCCGGGTCGGGAAAGGTTGTGTGCGGGGTAGGAAAGCCAGCCGACGACGCGCGCCTGCGCGGAGTCTCGCCATCGCGCAGGCCGGTTCCGCCGGTCCCCTCGCCGGTGCGACAATCGCAGCGCTTCGCGCGTCGGGGTACGGGCCCGTCGGGTCCGGCCGCACGCGCCAAAAGCAAGGAGGATCACCGGCATGCAACGCGACAGCCACAGCAAACGATGGGGCCGCGCCGCCGCGGTCGCCGTGTTGCCCTGCCTGGTGGTGGCCGGGATCGGATTCGGCCTGGCCTTGCCGGAATACTCGCAACTGCGCCACCCGCTGGCGCTGCTCGGTGCGCGCGGAGTCCCGCACGCACTGGGCTTCGATCTGCTCGGTTTCATCCTGCCCGGCCTGCTGGCCGCCTTCGCGGCGCTGACCGCCTTCGAAGATCCCCGGCCCGGGCGCGCATGGCGGCACCGGCTGGGGGTGCAACTGCTGTTCCTGTCGGGGCTTGGTTTTGCCGGGATGGGCCTGTTCCCCCTCGATCCCAGCGACCTGGACGCGCCTGCCAGCCAATGGCATGCCAGCGCCTGGCTGCTGTGGGTGGTCGCCTTCGTGCCCGGCGCGGTGGCCCTGGGCGCGTACCTGTGGCCCCGCGACCGGCGGGTAGCCTGGCTGTGCCTGGGCGGCGCCGCGCTGGTGGCCGTGTGCGCATTCGTGCCGTGGCTGCCGCCGGCACTGTCGCAGCGGGTGGGCTTCGCCGCCTGGGCGGCCTGGTTCGGGGTGGCGGCCGGGCATTGGCCCGCGCGGCGCCCCTAATGGACCTCCGCCGGCGCTCGCGACGGGCGCCGGACATCGCACCGGCGAAGGCCCGCGATCGGTGTGGGTGGAGACCCCTGCTGCGCTGCGGTACCCTGTCCCGCTTTGCGCCGCTCGCTTCCGACCGCTTTCATGTCCTCTGAAACCCACGCCTACGACCCGCAGCACGTCGAATCCGCCGCCCAGCAGTATTGGGAGGCTTCCCGTGCCTTCGAGGTCGACGAGACCTCCGACAAGCCGAAGTACTACTGTCTGTCGATGTTGCCGTACCCCTCCGGGGCGCTGCACATGGGCCACGTGCGCAACTACACGATCGGCGATGTGATCAGCCGCTACCAGCGCATGATCGGCAAGAACGTGCTGCAGCCGATGGGGTGGGATGCGTTCGGCCTGCCGGCCGAGAACGCGGCGATCAAGAACAAGACGGCGCCGGCCAAGTGGACCTACGCCAACATCGATCACATGCGCGGCCAGCTGAAGTCGCTGGGCTATGCGATCGACTGGTCGCGCGAGTTCGCGACCTGCAGCCCGGACTACTACGTGCACGAGCAGCGCATGTTCACCCGGCTGATGCGCAAGGGCCTGGCCTACCGCCGCAACGCGGTGGTGAACTGGGACCCGGTCGACCAGACGGTGCTGGCCAATGAGCAGGTCATCGACGGCCGCGGCTGGCGTTCCGGCGCACTGGTCGAGAAGCGCGAGATCCCGCAGTGGTTCCTGCGCATCACCGACTACGCGCAGGAGCTGCTCGACGGCCTGGACGAGCTGGAAGGTTGGCCGGACTCGGTCAAGACGATGCAGCGCAACTGGATCGGCCGTTCCGAAGGCCTGGAGATCCAGTTCGACGTGCGCGACCTCGATGGCGCGCCGCTGGAACCGCTGCGCGTCTTCACCACGCGCCCCGACACGCTGATGGGTGTGACCTTCGTCTCCATCGCCGGCGAACATCCGCTGGCCCTGCACGCGGCCGCGCACAATCCGGCGCTGGCGCAGCTGCTGGCCGAGCTGAAGCAGGGCGGGGTGTCCGAGGCCGAACTGGAAACGCAGGAAAAGCGTGGCATGGACACCGGCCTGCAGGCCGTGCATCCGATCACCGGCGAGCGCATGCCGGTGTGGGTCGCCAACTTCGTGCTGATGGGCTACGGCACCGGCGCGGTGATGGCCGTGCCGGGCCACGACCAACGCGACTTCGAGTTCGCCGGCAAGTACGACCTGCCGATCCGCCAGGTCATCGCGCTGAAGTCGCCGCGCAGCGAAGCCGAACAGCAGTACGATCCGGCCGTCTGGCATGACTGGTACGGCGACAAGACCCGTGAGCTGGAACTGGTCAACTCGGGCGAGTTCGACGGCCTGGACTACGCCGGTGCGTTCGAAGCCTTCGCCGAGCGCTTCGAGCGCCAGGGCCGTGGCCAGCGCCGCGTCAACTACCGCCTGCGCGACTGGGGCGTGAGCCGCCAGCGCTACTGGGGCTGCCCGATCCCGGTGATCTACTGCGACAGCTGCGGCGCCTTGCCGGTGCCGGAAGACCAACTGCCCGTGGTGCTGCCGGAAGACGTGGAATTCAGCGGCACCGGTTCGCCGATCAAGACCGATCCGCAGTGGCGCAAGACCACCTGCCCGCAATGCGGCCGGGCGGCCGAGCGCGAGACCGACACCTTCGACACCTTCATGGAATCGAGCTGGTACTACGCGCGCTACACCTCGCCGGGCGCGCGCGAGATGGTCGACAAGCGCGGCAACTACTGGCTGCCGGTGGACCAGTACATCGGCGGCATCGAGCACGCGATCCTGCACCTGATGTATTTCCGCTTCTATCACAAGCTCATGCGCGACGCGCGGCTGGTGGACAGCGACGAGCCGGCGATCAA
>Ga0160447_100606_pt1 | contig 16111 bp, 11 predicted proteins | sample HID1973K_E1MG_FD_108222 | JGI IMG/M metagenome (GOLD analysis project Ga0160447, IMG submission 108222) | Enriched mosquito-associated microbial communities from UW Madison campus, WI, USA - HID1973K_E1 MG | ecosystem: Host-associated > Arthropoda: Insects > Digestive system > Unclassified ...
CTGTCCACGATCGCCGATCATGGACACGATCCCCCGTGATCCATACGAATTCCACCACGACAGCACCATCATGCCTCACGCGCGCGCGAATCAGGAACTGGCCCAGCCGAGTCGCTTACAGACGGCGCTCGAGCAGCGATTCCGCGACGCGCTCGCCTAGTGCCGTGGAACAAAGGGAGTCTGACCGACCAGAAGCCTCCGTTGAGGCTTCTGGAAATCTGGGTGATTCGGAGACACAACGATCGGTCCAGTTCGAAAGTCAACGCTTCCCAATTGAGTCGACGCCTGGAGTCGAGCTCTTGTAAAGCACTCGCACCCGCCTCCCCGACGTCCCTTCACGATGCAGTCAGCTCAAAGACGTGATAGCCCCAGGGCGGGAGATCCAGGTAGAGGCCGCGCGAGACGACATCATTACCGTCGCGATCAAAACTCGCCGGCCCCATCATGTCCGTCAGCCGCGCCGTGCTGCCGGTGACGTCGGCAAACGGGATTCGCACATAACATTGACTCTGGTTTCCCGCGTAGTTGACTACAACGAGCCGCCGTTCGCCATCGTCCCGCTGCCAGACCCACGCGATGAAACAATCCGAGGTCCAGTTGCCCTCCCACGCCGGCACGATTTCGACAAGGCTCCACCTGCCGTCTCGGAAGATCGGCTGCCGCAACACCGTCATCAAGGTCTCATAGAACCCTTGCAAGCCTGCGTCGACGGGCTCCTGTGGCGCGCGCGCCAGATGCGGCGAAATCCGTTTCCTGCAGCCCTCGAACTGACCCTGGTGAAAGAAGCGCAAGCCAGGCGAAAGAAATGTGATGATGGCGCCGGCTTCATGTTCACCGGGTTCGAAGGTCGCCGCGGCCCGGGGCTCGTCGTGGTTTTCCAGGAAGCGCGCCAGCTTCTCCTGGTAATCGAGTCCGGCATGCAGGTGCTCGCGCACCGGCCGTGCGTTCACATCGCGCAAGCGGTCGTACATCTGCTTGTCGTAGGCGTAATCGAAGCCCTGTTGGAGCATCGTCCATTCGAGATCCCAATACACTTCTGCCATGAACCGGAACTGCGGATGCTCACGTCGCACGGCCTCGATCGCCTTCGGCCAGAACGGTTCGGCGCGGATGCCCCAGGTTCGTTCGAACACGTCGGGCAAGACCAGCATGGCCATATCGCAGCGTACGCCGTCACATTGAGCGGCGATTCTTTTCAGTTCACCGATCATCGTCTGCTGCAACTCTGGATTGCCGTAGTCGAGCTGCAGCGTGTCCGGCCATCCGTCGAAATAAGGATCCCGGCCGTAGGCGAGTATCAGCGGCCCGTTCCTTGTCTGCACGCGGCAATAGTTCGACGGTGAGCGAGCCAGGTCCGACTCGTCGCCGTGCACGAAGTAGTCCGGATGCGTGTCGATCCAGTCGTGATCCGGCGCCATGTGATTGGGCACGAAGTCGAGCATCAGCTTCAATCCGCGTTGCTGCAATCGCTGCCGCAAGCGGGCGAGCGCCTCGGCGCCGCCCAGATCGCGATGAACCGTGTAGCTCCGGATAGCAAACCCGGAGCCGGCGACGTCGTCGTCCGTGAGATCCGGCAGCGTATCGGCGAATTCGCGGCGCCAGCCGGCATGAGCGCGAGAAATTGCCTGGGCCGCCGGTCCGGTCTGCCAGACGCTCAGCAACCAGACCCAGTCGAAGCCGAGTGCGGCGAGGCGATCCAGTTCGGCGTCTGGAATATCGTCGAGTGTCGCGCGCCTGCCTGACGCGCGACACAACTCAGTCAGCCAGACCCGAGTGTTGATCTGGTACAGCGCCGGGTAGCGTACGCTGGACATGCTGCGCTCCTCATACCTTGCCGGTGTCTTCTCCGCTCACCTGCTCCCTGACGAGGTGGGACACCACGCGCCCGCGATCCGTTTCCAGCATGGTTTTGGCGTCGACGCGCCCGAACAGGTCGAGCAGCGCAGCGACCAGGCCGGTCCAGCCGGTCTGGTGACTGGCCCCGAGGCCAGCACCGTTGTCGCCGTGGAAGTACTCGTAAAACAGGATCAGGTCGCGCCAGTGCGGATCGCTCTGGAATTTTTCCGTTCCCCCGTAAACCGGCCGTTTGCCTTGGGCGTCGCGCAGGAACGTGCCGGTCAGGCGACGCTCGATTTCCTTCGCCACTTCGAAGAGCGTCATGTGTTGGCCGGAGCCGGTCGGGCATTCGACCTTGAAGTCGTCGCCAAAGAAGCTATACAGGTTCGCCAGCGCGCGGACGATCAGCAAGTTGACCGGCATCCACACCGGTCCGCGCCAGTTCGAGTTGCCGCCGAACATGCCCGTGTTCGATTCGGCCGGCAAGTACTGCACCTTGTATTCCTGTCCGGCGACGTGAATCACATACGGGTGCTCCAGGTGATACAGCGAGAGCGAACGGATGCCGTGGGGCCCCAGGAACTCCTTCTCGTCGAGCATGTAGCCGAGCACCCGTTCGAGCTTGCGCTTGTTCAGGATCGATAGAAGCCTGCGCTCCCTGTAGCCGATGAAACCGCTATCGGTCGGGGCAACCTGCGCGATCAATTCGGGGTAGCGTTTGCGAAACTGCGCGATCATCTCCAGCAGCTTCGGATAGCGCGTGACGGACTGCGATTCGAACACCGTCGACGCGCACAGCGGCAGCAGGCCCACCAGCGACCTTATCTTCAGGCGCGTCGTCCGACCGTCGGGGAGCCGCAGCAGATCATAGAAAAAGCCATCTTCCTCGTCCCACATCTCGTCGTCGTGTTCCCCGCGTCGGTCCATCGCGTAGGCGATCCACATGAAATGCTGAACGAACTTGAAGGCGACCTCCTCGTAGATCGGGTCGTATTCGGTCAGAATCACGGCCATCTCCAGCATGGCCTGGCAGTAGAACGCCATCCATGCGGTCCCGTCCGCCTGCTCGAGCGATCCCCCGGTCGGGAGTTGGGCGCTGCGGTCGAAAACACCGATGTTGTCGAGACCGAGAAAGCCGCCGGCGAACACATTGCGGCCCGACGGATCCTTGCGATTCACCCACCAGTTGAAATTGAGCATCAGCCCCTGAAACGAGCGCTCCAGGAAACGCGGGTCGGCCCGTCCCAGTTCTCTCTCGTACTTGTACAGCCAGAGCGTGGCGGCGGCATGCACCGGCGGATTCACGTCGCTGAAGTTCCACTCGTAGGCTGGAATCTGGCCGCTCGGGTGTACGTAGAGGCTGCGCAGCATCAGCAGCAGTTGCTCCTTCGCAAAATCGAAATCGACCTGCGCCAGGGCAATCGTATGGAAGGCCAGGTCCCAGGCCGCATACCACGGATACTCCCACTTGTCCGGCATGGAGATCACGTCGGCGTTCAGCATGTGGAACCACTCCGTGTTGCGCACGTCGCGCCGTGCGGAGTCGAGCAATGGGTGGCTCCCGTGTTCGCGCAGCCAGAGTTCGAGATCGAAGTAGTAGTATTGCTTGCCCCATAACATGCCTGACAACGCCTGGCGATGCACCCGACGCTGATCTTCGGTCAGCGATTTGGGCGTGATGCGCTCGTAGAACTCGTTCGCATCGGCGAGGCGGCTATCGAAGATCTGATCGAAGCCGCCGAAGGCGTCGTCGAGTCTGGATGACGCGAGTCGCAAGCGGATGATCGCGCTGCCGCCGGCGGGTATGTCGCAGGTGTAATGGGCCGCCGCCTTGGTTCCCGTCCTGGCTGCGTTCACGGCGTCGCGCTGTCCTGAGATGACGTAGGCGTGGAATGCGTCCTTGACGAACGGCGACGCGTTGGGCTGACCCCACAGGCGCTGCGTATTGCTTTCGTTTTCGGTGAAGAGCGTCTCCGGAGCGCCATCGCAATGGAGCCAATATTCGCCCAGCTCATGATGCGTGGCCCGAATGGCGCCAGCACCCGCGTCGTGCAGGGACGGCTTGCGATTGTCCTCGCCCCACGACCATGTGTTGCGGAACCAGAGCGTCGGCAGGACCCGAAGCCGTGCCGCCTCCGGTCCGCGGTTGTGCACGGAAATCCGCACGAGAATGTCTTCCGGAGCGGCCTTCGCGTATTCCACGAACACGTCGAAATAACGGTCATCGTCGAAGATGCCGGTGTCGAGCAGTTCGTATTCCATCTCCTCCCGCGATCTTTCGCGGTTGGTCTCGATCAGATCCCGGTACGGATATTCCCTCTGAGGATATTTATAAAGGTACTTCATGTACGAGTGCGTGGGCGTGCTGTCGATGTAGAAGTAATACTCCTTCACGTCCTCACCATGATTGCCCTCGCTATTGGTGAGGCCGAACAGGCGCTCCTTCAATATCGCATCGTGCTCGTTCCATAGCGCGAGCGCAAAGCAGAGGCGCTGCTGGTCGTCACACAGTCCGCCGAGGCCGTCCTCGCCCCACCTGTAGGTGCGCGAACGCGAATGATCATGAGTGAAGTAATTCCAGGCGTCGCCGTTGTCACTGTAGTCTTCACGCACCGTGCCCCACTGCCTCTCGCTAAGGTAGGGCCCCCATTTCTTCCACGGTACTTGTGCCTCACGCGAGTCGTTCAGGCGCTTTTGTTCCACCACATCGACGATTACTTGGCTCATGCTGGTTCTCCGTCACGGCTGAATAAACTCGGCTTGACGCAACGCGTGAGAGCCGGCGAGTGCTGCGTCGGCGATCAGCATGGTCGATCCCTACAAGTGTAGGTTGTGCGTGTCGGGGAATGCGAGTTTCGGTCGGGCTCCGAAACTCGCACCGCAGTGGCTACGGTTGCACGGCGCCACAGTCACGGCGACCACGGCAGGCATGCAACGACCCTCGAAGAGTTGGAATAGCTGTCCAGGCGTCAGCGCGAGGAGCACAGTTCAAAGCCAGGTGCCGCCCTGGCGTTCGGTCGGCTCTTGTTCGAGAGCGTCGAAATCGTGAATCCAGTCCAGATGATGCAGCAGGCTGTCGCGCGCGCGAAGGCGGGCGTTGCGCGCCGTCGCCTCGGCTCCGTCCGGCAGATGCAACACGTCAGCCGTCGATATTGAAGCGTATTGCACCTTGCGCGTGCGGCCACGGCGCAAGCGCTCGTATGCCTCCTGCGCCTCACGCCAGCGGCCCGGGCCCGCCTTGGCCAGTTGCGCGGCCAGCACGACGGCATCTTCGATCGACTGATTGGCGCCTTGGCCGTGGTGTGGCACGAGCGCATGCGCGGCATCGCCGATGAGCGTTACGCGGCCCTTGCTCCAGCGCCCGAGCGGGGGGCGATGGAACAGACCCCAGCGCTGGCTGATGGGCACCGCTGTGATCATCTGTACCACGGCGGGATGCCAGCCCTTGAACAGGCGCAACTGCTCACCCTCGCTCGCCGACGTGACCCACTCGCGCGATGACCACGGTGACGGATGGCGCTCGACAAGCAGAAAGTTCTGGTCGCCTTTGTCGCCGATCGGATAGTGAAGCAGATGTCCCTGCGGGCCGACCCAGAACTGAATGGCCTCGGGATCAGGCAGGAGATCCATGCCGTCGGCCGGCACCACGCCACGAAAACCCGAGCAGCCCGAGTACAGGGCGTCGTCGTAACCGAGCATCCAGCGGCGCGTGATCGAGCGCGCACCGTCCGCGCCGATCACCAGGTCGGCGTCGATCTGCCGTCCATTGGCGAAACTCAGACTCACACGATCCGGATGCTGCACGAGATCGGTCAGTCGATGGCTGAGATTGATACGTTCGATGCCGACGGCTCGCGACAGCACGGCCTGCAGATCCGCGCGATGCACGCCCCAATACGAACCGCCGAACTGCTGGCGATAGCTCGGTTCGCCACGATGCTGTCCGATCACTTCGCCGCTGCGCCCGTCCCGATAGATCAGCGCGGGTATTTCAGCGCATACCGCATCGAACGCTGCACGCAGTCCCATCCGCTCATAAAACCGCGTCGCATTCGCCGACAGCGCGACGGCCGCTCCGACCTCGCGAAGCTCGTCGGTCTGCTCGTACAACTGCGCGTCGATACCATATTCCCGCAATGCGAGCGCGAGGGTCAGGCCGCCGATGCCAGCACCGACGATTGCGATCTTCAGATCCAGCTGTTCCATGGGGTGTCTCCGATATTCAGATTGTGTCGTTGGTCGGCGCGGCATGCGTCCTCTAATGAAACGGGATGTGTGCGCCTTGTCCGAATTCTCGTCACGGCCCGTCCATTCCACAATAAAATGAGGGAAATCTGCTTCATCACTGGAATCAATGATGTCGAGGGACCGAATTCATGGAACTGAGTGAAGTTGATCTCAACCTGCTGCTGCTTTTCCAACGATTAATGCAGGAGCGGCGCGTGGCGACGGTGGCCGAGCAGATGAACATGAGCCAGCCCGGCGTCAGCAACGCGCTGGCCAAACTGCGTCGTCTGCTCGGTGACCCGCTGTTCGTCCGTGCGCCGGGCGGCGTAGTGCCCACGCCATTCGCGATTCGTCTGGCAGAGCCCGTTTCTCATGCGCTCTCGACCCTGCATGCCGCACTCAATCCCCAGACGGGTTTCGATGCGCTGCGTGTCACGCGCAAGGTGACGATCGGGATGACCGATATAGGCGAGGTCGTGTTTCTGCCCGCGTTGGTCGAACGACTGTCGCGCGAGGCGCCAGGCATCGCGCTTAATACCGTTCGCGACACGAGCATCAATCTGGGCAACGAGATGGCCGAGGGCCGGGTCGATCTTGCAATCGGCCTGCTGCCGCAACTCAAAGGCGGCTTCTATCAGCGCCGCCTGTTCGATCAGCGGTATGTCTGTCTGTTCAGACGCGGCCATGCGCTCGAAGACGCGCCGCTCACGCTCGCTGCCTGGCGAAAAGCCGAGCACCTGGTGGTGGTCTCCGCCGGTACTGGACACGGTCAGGTCGACGATTGGCTGAAACGGCGAGGCGTGCAGCGCCGGGTTCGATTGACGGTGCCGCACTTCATGAGCGTCGGCTACATTCTGCAACGCACCGATCTGATTGCCACGGTGCCGGAACGACTGGCCCTGCAACTGGCAGCGCCGTTCTCACTGAGCCTGCGCGCATTGCCCTCGACGTTGCCCGAAGCTCCGATCCATTTGCTCTGGCATGCGCGAGTCCATCAAGACGAGGGCAATCGATGGCTGCGCAACGTGGTGATCGACCTGTTCGCGGACTCGGCGACGCCAGCGCGGAGAACGAAGTCCGTGTAATCAGGTTTGTGGTTCAATCGAGACATCAGGTCCAGCGACCTGATCGAGGCGCGTCTCTGTGTCCCTTCTCGTCTATTGTGCAGACAATACAATCGTCCCGACGCTTCAATACCAGCCGGAGTTCGCTGGTCGCCAAGGCAATTTCCAGACTAAAACGGCCTGAAAACTGCGAGGGGGTAGTCGCCCCAGGCACTCGCGCTTTGCAACATCGATAAGGCTGAGGTCGTCTAAAGGGCGCTACTTGTATGAATCCGGCAAGATGACGAGGAGCAGAAAATGAACGCTGGTCGAATCGGTCCGTGCTTAGTTCTGATTCCGCTTCTGACGTGCTGCATGAGCACGGCGCTCCGTGCGTAAGAAAAGGTTGCTCCGAGCCAGGCCGAGCATCGAGCGGCAAGCGGCGCGCATCTGGACCACTCAGGTCGAGCCAGAAAGGGCGAAGCTTCGTACTACAGCCGCAAGTTCTACAAGAAGAAGATGGCCGATGGCTCGCGAATGAACCCGCAGTCCAACGTGGCAGCGAGCAAGACGCTTCCGCTTGGCACCAAGGCTCGCGTAACGAACCTGGAGAATGGCAGCAGCGATGTCGTCGAGATCAAGGATCGCGGTCCGTACGCGAAAGATCGCATCGTCGATGTGTCGCCGCAGACCGCGGATAAGCTCGGTCTCAAGAAAGATGGCACGGCTCCGGTTGAAGTAAAACCGCTCGAGGTTCCGCAAGCCGACGGATCCGTCAAGCGCACTTCAGATGTGAAGTGAGCGCGAGTTCTCGAGGAGCCCGCGTCCTATACTCGTCGCGATTTGCGGGCCGGTGGGCGCCGCAAATCGCAGCTTGCCTGCGCTCTTGTGGCTGGAAAAGCGACAGGCCTGAACGTCGGTTGGGCTATCATGCCTTTCCTCTCTGAAGTAGCTCCCTATGATTTCCGTCCGTAATGTCACGCTGCGCCGCGGCGTCAATGTCGTGCTCGACCGCGCGTCCGTCACCTTCACCCCCGGCGAAAAGATTGGCCTGGTTGGCCGCAATGGGGCCGGCAAGTCATCCTTCTTCGGTCTTCTCAACGGCACGCTGCACGAGGACGGAGGCGAGTTCTCGATTCCAGCTGCGTGGAAGATGGGCCAGGTTGCACAGGAGATGCCGGAGACCGAGCAGAGCGCGACCGACTTCGTTGTCGAGGGTGACACCGTGCTGCTGGCCGCGCAGGCCGAAGTAGCCGCCGCCGAGGCCAGTGACGATGGCATGCGCATGGCGCACGCCTACATGGACCTACACGACGCTGGGGCGCACGATGCTCCGGCACGCGCCCAGGCGCTGATCCTGGGCCTTGGTTTCAGTGATGCGCAGCTTAGCCAGCCGGTCAACAGTTTCTCCGGCGGCTGGCGCATGCGACTGCAACTGGCGCGCGCGCTCATGTGCCCGTCCGACTTGCTGCTGCTCGACGAGCCGACCAATCACCTTGACCTCGACGCGCTGGTCTGGCTAGAAGCGTGGCTCAAGCGCTATCAGGGAACCTTGGTCGTGATCAGCCACGATCGCGAATTCCTTGATGCGGTGACGCAGGTCACGGTGCACGTCGACAACGCCAAGCTCGTGCGCTATGGCGGCAATTACAGCAAGTTCGAAGACATGCGCGCCGAGCAGCTCGTGTTGCAGCAGGCGGCGATGGCCAAACAGGTGGAAAAAATCGCCCATCTGCAAAAATTCATTGACCGTTTCAAGGCGAAGGCCTCGAAGGCGAAGCAGGCGCAGAGCCGGGTCAAGGCGCTCGAACGCATGGAAAAGATCGCACCCGTGCTTGCCGACGCAGAGTTCAGCTTCGAGTTCAAGGAACCGCTCAACGTCCCGAACCCGCTCTTATCGATGCTGGATGCGACCTTCGGCTATCCGGCGCCGGCCGACGCACAGCCGGGCACGCCGCCGACGGTCATCGTGCGGGGTATCAACCGATCCGTGCTCGCCGGGCAGCGCATTGGCATTCTCGGTGCCAACGGCCAGGGCAAGTCCACGCTGGTGAAGACGGTGGCGCACGAGCTGGCGCCGATTGCCGGCGAAATCAGCGAAGGCAAAGGCCTTAACATCGGCTACTTCGCACAGCAGGAACTCGACGTGTTGCGTCCACTGGACACGCCGATGGAACACATGATCCGCCTTGCCAAGGACACGCCGGCGCACATGCGTGCGCCCGGCCAGAGCGGCACCGAACAATCGCTTCGCACTTTTCTCGGCGGCTTCAACTTCAGTGGCGACATGGTCCATCAGGCGGTCGGCACCATGAGCGGCGGCGAAAAGGCGCGGCTCGTGTTGTGCATGATCGTGTGGCAGCGTCCGAACCTGCTGCTGCTCGACGAGCCTACGAACCATCTCGACCTGGCCACACGCGAAGCGCTAGGCATGGCACTCAACGAATTCGAAGGCACAGTGATGCTGGTCAGTCACGACCGGTCCCTGCTGCGCGCAGTGTGTGACGAGTTCTGGCTCGTCACCAAGGGTGGGGTCGAGCCCTTCGACGGTGATCTGGACGATTACCAGCAGTTCCTGCGCGACGAAGCCCGCCGCCTGCGTGAGCAGGCTGCCGGGGAACAGTAGGTCATCATCTGAGTTGCGCTCCGGCAGTTCGACTTTGAGAGCGGTCATGATCAACGCCACGGCGAAGTGACGGCAGCGGGTCGAGCGCGCGACGATGGAACTCGGCGGCCATGCGCCTGTGATCGTCGCGGAAGACGCGGATGTCGAACTCGCGGTGAACCCGCTTATCGCAAAGTCATGCTGCGCTCTTATCGAATAGATTGGCTGACGAGCCTCGAATCGGAGAAACCGACTGAGGCGATGATTGCGTTCGAGGAATGGTCGACGCGAAATCTCGGGCAGAGTGAAAGCTAACGCGAGATTTCTCCGCGGTATAACTCCGGATGCTCGTTCTCGAAACGAGCGCTGCGACGCTCATAAGTCGTCGAGCGCCAGTCATACTTCTCCGCCGTTGCATCGTTTAAATCAGAGAAGCGGAAAATCTGCACGGAACGCCCGAAGTCTGCCGATGTGTTCGGTATCGATCGATGGCACAGCAAGCTGTCGAACAGCGAAACGTCGCCGACATCCCACATATATTGCTTACGCGGAAAGTCCTTCATCAACTGCTCGCCATCGACCACCCGGAATGAACCGTTCTCGTTGCGTTCGTTGTGCAGCACCCCGAGTCGGTGCGATCCGGGCCAGTACTCCAGCCCACCGACATTAGGAAATGGCTTGGAAAGCCCGATGTAAAGGGTGGTTTGCCGTGGCGATTGCATCAGATATTGGTAATCCTGATGAATCGGTAAATTGTAGCGATGAAACTCTTCGCCCGGCATGAAGAAGTGCAAGGTGTCGCCGGCCTGCGGCGTCGCCAGGACCGCCTCTTCGCCATATACGCGTTCGAGCAGCTTCGTGACGAATTCCGCAAACTTCAGGCGATTTCCCGCGACGAATTTGTTCTGTTGCGTGCCCATATCCGCGACGATCCTTCCGTCGAGCGGTGCGAATCCCTTCAAGCGCGCAAGGAGCACGCCGATGTCTTCGTCGGCTTCGACTGATTGATCGTATCTCGCGAAAATACGCGTGAAGAGAAAGCGGATTGCGCCAAGATAGCGTTGGAAGTCGGCGTCGCCAGCCAGCAAGCCCGGCATGACGACGATACCGTGTTGCGCGTAGCATTCCCCGAGTTCGTCGAGGTTATTGGCGATATCAGCCGGTTTGAGTCCCGGGAATTCCCATGGTTGCCGCATAGATTTCACTCTCACGAAATGAATGACGTGAGTATGGGCCTCCGTCCGGGGTGGCGATCCATCAAACAGACGTGGTTTTTCCGCTTAAATCGAAACTGACGGTGCCTGACACCTTAATTGGAGCAGATCCCCATGATCGGCTCCCTGGCGTTCAAGTCAGACCTCGACAGCCGATAAGGGCATATAGAACAAGCGGAGGTGAGCCGAGCACGTATATCATTGCGATTGGCCGCAACGCCTGCTCCGCGCGCAGCACCGATATGCCTCCAAACAAGCACAGTTCGAAAATGGAAGACATTAGAAACGATTCCGCGCAAACACACGCGCCCTCCGGGATTGCAACAATGCCCTTCCTCGTGTGGGGAAGCCATATCGGTCAGCTTTTCGACTCGGCTACCGACCTGCGCGATATGCTCGTGCCTTATTTTCGTGCAGGCCTCTTGAACAACGAGCGCTGCCTCTGGGTCACGGACGGTACCTTCGGCGTCGAAGACGCCCGCGCCGCATTGCGTGAAGCCGTGCCCGACCTCGACGACCGCGAGCGGAGAGGGCAGATCGAGATCTCGGACAGCAGCGCCTTTTATGATCCGGCGCAGCCGCTACGTCCACGCAGCCTGGTGGAAGGACTCGTACATCGCGAGCGCGAGGCGCTCGCTGCGGGCTACCGTGGCGTGCGGACGAATGGCAATTGCGCATGGGTTAAAAGCGCTCAGTGGAATAGCTTCCTCGAGTACGAAACGGGCGTACAGGAAGCCGTTCAGGGCCGGCGCCTCATTTGCATGTGCAGCTATCGGCACGATCTTATCGATGAACCACAAGTGAACGACGTGGTTCAACGGCATCATCTCCTGCTCCAGAGCCCATTCGCACGCCCGTCAACCGCAGACCGCCCGGTGGGCCAACCGATTGACATGACAGATGGCGATCCCGATCCCGCCAAGCTGATCGCTCTGTTAAACGAGGATCTGGCCGCCAGCAGGGCACTGCATGACCTGTCGCTCCATATGCTCGTCGAACAGGAGCCTTCGGCTCTGTATGGGCGCATTGTCGAGGCGGCGAGACAGTTGCTTGGATCGGATTTCGCCAGCCTGCAGATGCTTTCGGGCGGCACAGGCGAAATGCTGCAGCTCGAACTGATCGCCCACTGCGGCTTTACGCTGACGGCGGCGACGCACTGGCGCAAGGTGTTTATCGACTCAACTACGAGTTGCGGCGTCGCGTTGGCGACAGGCAAGCGTGTCATCATCGATGACGTCGAGACGTGCGACCTTCTGGTCGATACAACGGATCTGCTGGTCTTTCGCGAAACCGGGATTCGCGCGATGCAGACCACACCCTTGCGTGCTCGCGACGGAGTGCTGATCGGCATGTTGTCGACGCACTGGGGGCATGCATATGAACCAAACGTTCGCCAGCTTCAACTGCTGGATATCCTGGCGCGTGAGGCGGCCGGCCTCATCGCCCGTATGCGTGACGAAGCGCGTTTGCGGGAAAGCGAAGCCCGATTGCAGCATATGGATCAGATGAAAGAACAGTTTCTCGCGACGCTCGCGCATGAACTGCGGAATCCGCTGGCTCCGATCCGTAATGGGCTTCAAGTCTTGCGTCAGAACCAGACCTCAGCGGGCGCCGGCGCGGTCTTCGATATGCTCGATCGCCAGATCGAGCATATGGTGCGGCTGGTGGATGACCTGATGGAAGTCGCCCGCATCAACACGGGTACGATCCAGTTGCGTCGACAACCAATCGATGTGGCAACAGTGCTCGAGGCCGCGATCGAGCTAAGTCGTACTGCTGTCGAGAGCGCAGGACATGCGCTGAAAGTCGATCTGCCGACCGACGCGCTTACTGTCGACGGCGACGAGGTCCGGCTTGCTCAGGTCTTCTCTAACCTGGTCAACAATGCAGCCAAGTACACGCCGGCTGGCGGACGAATCGACATTACGATAGCGCGCACAGGCAGTTGCGCCGAGATCAGGATCTCGGATACAGGGGCTGGATTCTCGCCCGAAGAGCAATCGTTATTGTTCGTGCCGTTTTCCCGGCTGCAGCCGGCGACTTATCGAGATGGCCTCGGCGTGGGACTGGCGCTCGCGAAAAAGCTGGTCGAGTTGCACGGCGGATCGATCTGTGCGAACAGCGATGGCCGCGACAAAGGAAGCTGCTTTACCGTTTCGCTGCCCGTTCACGAAGCAGCACGCCGGCACCCGCCTGCTGGCCGCGACGCCGGACTGGAGGGCTTTGCAGGACTCAGAGTGGCAGTCGTGGATGACAACCACGACGCGGCCGACAGTCTCGGTGAGCTTCTTCGTGTGATCGGCTGCGACGCTGCGGTCTACTACGACGGCGCCGGTGCACTGGACGCCCTTGAGAAGTCCACGCCCGCAGTCGCCTTCATTGACCTCGGCATGCCTGGTATGGATGGGTACGAACTGGCACGACGCTTCCGCGCACGAGTCGCTTCCGACAACGTCCAACTAGTCGCGCTGACCGGGTGGGGGCAACCGGAAGATCGGGCTCGAAGCGCGCAAGCGGGATTTGACTTACACCTGACCAAACCAATCAGCATGTCGCGCCTCAACGAGGTGTTGCGAGGCAGTAGCGCCATGTGAAAAGCGCGGCGCGAACATTGCCCGGCCCTTGAAGGGCGGTGACAATATGCGCCTGGTTCTGCTGTGCGCAAGCATCGAGATACGGAACCAGTTTCGCCCTTGTCTGGCAGGACACGCGCACGACCGACCTGTTGAGCGAGTTCAAGCAGGCGGGTGCGGAGGAACTGACGTGGGCGCGCGCGGGTCCTCCGCTGGATCCCTATTACACGGCTTCGAAACTGGCATGGCTGCTCAGGCACAACGGGCGCGTGCAGGCGGCAAGACGCGCAGGGACCCTCCGCCTGGGTACGACCGACGCGTATTTCCTCCAACCGCAAAACATGCGTAGCTCGGGCATTCTCACCGGACTCATTTCCGAATTAGGTCGATTCGCGAGAGGAACAGCTCGAGTATCGGCGAACGGTTGGTCTTGTTGTAGCCGACGACGAGATCGATCGTCGGCGCTTCGCCTTTGAGCGGCCGGCTCGTGACCGACCAGGGCAGGAAATTCTCCGCGTAGGACGGTAACAAGGCGACGCCGCGCGTGGATGCGATCAGGGACAACGCCATTGTCAGATTGTGGACCCGATGCGCGGGTTCGATATTGAGGCCGTTATCGGCCAGATATTGCTCGATGGCCCTGCGCATGGGACCGGCGACTTCCGATCCACCGATGAACTGCTCGCCGGCAAGCTCAGCTACGTCCACCTTCTTGTGCGCCGTGAGCCGGTGGTCGCTCGGCATGACGACGACGAACGGCTCACGGGAGACGGTCACATACTCTAATGCCGGCTGGTCAGGCTCGGCTCGCATGAAAGCGATATCCAGCCGTCCCATCGACAATCCATCGGCGAGATCGGGGGAGTGCTCGCTCGATACGGTCATTTCGATATTCTGCAGATCGCCTGCCAGCACACGAGTCGCTTCTGCAAGCCAGATGACCTCCTGACCGCTGAGGAATCCGACCGCGAAGATCGGCTTAAGGGGCCGCGCTGCGCGCCGCGCGGCCTCGCGCGCAGCGTCCACTTGCGCGAGCGCGAGCCTCGCGTGGTCGAGGAATGCCCGCCCGGCATCGGTCAGTTCGACGCCGCGCGCGCTGCGCGACAGTAGCGGCACGCCCACCTGATATTCAAGGTCGCGGATCTGCCGACTCAGCGAGGGTTGCGACGTATGCAGCCGCTTCTCTGCCGCCACTGTCAGGCTGCCCTCTTCTGCTACAGCGATGAAGTACCGCAAGTGGCGAAGTTCCATGTGCCTGTCCATGCCTTAGAGGTATGGGGGCCAGCTTATAAAGTCTTTCTCGCGGCGGCAAGCACCGCTTATCTTTCGTTTGCGTCAGCACCGCAACCCTACGCGTCCTCACCGCCAAGGCAGGCCGAAAAGGAAACGACATGAGTGCCCTTGCAGGAAAGACCGCTCTGGTCACAGGCGCTTCGCACGGCAGCGGCCGCGCCGCCGCTCTGGCGTTGGCGAAAGCCGGGGCGCAGGTCATCGTCCACGACGGTCGAGGCGTAAGCGAAGCCGAGACCGTCGTGCGTGAGATCCGCGCCATTGGCAGCAGGTCCGGCGCGATTGCCATGGACCTCACGACGCGCGAGGGACCGTATCGGCTCGCACAGCAGGTCCGCGCGATCGTGGGCTACCGGCTCGACATCCTCGTCGCGAGTACGGGAATGTCGATGAGCGAGGTCGCCGGAGACCCGTCCGTCGACGATTTCGATCATCGGATCGCGCTCAACGTCCGTGCGCCGTTTTTTCTCGTCCAGCAGTTGCTTCCCATCATGTGCATGAGAAGCAACGTCACGTTTCTTCTTCCGCCAGCTCGTCAAGCCGCGGGTGGATGTCACGGAGTCGACACGGCGATCGGCGGCGCCGTTCAGACACTAGTCAGGCATTTCGCCTCCGCCCTGGGCGGGCGCGGCATTCGCGTCAACGGAGTCGCGGAAGGCTTCGTACCGACGGAGAAGCCCGCGTCGGAGGGACGGACGCGCGAGGGCGACGCCAGTGACGTGGGCAGCGTCGTCACGTTCCTCGCATCCGACGCGGCGCGCTGGGTCACCGGCGAGGTCGTACGAGTCAATGACCGAACCGCTGGCTGAAGTAAGCCATCGATGTCCATCACATTCAAAAGGAAAAAATCATGAACCCGTCCGATAGCGGTCGATCAACCCAGACACCGGCGTGGCTTGCAGTTCTTTCGGTTGCGTTGAGCGCGACTGTATTCTGCACGACCGAGTTTCTTCCCGTGGGCCTCTTGCGCTACATCAGCCAGGGACTCGCCGTCAGCGAAGGCGCCGCCGGCATCATGGTCAGCGCGCCCGGGCTGCTGGCCGCCATTGCCGCGCCGGCGGTGACGGTCGCGGTGCGGCGCGTCGATCGCCGGCGCGTGCTTCAGGGCCTGGGCTTCATCCTGGTCGCATCGAACCTGATCGCCATGCTCGCGCCCAATTTCGCTGTGCTCGTTTTCGCGCGCGGGTTATTCGGTATCGGGATTGGGGGATTCTGGGCCATCGGGGCGGGCCTGGGCGCGAGGCTGGTGGCCGAACGGCATGTCGGGCGCGCGACCTCGCTGATATTCGCCGGCGTATCGCTCGGCATGCTGATCGGCGGTCC
>Ga0160447_100609_pt1 | contig 16054 bp, 12 predicted proteins | sample HID1973K_E1MG_FD_108222 | JGI IMG/M metagenome (GOLD analysis project Ga0160447, IMG submission 108222) | Enriched mosquito-associated microbial communities from UW Madison campus, WI, USA - HID1973K_E1 MG | ecosystem: Host-associated > Arthropoda: Insects > Digestive system > Unclassified ...
TCATCGAGTTTCAGCGGCTCGCTCGGCGGCGGGGTGATCTGTTCCGGATCCAGCCCGCGTTCTGCGAAGACCTGTTTGGCGACGCCGACCGCCGACATCGCATTGGGCCAGCCACTGTAGAACGCCAGATGGGTGATCAGGCCTGTGATCTCGCTGGGCTTGACGCCGTTGTCCAGCGCCAGCTTGATGTGGCCGGTCATCTGCGCGGTCTGTCCGCTCGCAAGCAAGGCTGACAGGGTGATCAGGCTGCGATCACGGGGGATCAGGTCCGGACGTTTCCAGACTTCGCCGAACAACAGCTCAGTGGTGTAGGCATAGAGTTGCGGGGTGACTTCCAGCACATCCGGTGAAGGCTTGGGATCGGGTTTGGGCTTGCCTTCTTCGGCACCCACCAGCGCCGAGAAAAACACGCTGGCCAGTGCAGTGGCGATCAGTTTCATGGGGGTAGGTCCTGTTCAGTGATGCCGTGTCGACGATACAGAGATACTAAACAAGTGAGCTGTGGTGAATAAGATAGATAAACAGAATGGAGTCATGAGCCCAATTCACTAGTCGGGCACAAAGACCGGGTACGGAAAACGCACCCATCGCTGTACTCTATTCAGCAATCTGCTTTGCAACGCTTCGCTCCATGAGGGTTATTCATTAATGATTCGGGCCGATCTGCCGGAACTGACGGCGTTCATCGCCATTGCCGAGCACCAGAGTTTCAGCGGTGCGGCACGTGTGCTGGGGGTCTCGCCGTCAGCGTTGAGCCATTCGATGCGCAATCTGGAAGCCCGCCTGGAGATGCGTCTGTTCAACCGGACCACGCGCTCGGTCGCCTTGACCGAGGCCGGTGAGCAACTGCTGCAAGGCGTGCGCCCGTTGCTCAATGATCTGACCCATGTGGTCAATGAAGTGACCTCGGCACGCAACACACCATCGGGGTCGATTCGGATCAGCGCCTCTGAGTCGTCGATCCGGCTGCTGCTTCGCAACGTGGTGCCAGGGTTTTTGGCGGACTATCCGCAGATTCATATCGAGCTGATTGCCGACAGTCGGTTGGTCGATGTCGTGGGTGATGGTTTCGATGCCGGCGTGCGGATTTTCGACGACGTTCCTAAAGACATGATTGCCGTGCGCTTCGGTCAGGACATTCATTTCGCCGCTGTCGCCTCGCCGGATTACCTGCTGCGTCACTCGCCTCCGCAATTGCCTCACGACCTCAAGGACCACCGTTGCATCCGTTTCAAATTCGCCAGTGGCGCGCTGTTTCGCTGGGACTTCGAGTACCTGGGGCAGAGCACCAGCATCGACGTTTCCGGTCCGATGACCCTGGACAACATCAACATGATGATCGAGGCCGCGTTGAGCGGCATCGGCATCGCCTGGGTGCCGCTGGCCCAAATCGAAGACCACTTGCGCGAGGGGCGCCTAGTGCATCTGTTGCAGGAATGGAGTCCGACCTATCCGGGGGTCTGCCTGTACTACCCGGCAAACCGGCATCCGCCGATGGCGTTGAAGTTGTTCGCCGATGCGGTGCGCAAATGGGCGCAGTCCGGTCAGGTGCATTGAGCGCATACAGGGTTGCACTGAACGCCCGAAATCCTATGAGGAACATGAATGGCCCGCGACAGTTACAACGACCTTCTGGCGTTTCTTGCGGTGGCGCGGGAGCGCAGTTTCACCCGCGCCGCCGCTCAGCTGGGGGTGTCACAATCAGCGCTGAGCCACACCATCCGGGCGCTGGAAACACGGCTCGGCATGCGCCTGCTGACCCGCACCACTCGAAGTGTCTCGCCCACCGAAGCCGGGGAAAGCCTGTTCAATAGCCTGGCGCCGCGTTTCGAGGAAATCGACGCCGACCTTGCCGCCATCCTCGACCTTCGTGATAAACCTCGCGGGACTATCCGCATCACCGCGACCGACGTTGCGGCGAACACCATTCTGTGGCCAAGGCTGGTGAAATTCCTGCCGCAATACCCGGACATCAAGGTCGAGATCATGACCGACTACGGCCTGACCGACATCGTCGCCGAGCGCTATGACATCGGGGTCCGGCTGGGGGATCAGGTCGCCGGGGATATGATTGCCGTGCGCATCGCTCCGGACATGCGGATGGTCATCGTCGGCGCACAGTCCTACCTCAAACAGCACCCGGCGCCAACCACGCCTCAGGAACTGACGCAACACAACTGCATCAACCTGAGGCTGCCGACCCATGGCGGTTGTTATGCATGGGAGCTGAGCAACGGTGAAACCGATCTTCAGGTGCGGGTCGACGGCCAACTGACCTTCAACGGCGCCTATCAGATGCTCGAAGCGGCGCTGGCCGGTTTCGGCCTGGCCTACATTCCCGAACAACTGGCTCGCCCCTATGTTGAGTCGGGCCGCTTGCAGTGGGTGCTGGAAGCGTGGTTTCCGACCTTTCCGGGGCTCCATCTGTATTACGCCAGCCGTCGCCAGTCGTCCCGCGCCCTGACGCTGGTGGTCGATGCGCTGCGCTATTCAGATCAGGGTGAAGGGCATTCCTGATGAATGCATGAATCTGCATGATTCATGAAGCCGCTTCATGACTGCATCCCTTTGCGAGGTCTTAATCCGGGCAGGCTCGCCCGTTAGGATGGGTTCAGCCGTCGAGCAGGGCCTTCATTCAGGCGCTGCCGGCGATGTCTTCATCCGCAAAAGAGAGACTCTCCATGGATTACCGTTATCTGGGTCGCAGCGCCCTGAAAGTGTCGCCCCTGTGTCTGGGCGCCATGATGTTTGGCGGCGAAGCCGACGAGGCGACGTCCAAACGCATCATCGACAAGGCGTTCGAACAAGGCGTCAACTTCTTGGACACTGCCGATGCCTATCATGGCGGGCGATCCGAGCAAGTGGTGGGGCGGGCGATTGCCCAGCAACGCGATGCCTGGGTGGTCGCCACCAAGTTCGGTTATCCCACCCACCCGGCCACGATGCAGCAACGTCCCAACGAGCAGGGCCAGTCGCGCAAGTGGATCATGCAGACGGTCGAGAACAGCCTCAGGAACCTGGGCACCGACTACATCGACGTGTTGTATTTCCATCGCGCTCTGGCCGATGCGCCGCTGGAAGAAGCGATGCGCACCGTGGGCGATCTGATTCGTCAGGGCAAGATCCGTTATTACGGCGTGTCGAATTTCCGTGGCTGGCGCATTGCTGAAGTGGTGCGCATTGCCGACCAGTTGGGCATCGAGCGTCCGGTGGTCAGCGAGCCGCTGTACAACATCGTCGACCGCACTGCCGAGGTTGAGCAACTGCCGGCTGCGGCGAACTATGGCTTGGGTGTGGTGCCGTACAGCCCGCTGGCCCGTGGCGTGCTCAGTGGCAAATATGCGGTCGATGCGCCGCCCGCTGCCGACAGCCGCGCCGGCCGTGGTGACAAGCGCTTGCAGCAGACTGAATGGCGCCCCGAGTCGTTGAAGATCGCGCAAACCATTGCAGCCCATGCGGCCGAACGCGGCACGACTTCCATTGCGTTCGCGCTGGCGTGGGTGTTGAAGAACACGCTGATCAGCTCAGCCATTGCAGGGCCGCGCACTGAGGCACAGTGGGACAGCTACCTTGACGCGCTGACCCTGGAACTCGGTCCTGAAGATGAGAAGCTGGTGGACAGCCTGGTTGTGCCGGGTCATGCCTCGACACCGGGGTACACTGATCCGGGGTATCCGATCGAAGGGCGTAAGGTGGTGTAAACCCGCCGTGGGGGCGCCCACAAGGTCTACCGACCTGTAGCAGTCCGGCTTGCCGGCGGTAGCGGTTCCGAATACGCCACCGCTGGCAAGCCGGACTGCTACAGAGGGGCGCATGCCGTAACGAGAGTCTGTGACCGTTCATGATCGTTCCCACGCTCCAGCGTGGGAATGCCTTGCAGGACGCTCCGCGTCCCTTCTGACGCGGAGCGTGGGAACGATCATCGCGCCACGACTACAGATGCGCGGGATGGCGCGGGGTTTGCGGTGACCGGTGCTTACTGTGATTGCGCAGCAGCATGGACAGGGCCACCAGCGCCAGCGTCGCGATGACTGCCGTCAGGACGCTGATCGCCAGCTGGATGCCGAACAGGTCGATCAGGTAACCGGTGACCACCGGGATGATCCCCGCCGGGACGTAACCGCCCATGTTGAAAATGGCATTGGCTTCAGCGCGGCGCTGGGGTGCGATGTTGTTGGCGATCAGGGTCAGCCCGCCCAGTTGGCCGAGGCCTTGTCCAGCACCGGCGAGCATCGCTGCGACCACCAACAATGCAGCGGAACCCGCCTGCAGCGCCCCCCACAGACTCGCCATCGCGGCAATGGTCGCCAGGCCGCTGAGTACGAAGATCAGGGTCATCGCGCGTTTCTTCGCGGCGAACTGCACGCCGACCGCTGTCAGGAACATCACGAACGCCATGGAACCTGCGATCAGCGGGCTGTTGGCCTGGAGCAGGGTCGCCAGCAGCTTCGGCCCGAGGGCCAACACGAAACAGGTGGCGGTCAGGCCCGGGCCGAAGAACGACACGCCCAGCGCGACGACGCCCAGGTGTTTTCTGGCAACCGATGGCAGATGCGGACGAAAAGGACCGCTGCCGAGCCTGCGATGAGGCATGCGCAGCACCACCAGCAGGGCCAGGAACAGCAGGCCGATTTCGACGTTGAACACCCTCGACACCGGCTCAGGCAGATACTGCGCGATCACCCCGGCCAACAGCGGCCCGGTTCCGGCCCCCAGCACCATGGACACCGACGCGATCAGCGAGGCGAAGGGCTTGCGCTGTTCGCTGGCCTGTTCGACCACATTGGCCATGCCAGCCGAGACCACGATCCCCACCGAAATGCCGCTGAGCAAGCGGGCGATCATGAGCATTGCTACGCTGCTGGCGTGCTCGAACAGCAATGCCGCGATGATCGCGATGCCGATGCCCGGAAGCAGCAGCGCCTTGCGGCCAAAGTGGTCGGCCAGTTGCCCAGCCACGGCCAGCGTCAGTAGAAGGCCAAGGATGTAGCAGCCGAAAATGAGCGTCAGCGTTCCCGAGGCAAAGCCCAGGCTCTGTTGCCAGTGGGCGTACAGCGGAGTGGCGGCGTTGGACAGAATGAACACCGCTGTGACGATCCAGGCTGCCTTGAAAATCGGCAGCGTACTGGAACCTTGGGAATGATCGCTCATGGTTGAACCCTCTCATCGATTTCTCTATTGCCGCCGAGGATAGAGAGCCAGGAGAGGGCAGAGAATTGGCTGGGCGCGCATACGGCATGTGAAAAAATTCACAGTTCGTCCGGCGACTCCAGGCATTCGATGAGGAAATCCAGCACCACCCGAATCTTGCCCGCGCTGCGCAGGTCTTCGTGATAGGCCAGCCAGACCGGCAGACTCAGTGCCGTGTCACAGGTAGGGGCGCGTCTGAGCCGGTACTCCCGGGCCAGAAACGCAGGCAACAGCACCAGTCCGCCGTCACCGGCCGCCGCTTGCGCCTGAACCCGCAGATCATTGCTGGAGATCACCAGGGCACGGCCTGACAAGTGCGAGCGCAGCCACTGCTGTTGCTCGGAATGCTCCATGCTCTGGTCGTAACCGATGAACACGAAGTCCTCGCGCTCATGGCGAGCCAGATAGCGTTCGCTGGCGTAGAGAGAAAAGGGCAGGTCGGCGAGGTGACGGGCCACCACCTGGGCTTCCTCGGGGCGCGCATAAAGCACGGCAACGTCGGTTTCCTTGCGTGCCAGAGAAGCCGTGGATTTCGAACCGACCAATCGAATGTGCAGGCCTGGATAGCGCTCACGCAACTTGCCGATATGGGGCGCGATCAAGGTCGCGAGGAAGGCGGGTGGGCAGGAGATCACCACTTCGCCTTCGATGCGGTCATGCTCGCCGCCGACGAATCGCTGGAGGGCAAATGAGGTGCTGGACATCTGTTCGGCGAATTCGCCGACCCTGAGGCCATCGGCGGTGACTTCGTAGAGACGCCCCCGGCGGTCGACGAGTTTTAGCTCCAGGGAGGCTTCCAGCGACGCGATGCGCCGGGCCACGGTCGCATGCTCGACGCCAAGGGTGCGTGCGGCGGCAGCCAGGCTGCCTTCGCGAACGAACGTGGAGAAAAAACGCAGGTCGTCCCAGTCGAACATGGTTGGCTCGGGTTCTCGTCATGAAAAGTGGGCAGGGCAGGCGATTACCTTACTCGAAATGCCCTCACTCTTGTGGTGAGCCCCGCGAGGCCTGGAGAAGAACACGGTATGATGCGCGCCGCTGCGCCGCCTTTACCCGAGTCAGGAACCCCATGCCGACCATCACCCGCCTTGAAAGCACCCCGCCGGAATCCATCGACAGCCAGATCATGCAGATGGTCGTCGACTACGTGAGCGACATCAGCATGGTCGGCATCGCGCCGAGCAATCCGCTGTACCCGCTGTATCAATACGGAGTCGGGCATGAGGTGCATCAATATCTGCAGGCCATGAACGGATCCCGGGGCTTTGCCGTCGAGCTGATCGTGGCGCTGGACGATGACGATCCGTCCGTGGTCGCAGGGTTTCTGTTGTACCTGCCAGTGCAGGACGACCCCCAGGCGTGTGCGGTGGCCTACATGGCGGTGCGCAGCGATCAGCGTCGACGGGGCATTGCCCGGGCGATGCTGAAGAAAATGACCGAGCGCTATACCCATGCCGAACTGGCGTGCTTCGTCGCGAAGGTCCCGTACTTCCAGGCCATGGGTTTTCAAGTGTTGAGTGCCCGCGGTCCGCAGGTGGTGATGAATACCCGCGATCACCAGACCGAGGGCCTGCTGGCCGTGCTGGATGTGGCACCGATCTACCACTCGGTGGAAGTGCGGCAGATTCACGCCTACCTGCTCAAACAGCACGGCAAGCGCGCGATGACCGACGCCGAGAAACAGCGCGACCGCCACCTCGATCACATGACCCGCCAGGCAAGGCTGTTCGTGCAACAAAGAATGGCAGACGACAGAGGCAGGGCATGAAAAAGCCCCGGACTCTCACGAATCCGGGGCTTTCGTTTTTCAGCTTCAGCCTTGAATCACGCCACGTCCACCAGCACGATCTCGCTGTCCTCCAGGGCGGTCACTCGCAGCACCCGCTCGTCTGCGACGGCGACACCATCGCGGGCTTCAGCGCGCAGGCCGTTGACTTCGATGATGCCGGTTGCAGGCACCAGGTAGGCGCGGCGGCCTTCGTCCAGCGCGTACTCGGCGGTTTCACCGGCCTTCAGGTTCGCGGCGACCAACCGAGCGTTGGCACGAATGCGCAACTCGATATCGTCATCCGCCTTGCCGCTGGCCAGGGTCACGAAGCCTTCGCGATTGGCTTTCGGGAAAGGTTTGGCGCCCCAGGAAGGGGGAGCGCCGACCTCATCCGGCATGATCCAGATCTGGAAAATGCGGGTCTCCTTCGATTCCAGGTTGTACTCGCTGTGGGCAACGCCAGTGCCTGCGCTCATCACTTGCACGTCGCCCGCTTCGGTACGGCCTCGGTTGCCCAGGCTGTCTTCGTGGGTGATCGCGCCTTCACGAACGTAAGTGATGATCTCCATGTCGCGGTGTGGGTGGCGCGGGAAGCCGGTGCCGGCCTCGATGACGTCGTCGTTCCATACGCGCAGTTGGCCCCAGGCCATGCGGCTTGGATCGTAGTAGTTGGCGAACGAAAAGTGGTGGTGAGCGTTCAGCCAGCCGTGGTCGGCGCCGCCAAGGGATTTGAAAGGTCGAAGTTGCAGCATGATCAGTTCCTCCATTAGCAGGGCCGGCCTAGGCAGCAGCGCCGCTGGTGATGACTCTTCAGTCGATGGAGCAATCATCTATCAAATATTTATCGATAAAAAGCGGAATAATTGCGTCATTACAATCGAAATATTAAATATGATCCGCTACCAGCTTTTATCGCACTGCTTGCACTTGATCGGCTAACCCCATGACCTGAAAGCATTTCGCTGGAGCTTGAAGGCGAATGGGGCGACCATAGGCGCCTTCTCGTTCAACGCTGATATACGGAGCCCGCGTGTCGCACGATTTTCCCACCGAGCCACCTCACCAGCTGCCCCCCGATCTATCTGTTCCCGAGCGTCTGCCGTTCTTCAAGCGTCTGCTGGCGCGGATGATCGGTCGTGGTTTGTCACGGATGCAGGCTCAGCATGTACCGTCGTGGACCCAGGGCCATGCCGACGGTTTCCTCAATGGCCACGTCGAAGGCATGAGCGAAGGCTACGCCGAAGGGCGTCTGGACGGCATCGAAGAAGGCCGGCAGGTGCTGGTGATTCGCGATACCCGTCCCCAGGAACACCGCGGCCCTCGGGTTGACGACCATCTGTTCGACGACTGGCGTCTGCCGCTTGGCAATGAGTTGAAAAAGCGCATCAAGGCTGATGTCGCCGAGAAACTGCCGGCCCATGCGCAACCGACCACGGCGCAATGGAAAATGATCTTCAGCGACACGCCGTCGACCTACGTCATCGCAGGCGCTGGCGCGGGCAAGTCCACCTCGCTGGTGCTGCGCGTCCTGTTGCTCAATCACTACCTGGGTTTCGAACTGGATTCGATGACCGTGGTGACCTTCACCCGTGAGTCGCGCAAGGACTTCATCAACAAGCTGATCGAAATCATGGGGCTGTGGGGCCACGACCTGTCGTTGCGTCAGGCCCGCGAGGTGGTGCGCACCTTCCATTCGCGGATTCTGCCGCTGGTGCGCAGCTTGCCAGGGTTCGAACAGTTGCAGGCGTTCGAGAACCTCAGCAGTCAGAGCGGGAACCTGTTCGGTGGCGCTGCGCTGGACGACGGGGCTGACAGCAACCCGTTCGATCTGCGGATCAACGACGCCCAGCGCCAGCAGATGAACCTTTGCTACCGCGATCTCTACGCGGCCAATCCACGGTTTCGCGAAGTCATGGCGCCTTTGTATCGCCATTCGTTGCAGCTCAAGGAACTGGACCGCGATCACCCGGACGTGCAGAAGCGCATTACGGTCATGGGCTTGTCCTCCAAGCGTGATGAAGAACTGTGCGATGTGATCGAGGACCTGTGGATTCGCGCCGGCGCCTGGCCGATCCAGGGGGTCGAGCCGATGCGCCAGACCGTCGAAGTCAGCGGCCTGACTTTCCATGTTCACGGCTATGCCGCCGAACTGGATGCCTGGATCGTGCTCGGGTTCGATCCGAGCGAGGACCAACAGCTGCGTCGTCCGGACGCCAAGTTGCCGGTATGGGCGGAGTGGGTGATCAAACGCACGCTGTTCCAGGCGTTCTGCCGCAAACCGGTGATCTGGCTGGAGAACTACGAAGCGTCCCGCGGCATGATGCAGTCGCTGTCCGGTGCGGCCGTGGCGGGGCCGGGCTTCGATTACAAGGTCAAGGGCGAACTGAGCGCGGCGCCGTTGCTCGATTGCTTTGTGGCGGCTGCCGGGTTCATCGAAAACTTGGGGCTGGACGTTCCCGATGCGGTGTCGCAGATGAGCTTTTCCGATCAGGACCCGGACCGGTTTTTCTTCGAGGGTTTGAGCCTGTTCTGGAAGGCCTTCGAGGATCACCTGCTGGAACAGACCCCGCCGGTGATGACCTACAACCGCATGTTCTCGCTGTTCGGCGAAAACGCTCCGGAAAACCTCAAACTGGTCAGTGATGAAGGCCTGCGCCCGCTGTCGCACCTGATGATCGACGAGTTCCAGGACGTCTCGCCGCAGATCGTCTCGTGGATTCGTGCCAGCCTCCGGGAAATCCGCAGCCGAGGCCCGGCCATGCATGTGGGCCGGGGCGCACAGCGTTCTTCGTTGTTGTGTGTGGGTGATGACTGGCAGTCGATCTACGGCTGGCGCGGCAGTTCGCCGAAATTTTTCATGGAGTTTCCCAAGGAGTTTCCGTCGCCGGGCACCACCAAGGTCATGCTCAGCGACAACTTCCGCAGTCATCAGCACATCATCGACGCCGCCGAGCACATCGTGCGTGCGGCCCCGGCCATCAGCGGCAAGAAGGCCAGGGCCAGCGGGCCGGTGCAGGAGTTGCTGCCGGTGACGGTGCTGGACCGCGATGACGATCGCCTGGTGGCGAGTCTGATCGAGCATTACAACGCCGGTGATTCGGTGCTGTTGCTCTACCGCAAGGGCAGTGAACGCAGCAAATTGCCGGAATCGCTGCAAGCCGTGGTCAATGCCGACTATGCGTTACCGCCCGGGGAACGACGCCTCAAGCAACTGACGTATCACAGCTCCAAGGGATTGCAGGCGGACGCGGTCTTCCTGCTCGGCGACTGTCAGCACCTGACGCAATCGCCGTACAAGAATCAGGTGTACCAGATGGCCGAACTGGGCAAGGAGGGTGATCTGGAGGCGTTCGACAACGCGCAGAAGGACGAGGTGTTGCGCCTGGCCTATGTCGCGATCACCCGAGCGGTGCGTCACTGTTACTGGTTCATCGATGCGGCGGGCAATGACGATGCGGCGATCCCGAAGGCCTCGGCGCGGATTGCCGCAGACAAGCCGTTCTTCGAGGATCGGCGTGGGGTCGTACAGGAGTCGTGAGAATAACCCTGTAGCCGTCCGGCTTGCCGACGATGGCAAGTCCAAGGGACCCACCGGCGGCAAGCCGGACGGCTACAAGGGCGTCATGAAAAAGAGAGTTACGACGCGTCGGCTGGTGAACTCAAGCCCGATTGAGATAAAGAATCTGCTGCGGAGTAAAGGTCTCAAGCTCCAGCTCGATGGCCTCGATGATGCGCTCCACGTCCATCGCGTTCATCACCGTCTGACAGGGAATGCCTGCAATGGCGATCACCGTTTCGCCGCTGGCTCGGTCAAACAGGCGCGCGACCATGCTACTGGGGGCGTCCATATTGGCTTCGAAGCCGACGGGATGAAAATGCCAGCGCATGAGCTGGCAGGCGTTAGGAAACGTGACTTTGTTCATGGGGCCCACCTCGTTCAATCGAGCAATTCTAAAAGCTCCGCAGGGCAGGAAACGGTTTCTGTACGCTTGCTTCGGTAACGGTCAACACGTGAGTCAGAGCGCCGCGTTGGATTTTTCTGGTCCGACGTTTTATCGAAGCGGGATCCATAGTGGTCGAGTCAGGTAAAGGTAGCACCGACTACTGACATGGACAGGAAAAAAATCCTACAGAGCGAAAAAATTTACATTTCCTTGCGCGCCGTCATATTCCGTTATAGCGACACATCGCTTTCAACTGCTGCTGAATCGTTATTTCAAAATAAGGCATAGAGCCATCAGTTGTTTATGCCTTTCGGCCGCTGGGAATGATAACGACACGATGTGAAAAACTGATGAAAACGCACGAAGTGGAACTAACGTCTTGGCGAATAACTGCGCAAACGTTTTCCCTTGGCTGTTTTGGATCCAGCAAAACGCATGTTTTAAAAAAAGACTAAAGCCCACTGAATAAATCGAGGGTCATTGCCGATAGCACAGAAGGCGCAATGCAATTGCCTCCAACGGTAGTTCAGATTGTGGCCATCATTTACCAAAGAGACGAAAAGAAGTTTCTGGTGTTTGATCGACGCACGGATGCACTCAGCCGGATCTTTGAAGAGAGACATTCCATGTCGATAAGAAACATGAACATCGCACCGCGTGCATTCCTGGGATTCGCGTTCATCGCCGTACTGGTGATCGGACTGGGCTTTTTCGCGCTCAATCGCATGGCCGTGATTCGACAGGCCACCACTGACATGGAAACCAACCAGCTCCCCAGCGTCGGTTTCCTGGGCAACATGCTGGAGAACAGCCTGCGTCTGCGCATCACCTCGTTCCGCACACTGGTCAACCGCGAGCCCGCGGCGCTTCGGGAAACGGAAGGCCGTATCGCCGAGCTGATCGGTAAATTGCAGGATGCCAAAAAGAGCTACGCGGCCTTGCCGGCCGAGGGCGAAGAGTTGGCGGTGTTTCGTCAGTTCGAAGCCACGCTGGCGACCTTTCTCGACGTACAGGCGCAAGTACTGGACTTGTCGCGTCAGGAAAAGACCGAAGACATGCGCAACGTGATCAATACCCGGATGAAGGATGCCACCGACCTCATGGGTGTTCAGATCAACCAACTCATTACCATCAACAGGGACAATGCGGCTGAGGCAGCCGTTGCCTCGAAACAGCAATACGACGGCGCGAATGTGGGGGTTATCTCAGTCTCGGTAATTGCCGCTTTAATGACTATTCTGCTGGCGTGGCTGTTGACTAAAAGTATCGTGAACCCGCTATCTAGAGCGGTGCGTGTTGCCGAGGAAATTGCCGCTGGCGATCTGACCCGCCCGATAGAAGTTGACGGTAAGGACGAAGCCACGCAACTGTTGAAGTCGTTGGCAACCATGCAGCAGAACTTGCGCAAGACCATCGAGTTAATCTCCGGTTCGGCCACGCAACTGGCTTCTGCCGCAGAAGAACTCAGTGCGGTCACTGAAGAATCGTCTCGCGGGCTGCAACAGCAGAACAATGAAATCGAACAGGCCGCCACTGCCGTCAACGAGATGACCGCAGCGGTCGAGGAAGTGGCACGCAACGCGGTGTCGACCTCCGAAGCGTCGCAGCAGTCCAATCAGACCGCGCGTCACGGTCGTGATCGGGTGATCGAGACGGTCAAGTCGATTCAGGACATGACCCAGCAGATTCAAGCGACCACAGGCTTGGTGGAGGGTCTGGCGGAGCAGGGCCGAGACATCGGCAAGGTGCTGGACGTGATCCGTTCCATCGCCGAACAGACCAACCTGTTGGCGCTGAACGCGGCCATCGAGGCGGCGCGGGCCGGGGAGGCCGGGCGTGGTTTCGCGGTGGTGGCTGACGAGGTCCGCGCACTGGCGCATCGCACGGCGCAGTCGACCACGGAAATCGAGCAAATGGTGGCCGGGATCCAGACCCGCACCGGCGATGCCGTGCAATCGATGTCACGCAACACCGACAGCACCCGCAGCACCTTGAGTCTTGCCAGTTCGGCCGGGGATGCGCTGGAGCTCATTACCGAAGCAATCTCGCAGATCAACGAACGCAATCTGGTGATCGCCAGCGCTTCGGAAGAGCAGGCGCAGGTCTCGCGGGAAGTGGATCGCAATCTGGTGAACATCCGCGATCTGGCGGCGCAGACGGCGGCAGGCGCGAATCAAACCAGCGCCGCCAGTCATGAACTGTCGCGTCTGGCGGTGGACCTGAAGGCGATGGTCACGCGGTTTGTGATTTGACGGGTAGATCCGGCTGAGCACGGATTGAAATTGTGGGAGCTGGCTTGCCAGCGAATGCGTAAGGTCTGTCACATTGACGTTGACTGACCCACCGCAATCGCGGGCAAGCGCGCTCCTACGATGTTTTGGGCTCAACTCAGAATTCTGGTAGGTCACAAAGCGACGGTATTGCAGAACACGCTTTCGGCAGAAGCGGGGTTGCGGTGTGATTCGAGCTTTTGATTCTGGCCGAAGGGCGTGGGAGCTGGCTTGCTGGCGAAAGCGGTGGGTCAGTCACCCATGTTGGAATGATGCACCGTATTCACCAGCAAGCCGGCTCCCACAGGTCCGCACATTGTTCAAGCCTGACGGGAAGCCCAGGCCTTTTCATTTACCAAGTCCTTCGGCCGTTCCCCGGCCAGCGCACTGAGCAGGTTGTCGACGGCACACCGCGCCATCGCTTCCCGCGTCTCGTGAGTGGCCGAGCCCATGTGCGGCGTTGCCACCACGTTATCCAGTTGCAGCAACGCAGAGTCCGAAGGCAAGGGTTCACGCTCGAACACATCGAGCCCGGCCGCACGGATCTGCCGGTTCTTCAGTGCCTCGATCATGGCCTGTTCGTCCACCACCTTACCGCGCGCAATGTTGATGAAGATCGTCTCCGGACGCATCAACGCAAATTGTTCGGCGCCGATCAGCCCTTCGGTTTCTGCGGTCAGCGGCAGGGTCAGGCAGACGAAGTCCGCTTCCTGGAGCAGCGCGTCAAGGCTTCGGTATTGCGCATCGAACCGGGCTTCCACTGCCGGCTTGGGCGAATGGCTGTGGTAAAGGACCGGCATCCCAAAGCCGAAATGGCCGCGCTGCGCGACGGCCTCGCCAATCCGCCCCATGCCGATGATGCCGAGCTTCTTGCCATGCACGTCGGTGCCGAAGTGCGCAGGCCCGATGTTCTGCGTCCACTGGCCGTCACGCACCATGCTCGCCAGTTCCACCACCCGGCGGGCGGTGGCCATGATCAGCGCGAACCCGGTGTCGGCGGTGGTTTCGGTCAAGACGTCCGGGGTGTTGCTCAGCAGGATGCCGCGACCGGTCAGGTAGTCGATGTCGTAGTTGTCGACACCGACCGACACGCTGGAAACCACCTTGAGCCTCGGCGCCAGATCCAGCAGTTGCGCGTCGAGCTTGAGGCTGGCGCCGAGCAACCCGTCGGCGTGCGGCAGTGCATCACGCAGACGGGCCAGGCCGTCCGGCGTCTTCGGGTCTTCGATCTGCGTGACCTCGGCCTGCGCCTGCAAGCGCTTCATCAGGGGCGCCGAGAGTTTCTTGTACAGAATGACGTGCTTGTTCATCGAATGATTTCCAGATCAGGGATGCGCAGGCGTGCGACGAACATTCGTCTCATCGCGCACCGGCTTTGCGGAGTTGTCCGGCTTGAGCAGCAGCGTCAGCACCACCGAAACCAGCAGCGCGCCGCTCATGAACAAGTAAGACGCGCTCAACGTGCCGGTGACGCCGTTGAGGTAGCCCACCAGATAGGAACCGGCAAACGAGCCCAATGCACCGAGGCTGTTGATCAGTGCCATGGCGCCGCCGGCAACGTTGGACGGCAGGATTTCCGGAACGATGGCGAAGAACGGACCGTACGGTGCGTACATGCAGGCGCCAGCGACCACCAGCAGCGTGTAGGACCACCAGAAATGTTCGGTGCCCAGCGCATAGGAACCGTAGAACGCGACGGCGGCCAGCAGCAGTGGCGGCCAGACGAACAATTTGCGTTTCTGCAGTTTGTCCGAGGCCCAGGACACCACGACCATGCCAATCACGGCCGCCAGATAAGGCAGCGCCGAGAGCCAGCCGGCCTCGACCATGTCCATCTGCATGCCTTTCTTGATAATGGTCGGCAGCCACAGCACGAAGCCATAGACGCCGATGCTCCAGCAGAAATACTGTGCGGCGAGCAGCAGGACTTTTGGCGAACGGAAGGCTTCGGCGTAGTTCTTCACCGGTTTGATGCCGACCTGTTCAGCGTCCAGGCGTTTTTGCAGCTCAGTCTTCTCTTCAGCGGTCAGCCACTTGGCCTGAGCCGGGCGCTCATCCACCAGACGCCACCATATAAAGGCCCAGATCACCGCGGGCAGACCTTCGACGATGAACATCCAGCGCCAGCTGAAATGCGCCACCAGATAGCCCGACACCACCGACATCCAGAGCATGGTCACCGGGTTGCCGAGGATCAGCACGGTGTTGGCTCGCGACCGTTCGGCCTTGGTGAACCAGTAGCAGAGGTACACCAGCATCGCCGGCATCACCGCCGCTTCGACCACGCCAAGCATGAAGCGGATGCCGATCAGCATGTAGGCGTTGGACACGATCCCGGTCAGTGTTGCCAGGCCGCCCCACAGAATCAGGCTGACGAAGATCAGCTTCTTGACGCTCTTCTTCTGTGCGTAGATAGCGCCGGGCACCTGAAAGAAGAAGTAGCCGAGGAAGAACAGCGCCCCCAGCAGCGACGACATGCCGGGCGTGATGTGCAGGTCTTCGGCCATGCCCGAAGCGGCAGCGAAGCCGTAGTTGGCACGGTCCAGGTAGGCCAGGCTGTAGGTGATGAAGACGATCGGCATGATCAGCAGCCAGCGGCGTTTGAGGCCGGCGTGCTTGACGGTTTCGAGTAGCTTTTCCATATCAGGGCTCCCTGAGCATGTTGTTTTTGTCGCAGCAGGTGAAGGGGATCGGGTGTGCACGCAAAACGGGTAATCAGGCGGTCTGTCGTCGCGGCGATTCGTGCAGATGGGCAGCCTGCAAGACGGCGCGGGTGGGCAGCCCCTCCATGTCGCCACGGCTTTGCACGGCCTGACTGCCGACCCAGTTGCCGCGCGCGGTGGCTTGGGCGAAGCCGAGGTTCTCCAGCAGCGCGCTGATCA
>Ga0160447_100612_pt1 | contig 15951 bp, 12 predicted proteins | sample HID1973K_E1MG_FD_108222 | JGI IMG/M metagenome (GOLD analysis project Ga0160447, IMG submission 108222) | Enriched mosquito-associated microbial communities from UW Madison campus, WI, USA - HID1973K_E1 MG | ecosystem: Host-associated > Arthropoda: Insects > Digestive system > Unclassified ...
GCCTCATCGATGGCCCTCAGTGCGTGATCGTAGAAACGCTGACCGGCATCCGTCGGCGCGAGGCCACGCGTCGATCGCAGCAGCAGACGGGCGCCTAGACGTTCTTCTAGTTGTGCCACCGCCTTTGAGACGGCTGGCTGGCCGAGCTTCAAGCGGCGTGCGGCGGCAGAAAACGAACCCGCATCGACAACTGTTACGAAGGTCTCCATCGCCACCATGCGGTCCATGCGCCTTCTCCTAGCAGATCGTCAGCGAAAATGCGCAGTGTAGCGAAACGACGACCTCCCCAGACAAACCACCTGTTAGGTGGGAGGCGCCGACCTTACCTAGGCGATCAGATGCTGGGGGCCGCTTTTTTTCCTGACTCCGATGACTGCCTTCGAGTAGAGTGCGGCCCCTTGGCAGCTTGCTCTCAAACGCGGCTGGGCGTCGCTGATTGGCCGAAGGCGATGATTGCCGTTGAATGCATTGAGGGGTAGTGAGACGACATATGAATCGTGCGCGTCGTATCAGGCGTCGCGAACCTTCCCTCTACGCAGGCGCTCTTCGAAAGCGTACGTCTGAGGGTCACGCGCGGGCGCCTTTCGAGTCAACGCGCAGAACCTGTTCGGTCGTCTGTATGCGACAGCGAGAGCACGACTATTGCAACTTAGTCTGCGCCGCAGCGTCACCGGCCGCGACGCATTAGTAAGGGACTTCGCGGTCGGCGAGGCCTGACTCGGACCGCGGCTCACTCGACTTGAAACACCGCGACCGCCTGACGCAACGTTTCGGCCTGCTCGGCGAGCGATTGCGCGGCGGCGGACGCCTGTTCGACGAGCGCCGCGTTCTGCTGCGTGACCTCGTCCATCTGCGCGACGGCCACATTTACCTGATCGATGCCCATGCGCTGCTCACCGGATGCCGCCGCCACTTCGCTCATGATGCCCGTCACGCGACTCACGGACGCGATCAGCCCTTCGATCGTGCCGCCCGCATGCTCGACGAGCACCGAGCCGTTCGACACGCGCGCGTTCGAATCGTCGATGAGCGTCTTGATCTCCTTGGCGGCCACGGCGCTGCGCTGCGCGAGCGCGCGCACTTCGCCGGCGACGACCGCGAAGCCGCGTCCCTGATCGCCCGCGCGCGCGGCCTCGACGGCCGCATTGAGCGCGAGGATATTGGTCTGGAACGCGATGCCTTCGATCACGCCGATGATGTCGGCCATGTGCGAGGAAGCCTGCGCAATGCTGCGCATGGTTGCGACGACATCGTTGACGGTGTCGCCGCCCTGAGTCGCGTCGCCGCATGCCTTGGTCGCGGCGTGCGTGCCTTCGGCGGCGTTGTCGGCGTTCTTCGCGACGGCGCTCGCGAATTCTTCCATGCTCGCGGCGGTTTCTTCGAGCGATGCCGCCTGCGACTCCGTGCGCTTCGAGAGATCGACGGTGCCTTGCGCGATCTCGCTGGCCGCTTCGGCGATCGCCACGCTCGACGACTGAATGCCGAGCACGATCGTGTTCAGACGCGCGCGCATCGTTTCGAGCGAGACCATCAGGCTGTCGGGGCTGCGGCCATCCACGGCGATCGCATCGCGCAGATTGCCTTGCGCGATGCGTGCGGCGAGCGCCATCGCTTCGCCCGGTTCGCCGCCGAGCGCACGCGTGACACCGCGCGTGATGACGAGCGCGGCCACGATGCCGGTGAGCACGGCCGCCGCGCCGAGCGCGAGCATGATCGCCTTGGCGCGCGCGTAGGCGGCGTCGGCATCGCGGTTGGCGATATCGTTCTGTTCGTCCTGCAGCGCGATCATGTCTTTCGTGGTGCTCATCCACTCGCGCTGCACCGGCCGCAACTCGTCGATCAGCACGCGAATCGCCGCCTGCTGCTCGCGCGCTTCGGCAAGCGAGATCGCCTTTTCGATGATCGGCCCGGCGGCGGCCTCGTTCGCGCGCAGCTTGTCGAACACGGCGCGCTCGGTTGCTGAGGTGTGCTCGCTTTCCTTGAAGCGCGCGCCGAGCGCGCCGTACGCTTGCGCATAGCCTTGCGCCTGTGCGCGGACGCGCGCTTTCTCCGTCTCGACCGCGACCGAATCGGTCAGGAGCACGATGTTGCGCAGCGCGATCATCCGGTCGCTCACCGACAGGCTCAGCGCGTGCGCGAGCTTCGCTTCCGCATTGTTGACTTCGACGACTTCATCGAAGCGCGCCTGGATTTGCGACATGCTAACAAGACCGAAGGCGAGCACCGCGAACAACATCGACAGCACGAGGCCGAAGCCCAGGCCCAGTTTGGTGACGACCTTCATGGTTGTGATTCTCCGTAGACAGATGCGAGAGGGTTTCCCCCGATGGGAAATCCATTTCTTTCATGCTGTTTACGGACTGCCTTCGGTTTACTTTACAGTGCTTTCGCAGCTTTTTGACATGCCATAGCCTTAGCCAGTGCAGCCTTCGCTCGCACTTCCTCATTCGGCCATTTCGGACACTCAGGCATCGGTGCTCGTGAGGTTGCGTTGGGACTTCGCCCGCACCGTCGCGCCAAAATCCGACAGTCGTCGACGAACTTCCCTTTTTGTTCGTCAGATCACCTGCCTAAGCGTCTCAAGTCTTGCGCGTCCACTGCCGTTATGCCGACATCGCTCCGTCCTCGTTGGCTTGCGGCCACCCCAGCTGCGCGCGACGTAGAAAATCGAGAAAATACTAGAATGCGCTACAACATATGCGATACATGCGGAGCCGAAGTAAGCGCTATGGCCGCTGTATGCAAACGCTGTCAGACCGCTCTGCCGCCGAATGCCCCTCCGGCGGAAGCATCGGAGGAAACTGCGACATCCGCGCCTCAAAGCTTGCGCCGGCAGATCATGCTCGCGTCAAGTATCGCTATCATCGGCGCGATCGTTGTTGGAGGGGTTCTCGCAACCGCACCGCGCGACGAAAGTCGAATGCAGCGCATAGCGGACGCGACTTCGGCAACTGGTCGTGTGCTTCCGGCTGAGGAGGCTGAACGCCTCTCTTCGATAAGTGCATCAAAGTAAAGCCGGACCACGACAACGCAGGCCTACGCCCTACGTTATCGGGGATCAATCCAGAGCGAGCAGACGTTCCAGGCCGCTGTGCGTTTTTGCAAGCCCATCTCCATGCGGGTTACGAGCTCAGTCAGCGATTTGAAACTGGTAGGCGCGACGAGGTGAACCCATAGCTATCGACAACGATGCCTCACCCTTCTTTCACGCCGATACCTGAGCGAACTTGAGCACCATCTCCCTGAAGCGCGACGCGGCCGGACTCTGCGTCTGCGGCCGCGTGACGAGATGCAACGGCGCGCGAAACGCATCATCGCCGGCGACACGGCAATAGCGCACGCTCTCCTGCCGATATCGCTGCATCGACGCCGGTACCAACGTGACGCCACCGCCTGCCGCAACGAGGTTGATCGCTGTCACCATGCGCGGCACTTCGTCAACCACGCGCGGCGTGAAACCGCGCGCCTCGCACGCACGGATGAAATCCGCGTACATGCCCGGCGCGCCCGGCCGCCGGACGAAGATGAACGGCTCGCCGGTGAGTGCGTCCAGCGCCACCGCGCGCGCGCCAATCAGCACATGTCCGAGTGGCAGCACGAGCAGCATGCGCTCCTGCGCCAGCATCTCGAAGCGCAGATCGGCGGGCGTCTCGATGGGCTTGCGCAGGATTGCCACGTCGATCTGCCCGTTCGACATCATCTCGATGATCTCGGCCGCGTTGACCTCGCTCAGTTCGATCGAGATATCCGGATTCGTTTCCCGGAACGCGCGGATCGCCGTGGTCGCGAGCGGATGGAACGCCGCCGAGCTCGTCAGCGCGATACGCACGCGCCCAACCTGCCCCTGCGACACGCGCCGCGCATGCGTCACGCCCTGCTCTAGTGTGCGCAAGGCCGCGCGCGCATGCTCCGCGAACGCCTGGCCGGGCGCAGTAAGTTCTACCCCGCGCGGCTGACGCAGAAACAGCGCGAAGCCCAATTCCTGCTCCAGTTCCTGAATCTGCTGCGACAGCGGCGGTTGTTGCATATGCAGCCGCGCCGCCGCGCGCGTGAACTGTCGCTCTTCCGCCACAGCGAGGAAGTAACGCAAATGGCGCAGTTCCATCGTGTTCACCTCTGGTATAGCCACTGAATATGGCAACACTATCCGATATGTATTTTACATTTGGCGGCATGCTTTTTAAGCTGGGTTCACGCGATGAAAAATCAAAGGAGACATATGCAAACCGTGCTGAACACCGGCGCGCCGCTCGCTGCTGCCCCGCCGCTGTCGAACTCGCAGGTGCGCCGCGCGGTGCTGGCGTCGGTGATCGGCAACGGACTGGAATGGTTCGACTTTCTGATCTACGGCTATTTCGCCAAAACCATCGCGCATGTGTTCTTTCCAGTCGGCAACAACTTTCTGTCAATCACACTGACGCTCGCGACGTTCGCGATCGGCTTTATCGTGCGTCCGCTGGGCGGAATCGCGATCGGCGCGTGGGCGGACCGGCACGGACGGCGCAAAACGCTTTCGCTGCTGATTCTCCTGATGGCCGGCAGTACGCTGCTGATGGGCCTCACGCCCGGTTACGCCAGCATCGGCATCGCCGCACCCTTGCTGGTGCTCTTCGCGCGCGTGCTGCAAGGCTTGTCGGTCGGCGGCGAATTCGCGACCGCCGCCGCGATGCTCACGGAATACGCGCCGCCGGGACGGAAGATGTTTTTCGGCAGTTTTCAGATGACGTCTCAAGCGGTCGCGCTGTTGCTGTCGTCGTCCTGCGGCTATTTGCTGACGACGAACCTGTCGAGCGAAGCGCTCGCGTCGTGGGGCTGGCGCGTGCCGTTTCTGCTCGGCGCGCTGGTCGGCCCGGTCGGCTTCTACATTCGCCACAAAGTGTCCGAATCGCCGGAATTCGTGCAGTTGCGCCAGCAGCTCGGGCATGCGCCGCGTCAGTCCTTGCGCACGTTCTTCCGCGAACGCGGCGACGCAGCGCTGTGTGCGATGGGCGTGATCATCGTCGGCACGGCGACCAACTATCTCTGGCATTCGTACATGCCGCTATTCGTCGAACGGCAGTTGCATCTGCCGCTGAAGAATGCGTTGTTCGGCACGGCCATTTCGGGGCTCATCAGCATTGTCGGCTATCCGCTGGCGGGCAAGCTCGCGGATCGCTTCGGCGCGTACAGACTTTTCTTTCCAATCACCATCGTATGGATTTGCGCCGCGTGGCCGCTTTTCTCGTGGGTGCTCGCGGCGCCGACGCCCGGGCGCGTGTTCGCCGCACAGATGATCGCCACCGTCGTGCTGAGCCTGATGTCCGGCGCGCATCCCGGCATGCTGACGCAACTGTTTCCCACTGCGACGCGTTCGATGGGCGTCGCGCTGTCGTACAACATCGCCGTGACGCTGTTCGGCGGGCTCGCGCCGCTGACCGTGTCGACGCTGATAAGCGTGTCCGGATCGCGGATGGTGCCCGCGTGGTACCTGATTTTCGCGGGCATCGTGTCGCTGCTGCTGGTGGGACTGAGCGCATCGGGCCGGCGGCTGTGCCGCGAGCCGAATCTCTGGCCGAAGGACGGCGCGCGCTCATGACGACACCCGTCGACGAAACGCGCCCGCGCAACGAAGTGCCGGTGCGAGTGGTCGGTGCCGCGCGCTTTCGCATCGCGACGCCGCGCGGCAGCGGCGCGGTGCCGGTGTTTCTGGGCGGCGCAACGGAGCGGGCGAGGATCGAACGCGTCGTCATCATGCTGCACGGGCGTCTGCGCGATGCCGATGCGTATCTCCGTACGGCCGAGCGCGCGCTGCAAGCTGCGTCCGCGGCGGCCGAGTCGACGTTGCTCGTGGTGCCGCAATTCCTCGCCACTGCCGATGTCGAGCATCACGCGCTCGATGCCGATACGCTGCATTGGGAATGGACCTCATGGATGGGCGGGTTCGATGCGCGGGGTCCGTGCGCGCTGAGTTCGTTCGACGTGCTGGACGCGTTGATCGAGCATTACGCGCGCTACCCGGCGTTGCGCGACATCGTAATCGCAGGACATTCGGGCGGCGCGCAGGTGGCGCACCGTTACGCGATCGTCGGGTGCGCGTCGAGCCGCGTTGCGAGGGTGCGTCACGTGATCGCGAATCCGTCGTCTTATGTGTATTTCGATGCATCGCGGCCCTTCCCCACGAGCCTTCCGTGCGATGACGTCAACGACTGGAAATACGGCCTCGCCCGCTTGCCGCGATATGCACGCGCCAACGCGGGTGCGTGCGATCTGGAAGCGCATTACGCGCGCAGCGACGTGACTTATCTGCTGGGCGAACGCGATTGCGATCCGCTGCATCCCGCGCTGGACCGTACCTGCGCGGCAAATGCGCAGGGCCCGCATCGGCTGGCGCGGGGGCGGGCGTACTACGCGTATCTGCTGGCGCGACATCCCCGGCTGATCCATCGCTATCACGAAGTGCCCGGCGCGGGTCATAGCGGCGAGGCGATGTTCGTATCGGACGCAGGCGTACGCGCGCTGTTCGGCGATGACGTGCGCCTCGTGCGATCCGTCGACGCGGATGCGGGCGGCGCCAGCGAATAAGACAGGCATTTGCAGCAGGCCCGGGCATCCGACCCGTGCCCGAACAGGAGACGACCATGACGAGAAGAACGTTGGGGCGCACGCTCGCCCTCGCTGCGCTATGCGCGGCGGTTTCGATGACGATTGCCGGATGCGGCGGCGATGACGGCGGTTCGTCCGCTGCTGCCGCGAACGCGCAGCTTCAATCGCAAGCGAACGCGCAGACCCAGACCCAGACCCAGACAACATCGCAACAATGCGCTGCGCTCGCCGGCATGGCGATTCCGGCAGCATCCATTGGCGCGCCGACCAGCGGCGCGAAGATCGCGACCGCGACGCTCGTCGAAACGAGCGGAGAGTATTGTCAGGTGAACGGCACGATCGCGCCTGTCGATCCGACTGCGCCGGTCATCAATTTCCAGGTGAATCTGCCGACCAAGTGGAACCACAAGTCGCTGCACTACGGCGGCGGCGGTTTCGACGGCACGCTGATCACCGGCGTGGCCGCGCTCGACATGGCGCCCACCGGCACGCCGACGCCGCTCGCATCCGGCTACGCCACCTTCGGCGACGATTCGGGCCACCAGAGTTCGAGCATCACGGATGGTTCCTTCGCGGCCAATGACGAAGCACTCGCCAACTACGGCGGTCTGAGTCTCAAGAAGACGCACGACGTCGCGATGCTGCTGATCACGAAGCGCTATGCGCAAATGCCGGAGAAGCGCTACTTCTTCGGCAGTTCGACGGGCGGGCGCGACGGTCTCACCGAAATCCAGCGCTGGCCCGCGGATTACGATGGCATCGTGGTGAACCGTCCGGCGCTCAACTACACCGGCTTGCGTCTGTCGAACGTCGTGCTGGGACGCGCGCTTTATCTGCGCAACGGCGCGGGCTGGCTGGACGTCGCCAAGATCGAACTGCTGCAGAACGCCGTGATGAAGGAATGCGATACGCTCGACGGTGTAGCCGACGGCATCATTTCCAACGTCGATGCCTGCAAGCTGCACGCGCTCAAGGTGCTCGCGTCGGTGCGCTGTCCGGGCGGCTCGGATGCGGGCGATAGCTGTCTCTCCGATCGCCAGCTCGCGACCGTCGTCACGATCGCCTCGCCGATGCTGCTGCGTTATCCGCTAGCCAACGGCGTGAGGCGTTATGCGGGCTACAACATCCTCGCCGGTTCGGTGTTCGCGGGACCATACACGACGCGCGATTTCGGCGAGTCGAATACGCCGTCGAATCCCGCCGGCAAGCACGACGCGAATCAGTGGGTGACGGGCGATCAATGGGTCAAGTACTTCGTCACGCGCGTGCCGACCTTCGATTCGCTGACCTTCGATCCGTACGATCCGGGCGCTTACCGCACGCGTGTGCAGACCGTCTCCGCCCTGAGCGATGCCACGAATACGGACGTCGGCGCGTTTCGGGCCAAGGGCGGCAAGATCATCATCACGCATGGCCTCGCCGATGAAATCGTCAGCACGGATTCGAGCACCGACTACTACAACGGACTGGTCGAGCGCTACGGACGCGGGAAGGTCGATGACTTCGTGCGCTTCTATCTGATGCCCGGAGTCGGACATGGTACGGGCCCATTTCATCCGGCGATCGACTCGCTGTCCGCGCTCGATCGCTGGGTCGAATCGGGCACTGCGCCCGAGACCCTGCAGATGAGCGACCTCAACACAGCGACACTCGGACGCACGCGACCGCTGTGCCGTTATCCCGCGTGGCCGAAATTCGTCGGCGGCAATGTGCACGATGCGGCGAGTTTTACGTGTGTGGACCGGTCGTAGTTGAACGAGAAACCGGTGAAGGCGCGGCTAAGCGGCGGTCTGCCGGCGTCTGCTGACGGTCGTGGACGCGCGATAAAACTGCGCCTTGTCGGCCTCTGCGGACGTTCGACAACGCCCTCATGATTGTCAGCGATATGGCGGGTTCGGGCGACCGCGCCGGGCAGTGACCGGCCAATGCGCGTTGTTCGACCCTCCGCCATCTGGCGAGATCACCGCAAGCGGATCTGACAAACTCACTCACTCGGCACTGGGAAAACGCCGCCGACGCGACAGGCGTCGGTTATCGTGGCTATGCGACAGACCATCTGCGGATAGCGAAGGCATTGAGGGGCGAGTGCAGCACGGCCAGTTCGCCGGCTCCCCGTCCCGACTCTGCTACAAGCATTCCTGCGCTTGCTCAGGTAACGCGCACGAATTCTCCTTCGGCGAAGAACCACGCCGACATCGTCCGTGCCAGTTCGAGCACGACCTCCGCGTCGGTCCGGCCGGAGGACGCGCGAACGTGGAACGAATGATCTGCGTCGTCCACCACATGCAGCGTGGCGCGTGGCCCCAGCGTTTCGACGACCGGCCTCAGCAGGTGAAGCTCGGCCAGCTTGTCGCGCGTGCCCTGCAGGAAGAGAATCGGCACCGTGACGTCCGCCAGGTGCCGTGCCCGCTCCACGCCGGGTGTGCCCGCCGGGTGCAGCGGGAACGCGACGAAAGCGAGGCCACGCACGCCGTCGAGCGGGGAGATGGCTTGGGCCTGGGACGTCATGCGGCCGCCGAACGATCTGCCGCCCGCGAAGAGCGGCAGGGCTGGCAGCCGCCGGCGGGCCTCCGCGACGGCTGCCTGCACGGCTGCATGTGCCACGGCTGGCGAGTCCACCCGCTTGGAGCCCCGCTCCATGTACGGAAACTGGTAGCGCAATGTGGCGACATTGGCCGTCGCAAGCGCGTCGGCCAATGACGACATGCCGGCGTGCTGCATGCCCGCTCCGGCACCGTGCGCGAAGACATATAGGGCTCGCGCGTCCTCCGGCACTCGGAGGAGCGCAGAGATCTTAGAGCCGTCGGGCAGTGCCAGGGAAAGCGATTCTGGGTCGTCCATCGTATTCAGGTCGTGTCGTTGTGGCCTTTGCGCCGATTCTGCATCAATTGAGGCATCGGAGAGCGTTTGTGGCGGCCTCCGCCAAGGCATTGCGCAGGTGGAGTTTGCCGGCCGATCCATGAAGCGCGCCCATCGTAAACGGCGCTGCAGTCGCGATGTGTCGGTTGACGACCGCAAGCCCGACCGCAACGTGATCCGCGCTCTGAGACATTTGCGTGATAGCACGCTTGCATCATTGTCGGCGAGCTGTCACGACACTGCAATCAGCGTCAAAGGAAGTTCTCGAAGGGCAGTTCTTTTATCTGGCGCTCTGGAAGAGCATGTCCGGCTGCAAAAAGTTCTGGGTTCGGCCAGGCCCTGTCGGATGACCGACGCACGGAGCGTCGGCCTTCGCCGACATTGAGGCGGGTTCTTTTCAACGTCAGCAGCGAAGCAGATTACTGATGTTCGCAGCGTCGCGCGGCAGGGCCGCGACCGCCCGCATCAGCGAACTCACACTCACGACCCAAAGCCGTCACCTGACGCGAGTCAATGCTAATGTCTCAAAGCGGAGAGATGCCGTCATCCGGCGCCCAGTGACATCGGGCAATGTTCCGTCGTTGCTCTTGGGTCATATGGGTCGGTTGGCGTATTTTCTTGAAACGTTGTTGATGGAAACGTCGGGAGGTCTTCGAGACGTCAATCCGAAACGGCTTCGAGTACTTCGCCGCGTGTCTCGACGCCGAATCGCAGTACGACGAGCGATGCGATGGCGAAGCACGATGCGCCGAAAATGAACACCCCGCCTTGCTGTACGACCGGCAAGATCCATCCGATGAGCGTGGGCCCGAGCAATGCGCCGATCCGTCCGCAGAACGAAGCCAACCCGCAGCCCGTGGCTCTCGCACGCGACGGATAGAGTTCGGGGGTGTAGGCGTAGAGCACGGCCCACATGCCGAAGGCGAAGAACTGCATGCCGGCACCCGTCAGGATCAATCCCGCCGACGACGCACCCCATTGCGCTGCATGACCGAAGACATAGGTCATGACCGCCCCGCCGACCAAGGTCGCGACACACGTCGCTTTTCTGCCCCAGTGTTCGACGGCCCACGCAGCGGTCAGGAAACCCGGAATCCCGCCCAACGAGATGTACACCGTGAACAACACGGACTTCGTCACCGCGGAACCAGATGCCTGAAGCAAGGCCCCGAGCCACGTGTTGAGTCCGTAAAAGCCCAACAGCGCGAAGAACCAGAGCACACCGACCATCATGGTCCTCTGACGATAGGCGTCGGACCACAGCACCTTCAGCCCGCGCGCTTCATGATGGCGCGCGTTCAGGGAAAGCGTGACCGGCGGAAGCGTGTCGATCTTCAGTCTGCTCATTACCGTGTGCTCGATACTCGAAACGATTTGCTCGGCTTCTTCATGACGTCGCTGAGATTCGAGCCAACGCGGAGATTCGGGCACGACGCGGCGGATGACGAACAGAAACAAGGCCGGAATCGATTCGATGAGAAACAGCATTCTCCAGTTGTGCGACTGGAGCACGACATAGGACAGCAAGCCCGCGCATACAAATGCGATCGGCCAGTTTCCGTCCATAAGCGCGAGGTACTTACCGCGGCTCCTCGCCGGAATAAACTCGGACAGGAGCGTCTGCGCAAGCGGCAACTCCATGCCCATGCCGATACCCAGCAGCACGCGGTAAACCCCCAGTTCGGTCGCGCTACTCGCGGTGTAGCACAGCAAACTTCCTATTCCCCACACGATCATGCTGATCTGAAACACCGGCTTGCGTCCGAAACGATCGGCTAGCATTCCCGAGCAGACGGCACCGCACGCCATCCCTACAAATCCGGCACTGCCCAGCAGTCCGGCTTGCGCAGGCGACAGCCCGAACTCCGACTTGATCGAACCCAGGACGAACGTCATGGTGGCGAGGTCGACGTTGTCGAAGAAAAACGCAAGCGAAATGATCAGAAACAACCAGCGGTGGTAACCGCAAACCGGCAGTCTTTCGAGCCGGTCTGCCACGCCAAAGCATGTGACGTCGACATTGCCCATCTTCATTCGAGTATCTCCTCGGTGATTTCCTGTACGTGGATTTGCCGAATTGCTTCCCTGCGGCAAGATCACTATCAGTCGTCAAAAGAAGACAGGCGCGTGAGGAAATGTCGTCGATGGTCGCGCTTACGCCAAGTTATGCTGCCGCGCAACGGCTACACATCGCCCTGATCGCGCTTGGCGAATCGGTTCGGATCGAACGCATCGGGACCGAGGCCGGACACCGTCGCGCCTGCGGCGAACGGGTAGCGAAGATACGGAGCCTGGGGCTGGCCAGGCGGAGAATATTGTCCGTCGGCGAGAATGCGCTTCTTTGCCGTCATCTCAAGTACAGCGCAGCGAATCGCGATGATCTGATTGGCCGCGCCCTGTTCGATTGGCGAATAGTCCTTTTCGGGGCGAAACTTATCCAGCGCCTGATTCTGGTGGCGAATGACGCCTTCGGTGTCGTCATCGATGGACGCATGGCAACGGGCAATCACGCTGTAATACTCGAGACTCGTATTCTGTCCTTTCGGCGCCTTGAGCAGCGCGACCGGCCTGTCCACCTCGATGGTGACGTGCCGGTTCTCACGCAGCTTCTGAGCGAAGCTGCCGAAGCGGGAGCAGTGGATAAGGAATGTATCCCCCGTGAAGGTGAAGCTCTGCGCGAGCACGTACGGAAAAGGCGTGTCGTGTACGGCGACCCGGCAAATCAGTTCATCTTTCAGGAAAGCGAAAATCGATGGCCAGTCTGTCCATGCGAGATCGCTTCGACGCATTTGAACGTTAAGGAAGGATGGAGTCATTGCGTTTATGGTTCATTGAAAGCCGATGATGTCGCCTCGCGCCGGACCTGTGCCTATGCCTGCAATCCGGCATCCGGTTCTTCGCTCGATATGAGCCATCAGACCGCGCAGCGATGGGGGCAAACTGTTATCCAACGGTCCTGCGAAGGCGGGGAACCAGCGAAGCGACGCTTCATCGAATACGGGAATGGCGCCCGACGCCTTGTCGGGGAACAGAGCGAGACTGTCGCACTTGTTGAGATAAATCTCGTCTACGGCGTGACGAATCGCCGCGTCGGCAAGCTGCGAAACGTCGAGTGCGCCGATGCGCCGGGGCCGCCCGCTGCCCGTGCCGTATTCGTCGGTCAGCATCCGCAGCGCGATGCCAAGCTCGAACGGGTCGCCGGATGCGAGAAGCGCTTGCGGATCGAATCTTGTTCGTTCGGCTTCGCGTCCCATCCCCTCCCTGGCCGCCCGAGCACAGTAGGACGCGGACGCCATGCCACCGAGCTCGGAGGGAAACGGCCCTGCGCCCACGCGCGAGACGATCGCTTTCGCCACGCCGATCGTCTTGCGGTGATAGCGGCACGACAGGTCGCCGCCAACGTACGCGAACGATGCACACGTATGGCTCGACGTCACATACGGCTGATCGCCGAGCGACACGTCGAGCTGCAACGACTGCGCGCCCTCGAAAAGCACCCGCTTGCCCGCTCTCACCAGCCGCGTCAGGAATAGATCGTCCATCGTCACGAAAGGCCGGATGCGCGTCCACGCCGCCCGAAGTCGATCTAAGCAAGCGGCGATATCGGCCTCATGCGCTTCGGAGCGAGCGTCCGACAGGCGGTCATACGCTGCCATCTGTCCGAACGCGAGGTCGAGGTTCTCGTGCAAATCGCGAAGCTGCACGACGGTACGGCAGCCGGAGCGCATTCTGATCGCAAGATCTGCATAACACGGACCGATGCCGTTACCTGTCGTTCCGATGTCCGATCCGTGAAGCACGTCCATGCGGATATGGACGGGTTGCACGACGACGCAACGGCCGCTGATGAGCAGCCGTCCGTCGAGCGTCGGACCGGCGCGTTCCAGCGCGTCGATCTCGCCGGCCAGCTTCTCGAGATTCACCGCGCAGCCCGAGCCGATGTAGAGCAGCTTGTCAGGGTGAAATGCGCCCGACGGCACTTGCGCTAGCTTCGCGCTGCCCACCGGCGTTCGGATCGTATGCCCTGCGTTCGCGCCGCCGTTGAACCGGGCAATGATGTCGTAGCCGTGAGCCAGATGGTCGACGATCTTCGCCTTGCCTTCATCGCCATACTGAAGGCCGACGAGAACGTCCGCGTAACCAGGCGTGATGCTCATCTCACTCTTCAAGGACGAAGGTCGCTTCGACTTCGACCGGCGCATTGAACGGCAGGCTCGCGACGCCGACTGCGATGCGCGCATGTTCGCCGCGCTCGCCGAAGAGCTGATTGATCAGTTCCGACGCCGCGTTGATGATCGCCGGGGCATCGGCGAAGCGCGCCGACGTGACAACGTAACCGCCGACTTTCAGGACCTTCGAGATGCGCTCGAGGTGGCCGTCGGTCGCCTGATGCGCCCATCCAAGCATGTTGAGCACGCAGAGTCGCGCGGCGCTGCGAGCATCCTCGACGGACACCACTTCCGGCACGGAGCCGGTCCATTGCGCCTTGCCGTCGCGAACCGGCAACTGCCCGGAGATCACAAGCAAGTTTCCATGTCGATTGAACGGCTTGAACGCTGCCCGGACCGGCGTATGAACGGGCAAGCTGAGACCTGCTTCCTTGATTCGATCGTAGATTGACATCTTCTCTCCTTGACGCCGCGAGGACGAGGCGGCTAGACATCATTCTGGAGAGAACGCATCGGTCATGCTCTCGCGGATAGGTCGCGTTCTATCGCGCAAATGCCAAATTCATCAGTCCGCCACAGTCCTGAAAAACTCGCTTGGGCTTCGTCCAAGTGATTTGCGGAACATCGCGCTGAAGGCGCTCGGGCTGTCATATCCGAGCACCGAGGCGATCTCGGTGACCGAGCGATTCTCGGCCAGCATCTGGACCGCTGCCAGCAGGCGCGCCTGTTGACGCCAGCGCGTGAATGTCATGCCCGTCTGATCCGGAAAGAGCCGGATGATGGTCCGCTCGCTTGCCCCGACCACCTTGCTCCAGGACTCGACCGACGTTTCTTCTGCCGGGTTCGCGATGATCCAGCGGCATATGCGCGCGATGCGTTCGTCGGCCGGCATCGGCAAGTGCAAGGGTTCGACCTGTAACGGCTTGACCTCGCGATAGAGCAACTCAACGACGAGCCCGTCTCGTCCTTGCTCTTCGTAGTCGACGGGCATCGCGACGATGGACGCGATCAGTTCCCGCAGAAGCGGAGAAATGGATACGACACAACAGTTCGACGCGTCGAGCGGCGTGCGTTCCGGCGCAAAATAGAGTGTGCGCATTTCGATCTTTCCGACGGCCTGCATGCAGTGCCGAACGCCCGGCGGAACCCATACGGCCCGTTGCGGCGGCACGACCCACGAGCCGCCGTCGGCAGTGACGAGGATCGATCCCGCGTAGGCGTAAATGAGCTGACCTCGCACGTGCGCATGGTAGTCGATGAAGAACCGGTCCGGCAGATCGCGAGCCATTCCTCCCACGGGCCGCGCGATCGCCTGATAATCCTCACGGTCCTCGCTCTTTCCGAACATGGCGTTTCCTCGTTGATCGTTGTCACTTGCACGCGCGCCGGCCAAACCGGGTCGCGATACGGTTATAGGCGATCCACAGGGATCGCTCATTCAATCACCCATCTGTTTCCCGAGGTACAGCATGCCGGTTTACCGCTCATTCGATCAAGAGGCGCTCGACAATCAATACAACGTCCGCGCCGGCATCCCAGACCATCTCGAAGTGTTCGCAAGGTGGAAGACGGAAAGCAAGCGCTTCCGTGCGGACCATACGGTCCGCGAAGACATTCGCTATGGCAGCGACGAGCAGCAGGCGTATGACTTCTTTCCTGCCAGGACGAACGGGCGCCCCGTGCTGGTCTTCATTCATGGCGGATATTGGCAGTCGCTCGACAAGTCGGATTTCAGCACCGTCGCCCGGCCGTATCTGGATGCGGACATCAACGTTGCCGTGCTCAACTACCGGTTGGCGCCTTCCGTGCGCATGGCGGACATCGTGTCCGACAACATCGAGGCCATCGCGCATTTGTATCGCAACGCGGAGGAGCTGAGCTTCGATCGCAATGCGATCTTCGTATCCGGGAGTTCGGCGGGCGGCCATCTGACTGCCATTCTCGCTGGGACGGACTGGGACAGCCGCGGCCTGCCGCATGATGTGCTAAAGGGCGCCTGCGCGATCAGCGGTTTGTACGATCTCGAACCGATTCGTCTTTGTTACCTCAATAAGGTCGTCGGACTGGACGAAGCGGAGGCACGCGCGTATAGCCCGAAGCTTCATCTTCCCAAGCGGCCGTTGCCTTTCATCCTGACGGTCGGCGGCGACGAATCCGACGAGTTCCACCGGCTGCAGGCCGAGTATCAGACGCTGTTGAATAACCACGGGCTGGATGTTCGGATCGTCCGACAAGCCGACGGACATCATTTCGATGCGGTCGATCGTCTCGGGGAACCGTCCGCGGCGCTGTCGAAGGCCGTTATCGAAATGATCGAATCGTGAGCGTCGCAAAGCATTCC
>Ga0160447_100615_pt1 | contig 15934 bp, 10 predicted proteins | sample HID1973K_E1MG_FD_108222 | JGI IMG/M metagenome (GOLD analysis project Ga0160447, IMG submission 108222) | Enriched mosquito-associated microbial communities from UW Madison campus, WI, USA - HID1973K_E1 MG | ecosystem: Host-associated > Arthropoda: Insects > Digestive system > Unclassified ...
AGCCGATCGACCAGTTCGTGTTCCAGGACGACGATGGCGCCTGGTACCTGATCTACGGTGGCTGGAAGCACGCCAACATCGTCAGGCTCAAGGACGATTTCAGCGGCGTGTTGCCGTTGGCCGACGGCACCACGTACAAGGAGATCACTCCGGCGCCGGAGTACGTGGAGGGCTCGCTGATGTTCAAGCGCGGTGGCCGCTACTACTACATGTGGTCGGAAGGCGGCTGGGGCGAGCCGGACTATTCGGTGGCCTACGCCATCGCCGACAAACCGACCGGCCCGTTCAAGCGCATCGGCAAGATCCTGCAGCAGGACCTGGGTATCGCCACCAGTGCCGGCCACCATTCGCTGATCCACGCGCCCGGCTCCGATGCCTGGTACATCGTCTATCACCGGCGGCCGCTGGGCGAAACCGATCGCAATCATCGGGTCACTGCCATCGACCGCCTGTACTTCGACGCGCAAGGCCACATCCTGCCGGTCAAGATGACCAACGAAGGCGTGCCGGCGGACCGGTTGCGCTGAGGCGCTGCCGGTACGGGTTCGCCTTCCTGCCCGGGCTTGGCATTATTTGGATATTTGGCCAGATAACGGGGATTCGCAGGCCGGGCCCGGCGAGCGGGGGATACGATAGGATCCTGGCTCCGGGACTGGTATCCGCGTCGCACGGGCGATTGATGATCATCGGATTGATAGCCGTAGTGCTGGTCGAAGCCTTGCTCATGGCGTTCTGGAACCGCTGGTATTTCAGCTGGGGCCTGCCGTTGTTCAAGCAGCGCATCGTCGTGCCGGCCGCGACACTTTCCCATCTTCCATTCAACTGGTTGGACGGCGATTACCCGCCGGCAAACTGGGCTCGAATGGTATTCGAGCCCTTGTCCGAAGGTGCGTGCGCCTTTCGCGAGACGTTGTTGATGCCGCGCGGGCCGGGCTACGTGCCGATCATGCGCGGGTTGATCGTGGTCGACCGCCGGGGGCGCGAGGTCCAGGTCATCGGGCGGTGCAACTGGAGCATCTTGCTGATCGCGGCCACCCTGGTGCCGGCGATGTTCGTGATCCCCGGCGCGGCGCTGGCGCTTACGGCCATTCTGGCGGTCAGCTATTTCGTGCAGCGGCGCAGGTTCCAGAACGTTGCCAGCGCGGTGCGCGCGATGGTGGCGGCCAACCAGCCGCCGCGGGCGGGCGAGTACCCGCTCGGCACGCAGCCGGATCGGCACTGACTGCGACGCGGCGGACACCATGACCTCCAAGATGCCCGATATCCGGATCAGGGCCGCAGCCGAGCCGGATTTCCGGAAGATGTGGGACATCTTCCAGGCCGTCGTCGCCGGCGGCGACGCGTTGCCATTTTCAGAATCCTTTGATGAAGAGACGTTCCGCACGCATTGGTTCGGGCGCAAAAGGCGTACGTGGCCAGCACCGGCGCGGGTATCTGCGGGATGTACAAGCTTGGCGCGAACTATCCGGGCCGCGGTGGCCATGTCGCCAGCGCGACCTATGTGGTCGCCCCCGCCGTGCAAGGCCGCGGTATCGGTCGGGCGATGGTCGACCACAGCCTCTCCCAGGCGCGAAGCGAGGGATACCTGGCGATGCAGTTCAACTTCGTGGTGAGCACCAACGTACCGGCGGTGGGGCTCTACGAGAAGCTGGGCTTCGCTGTCGTTGGTATGTTGCCGGGGGCTTTCCGGCACCGGGATCTGGGCTTCGTCGACGCTTACGTCATGCATCGCTATCTGTAGCCACTGCGGGCATCGGGCCACTGCCTGGGCGGCAGGCGTGCAGCTACGCCGGACTGTCGCCGTCCATCAGGCGCAGGTACTGCAGGCAGATGTAGGAGTGCGCCAACAGTCGGGACGCTGCGGTAGGCAACGGGTCTCGGGCCCGGAACGCGGTGAGGCCGGCATCGCGCAGGCGTTGTTGATGCAGGTCCTGCTCGGCCTCCAGGCGGGGGATCAGGGCCTGGCCGAGACCGCGCTCGGCGCATTGCGCCAGCCATTGCCGGTAGTCGGCCAGTGCTGCCGGCGTGCGCGTGGGCTGCAAGGTGGCCGGGCTCGCCGTAGCGCCCTGACGGCGCGACGCGCGCAGCTTCTGCGTGGCTGCGTCGGGTAGCCCTGGCCGCGGCGAGGCATCGAAATACAATGCATCGACGGCCACGCCCTTGCCGTTTTCGCGACGGATCAGGCTCAGCGGTTCGACCGTCCAGCGGCCGCCGGTGCTGCGCAGTCGTGCGACCAGCCATTGGCCGTCGATCTGCGGCGGCGTCATCTCCTCGATGCGCTCGATCGCGTGGGCGCTCAACGGAGAGTAGGCGACCTCGGCTTCGAGTACCCGGTCTTCGGCGTCGTGAAGCGGCCATAGCAGGGTCTGCCGGCTGGCGTCGAAGCGCGCCTGCGCATAGCGCGCAGGACGCAACACCACCCAGTCGAGCATGGGACGCGGCTCGGACAGCAGGCTGGCGGGCAAGGACTGGCGCGAGTCGATCAACGCCTGCCAGGAGGTGTGCGGCGACAAGTCGGCAAACAACTCGGTGCTGGGCAAGGCCTGCACCGCCGCGTGGGTCTTGTCCGACGTGGACAGCCGCCCGGCCGCGCTGGTCTGCGCATCCCGCAGCTGCAGGCGCTGCCCACTGGCTTGCGCCGGCGCCGCCAGTCCTGCCCACGGCCCGGGCGCCTGATAGCGCGCGCGCGGATCGAACCGCTGCGATTCCGGGCGTGCATCGGTGCAAGCGAGGAAACTGCGCGATTGCGGCGACCAGAACAGCATGGTCAGGCCCAGGTATCCGGACGCTGCGCGCCAGGGCAGGGCGCCCAAGCCCCACAGGATCAGGTTGCCGGCATTCTCGTATTCGCCGCGGGCCCGGCCCAGCAGGTGGGCGGGCGCCTGCCCGACCGCGTCGGCCACCGCCAGCGCGCTGGCCAGCGCGTGGGCCAGTGCGAGTTCTTCCAGCAGCCGGTGCTCATCGGCGCCGCCGGCGCGCTCCAACAACAGTTCCACGTGGTCGGCGATCCGGCGCAGCAACAACGCCAGCCGCGGGTAATCGGCCCCTTGGGCCCAGACCGCGAGCGTGGAATAACGCTCCTGCACGTGCTGGGACAAATGCGACAGGCCCAGCGCCATGCATTCGTCGAGCAGTTGCGCCAGGGCGGCGCGCAGCCGCGTGCGCGAGTCGCGGCGGGCCGGGTCGCGACTCTCGCCGAGCTGGTGCGCCTTGCCCAGGTCCAGCGACGGTTCCAGGGTCGGCAGCGCGGGCGGCGCGATCGCCTGGCCGTGCGCGCGTTGGTAGGCCAGTACCGCGACGACGCGGTGTTTCTCGACCCTGGTCGGTGCGCCGTCGGCGATCAGATGCGCCAGGCCACCGCCCACGTAGCGGAACACGATGCGCGGCTGCACCAGGTCGATGACGATGTTGCGCTCGCCGCCGATGCGCGGTCCTTGCGCCGGGTCGGCGTCCTGCACGTGTTGCCAGGCCCAGTGGTAGCCCGTTTTGCCGGCGTATCTGACCAACTGGGCGGCACTGAACGCCAATAGCTCGGCATGCAGTGGCGCGCGCGGATCGGTGACATCCGCGATGGCGGCGGCTCGGTCGGCATGGGATTCGACGGATCCCGGCGGTGCGATCGGGGAATCAAGGGTTGCTTCCCGCGCCAGGTCTTCGCGCTGCAGCCAGAGCACTGCTGCCAGCAGGTGTTGGCAAACCCCGCTGGCCGGGCAGCCGCAGTGCGCCTGGGTCGGCCCGCGCGCGTCGAAGCGTTGCCGATGGCCGGCGAAGGCGAGCACCAGCGCTTGCTCGTCATCCTGCTCGACCCGGGGCGTTTGCGTCTCAAGATCCTTGCCGGCGCGCCGCAGCAGGCCGCGGCTGCCCCAGGCGACCAGTGCGTCCTCGTCGTAGCGTGCCAGTTGCGCGCGCAACTGCTCGCGCAGGCTCACGAGGTCACCTTGGCCAGCCACTGCGCCAGTTGCTGCGGTGTCAGCGCTGCGATGTCCATCCCGCACTCGGCGAGCCGTTGCGCCATCTGCCTGTCGTAGCTGGCGTGCGCATCGCCGTCCAGCGAGGCCAGGCCCAGCAGCGTGACCCGTGCCTCGGCCAGCTGGCGCACGATGCCGAGCAGCTCGCCGGGCGAACCGCCTTCGCAGAAGTCGCTGATCAAGGCCAGTGCCGTGCGATGCGGGTTCTCCACCAGCTGCGCGCAATAGCGCAGGGCCTGCGCGATGTCGGTGCCGCCGCCCAGTTGCACCTTCATCAAGATTTCCACCGGGTCGTCGACATGGCCGCTCAGGTCGACCACCGCGGTGTCGAATACCACGATCCTGACCCGGAACACCGGCAACGCCGACAGGATGCCGGCCATCATCGCGCTGTGGATGACCGAGTCGACCATGCTGCCGCTCTGGTCCACGCACAGGATGATGTCCCAGGGCAGCCGGCGGGTATTGCGCTCGAAGAAGCGCAGTTGCTCCAGTACCAGCTGCTGGCGCTCGCCGTCGTAGTGCTTGAGGTTGCGCCGTACCGTGCCGAGCGCATCGAAGTTCTGCGCGATCGCCATCGGCGAATGGCGGTGCCGGTTGAGGCGCCCGGACAGGGCCTGGCGCACTTCCGATTCCATCCGCTGGCGAATTTCCTCGACCACCTGGCGGATGATCCGGCGGGCCATCTGCAGTACTTCGCCGTGCAGATGGCCGCGCAGCCCGAGCAAGGTGCGCAACAGTTGCTGATTCGGCTCCAGCCGTTCCAGGGTGCGCGGATCGGTGACCAGTTCGGTCAGGCCGTAGCGGTCCAGTGCGTGCTTCTCGATGATCTCGGCGGTCTTCGCGGGAAACAGCTCGCGCACTTGCCCCAGCCAGTTCAGCAGGGTGACCTGCGATGCGTCCAGCGAGCCGGGGCCCATCTCCTTGCGCAGGCCGCGACCTTGGTATTCACGGCCGTACAGGTAATCCAAGGCCTCATCCATGCGCGCGGCCTCGACCTGCAGGCCGTTGCCCTGCAGGTGTTGGGCGTACTTGCCCAGGACCAGGCGCCAGCGCTCGAGCGGTGTCATCGCGCCACCCAGGCATCCAGGCCGTCGCTGGCCAAGATGTCGGCGACCGTAGCCGACCAGGCCAGGTGGCGGGCGATCTGCGCCGCGTCCAGTTCCCTGTGCAGCAACGGTCCCAATGCGTCCTGGCCATGCAGGCCGGCTACCGCGCCGGCGATGCGCTCGGTTTCCTTCGGTGTCATCGCTGCGAAGGCCAGGCGCAGGTCGGGCAGATGGGCGATGAACTCCTGCGCGGTCCAGGCGCCGATCAATGTGTCGAGCACGCGCAGCACTTGCGGCTGTTGCCAGGCCACTTCGCGCGCGGTCTGCAGTAGTCCGCGCAGGAACGCCACCGCCGCCGGCGCCGCGCCGAGGCCGCCGAAGTGGCCCGCCAGCGCGGCGCCCATGCCGGCCTCGTCCAATGCGCCGGCGGAGTAGCGCAAGCCGGTCGCGGCGCCGCGCACCCAGGCTGCGTCGTGGTGCTGCTGCAACCCGGCCAGCAGCTCGGCATACAGGCTGCCGTCGAGTGCCTGGCCGGACTGGCTGATCAGCAGTTCGCGCAATTGGATCAGGCCGCGCACGCTGCCCTCGGCATCCGCCGCGCCGTGCAGGTGCCGGCCCAGGTAGAGGGCGCGGTGATAGCCGGCCGCGAGCAGGTCCGGCACTTCGTCCAGTTCGCGTGCCTCCAGCGGCTCGCGCGATTCGTACAGCAGGCCCAACTGCGAGATCGCGGCGATCACGGCGGCGAAGTCGGCGTCCTCGGCGATGGCGGTGCGCAGCATCGCCACGACGTGCGCGAGGTGGTCGTGCAGTCCGAGCAAGCAGGCACGCACCAGCATCGATGCTGCCGCACGCGCGTCGCGCGACTGGCCCGCGGCCTGCATCTGCTCCAGTTGCCGCGCAAAACGGTGCGCCAGCGCGGCTGGCAGGCTTGTGCCGTGCACGGAGGCTTCGACCAGCGCGCCTTCGGTGGCGGCGGTATAGGCGTAGTCCCAATGCTCGCGCAGCCTGTCCAGGCCGATGCCCTGCGCGAAATCCGGGCCGGCGGTGCGCACCGCGAACGGCACGCCGAGGAAGGCCAGCCCATGCAGCATGCGGCTGGTGACGCGGTGCGCGGGCCGGCGATACAACTCCAGCACCGCCCGCCGGGGCTGCGAGTCGTCCACCTTCAGCCGTTGCCGGCGCAGCCGCCACGCGACGTCGCGGACCAGTGGCGGCACGTGCGCGCCGGGCGGCACTTGGCCCATCGCATCGCCGCACAGCGCCCGTCGCGCGACCGCCAGGACCACGCTGCCATCGGCGTCGGCGTCGCCCTTGATGAAGCAACTTGTGACCGAATCCATCACGTCGTTGCGCAGCGGCGCCGGTCGCCCCCGCAGCCGCGCCAGCCGCAAGGCCTGCTCGTAGGCGGCGGCCAGCGCCGGCATCGGCAGGGAGACGCCGTGCTTGCCGCGTAGTTGCAAGGCGATCTCGGCCAGCATCGCCAACGTGGCTTCCTCGCGCAGGGGGGCACCGCCTGGCATGCCGCGCGCATCCTGCCGCAGCATCCGTTCCCATAGGGCCTGGTGCCAGGCCGGCGAGGTCATGCCGGCGGCATAGCCGTTGAGCCTGTCCAGGCGCTCGTGGCCATAGCGGATCAGCGCCGCGTCCTCCTCGGCGAGGGCGCCGCGCGGGATATTCGGCCGCGCCGATGGCCGCGCCAGCAACGCGGGCATCGCCACCGCGTGGAAGCCGCCGAGCACCGCCAGTACCGGCCCCTGTCCCGGGGCGCGCGCCGCCACGGCCTGCCGGATATGCCAAGCCATTTCGGCCTCGCGCTGCAGCGTGCCGTCGGCACTCAGCGCCTGCTCGCTGTACTCCTCGCGGGTGAGCTGGCAGTAGGCGGCCAGTCGCGCGATGTGCTCGCGCCAGCCGACCGCTTCGATGTCGGTTTCGAACAGGTGCTCCCAAAGCTCCTCGTGGTCGCGGCAACCGAGGCGCTCGGCCAGCAGTTGCAGGGCCTGGCTGCGCTGGAAGTGGCGCTCGTCCAGCAGCGAGGTTTCGGCGGCATCGTCGCCGGCTTCGAGCTGGCATTGCTCGGCGAAGTCCAGGTCGATGAAGCGCGCCGGCAGTCCGCGGGCCTGCGCTTCGCGCAGCGCGACCAGCTCCGGCGAGTGGTCGCAGAACGGATGGTAGGCGGCGCGGCGCTGCTCGGCGTCGTCTTCGCCGCCGCGCTGCACGGCATAGGTGTAGATGGCCAGCGGCATCCGCGCCTGCGGATGGACCAGCAGCGGCACCAGCGGGGTGAACGAACGCGGCCCTTCGACCAGGACGACACTGGGCGCGCACTCGGCGAACAGCCGCCGCAGTTGCCAGGCGCAGGCGGGGCTGTGGTGGCGTACCGGGTAGACGACCAGCGCCGGCGTGACCAGGCGGTCCGCCAGCGCGCGCATCCGCTCGGCCTCGGTCGGCATACCGTCGATGACTTCAGCGTCCTGTACGCATCAGCGATCGAGCTCGCGGCGCGCATCCAGTACGCGCTTCCACTGCGTCTGGCGCTGCGCGCGCTGCTTGACCACCACGTCGAAGTAATGGCGCAGCTTCTTGCCGTCGTCGGGATTGTCTTTCAGGACCGTGCCGATCAGTTGCCGGGCGACATGCTCGCCGCCGACTTCGCCATTGCCGAAATAACAGGCGTCCAGCCCCGCGGCATAGGCCACGGCCACCGCTTCGGCCGAGGACATCACCGCGGTCGGACGCTCCAGTACCGTGCCCTCGGCGGTGACGCCGTTGCGCAGGTCCTGGAAGGCGGTCACCAGCAGCTCGACGACATCGGCGCCGAGCTCAACCTCCACCTGCGCATGGCGCAGCAGGGCCTCGGTCTGTTGCCGCACCAGCTGGGCCTCCAGCTTGCGGTCGCCGATCGGCCTCACGGTCTCGAAGTTGAAACGCCGCTTGAGCGCGCTGGACATCTCGTGCACGCCGCGGTCGCGGATGTTGGCGGTGGCCAGCACGTTGAAGCCGCGCGCGGCGAATACGTTGGCGTCTTCGCCGGCCAGCTCGGGCACGTGCAGCACCTTGTCCGACAGCAGGCTGATCAGGCAGTCCTGGATCTCCGGCTGCACACGGGTTATTTCCTCGAACCGGCACAGGCTGCCGGTCTGCATGGCGGCATAGATCGGCCCGCGCACCAACGCCCGCGGCGAGGGCCCTTCGGCCAGCAACAGTGCGTAGTTCCAGGAATACTTGATCTGGTCCTCGGTGGTGCCCGCCGTGCCCTGCAGGGTGCAGGTGGAATCGGCGGAAATCGCCGCCGCCAGCAGCTCGGACAGCATCGACTTGGCGGTGCCCGGTTCGCCGACCAGCAGCAGTCCGCGACTGCTCATCAAGGTGACGATGCAGCGGTCGATCAGGGCGTCGTCGCCGAAGAACTTCCGCTTGACGCCTAGCGCGTCGTCGCCGAGCACGAACGCGCGCACCGCGCGTGGCGACAGCCGCCAGCCGTGCGGGCGCGGGCCGGTGTCGCGCTCGGCCAGTCGCGCCAGGTCCCGGGCATGTACCTGTTCGGCAGGCGCACGCAGTACATCGTGGGTCGTAGCGACCGCAACCGTCGTGTTCATGGGCTCAGTACTCGGTCTTCTTGCGCCATTGCGGATCGAACCCCGTGCCGTCGGCAGCGATCAGGCGCAGGTCGTTGTAGCACTCCGACAGCAGCACGGCCGGGATGCCGGACAGTGCCAGCGCGTTGCGTTGCGCAGTGTTGCCTTGCGACGAGGCGAAGGACAGGTTGATCAGCGCGACGGTGCGGTTCTGTTCGGGCAGCGGATTGCCGGTGAACTCGACCACCGCCACCAGTGCCAGGGTCGGGAAGCGCTTCTCGTAGGTCATGAACCAGCCGCCGTCCTCGGCACTGCCGCGGGTATAGCCGAGCTTGGTCGCGCGCGCGCGCAGGGCGAATGCTTCCAGCAGGTGGCCTTCGAAGTCCTCGACCTGGGTGGCCTTTTCCTTGCCGGCCGGCAACGCATAGGTGCCCTTGCCGAATTGCTGGAACAGCGGCGTCACCTCGTAGTCGAGCAGGTGCTGCTGCCATGCCGAGACGTCTGCCGCCGGCAGGTGGCTGTCGTGCGCGATGCGCACGCGTGCCTGCGGCTGCAGCGCCACCGGATTGTCCTGCTGATCGCTGAGGCTGCCGTCGTCCAGCGGCCGGAACGTCGCCACGATGCGCCCCTCGTCGTCGCGTGCGGTCCAGACCAGGCGCTGCACCAGGTGGCGCACCACCGGGTGGCGATTGAGATAGTCGTTCCAATCGCCGAAGCTCCAATCGCGATCCGTACACAAGGCTTCGTACAAGCGCACGGTCTGCAGCTCGATGATGCTCTTGAGCTCCTTCTTGCTGGCCGAGAAGGCCTTCTTCGCCTCCTTGGCCTGCTCTGCGTCGTCGTCCTGGCGCGGCTCGGGCAGCGCGGCGATCTTCTTGCCGTCCGGGTTGAACAACTCGATCTTGAAGTCGGGCAGCAGGCGCACGCTGAATCGGCGCGGGCCGTAGCTCAACTCCATCAGCCCGGCCTCGTCGAAGCCGCCGCCGGGCATGGTCCGGTCGGCCAGTTCGGCCAGCGTCCAGCCCTTGCGATCGGCCAGCGCCTGGGCCTGGCGCGTGGCCTCGTCCTGGAAGCTCTTGGTGCGGAAGCGGCTGCCCACCGACAACATCAACTGGGTGGCGCTGGGGTGCTCGATCCACGCCAGCATCGCGATCAACGCCTTGCCTTGGGCGGCGCGCGTGCCGTAGTGCTCCTTCAGGTAGCGGCCCGCCGGCAAGACGGCATCGCCGCCGGCGCAGGCCGCGGCGATCGCCAGCAAGCCCTTGCTGCCGATCGCCGAACCGGTCGGCTGGCGCAGCAGGCCGGGCAGGTACAGCGCGGTCAGTTCCTCGACCGACTTGCCGAGGTTCGGATCGTCCTTGTAGTACTGCGGTTGCTGGGACATGTAGCCGTGCGTGCTGGCGGCCTGGGACTGCGCGCGCTGCAACGCCTCCTCGGGCGGAATGGGCCGCACGTCCTCGGCCAGCCACGTATCGAGCACGAACTGGCCAAGGGCCTCGCGCTCGCGCGGCAGCATCATCGCGCAGTACTTGCGAAGCACCGCGTTCGGTTCCGGCAGCTTCTGCTTGACGGCCTGCGCCAGCAACCAGCGCAGCACGTCGGGCGGCACCGTCTCGCCGGTGTCGGCCCAGTGCACGGCGGGCATGGCCGCCCAGGGGAACCAGTTCAGTTCATTGGGCAGGCCCTTGGCCAGCGACTTGGCGGCCTCATCGGCCAATGCCGCGCGATCCAAGTACTTCTCCACCGGCTGGCCCAGCGCCTGCAGTGCATCGAGCAGGGCGCCCTTGGCGATGTCGTGCTTTTCCTTGGCCACCGCCCGCTCGAGGGGCGCGATCGCCGGTTCGTGGCGAAGCCGCATCAGCCATTGCGCCGCCACCGTCCGCACCTCGGCCTTGCCGTCGGCCAGCGCGGCGACAATGCGCGACGCCTTGCCTGGCAAGGCGTCCAGCGCAGCCTGGGCCGGCAACCTGTCGTTCTTGCCGGTGCCAAGCGCCAGCTCGTACAGCGCGTCGACCACCGCGGCCGGCAGCGAGGGCAGGGTGGCCGCCGCGCGGTACAAGGCCTGCCGTTCGAACCAGTAGTCGCGCGTGTGCGCCGGATTGAGCAGCTGCAGCAGGCGCTCCTGGTGGTGGGCGAAGAAGGGCCAGACCTGGTCGGTCGGCCAGTTGAGCGCCAGGGGGCTGCCCCAATAGCAATACGCATTGAAAATCGCGTGCGCGCCGTCGTAGCCCATCGCGCTCAAGTATTCGGAAAGCTCGAGCAGCGACGGCGCGCCCAGGTGGTCGTGCAATTGGTTGATCGCCGTCGACGCCGAACGGGTCAGGTCGCGGCCTTCGGGGTCGATCAGCAGGCCGAAATGATCCAGAACCTTCAGCAGCGTCGGCACCCGGGTGCCCTGTTGTCCTGCGATGCGCTTCAACTGGGAGGACACAAAACGGTAATTCGCCGCGCGCTCGCCGAGTGGCTTGGCAGGGCGCCGCGGACCGTCGGCGGCGAGCCGGTCGAGCAGGATGCGCAGCTGTGCTTCCGGATAGGGCGCATCCTGCCGCAACGTCCACCTGCCGCCACCTTGCTGGTGGGACAGGCGCAATTGCTGGTTGCTCTGTTCGATCGCCTGGTTGATCTCTTGCCACATGTCGCGCAGCGCTTGCTGCAGCTGCGGCGAGTTTTCGCCGGACCAATCCAGCACCGGCAATGCGTATTCGTAGCGGTCGCTGTCGGCGGCTGCGTGCGCGGCCGTGGCACTCCACTCTTGCGGCAAGGCCTGCACCGAGCTGGCCTTGTCGGCCGTGGCGGTCTCGCGCGCATACGCGGCCAATGCCTCGTCGCCGAGCTCGCCTGCCACGGTCCACAGCAACCGCAGCGCATGCAGCCGCTGCTCCGGCTTGCCTTCGCCGGCCCAACGCTTGAGCGGGTCCACTGCTACCGGGCCACAGCCACGCAGCATGGCTTCCGAAGCGGCGCGAACCTGCTTGCTGGTGGAGACCGCCAGCTCGGCCAGTTCGCCCGCGAAGCGCCGCTGCACGGCGGCGCCGGTGCGTTCCAGCATCGAAAGCGCATGCAGGCGCTGCTCGATCGAGGATTGCACCACGCGCGTGCGCAGCACATCGGCATGGCGCAGCACGGCCTCGGCATAGCCATGCAATGCCGCGACCGCATGGGCGCGCTGCTGGAATCCCCAGGCATTGCCGGTGGGCCAGGTGAACGCCGCCAGCAGCAAGGTGATGGGGTCCAGTCCCATCTCGGCCTGCAGCGCGTCCAGGCCCGCCATGGTCAGCGGCTTGGCCTTGGCCGGCGCGCTGGTCCAGGTATCGGCCCGCCGTCCTGCCACATGCAGCAGCAGTGCCTCCAGCCAGCGCGCGGCTTGCGGCAGCCCGAAACTCAGAAGATGGGGCTGGTTGGCGGGCAGGCTGGCTTCCAGTACCTGCGCCCAGCGCAGCCGCTGGCCGACCGCTGCGTCCTCGAAGCCCGCATAAAGCCCGGCGAAGCGATCCTCGGGCAGATAGCCGGTGAGGCCGAAGAAGCCCGACAGGTCCGCGCCGTGCACGTCGCCGAGCACCTTGCGCGGCGATCCATCGGCCACGAACGCCAGGATGTCGCCACTCAAGCCGGCAAGCGCGGGTTTCTCCTTCGCCAGCGGCGCCAAGGCCTGCGCCAGCCGTCTGGGCCATGCACCATCGCTACCACTGCCCGCACCGACTGCTTCCTTGCCCAGCATCCTGCCGATCCACCCCATGGCCACGTCCTGTCCGATCGATCGCAGCGGCAACGCCGCCCCCTCCGCCGATTCTGCGGCAGTCTTGGAAACTAGGAAAGTGGCGAGGCCGTCGGCCGCTTCAAGGCTGCGCGATCCGCCCCGCATCGCCGGTGCGTGCGCTCCGCGCCATCCGCGGCATCAGCATCGGCACCTCGCGGCGGTACTGCGCGTACTCGGGCAACGCGTCCAGCAGATCGCGTTCTTCCAGGCGGATCGCTACCAGGATGTAGGCGGTCGTCATCAACGCGAACAGCAGATGGGTGACGGTCATCGTCGGCGTCGCCCAGAACGCGAAGAACCAGCCCACGTAGAGCGGGTGGCGCACCAGCCGGTACGGGCCGGGCGTCCGGAACGGCAACGGCCGGTACGGACGGCCACGGAATTGCAGCCACACCTGGCGCAGCCCGAACAGGTCGAAGTGGTTGATCAGGAAGGTGGCCACCAGCACCAGCGTCCAGCCGAACCAGAACGCGGCGTACAGCAGGGTGCGGCCGAGTTCATTGTCCACGTGCCACACCACGCCGCCGAGCGGCCGCCACTGCCAGAACAGCAGGATCAGCGCCAGGCTCGACAGCAGGGTGTAGGTGCTGCGCTCGGCCGATTCGGGAATCAGCCGGGTCCAGGCGCGCTTGAACGCTGGCCGTGCCATCACGCTGTGCTGCAGCGCGAACAACGCCAGCAGGCCCAGGTTGATCGCCAGTGCCGCGGCCAGGCTCGATTCGCGCGGGGAATCCATCGCCTTGGGCACCCAGAGGTTGCCGACGAAGCCGATCGCATACAGGAAGGTCGCGAAGAACACCGCGTAACAGGCCACGCCATAGAGCAGGATCAGTGAACGCTTCATCGCGACCTCGTTGCGCCCGCGCGGGCAGGGGGAGAGGGCAGGATCTTCCACCGCCTGGCCTGCGCACAGGGGAGGGATGTCCCGGCGCGTGCCCGGGCCGCCGCTACCCGCGGGAGGTTTGTCCCGACTAGACTGGCGGCGGCAGCGCTGAAGGGCCTCGACCATGAAGCAGTCGATCCGTTACCTGACCACCGGCGATGGCACGCGACTGGCCTGGTCGTCGATGGGTACCGGCACCCCGCTGGTGAAGGCGGCCAACTGGCTGAGCCATCTCGAGTACGACCTGGAAAGCCCGATCTGGCAGCATTGGATGCGCTTTCTGGGCGGCAAGTTCCGCTTCGTCCGCTACGACGAGCGCGGCTGCGGCATGACCGGCGGCGATGCCCGGGGGCCTGTCGCTGGTGAACTGGATTGCCGACCTGGAAGCGGTGGTCGACGCGGCGCAGATCGACCGTCCGTTCGCCCTGCTCGGCATCTCGCAAGGCGCGGCCGCGTGTATTGCTTATGCGGTGAAGTACCCGCAGCGCGTCTCGCACCTGCTGTTGTACGGCGGCTACGCGCGCGGCGCGTACGAGCGCGGCAACCCGGAGAACGCACGCATGTACCGCGCCATCGTCGACATCGCGCGCGGTGGCTGGGAGGACCACAACCCGGTGTTCCGCCAGCTGTTCACTTCGCGCTTCATTCCCGACGCCACCGACGCGCAGGTGCAATGGTTCAACGAACTGGCGCGGACCACCACCAGCGCCGAGTCGGCCGGCGCATTGCTGGAGGCGCGCGCGCACATCAACGTCACCGCGCTGCTGCCGCAGGTCACCGTGCCGACCCTGGTGATGCATGGGCGCGAGGATGGCGTGGTGCCGCTGGAGGAGGGCCGCTTGCTGGCGGCCGGCATCCCCGGTGCGCGCTTCGTCGAACTGGAATCGCGCAACCACGTCGTGCTGGAAACCGAGCCGGCGTGGCCGCGCTTCTGCGAAGAGATGTTGCAGTTCCTCGGTGGCGCGGCGCCCGATGCGTTGGCGGCGCTCACCGGGCGCGAGCTCGAGATCGTCGATGGGCTCGTCGCCGGCCATACCAATGCCGAGATCGCCGCGACGCTCTTCATCAGCGACAAGACCGTGCGCAATGCGTTGACCCGCATCTTCGACAAGCTGGGCGTGCACTCGCGCACGCAAGCGATGGCGTTGCTGCGGGACGGTGGGCGCCGCGGTTGAAGCCGCTCCTACAGCGCGGGTGGCCAGTCGCCCCGGAGCCTCGCAGGAATGGGGGAGCAATACCGGACCAATTGCGCTTTTCCGGCTTCGGGAGTAAATGTTTAGCGTCCCTCCAGAGCTGGGTCGCCGGGGAAACATGGTCAGCGAAGAGACGGTGGAGCAGGTCAACCCTTTTTTTGCTTTTTCCAGCCAGGTCATCAACGCACTTAGCACGCCGGCCGCGGTCGTCGATTCCTGGCGGCTGATCGATATCAATGCCGCTTGGCAACGCTTGCTGGATTCCTCGGCAGAACCCGAGCTCAGCCTCGGCGACCTGATCGCGCCCGAGGATCTGCAGTCGGCCACCGACCTGATCGAGCGAGCCGTGCAGGCAGGCAATGCTTCCTGCATAGAGATCAGGCTGGTTACCCACCATCAGCAGCGGCAGTGGTTCCAGCTGCAGACGCACCCCTTGCCGCAGACAGGGCGGGGCCGCCATTGCCTGATTACCGCCACGGACATCCACCAGCAAAGGCAGGCGCAGGAACTGCTGCGTGCCCTGACGACGGCCAACACCAGCGTGGCGGCCAACATGACCCATTGCATCAAGTTGATGGAGCTGGACGGCACGCTGCTGCACATGAATTCCACCGGGCATCGGGCGCTGGGCATCCCCGAGGGTGCGCCGCTGGGGATGCGCTGGCTTTCGCTGCTGCCGGAAGACGTGCAGGACGACGGCGAGGGCGCCTTGCGGATGGCCCGCGCCGGCCTGACCGCCAAGTTCACCGGACGCAGCGAGCTGCCCGACGGCACCGTGCACCACTGGGACAACACCTTGACGCCGGTCAAGTCCAGCGACGGCACCATCGCCAACATCGTGTGCGTGTCGCGCGACGTGACCGCCGAGAGCAATGCCCTCAGGTCGCTGGAAGCGAGCCGGAAGCGGCTGGAAATCGCCGCGCTGGTGGGTGGCCTGGGCGTATGGGACTACGACATCATCAACGACGAACTGCGTTGCGACGACACCTGGCACCGGATCATGGGACGCGACCCCAACGTGCCGATAACGCGCATCGAAGACCTGCGTTCGATGATCCACATCGAGGACCGTGAGCGGGCCACCGAAGTGACGCGGGTGGCCGCCGAGCTGATCGACAGCGGACAGGATTACGGCATCGTGTTCCGCATCGTGCGCCCCGACGGCGAGGTGCGCTGGATACGCTCGGCGGCGCGCCTTGAGCATCAGGGCCAAAGGGCGGTGCGTGCGATTGGCTTCGTGGTGGATATCACCGACAGCCGGCCTGCAGAATCGGCGTCGGCGGATACCCTCCGTCCTGGCCGGGCACGTTGCAATGATTGAGATGGGATTGGAGTTTGACCTTGCCATCCACGAGGTGGTCGAGCTCCCGCTGAGCTTTCCCGAACCCCTGCGGCCGCAGCAGTACAGCGATGCCGAGGTCGGGCCCCGCGGTCGTCGTTCCATCGGTGGGCATGCGGCCTTCCTGGAAAAGACCAGGGCCAGGAAAGGCGGCATTTTTCTTTACAACG
>Ga0160447_100617_pt1 | contig 15909 bp, 14 predicted proteins | sample HID1973K_E1MG_FD_108222 | JGI IMG/M metagenome (GOLD analysis project Ga0160447, IMG submission 108222) | Enriched mosquito-associated microbial communities from UW Madison campus, WI, USA - HID1973K_E1 MG | ecosystem: Host-associated > Arthropoda: Insects > Digestive system > Unclassified ...
GCGTCGCTCACGATTTGTACTACCTGGGTAACTGGTCGTTCGGACTCGATATGAGAATCATCGCCGCAACGATCTTCAAGGGACTACGCCACACCAACGCTTACTGAAGCAGGGGACGACCATCATGCATAACCAACAACAACCAGGCACCACCTCCATGGCCGCCAATACCAACGTGTCGCGTATCTTCCGCCTCACGAGCCTGGCTGCGGCAGCTTCCATCTCCGTGATCCTGACCGGCTGCGGGCTCGCACCGGGCATGCACATGGAAAAGCCGGCCGCGCTCGTCGAGACGTCGAACGACCAGGGCGATCCGGCGAGCACGACCAACATTCCGATCACGCAGATCGATGCCGCGCTCGTGAAGAAGATGCGCACCGTGCAGCCTTCCACCGCGCCCGATCCGAACGCGTCGCTCTACGGCAAGCCGGGACCGTACAAGCTCGGCATCGGCGACGTGCTGCAGATCACGGTCTGGGATCACCCCGAGCTCGTCGCGGCGCTGGGCCAGCCGCTGGCTCAGGCGCGCACCGCCGATGCCGCGCCTGGCTTCGTCGTCGATGCGGACGGCAACATCCAGTTTCCGTACGTGAACAAGCCGCTGCACGTCGTCGGCAAGACCGAGACGCAGGTGCAGCGCGAGCTGTATGCGGAGCTGTCGAAGGTCTTCGTGAAGCCGCAGGTGACGGTGCGCGTCAATTCGTTCCGTGCGGCGCAGGTGTATATCGACGGCGACGTACGCACGCCCGGCGCGCAGCAGATCAACGACATTCCGATGACGCTCACCGAGGCGGTCGGCCGCGCGGGCGGCTTCGCGCCGACGGCGGACCAGAGCCGCGTCACGCTGATCCGCGATGGCGTCACGTACAAGATCAACATGGCCGGCATGACCGCGAAGGGCCGCAGTCCTTCGGACATCATGCTGAAGCCGGGCGATGCGCTGCGCGTCGATTCGCGCGACGAAAACGGCGTCTATGTGATGGGTGAAGTGACCCGCCCGGCGACGGTCATTCCGATGCGCAGCGGCAGGCTCTCGCTCTCGGACGCGGTGTCGCAGGCGGGCAGCTTCAATGCGGAAACGTCGGATCCGCGCGAGGTGTACGTGATCCGCAACGGCGCGACGGACCAGCCCGAGGTGTATCACCTCGACGCGCGTTCGCCGGTGTCGATGCTGCTCGCGAACAACTTCGAGCTGCAGCCGCATGACGTCGTCTACGTGGACAACAACGGCCTGGTGCGCTTCTCGCGCGTCCTGAACCTGCTCCTGCCGGCGATCAACGCCGGTCTGACGGCGGCCGTGCTGACGAAGTAAGCGTCTGACCGGCGCGCGCGGGGGCGCGCCGGGAAATCATTGTTCGACTTAAAAAAGCAAAGCGAGCGAGATCATGGCGATGAACTTTGATTCACGATACGCGGACGTATCGACGGGCGACGAGTTGCGGCTGTCCGACTATCTGGCAGCGGTGATGCGCAACTGGAAGCTCGTCACGGTCGTGATGCTTGCCGTGATCGCGCTCGGCACTGCCTACGCCTACACTGCGACGCCGGTCTACAAGGCGGACGCGCTGATCCAGGTGGACGACGGCAACAAGAACACCAACACAAACCTCAATCTCAACGCCAACGCGAACACGGCTCAGTCGCTTCCGCAGATGTCCGATGCGAAGTCCGCGACCGCCGCGCAGATCGAGCTGCTGCGCTCGCGTATGGTCATCGACGACACGGTGCGGCAACTGCATCTCGACATCGGCGCGGCGCCGCGCGGCTTTCCCGTCGTGGGCGGGTTGATCGGCAACGCGCTCGCGAAGTTCGACATTCCGGTTCCGCCGGGTTATCTGTCGCGCTTCGCGTGGGGCGGCGAGCAGATCGAGGTGCCGCTCTTCGAAACGCCGAAGGATCTCTACGAGAAAAAATTCACGCTCGTCGCAGGCGTTCACGGCGCTTACGTGGTGAACGATCCCGAAGGCGTCGCGATTCTTTCGGGCCGCGTCGGCGAGCAGGTGTCGGGCATGACGCCGCACGGTCCGGTGACGCTCAAGGTCGACAGGCTCGTCGGTCATCCGGGCGTGCAGTTCGAGTTGCAGCGCTTCTCGACGCTCACGACCATCGACCGTCTTCAGCAGCGTCTCGCCGTGGCGGAGACGGCAGCGCAATCCGGCATCATCGGCGTATCGCTGGAAGGTAGTAATGCGAAGGAAATCGCGCAGATCGTCAACAGTATCGTGAACCGCTACGTGCAGCAGGATGCCGCGAAACGTTCGGCCGAATCGGAGCACACGCTCGCGTTCCTCGATCAGCAATTGCCGCTCGTGAAAAAGCAGCTCGACGTGTCCGAGCAGCGCTATAACGCGTTCCGCAACAAGCAGGGCACGGTCGATCTCACCGAGGAAAGCCGTCTCTTGCTGCAGCAGGTCGTCGATAACCGGACCAAGCTCACGGACCTGCAGCAACAGCGCGCGGAACTGTCGCTGCGCTTCACGGCGAATCATCCGTCGGTGCAGGCGCTCGACGCGCAGATCGCCGCGCTCACCGCCGCGCAGACGCGCCTCGGCAAGAACGTGTCGACGCTGCCCGATACCGAGCAGATCGCGCTGCGCTATATGCGCGACGTGCGCGTGAACACCGAGCTGTACACGAACCTGCTCGCCAGCGCGCAGCAACTGCGCATCGCGAAGGCGGGACAGGTCGGCAACGTGCGTATCGTCGATCTCGCGCAGGCCGCCGACGATCCCGTGCGCCCGAGGCGCATGCTCGTGATCCTGATCTCGGCGGGCATCGGCCTCGTGCTCGGCGTCATCGTCGCGTTTATCCGCAAGGCGCTGTATGGCGGCGTCGAGCGTCCAGAGGATATCGAAAGGCAACTGGGCACGCGTGTGTTCGCGATCGTGCCGCGCAGCACGCAGCAGCTTCGCCTGCAACGCCAGGTCGGCATGCGGCGCGAAGGCCTGCACGTGCTCGCCGCGCAGGCGCCGGAGGATGCGGCGGTCGAAGGCATCCGCAGCCTGCGCACGTCGCTCCAACTGCAACTCGGCGATGCGCGCAACAACGTCGTGATGATGACGGGCTCGCGTCCGGAAGCGGGCAAGTCGTTCCTCTCGGCGAACCTCGCGACGCTGGTTGCTTCGACGCGCAAGCGCGTGCTGCTGATCGACGGCGACATGCGCCGCGGCGATATCCACTCGCACTTCGGCGTGCGCCATTCGCCCGGCCTCTCGGACGTTTTGATGGGCGCCGACGTAAGGAGCACGATCCTGCACGACGTGCTGCCGGGCGTCGATCTCATCACCAAGGGTTCGCTGCCCTCGCATCCCTCGGAGCTGCTGGCGAGCGACCGGCTGGGTGAAATCCTCGCCGAGCTGAAGCAGTACTACGACCTGGTCGTCATCGATACGCCGCCGGTGCTCGCCGTGACGGACGCGACCGTGATCGGCAGACACGCGGGCACGAGCCTGCTGGTCGTGCGGCATGGCAAGAATCAGGTGCAGGAGATCGGCGAGACGATGAAGCGTCTGCATAACGGCGGCGTGCAGATGAAAGGCGTGCTGCTCACCGATGTGCCGCAGTCGAAGGTGCTGATGGGCAGTACCTACGCCGGATATTACGGCTACGAAAGTATCGCGGAATGAAAGCCCCGGCATCCGGGCGTCAAGGCCCGGATGCTCAATACGGCGACTTGTAGATGTCGCGCGCGCGTGCCGGGTTGTTCGCCGCAGGAGCCTTCAGGCCCGGCGGCGCCGGATAGAGCGTCGCGGCCGCGCTCTTGGGCGTCATCATCGATTTGGCGTCCGCCTTGGGCGCACTCGGGCGCAGCCGCGCGCCTCCCGCAGGATTTCCCACATAACCGTTCTGTTGCGCGAGCAGCCTGTCCGTCGGCGATGCGTCGGCGACATCGCCTGCGTGCGCGGCCGTGGGCGCGAGAGCGGTCATCGCCAGCGACAACAGGGCCGTGCGTAGCGCGTGCTTCATGATCTCCTCCGGGTGTTGTTCGATGCGTCGGCGCGCATGCATCAAAACAGGATATTGCGCGCTGCCGCCGATTGACGCCAAAAGCCATGCGCGAGCGGCCATTTCACGCGGGCGGGCGCGCGCCGCGGTGGCGCTTTCGGCGCGGCGAAAGCGGGCGTCGTTATAATCGCCGTCCGACCTGGTTTTTTGGCTGTCCGCCCGTGAAAAAGCTCATCGCTCTCGCCGTCGCTTCGATCGTCCTCACCGCCTGCTCGTCCGCCGAGAAAGAACAGCAGAAGGAACGCACGTTCCTGCTCTCGCAGCAGTCGCTCGATACGGCGCAACGCAATGCGACCATCGCATGCCGCGACGCCGCGCAGTGCGATGCGGCGTGGAAGCTCACGAAGACCTACGTCGAGCAGAATTCGAAGGAACGTCTGACGCGCGCCGACGATGCCGCCATCGAAACGGACGTGCCTTCGGGTTCCGGCAAACCGGTGTTTTCGGCGACGCGCATCGCCAGCGGCAACGGCGCGACCATCTCGCTCTTCGCGCAATGCAAGGGCATGTTTGGCGATGAACGCGCGCGAGGCTCCGACTTCGACGACTGCGCGACGAAGATCATCGCCGTGCAGAACGGTTTCGCTCCGTACCTCAGGGCGCATATGCCCGCTCAGTGACGCAGGGGCACTATCGATTGCGTGGGCAGCGACGCGTCTTGCGGCACGTCATAAAAGGCCGTTGTGTGCTGCGTGGGTCGTCCGGCCGCTTCGGCGGCGCGCAGGCGCATCGCGTGCGAGATGCGCGCATACGACGCGACGACCAGCCCAAGCGCGACGCCGAACACGAGTCCCGAGAAACGGTCGCCCAGCGGATTGCCGCCGATCGATGTCGCCGGCAGCGCCGCGAGCACGAAGAGCGCGCGTCCGAGCACCGGCAGGCCGGGCGCGTCGGGCGCGCGATGCCGCCACGCGCGGTACGCCATCGAGCCGCGCCAGAGCGCCCACAGGATCGCGATCGGCAGCGCGAGACCGAACAACAGGCCGCCCGCGAAGAACTGATAGACCCAGAAGTCGTGGCCGGCCGTCCATTTCCGGAGCGCGTAGTCGTGGCCGTAGCCCATGCCCACGCTCATCGAGAGCGCCGATGACGTCGTCTGCTCGTACTGGTCCTTGATCTCCGCAAGACGCGTGATGGTGGCCGGATCGCGGACGATTCGCGCGTCCTGCGCGAACGGCACGCGCTGCACCCAATGCTCGGCGACGGCCGGGAACAGCGCCGCCGATGCCGCCGCCGTCGCGCCGAGCAGCGTCAGGATCATGACTGCGCGCAGGCCCCGGGTGAAGAACGGCCTGATCGACGGCGCGGCGAGCCACGTCGCATAAGCGAGCAGCAGCACGGTGCCGACGAGCACGCTGCGCGTCATGCTGACGAGCTCGATGACGATCGTCGCGAGAAACAGCAGCACGGCGAATGTCGTGATGCGTTTCGCGAAGACGAATTCATGCAGCAGCAGCCCTTGCAGGCAGAGGAACGTGACCGGGACGCTTATCGCGCCGACGTTCTCGATCCCGCCGCCCGCCGCGATGCCGACACCGTAGCCGAACACGAGCGACGCGATGATCGACCAGACCATCGCACGTTCCATCTGCCCGAGACGCTGCGGCTCCCAAGGACGGCCGCCCACGAAAAACCCGAGCAGCATCAGCAGGAACGGCAGGATCACGCGCAGATAGTTGCCCGGATCGTTGCCTTGCAGCCATTGCGTGGCGACGCTGCCGATGAGCGTCAGCAAAAGGAGCGCGGTGACGAGCGTGCGCAGGCGCGAGCGTCGTGCGAAGCGTGGCGCGATCAGCAGGATCGCGCAGGCCGCGGCCATCGAAGCCACGGTGAGCAGTATCTCGACGACTTTGCTGTAAGGCCCCGCGCCACGGAAGTCGAACGCGAGCGGAAGCAGACAAAGCCAGATCCAGACGACGGCGAACTTGTTGCGCATGACGTCCCCGGAAATCCCCGTATTTTTGCGATCGAATATATCAGCGGCCCTCCGCGCGCGCCGTGACGGCGGCGTCTCGCGACTAGGCTTCGGCGCGAAACGACGGATGCACATGTGTGCCGCAGCACGTTTCTTGCGGCGCAGGTGCGTGGGTCGGGGGTGTGTCCGTAAAACACGGGATTCTGGCGGACCGTCGCGGATTTCCCGACCGAAGATTGAATCGCCGGAAGCGGTTTGGTCCGGCGTGAGACCACTCAATAAGCGCGATGTGCGTGCGCGTGCCGGTACGAGGTCACCCGCGCCTGGCGGGTTAGCAGGCCCACGAGGACGCGCGGCTTTGGCCGCGCGAGCCATACGAGAACGAGCGACCCTCGCAGAAGGGAACGGCACGGGCCTGTTCGGCACGACATGCATGCAAGGACCCGATCGGTCGATCGAATTCGATTTCATCCGGGGACTCGCGATCATCGCCGCGTCGGCCTGCGTGCGTGCCGGCTTGCTTCGGCGCGCGCGCCACTTTTCCCTCAGCATTAGCCATTCGGACTAGGTGCATGGAGACGCCTGAAGGCCGATGATATGCTTCATCGCGATAACGCACAGGATAACGAAACGTCTGTTGCGAGCAATGAATTGCTGATGGAGAACAATCATTATGCCGACAATGGCTGCGCGGTACATGCTTTCAGAGTACTGGGATGGGTTTCTACCGGTCGATCCGGCCGTCATCGCGCGTGCCGCGCAAGTGACGGTCGAGCACGATCCCGATCTGGGTGACGCTTTCGGGCGCTTCGAATTCGTGGAAGGACGGCCGCATATCTACACGAACCCGAATGAGCCGGAGATGCGTCAGCGCTTTACCATCGCTCATGAATTGGGGCACTTCATGCTGGATCATGGCGACTGGTTCGTCGATACGGCTGATGAGTTTGCAACGGTGCAACTCGATGCGATCGAGAGGCAAGCCAACATATTTGCCCTCGAGTTGTTGATCCCTGGTTTTGCCGTCGAAATACTCATCGAGAAAAGGAATATCGGCAGCTTCGAGACGTTGAGAGAAATGTTCGGAGTCACCGAAATTGCTCTGGAACACAAGCTCAAGAGACTAGGTTGGGCGCCATGAATACTGACCCACCAAAGGAGAAGAGCCCGCGCGCTGAATTGTCCGCTCGTAAAGCCAGATTGTCCGATGATGAATGGTCGGTCAAGCGGTTGTCTCTGGTCGAAGAATATATCGCCGACCGACGGCAGTTTCGCAAATTCCGGAACTATGCTTTCTTCGGAATGGTTGGCCTGATCGTGACGTTGGTGGCCATGTTCGCGCTGTGGGTTCGCTCGTTCGGCTTGCGCGTGTTCAGCGAGTCGCTTCGGGCCGATCAGCCTCAGGCGATCCTGTTGCTCATGCCGCTCGTCGTCATCGCTTCGCTTGTCGCGGTGGCGTTGCTGCCCCTCGTTCGCCTCGTCTTCCGGGAGACCGGCGACAAGGAAGACGACAAAGACAGTCTCACAATCTGGCAGACTCTGGTAAAGGAACTGGCCGACCTGCTCAAGCAGTACGTTGGCCGATCCAGACCCACCGCATGACTTCAGGCAATCTCACCCTCACCCAAGAGACTCCCATGTCCGACATGCTCAGCATCTCCACCCCCGACGGCAATTTCGACGCCTACGTCGCGTACCCCGCGCAAACGCCCGCGCCTGCCGTGGTCGTGATCCAGGAAATCTTCGGCATCAACGCCGACATGCGCGAAACCTGTGACGAATACGCGCGTCAAGGCTACGTCGCGCTATGTCCCGACCTGTTCTGGCGGCTCGAGCCGAACGTCGAGCTCACCGACCGCACCGAAGCCGAATGGCAGCAGGCGCTGAAGTACTACAACGCGTTCGACGTGAACACGGGCGTGGAGGACATCGCGGCGACCATCGGCTTCGCGCGCGGGCTTTCGCAGGTGCAGGGCAAGATTGGCTCGGTCGGGTTCTGTCTCGGCGGCCTGTTGTCGTTCCTGAGCGCCGCGCGCACCGATGTGGACGTCTCGGTCTCCTACTACGGCGGCGGCACCGATCAATACCTCGCCGAATTGCCGAAGATCAAGGTTCCGCTCATGCTGCATCTCGCCGAAGAAGACGAGTTCATTCCCGCCGAAGCGCGCAATCGCGTGCTCGCGGCGGCGCAAGGGCACGCGAACGTCGAGGCGTTCACCTATCCGGGCTGCCATCACGCGTTCGCGCGGAACCAGGGCGCGCATTACGATGCGGCGGCCGCGAAGCTCGCCAACGGCCGCACGGCAGACTTCTTCAGCAAGCATCTGAAGTAAGGCTGCAGACGAAAACGCCGCCCGGAGCGGGGCGGCGTTCATCGCGCGACGAGACAGCTCATTTCTTCGCGGTGTGCGGCCGGCGGAACACCAGCCAGCGCGGCGCCTTGAAGCGCACGATGCTCATGTAGAGCCACACATACGTCGCCGCGAACACGACGACGAAGCAGAACAGATGCACCGTGTGCCGCCAGAAGAGCGTCGCGGGAATCACCGCGATCAGGCACAGCAGCCACAGATACGGCGACGTGAGCGAATTGCGGCGAGTGAGTTCGTGCGCGTTCTTTGCGCCCACGGCCCAGCGCATCAGGCGCTTGTAGACGAGCATGTGCAGATGCACGCCGTCCGGAATGCCCGGCGAGATGCCGCGAATGAACTTCTTCCGGTAGATCGAGAAGCACGTCTCGAAGATCGGGTACATGAAGAGCAAGACCGGATACCACGCGGAAACATCGCGGTTGCGCATCACGAGCATGATCGAGAGTTCGCCCAGCATGAAGCCGACGAAGTACGCGCCGCCATCGCCGAGAAAGATCAGGCCGGCGGGGAAGTTCCAGATGAAGAAGCCCATCACCGCGCCCATCATGATGAGCGAGCCGGACAGCACGACCGGATCGTGCACCTGGAACGCCACGTAGGCGAGCGAGGCGAACATCATGAAGCTGACCATCGACGCGAGGCCGTTGAAGCCATCGATGATATTCACCGCGTTCGCGAGCGCCGCGACGGCGAGCACCGTCACCGCGCACGAAATGATCGCGTAGGACAGCAGGAAATCGAGCGGCGGCACGCTGATGCGCGTGACCGCGATATTCAGGAACGCGTAGGCGAGGCCCGCCGCGGCCATCGTGCAGATGAGGCGGGCAAGCGGTGAGACGCGCTTGGTCAGGTCTTCGATGAGCCCGGAGAGAAACGCCGGCAGCCCGCACGCGACGATGCCGAGAATCCCGCCCGACACGGCCGGATAGCCCCATCGCAATTGCACGGCCGATGCCGTCAGCCCGCACAGGATGCCGACGCCGCCGATGCGCGGCACCGGCCGCGCGTGAAACTTCTGTACGCCGGCGAGATCGGTGTCGCCGAGCACGCCCTCCTGCAGGTGTGCGAAGCGCACGATCAACAAGGTCACGAGCAGCGAGATCAGAAAAGCAAGCGCGAAACTAAGCATGAAATAGAACCGGTTGGGAAAAGCAGGCCCGCATCGTTGCAAACGCCGGTGCGGGCCGCAGCGAGACTTTACGCGAACCCTTGCGGATTTTGCGACTGCCAGCGCCAGTGGTCCGCGCACATGCGTTCGATGCCGTGCTCCGCGCGCCAGCCGATCAGCTTCGCGGCGGCGGCCGGATCGGCGTAACAGGCGGCGATGTCGCCCGGACGGCGCGGCACGAGTTCGTACGGCACCTGTTTGCCCGACGCCGCTTCGAACGCCTTCACGACATCGAGCACGCTATAGCCCTGGCCGGTGCCGAGATTCACGACGAAGCTGCGGTCGAGCGTCTTCAGCGCGTCGATGGCCGCGATATGCCCGCGCGCCAGATCCACGACGTGGATGTAATCGCGCACGCCGGTGCCGTCGTGCGTATCGTAGTCGCTGCCGAATACGCGCAGGCGTTCCAGCTTGCCGACCGCCACCTGCGCGACATACGGCATCAGGTTGTTCGGAATGCCCGCCGGATCCTCGCCGATCAGGCCGCTCTCATGCGCGCCGACCGGATTGAAATAGCGCAGCGTCGCGATGCGCCACGACGGATCGGAGATTTCGAGGTCGCGCAGAATCTGCTCGGCGATGAGTTTCGACTGGCCATAAGGATTGGTCGCCGAGAGCGGAAACGATTCGTCGATCGGCACGCTTTGCGGCACGCCGTAGACCGTCGCGGACGAACTGAACACGAAGTTGCGCACGTTGCGCGCCTTCATCACGTTGAGCACGGCGAGCAGGCTGCCGATATTGTTGCTGTAGTACTCGACCGGCTTCGCGACCGATTCGCCCACGGCCTTCAGCGCGGCGAAGTGAATCGCGCCGGTGATGTCGTGCGCGTCGAAGATGCGACCGAGCGCGGCTTCGTCGCGCGCATCGGCATCGTAGAACGCGACGCTTTTTCCCGCGATGCGCTCCACGCGCTTTACCGCTTCAGCGCGACTGTTGACGAGATTGTCGATGACCACGACGCCATAACCCGCGCCGAGCAGTTCCACGCACGTATGCGAACCGATGAAGCCCGCGCCGCCCGTGACGAGAATCGTACCTTTCGCACCCGTGTTCGGCGACTGATTGCCATTCATCATGCGTTCTCCAGAAAACTCGAATCAGAGTGAAATGCCGGTAATGGCATGTATTGTGCCCTTGTAGCGTTCGACGACGTTTTTTTCGTCGAATTCGCTGGTGACTTTTGCGCGTCCGCGCTGCGCCATCGCCTCACGCTCTTCGTGGGAGAGCGTCAGCATGCTTTCGAGCGCTTGCGTCAGGCTGTCGGCGTTCTTCACCTCGCAGAGCAGGCCGTTCACGCCATGTTCGACGACTTCGCGGCAGCCGGGCACATCGGTGGCGACGATCGGCCGGCCCATCGCCGACGCTTCCATCAGCGTGCGCGGCACGCCTTCACGATACGAAGGCAGCACGACGCAATCGGCGGCGGCCACGAGCGGGCGCACGTCGTTCGCTTCGCCCAGATATTCGACGATATTCTCCGCTTCCCACTTCTGCACGTCCGTGCGGCTGATCGCGCTCGGATTGTCGACGCCGACCGGCCCCAGCAACTGAAAACGCGCGTGCGGAAATTTCGCGCGAATGCGGCGCGCGGCTTCGACGTATTCCGCGACGCCTTTATCCCACAGCAGCCGGCCGATCAGGATGAACACGAAATCGTCGCGCGCGGGCAGCGGCTGAAACGCGAATTCATCGAGATCGACGCCTTCGCCATGCAGACGCCGCGCGCGATCCGGATGCGCGAGCAGATTCTCGTGCAGGAACGCGTCGTGATCGTCGCGATTCAGAAACCACACTTCGCGCGGAAAGCGGAACGCGAAACGGTACAGCCGCTTGGCGACCTGCGCCGTGCGGCTCTTCTGAATGAAGACGTAGCCGAGACCGGTCGTGACCGCGATCGACGGCACGCGCGCGAGCATCGCGGCCAGCGATCCGTAGATGTTCGGTTTGATCGTGTAGTGAAACACGATATGCGGACGCGTCGCGCGATACTCGCGATACAGCGCGGCGAGCGTCTTCAGATCCTGACGCGGGTCCGTTCCCTTCGACGCCACCGGCAGTTCGACGCAGCGGCAGCCCATCTCCGTGAGCGGCTCGAAGGTGCGGTCGCGCGGCGCGATGATCGTCACTTGCGCGCCGCGCGCGGCCAGCATGCGCAGCACGCCGCGCCGGTAGGTGTAGATCGCCCACGCCGTATTGCACACGAGGGCGATGCGAAGACTCGACTTTTCTTTCGTCATCCGGAAGAGCGCTCAAACATTGGAAATTTCACGCGGAAGGGGTGCTTTTCAGAAAGCGCGCCTTCAGGCCGCGCAACGCGCTATACGGCAACACCAGATGCGCGATGCTCTTCGTCACGCCGAGCCAGTCGAGCGGATTCGACACGCGCAGGTGGCGCAGTTGCAGCCGCAGCGTCGAGATCACCTGCGCGCGCCGCTTCGTCGCGCTGATGCCGCTTTCGTTCAGCTCGTAGAAGAGGCCGAACTCCGGCAGATTCGCGCCGTCGTGCCGCTGGAGCAGCCGCAGGATCAGATCGAGATCCTCGGCGGCGCGGTACTGCGCGCGATAGTTTCCTGCGTCGATCACGGCTTCGACACGCAGCATCAGCGACGGATGCGTGAAGCACGTGCGCGCGAGCATCATGCGGCGGATCGCGGCGGGCTCGGTCGGCGGCGTGAGGTCGAAGAGCGACGCGCCGCTGGTCGACACGACGTGCGTCCACATGCCCAGCACGGCCACTCGCGGATGCGCGTCCAGATACGCGCGCTGTTTCGCGAGACGGCCTGGCGTGGCGAGATCGCCTGCGTCGATGCGCGCCGCATAGCTTACGCCGCGCGCCGCGAGCGCTGCGACGCCCGCTTCGAGCGCGCGCTCGATGCCGCCGTTTTGCGGCATCCGCAGAATTGCGATCCGCATGCCGTCGATGACTGGAGCTGCGATCGGTGGCGTGCTGCCATCGTCGACGATCAGGACATCGACCGTCGACGTTTCGCTGAACGACGCGAGCGTGCGTTCGACCTCGGCCTGGCCGTTGAATGCGGGCATCAGGACGGTCACATCGGAGAGATCGTTCATGCGCGCAGCCGGAAGCGAATGTAGTAGAAGTTCACCGACGCCGCCGCGACATAACCCGCCGCGAGGCCGAGCAGCGCGCCGTAACCTTCGAAACGGCGAATCGTGAACCAGTTCACCGCGAACGCGACCGCGAGCGCGAGCAGCCATTTCGACAACAGCACGTACTTCGCCTGATATTTCAGCACGACAAGATTGCCGATCGCCTCGATGCCCGCGGGCACGGAAAGCCACACGGCCCAGCGGAAGATATCGGCGGCGCCGGCATAGTTCGGCCCGAACACGCGCGCGATGATGAAGCCCGCGAGCGCGTCGAGGACGGCGGCGCCCGCGATCATCAGCGCGGCGGTCATCGCGAACAGGCGCACGAGGTTGCGTCTGAGGCGCGCGGTTTCCTGCACGCGATAGATGAACGCCGGCGCAATGGTCTGCGAGAGCATCAGCGCGAGTGCGATCCAGTTCTCGTTCAACTGCTGCGCGGCGGAGTACAGCCCGAGTTCCGCGAACGATACGCGATGCGCGAGCATCAGCCGGTCGAGCTTCAGGAACAGATACATGCAGATGAGCCCGAGCCAGAACACCGTGCCCGCGCTCGCGAAATGCCGGAACAGCGCGCGATCGACACGCCAGCCGAGCTTGCCGCCGTGACGGCGCATGTAGTACGCGACGAGCGCGGCGCTGATCGCCGCGGCTTCGAGCGCCCAGAGCCAGCCGAAGCTCGGCGCCGCGGCGGCTGCGCGCACCAGCGCGAACACGAGCGCCGCCTTGACGATGGCGGCCGTCATGCTCGCGATGAGCTGCGGTTTGCTGTACGTGAGACTCTGCAGCCACGAATTCACCACGCCGATGAACGGCTCGCGAAACAGCAGCGTGACGGCGAGACCGGCGAGCATCAGCCCGACCATCGGATCGGTGCCGCCCGCCGCGATCCACGTCCAGGTGAGCGCGAGCGCGACGACCGAGACGCCCATGCGCAGCACGAACGCGCTGCCGAGCACCGCGCCGGTTTCGGCGGGCGGGCGGTTGACGATCGTCGGCACGAGAATCTCCGCGCCGCACACCCAGGTGATCGGCGCGATCACGAGCAAAAGCGTGTTCGCGTATTGCCATTTGCCGAAGTCATCGGGGCCGAGATAGCGCGCGAGCAGGCCCGAAATGACGATGGCGACGGCGATCTGCGTGAGCCGCTCGAGCCCGAGCCACACGATATTGGCGAGCGCGCGGGCGACGTCCGGATTGCCGGAGCGCGTCAGTGCCTTCATTCGGTCAGTCCCGCCGTGCAAATGGGCACGCGGCGTGCTACCGAAGCCTGATGACCTGAAAGATGCGCGTCATCCGTCAACTTTTGTGTGTTTGCGCGCGGACGCGCCTCATTCGAAGGCATCGAGGCGAAAGAGCGTTTGAGCATTGGATTAGAATGAACGCGCAGGCTTGAACTGGGTTTGTTCCGGCGCGCGGCAATTCCGAGAGCGCTGAAAGACAGCGATTATAAGTGCGATCACGCAGCACGCTCGCCGCCCGCCGCTCCGGTTCTGCATCCATTGCATCCAAATGTATCTTTCGTGTTGATTTATCAGACGCATAGGCAGAATTCGATACGTCATCTGGCAGTCGTTCGCGCGTTTCCCGCTGCAGCGGCGCGCCCACCGTCACGACCTGCACGCCCTCATGGCTGCATCGCCGAGAATCCATCAAGTAATAGAGAAGAGGTAGCCATCTCATGAGCCAAGTATCCCAATCCATCTTCAAGGCCTACGACATTCGCGGTATCGTCGGCAAGACGGTCGACAAGGACGTTGCGAAGAGCATCGGCCAGGCCTTCGGCAGCGAGATCAAAAAGCAGGGCGGCGACTCGGTCGTGGTCGCGCGCGACGGGCGTCTGTCGGGTCCCGAGCTCGTCGGCGCGCTCGCCGAGGGCTTGCGCGCGGCGGGTGTCGATGTCGTCGATGTCGGCATGGTGCCCACGCCGGTCGGCTACTTCGCGGCGAGCGTGCCGTTGCCGTTGCCTTCTGGCGAGCGGCGCGTGGATTCGTGCATGGTCGTGACGGGCAGCCACAATCCGCCCGACTACAACGGCTTCAAGATGGTGCTGCGCGGCGCGGCGATCTACGGCGATCAGATTCAGGGCTTGTACAAGCGCATCGTCGACAGCGACTTCACGACGGGCGAAGGCTCGTACACCGAGTTCGACGTATCGCAGATGTATCTCGACCGCATCGTGTCGGACGTGAAGCCGGTGCGCCCGATGAAGATCGTCGTCGACACGGGCAACGGCGTCGCGGGCGGGCTTGCGCCGAAGCTGTTCAAGGCGCTCGGCTGCGAGCTGGTCGAACTGTTCACGGACATCGACGGCACCTTCCCGAACCATCACCCGGACCCGGCGCATCCGGAAAACCTGCAGGACGTGATCAAGGCGCTCAAGGAAACGGATGCCGAAGTCGGCTTCGCATTCGATGGCGACGGTGATCGTCTCGGCGTCGTGACCAAGGACGGGCAGGTCATCTATCCGGATCGCCAGTTGATGCTGTTCGCGCAGGAAGTGCTGTCGCGCAACAAGGGCGGCCAGATTATTTATGACGTGAAGTGCACGCGCAATCTGGCGAAGTGGGTGCGCGAGCAGGGCGGCGAGCCTGTGATGTGGAAGACCGGCCATTCGCTCGTGAAGGCGAAGTTGCGCGAGACGGGCGCGCCGCTCGCGGGCGAGATGAGCGGCCACGTGTTCTTCAAGGATCGCTGGTACGGCTTCGACGATGGCCTGTACACCGGCGCGCGCATGCTGGAAATCCTCTCGCGCGTGGCGGACCCGAGCAAGCTGCTCAACGATCTGCCGAATTCGCTGTCGACGCCCGAGTTGCAGTTGAAGCTGGAAGAGGGCGAAAACTTTGCGCTGATCGCGAAGCTGCAACAGAACGCGAAGTTCACAGGCGCGGACGATGTGCTGACGATCGATGGTTTGCGCGTGGAGTACCCCGATGGGTTCGGACTGGCTCGCTCGTCGAATACGACGCCGGTCGTCGTGATGCGCTTCGAGGCGGATAGCGACGCGGCGCTCAAGCGCATTCAGGAGGATTTTCGCCGGGTGATCATGGCGGAGAAGCCGGACGCGAAGTTGCCGTTCTGAACGGCTTGCGCAGTGGATGATAAAGCGGCACGGTTTTGCGACCGTGCCGTTTTTTGCTTATGTGACGCGTGCGCCGCGCTAAAATCCCCGTTTTCCCGCTCACTTCCGCCGCGCAGTCCGCGCCTCCCCATCTCAGCGTGCAAAAGATCCTGATCGTCCGCGTGTCGTCGCTCGGCGACGTCGTCCACAACATGCCGGCCATCGCCGACATCCGCCGCCGCTATCCCGATGCGCAGATCGACTGGCTCGTCGAGGA
>Ga0160447_100618_pt1 | contig 15907 bp, 13 predicted proteins | sample HID1973K_E1MG_FD_108222 | JGI IMG/M metagenome (GOLD analysis project Ga0160447, IMG submission 108222) | Enriched mosquito-associated microbial communities from UW Madison campus, WI, USA - HID1973K_E1 MG | ecosystem: Host-associated > Arthropoda: Insects > Digestive system > Unclassified ...
CGATGTCACGGCGCTGCGACAGATATTCGAAAATCTTCAGGCCGGTGGTGCCTTCCTGTCCGTCGACAAATACTTTCGTGGTCATCTCGATCTCGCTGGTTCGTGCGGGCGCTCGCCGCAAAAACGATAGTTTAAGGCGATTCCGAGGCGGGGGGATGTCCGTCGCTTTCGAGACGCGCCTGGCTGCTGATCCAGCGCGCCGTCACCTCGGCGATGCGCGCGCCGAAGACCTTCGCCGTTTCGAGATCGCCGGGCGGCGGGGCTTCGTCCGGCGAGGCGTCGGCCGGCGACTGCGTCAGCAGGCCGGTGAAGCCACCGACGAAGTTCAGGTCGTTGCGGGTGGCCGCCTTCGTGTTCGACGGCATCATGCCCGTGCCGACCCAGATCATGCCGTGCTGCATCGCCAGCGTGACGAAATAGGAGATGGTCAGGAATTTGTCGCCGTTCATATGCGCCGAATTGGTGAATCCGGCCGCGATCTTGTCTTTCCACTTCTGCGCGAACCACGGCTTCGAGCTCGCGTCGGCGAATTTCTTGAAGTCGGCGGACGGTCCGCCCATGTACGTCGGCGCGCCGAACACGATGGCGTCGGCGGCATCCAGCTCGGCCCAGCCGGCCTCGTCGAGTTCGGAAACGGCGATCAGCCTGACGTTCGCGCCGGCGTCGGTCGCGCCGCCGAGCACGGCTTCCGCGACCTTCTTCGTGTGGCCGTAGCCGCTGTGATAAACGATGATGATGTTCGGCATGGTGTCCCTGAGTCTTGCTCCGGCCGAGTCTAGCAAAGACAAATTCTGACGGACCGGCGCGAGCGCACGCTTCTAGCGGGGAACATCCGGGCGCGCATAGGTGAAAGTCAGTTGCGCGCTGGCGATCGTCATCGTGCGGATTTCGTGCTCGAACATCAGTGCGGGCGTGCCCTGGCGCAGGCGCAGATCGGTGCTGTCGAGCGCGTAGACGGTCACGATGTAGCGATGCGGCTTGCCGGGCGGCGGGCACGGGCCGCCGTAGCCGTCCGTGTCCCAGTCGTTGCGCGCCTCGATCGCGCCCATCTTGCGCAGCACGCCCGAGGCGCTCGCGTTGTTCGGCAGACGATCGGTGCCGACGGGAATCCCGGCGACCGCCCAATGCCACCAGCCGCGTCCGGGCGCATCCGGGTCGAAGACCGTCACGGCGAAGCTGCGGGTGTTCGCGGGGGCGCCGCGCCAGGAAATCTGCGGCGAGCGGTTGCCGCCCTTGCACTCGGACTGATCGAAAAGCAGATCGCGTCCGACAGGCTTGCCCGGCGCGAGATCCGTGCTCGACACGCTGAAGGCGGGATCCGCTGCGACCTCGTGCGAATTCGAGAAACCGGCGACCGCACAGGCGGTGAAGAGTACTGCTGCGACATGGCGACTCGAACTCACGCGTCGGCCGGTGAGGCGCATGTGCTGAACTCCTGTCAGTATCGTCGCGCGTTATAGCAGCGTTTCGCTGGCTGCAACGATGTTTTTTGTCTCAGTGATGCGCTTCGTACCAGCTTGCAGTTTAACATTGCAACAAAGCATAAAAGCCTTGAATCCTTGAGACTTAACCGATGGCGCCTTGCGCGCCCGTCGGTTTCGACGTAGTGCGCAGCGCCTTGACGGCGATGACTTCTGATTCTATTGAACGTAGAAATGAGTAATTCGACGCAGATTCGCGCGGCAGCAAATGGACCGAAATACAGGAGAAGTAAATGAGCCAGCGAATAAAAGTCATCATCGCGGATGACCACCCCGTGATCCTGTTCGGCGCGACACAGGCGCTCAACAAGTTTCCGGAAGTCGACGTCATCGGGCAGGCGCGCCAGTCGACCGAACTCGTCCAGTTGCTGCAGAAGACACCTTGCGACGTCCTCGTCACCGATCTCGCCATGCCCGGCGGCTCATACGGCGACGGCATGCCCTTGCTCGGCTACATTGGCCGCCAGTTTCCGCGGGTCAAGCTCGTCGTGCTGACGATGCTCGAAAATCCGGCCTTGCTCAAACGTTTGCGTGAAGTCGGCGTGATGTCGATCATCAACAAGGCCGACGACATGAACCATATAGGCTGGGCGATCCAGCACGTGATGCGCGGTCAGGAGTATCTGGGCCCGTCCGTGAAGAGCGCGCTCGACAGCATGGGGCTCGGCTCGAACGGGCAGCAGCGCAGCGTGATCCTGTCCAAGCGCGAACTCGAGGTCGTACGCCTTTTTGTCTCGGGCATGACGATCACCGAAATCGCGGGGCAATTGCGGCGCAGTATCAAGACGATCAGCACGCAAAAGAACACCGCGATGCGAAAACTCGGCATCGAGCGCGATTCCGAATTGTTTCAGTATGCGCAAAGCAACGGCTTAATGAATCTCTCTGCCTATTCCGGCGACGGCTCGCTCGACAATTCTTCATTGCCCAATCCGAATTCTCTTTAGCCGTTTTTGCTTGCCGAATAAAAAAGAGCCGCTGATTCGAATCAGCGACTCTTTTATTCATATTGCTTCGCGAATGTAAATTCTTATTGCGGAGCAGCGGTTGCGCCGCCGTGGGCAGCCGACCATTCGGCCGGCGCGTGCAGGAATTTCTCGACTTCATCGAGCGTCTTCGTCTCGAAGTAGCCTTGCTCCTTCGCGACGCGCAGCACGTCCCACCACGTGGCGAGCGCGTGCAGATCGACGTCGATGTCTTTCAGCACCGACACGCTTTCCTTGAAGATGTTGTAGTGGAACAGCACGAAGCAGTGATTCACGGTCGCGCCCGCGGTGCGCAGCGCGTTGATGAAATTGATCTTGCTGCGGCTGTCCGTGGTCAGGTCTTCGACCAGCAGCACGCGCTGGCCTTCCGTGAGCAAACCTTCGATCTGCGCGTTGCGGCCGAAACCCTTCGGCTTCTTGCGGACGTACTGCATCGGCACCATCAGACGGTCGGCGATCCACGCCGCGAACGGAATGCCCGCGGTCTCGCCGCCGGCAACCGCGTCGATCTGCTCGTAGCCGACGTCGCGCAGGATCGTTGCCTCGGCCATCTCCATCAGGCCGCGACGCACGCGCGGGTAGGAAATCAGCTTGCGGCAGTCGATATACACCGGGCTCGCCCAGCCGGACGTGAAGATGTACGGTTTTTCCGCGTTGAAGTGCACCGCCTGAACTTCGAGCAGCATTTTGGCGGTGGTGTCGGAGATCGTCTGGCGATCGAAGCCTGTCATGGGCGAATCCTTGGACTTGTGTGGCGCTTGAAGAAGCGGGAGGCGGCCGCGAGGGCCTTGGCGCATGGAACTGACGCGAAAAGAGCCGTCTTGCGACGGTCGTTCAGACGTTTCCTGCGCGCGTAGCCCGCCATTTTACCCGAGCGAACGGGTCGGGGCGAATTGTTTGCAGGTTGTGAAAGCGCGACGCTCGCACGTACACTCGCGACGCTGCGCGTACCGACTTCCTTCGATGACATCTGTTTCCTCCACCAACGATTCCCCCGCCGCGCCCACTCGCCACGCGCTGCGCGCGCTCCTCGCGTCCGTGCTCGGCTACGCGATGGACGGCTTCGATCTGCTGATCCTCGGCTTCATGCTGCCCGCGATCGCTGCGGACTTGCATCTCACGCCCGCGCAATCCGGCGCGCTCGTCACCTGGACGCTCGCCGGTGCGGTGGCGGGCGGCATCGTGTTCGGCATGCTGTCCGACTACTTCGGCCGCGTGCGAATGCTGACCTGGACGATTCTCGTGTTCGCCGTTTTCACCGGCTTGTGCGCGCTCGCGCAGGGCTACGGCGACCTGCTGATCTATCGCACCATCGCCGGGATCGGGCTGGGCGGGGAGTTCGGCATCGGCATGGCGCTCGTCGCCGAGGCGTGGCCCGCGCGGCTGCGGGCGCGTGTGTCGTCGTATGTGGGGATCGGCTGGCAACTGGGCGTGCTCGCCGCCGCGCTCATCACGCCGATGCTCCTGCCCGTGATCGGCTGGCGCGGCATGTTCGCGGTCGGACTCTTGCCGGCGGTCGTTTCGTTTTTCGTGCGGCGACACGTGGAAGAACCCACGCTGTTCACCGAACGCCGCGCCGCCGCGAAAACCGGCGCCGCGCGCAAACTGCCGCTCAAACGTCTTTTCGACGACGCCCGCACCGCGCGCGCGAGCGTCGGCGTGATCGTTCTGTGCTCGGTGCAGAACTTCGGCTACTACGGGCTGATGATCTGGCTGCCGAGCTATCTGTCCAAGACCTTCGGCTACTCGCTCACGAAGTCCGGACTCTGGACCGCCGCCACCGTGCTCGGCATGGCGCTGGGCATCTGGCTGTTCGGGCTCGCGGCGGACCGCTTCGGGCGCAAGCCGGCGTTTCTCGCGTATCAGATCGGCGCGGTCGCGATGGTGTTCGTCTATTCGAATCTGACGAGCCCGTCGGCGCTCTTGATCGGCGGCGCGGTGATGGGCGTGTTCGTGAACGGCATGCTCGGCGGCTACGGCGCGCTGATCTCCGAGATCTATCCGACCGAAGCGCGCGCGACCGCGCAAAACGTGCTGTTCAACATCGGGCGCGCGGTCGGCGGGCTCGGGCCGGTGGCGGTCGGCGCGCTCGCGGCACGCTATTCCTTCGCGGTCGCGCTCGCGTTCCTCGCCTCGATCTATCTGTTCGATATCGTCGCGACGCTCTTTCTGATCCCCGAAAAGCGCGGCGCTGAACTCGAGTGACATCACCCGCGTTTGTCCGATGAAACCGGCCCGGATACGCTGAAACGTTGCATCGCGTCATTGCAGGCGCGCGGTGTACACTGGTTGTCCCAAAAAACCAAAGGCTCCGTCCGCTCGTTCCATCCTTGCGAGCGGCACGCCGCGTCTATCCGACGCGCCGGGCATATGAAACTTGGTCCATAGATTCACATTTCCGCATTCATGCAGCACGGTCGACGGCGGTGTGAACCCTGTTCAAATAATTCCCAAACGTCTCAGGTCAATCATGGACGAACAACTCAAGCAAAGCGCCCTCGCGTATCACCAGAATCCCCGTCCCGGCAAGATTTCGGTTACTCCGACCAAGCCGCTTTCGAACCAGCTCGACCTTTCGCTCGCGTATTCGCCGGGCGTCGCGGCCGCGTGCATGGCGATCTACGATGAGCCGCTCGACGCACAGAAGTACACGTCGCGCGCGAATCTCGTGGGCGTCGTGACGAACGGCACGGCCGTGCTGGGCCTCGGCAATATCGGCCCGCTCGCGGCCAAGCCGGTGATGGAAGGCAAGGGGTGTCTCTTCAAGAAGTTCGCGGGCATCGATGTGTTCGATATCGAATTGGCGGAAACCGATCCGGACAAGCTCGTCGATGCGATCGCGATGCTCGAGCCCACTCTGGGCGGCATCAACCTCGAAGACATCAAGGCGCCGGAATGCTTCTACATCGAAAAGAAGCTGCGCGAGCGCATGAAGATTCCCGTTTTCCATGACGATCAACACGGTACGGCGATCATTGCATCGGCGGCGATTCTCAACGGCCTGAAAGTGGTCGGCAAGAAGCTGGACGAGATCAAGCTCGTGTGCTCGGGCGCGGGCGCGGCAGCGATCGCGTGTCTGGACCTGCTCGTGCATCTGGGCTTGAAGAAGTCGAACACGCTCGTGATCGATTCAAAGGGTGTGATCTACGAAGGCCGCGGTAATCTGGATGCCTCGAAGGAGCGCTATCAGGCGAGCACCGACGCGCGTACGCTCGCCGACGCGATGCACGGCTGCGATGTGTTCCTCGGCTGTTCGAGCGCGGGCGTGCTCAAGGCCGAAATGGTCGAGACGATGGCCGACAAGCCGCTGATCCTCGCGCTGGCCAATCCCGAGCCGGAAATCCGTCCGGAAGAGGCGAAGCGCGTGCGTCCGGACTGTATCGTCGCGACGGGCCGTTCGGATTATCCGAACCAGGTGAACAACGTGCTGTGCTTCCCGTTCATCTTCCGCGGCGCGCTGGATGTCGGCGCGACGACGATCACGGAAGAGATGAAGCTCGCGTGCGTGCGCGCAATCGCGGAACTCGCGGAAGAAACCGATCAGGGCGATGAAGTCGCGAAGGCTTACGAAGGTCATTCACTGGAGTTCGGCCCGGACTATCTGATTCCGAAGCCGTTCGATCCGCGTCTGATCATCAAGATCGCGCCGGCCGTCGCGCAGGCCGCGATGGATTCGGGCGTCGCGACCCGTCCGATCAAGGATATGGACGCATATCGCGAGACGCTCGGCGCGACGGTGTATCGCACGGGGATGGTGATGCGCCCGGTGTTCGCGGCGGCGAAGGCGGCGCCCGCGCGCATCGCGTTCGCGGAAGGCGAGGACGAGCGCGTGCTGCGCGCCGCGCAGTTCGTGCTGCTGGAGAAGATCGCGAAGCCGATCATCATCGGCCGGCCGGCTGTCGTCGAAATGCGTCTGCAGAAGATGGGCTCGAAGCTGAAGCCGGGCGTCGACTTCGAGATCGTCAATCCGGAAGACGATCCGCGTTATCAGAAGAGCTGGCAGGCGTATCACGAAATCGCCGCGCGTCAGGGCGTGACGCCCGAAAGCGCGAAGGCCGCGCTGCGCAAGTTCAACACGCTGATCGGCGCGATCCTGGTTCACACCGGCGATGCGGACGGGATGATTTGCGGTCTCATCGACACGTATCAGGATCATCTGAAGTTCATCGATCAGGTGCTGGGCAAGGCGGAAGGCGCGAACAACTTCGCCGCGATGAACCTGCTGATGCTTCAGGGCCGCAATCTCTTCATCAGCGATACCTACGTCAACGAAACGCCGACGCCCGAGCAACTCGCCGACATGACGATTCTGGCGGCGCGCGAGATCGAGCGTTTCGGGATTCAGCCGAAGGTCGCGCTGGTGTCGAACTCGAACTTCGGCAGCGTGCCGGGTGCGTCGAGCAAGCGCATGGCGGAAGCGCGCAAGCTGATCGCAGAGCGCGCGCCGGATCTCGAGATCGACGGTGAAATGCACGGCGATGCTGCTTTGTCGGAGACGGTGCGCAAGGCTTCGTTCCCGGGCACGACGCTGCACGGCGAGGCGAATCTGCTGATCATGCCGAATGTGGAAGCGGCGAACATCACGTACAACCTGCTCAAGATGGTGAGCGGCGAGGGCGTGACGGTCGGGCCGTTCCTGCTGGGTGCGGCGAAGCCGGTGCATATTCTGACGCCGGCCGCGACGGTGCGTCGGATCATCAATATGACGGCGGTGGCGAGCGCGAATGCGAGCGTGGCGAAGTAACGCGCCAGGGCGTTAGAAAGTCGAACGGCGATCCGGGAAACCGGATCGCCGTTTCGTTTGGGAGATTCGGCGCGTCAGGCGACGTGTCTCGCTTCGCCGCCCTGCGGATCACGCCACCGCGCCAGCAGCTTTTCCCACTTGACCTTCGCCGCCTTCACGTTGTTCTCCTTGACGTGCCCATAGCCGCGCATGGAATCCGGCAGACTCGCCAGTTCCACCGCAAGCGGCAGCTTCTGCGCCGTGAGTCCGCCGATAACCTCGCGCACCAGCGCCTCATACTCGCGGATCAACGCCCGCTCCATCTTTCGCTCTTCCGTGCGTCCAAACGGATCGAGTCCTGTCCCGCGCAGAAACTTGAATTTCGCGAGCACGCGCATCGCGGACATCATCCACGGGCCGTATTGCTTCTTCACCAGATGCCCGTGCGCGTCCTTCTTCGACAGGCTCGGCGGCGCGAGGTGAATCTTGATTTTCCAGTCGCCTTCGAAACTGTTCTTCACCTTGTCGAGAAAAACCGGATCGGCATACAGGCGCGCGACTTCGTACTCGTCCTTGTAAGCCATCAGCTTATGGAGATTCTTCGCGACGGCTTCGGTCAACGGATACCGCCCGTCGCCCGGGCCGAATTCCGCTTCCTTCGCGCGCACTTCCGCGACGAGCCGGCCATAACGCGCCGCGTACGCCGCGTTCTGATACCTGGCGAGATAGTCGAGCCGCTTGTCGATCAACGCGTCCAGAGCCTTCGGCGTATGCAGCGCGATGACCTTGCCCGGCGCTTCCTGTCCGCCGCGCTGCGAATCCGCGAGACGGCGCACTGCCTCGGGATCGTGCGCCGCGCGACGGCCCCATTCGAACGCGGCGAGATTCTTCTCGACCTGCACGTTGTTCAACTCGATCGCGCGCACCAGCGATTCATGCCGCAGCGGCACCCAACCCTTTTGCCACGCGAACCCGAGCACGAACGGATTCGTGTAGATCGCATCGCCCATCAGCGCGACGGCGAAGCGGTTCGCATCGACGAGCGCGACATGCTCGCCGGCCGCCGCACGAATATCCGCCTCCGCGCTCGCGCCCGGGAAACTCCAGTTCGGGTTCTTGATGAACTCGGCGGTCGGCGTCTGTGCGCTGTTCACGACGACGCGCGTGTGATCCGGCTGCATCCGCGAGCCGCATTCGTTGCTCGCGGTGACGATCGCATCGCAGCCGATGACGAGATCCGCCTCGCCCATCGCGATGCGCGTCGCGTGGATATCGGCGGGGCGGTTGGCGATCTGCACGTGGCTCATCACGGCGCCGCCCTTTTGCGCGAGGCCGGTGACATCGAGCACGGTGACGCCTTTCTGCTCCAGATGCGCCGCCATGCCGAGCAGCGCGCCGATCGTCACGACACCCGTGCCGCCGACGCCCGTCACCAGCACGCCGTACGGCCGCGCGATCTCCGGAAGCTCCGGCGCTGGCACGGTGGGCATCGCATCCGCTTCGACGCTCGTCGCCTTCGGCTTCTTCAGTTGGCCGCCTTCCACCGTCACGAAACTCGGGCAGAAGCCGTTCAGACACGAGTAGTCCTTGTTGCACGTCGACTGGTTGATCTGCCGCTTGGTGCCGTATTCGGTTTCGAGCGGTTCGACCGACAGGCAATTCGACTTCACCGAGCAATCGCCGCAGCCTTCGCACACGGCCTCGTTGATGACGACGCGCTTCGCCGGATCGGGAAACGCGCCGCGTTTGCGACGCCGGCGCTTTTCGGTGGCGCAGGTCTGGTCGTAGATCAGAATCGATGTGCCCGGCACTTCGCGCAGTTGACGCTGGATTTCGTCGAGCTTGTCGCGATGATGCACGTCGATGCCCGGCGCAAGTCCGACGCTCGCCGTGTACTTCTCCGGCTCGTCCGTGACGATGACGATTCTGGCCGCGCCTTCCGCCGCAAGCTGATGCGTGATCTGCGGCACGGTCAGCACGCCGTCGACGGGCTGGCCGCCGGTCATCGCGACCGCATCGTTATAGAGAATCTTGTAGGTGATATTCACCTTCGCCGCGATCGCCGCGCGGATCGCGAGCAGCCCAGAGTGAAAGTAGGTGCCGTCGCCGAGATTGGCGAACACGTGCTTGTCGTTCGAGAACGGCGACTGGCCGACCCACGCGACGCCTTCGCCGCCCATCTGGCTGAAGGTGCTGGTGTTGCGGTCCATCCAGACCGTCATGTAGTGGCAGCCGATGCCCGCCATCGCGCGCGAGCCTTCCGGCACGTTCGTCGACGTATTGTGCGGACAGCCCGAGCAGAACCACGGCTTGCGCTCCGCTTCGACGCGCGGGCGCGCGAGCGACTTCTCCTTCGCGTCGATCACGGCGAGCCGCGCGGCGATACGCGCGCGCACGTCTGCGGGCAAATCGAATTTTTCGAGGCGCGTGGCGATCGCCTTCGCGATGATCGCGGGCGACAGCTCGTAGTGCGCGGGCAAAAGCCAGTTGCCCATCGGCACGGACCATTCGCCGCCCGCGCCGTCCTTTTCGTCGAACTTGCCGTAGACGCGCGGCCGCTGCGCATCCGGCCAGTTGTACAACTCTTCCTTGATCGCGTATTCGAGGATCTGGCGCTTTTCCTCGACCACCAGAATCTCTTCGAGCCCGCGCGCGAACTCGTGCGCGCCTTGCGCTTCGAGCGGCCACACGCAGCCGACCTTGTAGAGACGGATGCCGATCTGGGAGCACGTCGCGTCATCGAGGCCGAGGTCGGTCAGCGCCTGACGTACGTCGAGATACGCCTTGCCGCCGGTCATGATGCCGAAGCGCGCGTGCGGCGAATCGATTTCCACGCGGTCGAGCTTGTTCGCGCGCACGTAGGCGAGCGCGGCGTACCACTTGTAGTCGAGCAGACGCGCTTCCTGCACGAGCGGCGGGTCCGGCCAGCGGATGTTCAGGCCGCCATCGGGCATCGCGAAGTCGGTCGGCAGCACGATTTTCGTGCGATGCGGATCGATATCGACGGACGCCGACGACTCCACGACATCGGTTACGCATTTCATCGCGACCCACAGGCCGGAATAGCGGCTCATCGCCCAGCCGTGCAGACCGAAATCGAGATATTCCTGCACGTTCGACGGAAACAGCACCGGCAGACCGCACGCCTTGAAAACGTGTTCCGACTGATGCGCGAGCGTCGATGATTTCGCGGCGTGATCGTCGCCGGCGAGCACCAGAACGCCGCCGTGCTTAGCGGAGCCGGCGGAATTGCCGTGCTTGAAGACGTCGCCGGAACGGTCGACGCCCGGGCCTTTGCCGTACCACATCGCGAACACGCCGTCATGCTTCGCGCTCGGGTACAGATTGACTTGCTGCGAGCCCCATACGGCGGTGGCGGCGAGATCTTCGTTCACGCCCGGCTGAAACACGACCTGATGCGCGGCGAGATGCTTCTTCGCCTTCCAGAGCGACTGGTCGAGACCGCCGAGGGGAGAACCGCGATAGCCGGAGATGAATCCGGCGGTGTCGAGACCGGCGGCCTTGTCGCGCTCCTGCTGGAGCATCGGCAGGCGCACCAGCGCCTGGATGCCGCTCATATAGGCGCGGCCGCGTTCGAGCGTGTATTTGTCGTCGAGCGTGACGGACTTCAGTGCGGCTTCTAGGGAAGCTCTTTGTTCTGCGTCTAGCGGGGCGTTCATTATGTGTACTCCTCCACCCTGGGTTTGGGATCGCCAAAGCATTTTTCAGGCCGCCGCGTCTTGTGAACGTTCGGGCCGGGATTCTCAGTGTGCCCGATGCGCCGGTCTTTCAGGCACTGGTACAAACCCGTTAAAAATTCCTCACTTAAGCGCGTTTTGCATCAAATCCTTAACGATTTGACCGCCTCGAAGAGGGTTTTGTTACAGCGTGTAAATCCGACCGATTCGCGGAACCCTGAGGCTCATCCCTGTCTAACATGGCGCTTCCGGAAATCCCTTGCCGTCTTTTTGCGCACGTTTGGCTTCCGGAAGCGAGTTGTTTAGAAGGAGATAACGATGAAACAACGCCACATCCAGAGTTTCTTGATGGTTTCGGCGGCTTTTTTCGCCATCAGCGCGCCGGTGGGCGGCGCTCGGGCGAATAATGCGTCGCCGTTCGGGGCGTCGTCGGTTGCACAGGTCGCGCAGGTGCGCGTTCAATCCGTCCAGGCTGGCGCCCAGAAGCGCCGCGAATCGGAAAGCAGCGACGACGAGACGGCGGGCTGACCCGCTCACGCGGTTCGGATTTACACGCCGGACCGCCAGAATGCACAAAGGGACATGGACCTTCGCGGTCCATGTCCCTTTTTAACGCCCGTATTTCAGTCGCCGATCAGCTCGCGGTGGTGTCCTTCAGCACGCCACGGCGCATCTGATCCAGTTCGATCGATTCGAACAGCGCCTTGAAGTTGCCTTCGCCGAAGCCCTGATTGCCCTTGCGCTGGATGATCTCGAAGAAGATCGGCCCGATCTGGTTCTCCGTGAAGATCTGCAGCAGGATTTCGTCCTTGGTGCCGTCGATCAGAATCTTGCGCTTCTTCAATTCCGCGACCGATTCGACGTGACCCGGCACGCGGCGATCCACGAGTTCGTAATAGGTATCGATGGTGTCGAGCAGCGCGATCTTCGCGCCGCGCAGGCCGTCGACTGTGCTGTAGATATCGCCCGCGCCGAGCGCGATGTGCTGAATGCCTTCGCCGTGATACGCGTCGAGATATTCCTGAATCTGTCCCGCGGTTTCCGAGCCTTCCTCGTTGATCGGAATGCGGATCTTGCCGCACGGTGAAGTCATCGCTTTCGACTTCACCGCCGTCACCTTGCCTTCGATATCGAAGTAGCGCACTTCGCGGAAGTTGAAGAGCCGCTCGTAGAACTCCGCCCACTCGACCATGCGGCCGCGATGCACGTTGTGCGTCAGGTGATCGATATACGTGAGCCCGTGGCCGACCGGATTCTGCTCCGCGCCGGGAATCGGCTCGAAATCGACGTCGTAGATGCTGATATCGCCGATGCTGCCCGGCTGTGCGCCGTTCTTGCCGCGCCAGCGATCGACGAAGTAAATCAGCGAATCGCCGATGCCCTTGATCGCCGGAATGTTCAGTTCCATTGGGCCGGTCTTGTTGTCGAAGCCCCACGCGCCGAGATCGAGCGCGCGCTTGTACGCCTGGGCGGCATCGGCGACGCGGAACGCGATTGCGCAGATCGACGGCCCGTGCATACGCGCGAAGCGCTGCGCGAACGAATCCGGCTCGGCATTGACGATGAAATTGATTTCGCCCTGGCGATACAGCGTCACGTCCTTGTGACGGTGCTTCGCGATCGCGGTGAAGCCCATTTGCTCGAACAGCTTGCCGAGCGCGACGGGATCGGGCGCGGTGTATTCGATGAACTCGAAGCCGTCTGTGCCGACGGGATTCTCCCAAGTCGTTGCGGTCATGCATGTCTCCTGATTTGGATGCGCGCAATGTGCGCGACGTGGAGACAGTTTAGTCAGGCGTCGCTGGCAAAAACTTGCGAATCAAATCGCGCATTCTTAGAATTCGGCACGATACTGCCAGTAATGCGTCAAATGGAGCTAGAAAATGGCCGAACCCGATTTGGATACGATAGATCGCAGAATTCTCGCCATCCTTCAGGAGAATGGGCGCTTGTCGAATCAGGAGATCGCGGAGCGCGTGAATCTGTCGCCGAGTCCGTGTCTGCGGCGTATCCGGCGGCTGGAGGATATCGGCGTGATTCGCGGCTATGTCGCGTTGCTCGATGCGAAAAAGCTCGGACTCGGCCTGCTCGCCTACATCAACGTGCGTCTGGAGAAGCGCGGCGGCATGCAGGCCGCGGCCGGCACGCCGAAAGCGCCGACGCACGGCGATCTGTTTCGCGAAGCGGTGCGCTCGTGGCCGGAAGTGGTGGCCTGCGATGCGATGACCGGTGAAATGGATTTCCTGCTGCGCGTGCAGGTGCGCGACATGGATGATTTCTCGCGCTTCGTGCAGGATCAACTGCTGCATCACCCATCGGTGATCGACGTGCGCTCCAGTTTTTCTCTCGAACGCATCAAGGAGACGACGGTTCTGCCGCTGCGCTGAATTGACGAAGGGCGGCCAAAGCCGCCCTCGTTGGTCCCGCTCGCAGCGTAATCCCCGCGCTGTTCTCGAAGAAAGTTACGCGGCGTCCGCCGTCGGCATGAGTGCCTGGAAAACCTGCGACGCGCGGTGCGCCTGACGCTTGATCGCGTAGTCGAAGAGGGCGGCCTGCTCCTGAAGCATTTCGGTCATGAAACTGCTCTGGTCGGCCGGCGTGAGCGACAGATAAGCGTCCGCCTCGCCGTACGCGTACTCGATCTTCATGCCCGACTTCTTCGCGATGTGCATCATCGTCGAATTGCGCGACAGGCAGTGCATATAGAGCACCGACACATGCGTGTTGCGGCTGCTCATGGAAGCGCGCTCGAACAGCTTCGTGCCAACGCCGCGACCGCGCGCGCTTTCGAGCACGGACACGCCGAACTCGGCGGTGCGCTTGTCGCCTTCAGCGGGCAGATAGGCCAGATGGCCGACGCCGATCAGTTCCAGCGAACTCCCGAACACGCCGAACACCTTGTCGTTCGAGAAGTTGATGTTGTGGACGTAGTTCTCGATCACGTGATCCGGCACGACCTGGCCGAAGCGCAAGAGGCGGTCGTCTTCGTCGAGTGCAAGAAAGTGCGTGAGCAGACGCTCGCGATCGGCCGAGGACAATTCGCGGACGAGAACCGGCATGCGCGCGTTCTTGATGGGCTGATCGTGCGCGACGATCTGCTCGGCAGTGCGGTTGATGGTCAGTTCCACGGTTGTTCCTCCTCATTCGTCATGCAGCATGCTGCAAAGCAAAACGAATTTTAGCTGATTCCAGAGAAACAGATACGGGAAAACCCTTAAAACGCGCTAGGAGAGACGTTCTAAACAACTACTGAAATCGATTAGATCGTATAAAAATCAATAACTTATGATCATTGTGTAAACGCAACGTTTTACCGGCCGGTCGGTTTGTTGTGCCGCAACATCGCGTCAGTCGCCGTTCAGACCGTTCTCGATCATGTCGACGACCTGCTCGGCGAATTCGCCATAACCAAGCTTGCCGCCCGGCTTGAGCCACGTGAACGTCCAGTTGATCATGCCGAACACCATCATCGTGAGCGCCGTCTGATTGTCCTTGGTCGCGCGCTTCGGATAAGCCCGCGCGAGCTGACGCGCAAACGCCGCAACGATATCGCGCTGACGATCGAGGACGATTTCGCGCTGCGCGTCTTCCAGATACTTCACATCATTGAGCAGCGCGACGTGCCGGCTGTGCGACGTCTCGTATTCGGCGAGAAACGCGCGCACGAGATCGGCAAACGCCTCGCGCTCGCCCAGTCCGCGCCGCTGGCTCGAACCTTCCACTTCCGCGATGATCAGCATGAGCCGCTTGGTGTAGCGGTCGAGCAGATCGAAGAGGATCGCTTCCTTGCTCGCGTAATAGTGATAGAGACGCGCCTTCGACGTGCCGCTCGCGGCGGCGAGGTCGGCCATCGAGGTGCTGGGGTAGCTCGTCTGCGCAAATTTTGCGGCGGCGAGTTCGAGGATCTGTTCGCGTTGCGTCTCGTGGTCGGGCGCTTTGGTACGTGCCATGTGTTCGAAGTGTGCGTTCTTATAAATATGGTGTTCAGCGGCGCAGCTCGGCCTGACTGATCTCGGACGGCGTGCCGCGGATTTTAAGCCGTCCCGCCGTGACGAGTTCGCGGCAGCGCCAGAAGGCGATGGAATCGGAGAGCATGAAATCGAAGCGTCGTCCCATCGCGGCACCGGCGATCTGGCGCGCCGGTTGCCATTCCGGGCCGGCGAGATCGAGCAACGCTTCGTCGACGTCGGCCCACGTGCTGGAAACGAGCATGTTGTCGCGCAGGCGGCGCGTCTCGGCATTCGCGTATTTCGCTTCCTGCCATTCGAGCGCGAGCCGGCTGATGCGCAGGACGGAGATCGGCGCGGCGGTCGGCAGTTTCGCGAGCAGTTGCTTCGGCGAGAACATGCCGACGGCGGTCGCGCGATCGTCGCGGCCGACGCGTTCGGGTGCGCCGTCATCGGTCGCGATGGTCAGATCGTCGTGATTGAGCTTCGCTTCGTTGAGGCGCTGGGGCGCATTGCGCAAGTGAAAAGCGACGCGCCGCAGCGTGAGCTGGTCCGCCGCGCTCTGGCCGTGCCACACGACGATCTGCGCATCGCTACGCGCGAGGCGGCCGAAGAGGGCTTGCTGCTCTTCGAGTTCGTCCTCGAAGTCGATCGCGCTGTTCAGCACCTGACGCCAGAATGCGGCGCGCGCGAGCGGCGATTCGTCGATCTCCCTGAGCGGGCCGACGGCAAGATCGTCGCGCAGCGCGATGACGGGCTCGTCGCGTTCGGCGCGCCGCAATGCTTCCGTGAGGGCCTGGGCCGCGTAATCGCCATTCGTGACGTGAGTCGTGTTCATCGTTGTCGGATGCCGGAAGACGAAAAGGACCGCTCGGGTGAGCGGTCCTAGTTTACGCGAATCGAATGATGCCCGGCTGTGATCTATCGCTCGTCGAAACTCACGACCACACGCTCGCTCACCGGATGACACTGGCAAGTCAGCACGAAACCATCATCGATTTCATGTTGTTCGAGCGTGAAGTTCTTTTCCATCTTCACTTCGCCTTCGAGCACTTTCGCGCGGCACGTGCAG
>Ga0160447_100619_pt1 | contig 15867 bp, 5 predicted proteins | sample HID1973K_E1MG_FD_108222 | JGI IMG/M metagenome (GOLD analysis project Ga0160447, IMG submission 108222) | Enriched mosquito-associated microbial communities from UW Madison campus, WI, USA - HID1973K_E1 MG | ecosystem: Host-associated > Arthropoda: Insects > Digestive system > Unclassified ...
AACCTTGAAGGGCACGGTCTGACCTTCACCATCGGTCGCGGCAACGAAATCTGCGTCGCTGCCATTGAATCGCTGGCGCCGCGCATCGTTGGCCTGAGCCTGGAAGCGATCACCGCCGACATGGGCGCGTTCTGGCATGACGTCACGGCAGGAGACAGTCAGTTGCGCTGGCTGGGGCCGGAGAAGGGCGTGATCCATCTGGCGACCGCCGCGCTGGTCAATGCGGTGTGGGATCTGTGGGCCAAGGTCGAGGGTAAGCCGGTCTGGAAGCTGCTGGCGGACATGACCCCCGAGCAAGTGGTGAAGTGTCTGGACTTCAGCTACGTCACCGACGCCATCACCCCTGAGGAAGCCATCGCCCTGTTGCGTCGCCAGGCCCCGGGCAAGGCCAAGCGCGAGGCGCACATGCTCGCCGAGGGGTATCCGGGCTACACCACGGCGCCAGGCTGGCTGGGTTACTCGGAAGAGAAAATGCGCCGTCTGGCCCGCGAGGCCGTGGCCGAGGGCTGGACCCACATCAAACAGAAGATCGGTTCGGACATCGAAGAGGACCTGCGCCGGGCGGCGATCCTGCGTGATGAGCTGGGCTGGGAGCGCACCTTGATGATGGACGCCAACCAGGTATGGAGCGTCGAAGAGTCGATCAGCAACATGCGCCGGCTGGCCGCGTTCGAGCCGTGGTGGATCGAAGAGCCGACCAATCCCGACGACATTCTGGGCCACGCCACGATTCGTCAACGCATCGCACCGATTGGCGTTGCCACTGGGGAGCATTGCCACAATCGGGTCATGTTCAAGCAGATGTTCCAGGCCGGATCGCTGGACTTCTGTCAGGTCGATGCCGCGCGACTGGGCGGCTTGAACGAGGTGCTGATCGTGCTGCTGATGGCGGCCAAGTTCAATGTTCCGGTGTGCCCACATGGCGGAGGCGTGGGGCTGTGCGAGTACGTGCAGAACATCTCGATATTCGATTACATCGCCGTTTCCGGGTCGCTGGAAAATCGCGTGCTGGAATACGTCGATCACCTGCACGAGCATTTCCTCGATCCGGTGGTGATCCGTCGCGGGCGCTACATGCCGCCCAAGCGTGCGGGCTACAGCATCGAAATGACGGCCGAGACCCTGGAGCGTTATCAGTACCCGAACGGACCGGTGTGGGTGGATCTGGCGAATAAGCGGTAGCAGTCCGGATTGTCGGCGGTGGCGTATGAAGATCGCTACCGCCGGCAAGCCGTGGGGGTGCCAATGTTCACTGTCGCAGATGTAGGGCTACGGCTCACGTGAGCTGGATCTTGCGGCCACAGGCACACCAATGTCGCTGCCGGGGCGGGCCTTTCCCGATCATCATCGGTATGATCGCGGACATCTACCCGACCTCGGTGCGACATGAACTCTCCGGACCCCGGCAACGTCACGACCCCTGTCACTGCCTCCCCTGATCGCGATCGTCTGTCAGCCGCTTTGCTGGGGGGGGGTTGCGAACCTGACCCTCGCTTCACCCTCGCCAACGAGCGCACCTTTCTTGCCTGGATTCGCACCGCGCTGGCCTTTCTTGCCGGCGGCATTGCGGTCGAGGCTTTCACCGGCGACGTGTTCAGCCCTGGTCTGCGCCGCGCCGTGGCGTTGTCGCTGTTGATACTGGCGATGCTGGTCAGCGCCAGCGCCTGCATTCGCTGGCTCAAGGTCGAGCGTGCCATGCGTCACCGCAAGCCACTTCCTTTGCCGGTTCTGGTGCCGATCCTTTCGCTGGGCGGCGCACTGGTGGCGGCGGGGCTGATTGTCTTCCTTATATATGGCGCATCGTGAGCCGTCGCATCCCTCCATCGGTCCCGTTGACCCTGAGGCATGACGATCCGGGGCTACAGCCGGAGCGCACGCTGCTGGCGTGGCGCAGAACGCTACTGACGCTGATCGTCGTCTGCACCCTCTTCCTGCGCTGGATTCCCCATTTCGGCCTCATCGCCTTGCTGCCGATCATCGTGTCGCTGGCGGCCAGTCTGCTGATCCAGCTCGCGCTGAATTCGCGCTACCGCAAAAGCGCGCGGGGCCTGAGGAACGAGCGCATTCCAGCGCCGTTGCGTGAGGTGGTGGTGCTGGGCACAACGGTGATCGTGCTCAGTGTGGTGGGAGGTTATGCGGTGCTTTTTGGTTGACCTGACACAGCCTCTGTAGCAGTTCGGCTCGCCTGCGGAAGCGGACTCAAAATCGCTGCCGCCGGCAAGCCGGACTGCTACAGGGGCATTGGCCTATGTCAGGTTCGGAATTGTGACTGATCCAGCGCGGTCGCGAGCCAGCTCTCTCCCACGGATTTGTGGCGACACGCTGGTTAATCGTCCACCTGCACCACCGCGATGCCGTCACTGGCAGCACCCGCACGATTGTCCTTGCGCTCGCTCAACCAGCCACTGATCTGACTTGCAAATTCGGCCGGTGCCTTGCGGCCCGTACGGCGTGCCAGATCGAGAATGGTCTGCTGATCCAGCGCCTCTTCCATGCGCTTCTGCGCGGTCAGCATCGCCGCATTGATTCCGCAAATGCCTTCGGTCGCCCATTGCGGCGCGCACCCATCGAACACCGCACAACGACCACGAATGTCCCGGCAATCGAAAATCAACTTGCGCCCGTCAATGGCCGTGACGATGTCCAGCAGGGTGATTTCGTCAGACGGTCGACCCAGCTTGAAGCCCCCGCGCACACCCTCGGTCGCCACCACCAGTCTGGCTTTCGCCAACTTGGTGAAGACTTTCGCCAGGTATTCCTGGGGCACCCCTTGCAACTCGGCCAGATCCCGCACGCTGGCCTCGCGACTGTCGCCTCGCTCATCCACCAGATAAAGCAGGCAGTGAATGCCGTATTCGACACCCGCGCTGTAAAGAGACATCTGAATCTCCGACTGAATTGATCGTGTGAAAGCTAACAATTTGCCAGCCTCATCGCAAGGATTGCAGCGTAGGGATGACGAGTGGTGCGGCCAGGGGGACGCTAAATCAGCCCGTTAGATGAACGGAATCTACGTACAACTTATTGATTTAATGATTATTTATCTGATTGATCACAGTTGTGTCTGTTTCTGGAGCCGAAAAAGAGCTTGCTGAAATTAACTACGATCAATAGAGTCGTAGTTGTCTTGAGGCGGTCGCCAACTCCGACCGAATGAACCCGCAATGTCCGATCCGGCATCTTCCTGATCAGGTCACTGCGTACCCAACCTGAAAACGACTAATTTCCTCTCTGGAGCACACTATGAAAAAGCAGATTCTGATTGTCGGCGCGGGTTTTGGCGGGATGTGGAGTGCGTTGAGCGCCATGCGTTTGCTGGATAAACATGAGCGCAATGACGTCGAAGTCGCCGTGTTGGCACCAGAAGCCGTGCTTGGCGTGCGTCCTCGTTTCTACGAGCGGGAAGTGCATCAGATGCAGTCACCGTTGGGCCCACTGTTCGATGCAGTCGGCGTCAACTTCATCAAAGGAATGGCCGATACCATCGACGTGGCGGCCAAAAAAGTCGGTTACACCGATGCCAGTGGTGCAAAAACATCCATCAACTACGACAAACTGGTTCTGGCCACCGGCAGCCGCGTGGTTCGTCCTGCGTCTGTGCCGGGCGTCGAACACGCGTTCGATGTCGACCTGATGCAAGAGGCCACGCGCCTCGAACAGCACATCAAAGCGCTGGCACGGCAACCAGAGTCGGCGCCGCGCAATACCGTCGTGGTCGCTGGTGGTGGCTTCACCGGGATCGAAACCGCAACTGAACTGCCAGCGCGCCTGCGTGCGGCGTTGGGTGCCGATGCCAAGGTTCGTGTGATCATCGTCGACCGTGGCGAGAAGGTCGGCGCCGCACTGGGCGCGAACATCAGCCCGTCCATCGTCGAAGCTACTGAAGCGCTGGGGGTGGAATGGGTGGTCAACGCTTCGGTGGCGTCCGTGGACAGCCACGGTGTGACCCTGGCCGACGGGCGCCGCATCGATGCCAGCACCGTGGTCTGGACCGTGGGCGTGCGCGCAAGCTCGCTGACCGAACAGATCCCCGGCGAGCGCGACGCCTCTGGTCGTCTGCATGTGGATCGCAACCTCAAAGTCATCGGTCAGAACGACATCTTCGCCACCGGCGACACCGCCTACGCAGCCACCGACGATGAGGGCAACTTCGCCCTCATGACCTGTCAGCACGCCATCGCACTGGGGCGCTCGTCCGGCAACAACGTCGCCGCCGAACTGCTGGGCGAGGCGCCGATTCCCTACAGCCAGGTCAAGTATGTCACCTGCCTCGACCTCGGCGCCTGGGGCGCGGTCTACACCGAAGGTTGGGACCGTCAGGTCAAGTTAATCAAGCAAGAGGCCAAGGAACTGAAACAGCAGATCAACTCGGTATGGATCTACCCACCGGTGGCCGAGCGCGAAGCCGCGCTGGCTGCAGCGGATCCGACAATTCCGGTTGTCGCGTAAACATGCAGTAAACGAAAAGGCGCCTTGAGCGCCTTTTTTGTTGAGGGAAATTCGTCCTCGGATGCGAGGACTGGCTCTTTTTTTAAACATATGTAAGCGCTTGTAGGACGTTTATCCCCGGAAAAGGCGTGGCGTCCTACGTCTTCTATACGCGTTCGGGAATTGTCGGGATTTTACGTTTTGGCCAACATTCGCCGACTTTGCAGCGCTCCATCGCTGCAATCAATTGCACTGGTCGGGAAGGGGATTTCAGGAATCTCATCCCGCATTCGTTATTCATCAAGTCATGCTGTCAATGTCCTCGCGGGGTCATTGCAAGGACGCACTGTGTATTTTTCGGTATCAGCAACTGCACTACTTCTATTCGTCACCGCTTTCTCGCGTTGTTTCGCTGACGTAAATCCAGCCTCGGAGGTTCTGGTGAAGGATCGCCAGGATCAGTTGCTGGAGGAGCAATTTCGCCGATTGGAGGCGCTCAAGGCGCTTTCCGGTGAACTTCAGACTTCAACGCCTCCCGACCCTTTGACTGATTCGCTCTGTTTCCCCATCAACATTATTGAACTAAAGGGGGCCGACTCTCTTTCCGGGTCCGAACGCGAACGTTTGACGCAACCCTATCTGGGGCAATGCCTGGGCGTTTCACAGCTCAACGAATTGCTCAGGGGTGTCACCAATCTGTACATCGGAAGGGGCCTGGTCACCAGTCGTGCATATCTGCCGCAGCAGGATGTGTCCAAGGGCGACCTGCAAATCCTGGTGATCGAAGGCCGCCTCGAAACGCTCAGGGGCGATGCCAGCAGTGGCTTGAATGATCGTGAACTGGAGATGGCGTTTGCGGGGCAGGAAGGGCAGTTGCTCAACCTGCGAGAGATTGAGCAGATGGTCGATCAGCTCAACCGTCTTCCATCCAATCATGCGCATATCGAGGTCACACCCGGTACTCAGCTCGGCGCCAGCGACGTCGTGGTGAAAAACACTCCCGACTCCCCTTGGCGCGTGAATCTGTCACGTAGCAATGATGGACAACGCGGCATCGGCGAGCAGCAGTGGAAAACCGGCCTGGAATGGGACAGCCCGCTGGGTCTCGCGGATCAAATCATCTTGCGAGGCACTCAGGATGCGATAAGTGACCACCGGCGGGCATCCCGCACGGCTTTGCTTACGTATCAGTTTGCCTGGGGATGGTGGAGGTTTCGATATAGCTACAGTGCAACCCGTTACCGCTCGTTTGCGCGCGTTAACGCTTTCAAATTCAACCTGAGCGGTAGCGGTCAGTTTCACAATCTGCATACCGAGCGGGTGATTCACCGTGATTCGTTGAGCAAGACTTCGCTGACCACAGGGCTTTTCACCCAACGCGCCGACAATTACGTCGAAGATAGCCATATTGCAGTCAGCAGCTATCGCCTCACCGAAATGCAATACGGCATCAATCACGGCAGGCGGCTCGGATCTGCGTTTCTCAACATTGATCTGGGGACCCAGCAGGGTATAAGCGCGCTGGGTGCTCAAGACGACAATGAACCCGCTCCAGGGCAGCCCGACGCGCGCTACCGTAAGTACACCGGTACCGTCACCTACCTGCAACCGTTCAAGCTATGGGGCGAGCGTTTCAGCTTTTCCAGCCTCATCCACGGGCAGCGCAGTGAAGACGTGCTGTTCAGCCCTCAGCGTTTGAGCGTGGGTGGATCGTCCTCGGTTCGTGGCTATAAGACCCAATGTTTTTGCGGCGACAGCGGCGGCTACTGGCGCAACGAACTACGCCTGACACGTCCCGTGACGCTGGAATGGCTGCGCCCGGCCTTCACCGAATACGGCACGGCGGCTGGCTACGACCGAGGCGTGATCCGCAACGATCGGTACAACGGCGACAAGCACGGTCGCCTGTCCGGCAATTCCTTCGAATTCTTCGCCCGTGGCCCGCACGTTGCCGCGACCGTGGCATTTGCCCGCTCCCTGGAGCGTCCTGCCGGAATGGTCAAGCGCGAGTCGCCGATCAACTTCCGCATGGAATTTTTTCTCTAACGCTTCGCAGGGATGCCTGAAATGGACGTTCGCGTATTCAACTTTCTTGCTCGACAACCTTCGGCGAAGCTTATTGAACGACCATCGTTCTGTGGCTTGCCCAAACGCGGAATTGCGTGGATTGTCGCGCAAGCCCTGTTCTGGCAACCGCTGTTGGTCCAGGCCGATGGAATTATGGTGAATGGCACCACCAATACCACGCTGAGTCAGGCGGGCAACGGTGTACCTATCGTCAATATCGCCGCACCGAATGCCAGCGGTCTATCGCACAATCAGTACCAGAAGTACAACGTGGGCGGTCAGGGCGTCATCCTCAACAACGCTACCAGTCGCACACCAAGCACTCAGTTGGGCGGGTTGATACTCGGTAACTCCAATCTCAATGGCCAATCCGCCAACATCATTCTCAATGAGGTGCTCGGTCCGAACGCCAGTCACCTGAACGGTTACACCGAAGTCGCGGGACAGTCCGCTCGGATCATCGTCGCCAACCCCTATGGCATCAGTTGCAATGGCTGCGGCTTCATAAACACCCCACAGGTGACCCTCACCACTGGCAAACCGATGCTGGACAATGGTCGCCTTGATCGCTTCCACGTTGAAGGCGGCAGCGTTTCAATCGACGGCACAGGGCTGAACGCCGAAAACCTCGACCAGTTCGACATCATCACCCGCAGCGCGAAAATCAACGCCGGGCTCCACGCGAAAAGGCTCAACATCATCGCGGGTCGCAACGATGTCAACGCACTTACCCTCAAAACCACCCCGCTAGCTGACGCTGGCGCCAAACCTCAGTTGGCCATCGACAGTTCGGCGCTGGGCGGCATGTACGCGGGCGCAATCCGCCTAGTGGGTACCGAGGCTGGGGTCGGTGTGAAACTTGCGGGCAAGCTCGCAGCGAGCGCAGGCGATATTCAAATCGACGCCAACGGACACTTGAGCATGGCGCAGTCTGCAGCCAATGGCACGGTGAACGTCAAGGCCGTCAGCGCCGATGTCCAGGGCCCGGTCTATGGGACTAGCGTCGACGTGCAGACTCGCCACGCCCTGAACATTCAACAGAACATCGCAGCGCGTGACCGCATCAGCCTAAGCAGCGATGGCCAGATCACCAACAGCGCAACCCTCGAGGCGGGCGTCAATGCGGACGAAAGCCGTAATGCCACGGGTGATGTGAAGATCATTGGCCTGAATGTACGCAACACCGGCAGCGTGACCGCCAGTCGATCACTACACGCCAATGCCGCGCAAACACTGAATAACCACGGCGGTACGCTGAATGGTCAGGCAAACACACACGTAACAGCAGCGACCCTGGATAACCGGTTTGGCGGTCGAGTATTGAGTCAGGGCAGTTCATCAGTATCTGCCAAGCACATCGTCAACTCCCAGAGCGGACTGATAGCCAGCGATGCAGGTCTGTCGATCAACGCAGCGCGTTTCGATAACAGTCAGCAGGGAAAGGTATCCAGTGCTTCGGCACTGTCTGCGACCATCACCGGGCAACTACTCAACGGCACGGGGTCGTTCAGCGCCAATGGCAACCTGATGCTTGACGCCACAAGCCTGGATAACCGTAACGGAGAAATCTCCAGTCTTGCGGACGTGGTGATTCGAGGTAGTCAGGCTGATAACAGCAGCAGCGGTCGCCTGCTTGCTCTTGGTGATCTGACGCTGACCTACGACAGTTTCTCTAACCAGAATGAAGGCATAGTCTCAGGGCAGCGTGATGTAAGTATCGCCTTGGGCCAGCTATCTGATAACGGGCAGGGGAGCCTGTACGCCAAAGGCACTCTGGATGTGGCTGCCTCACAGGCGCTGAACAACGATCTGGGCACCGTTCGCAGTGATTCAGCGCTGAAGTTGCGTGCCGGCAGCATTACCAACAACGGCGGAAGCATCACAAGTGCCGGCGCTTTGAATCTGGCCGCATCCGGATCATTGGACAACCGGGGCGGCACCGTGGGGGCAGCAAGCGACCTTGAAATCCTGGCCGCCAGCCTGGACAACTCACAGTCGGCAGTGGTGGTCACCGACGCTGACATGAACATCGTGCTCAGCGGAGTACTTAATAATCAAAACGCAGGCAGCCTCCAGTCCAGGGGCGCACTAAGCCTGCAGAGTCTGTCGCTGGATAACCGGCAGGGTAGTGTCTCGACTCAGGGTCTGCTGACGTTGCGCAATGGCAGTGTCGATAACCGAGCGGGGGACATCCGTGCCGACCGAAACATGCAGCTGTTGGTCGACACATTGAACAATGGCGACCTAGGCGTGATCAGCGGCAAGGGCGGGATCACGTTTTTTGGGCAACGGCTCGACAACCAGCGCAGCCTGTTCAGTGCGGCGGGCCCTGTGCAGTTGCAGGCTGTCAGCATCCACAACGGCGCAGGGCGCATCGCCAGTCAAAGCAACCTGGTTGCCAACGTTGACAATGTTACGCAGCAAGGTGGCGAACTCGTAGCGCAGGGCACACTGAGCCTAAGCGGCAGCATGCTGGAAAACAGCGCCGGTGGCCTGGTCGGTGCAACTGGCGCTATGAAGATCGATGTAGGGAACATCGATAATCGTGCCGGCGAGATGTCCAGTCAGGTGGACGTAACAGTCAGCTCCAGTCAGATGGACAACAGTAACGGTGGCAAGGTCATCGCTGGAACGGCTCTGGGACTGGCTGTAGAACATTTATTCAATCGGGCAGAAGGCCTGCTGTACGGCGACATGCTGCACATCGACGGGCAGAGTCTGGACAACACCGCTGGCACCGTTGCCAGCCAGAACGGCCTGGATATCGATCTTGCCGGTGGGGTGGTAAACAGTGCTGGTCTGCTCAGCAGCGAGTCCAGTCTGAATGTAGTGGCCGGGTCGCTCGATAACACTACCGGCAGTGTATCCAGTGCCGGGGCGTTGAAGGTCATCACAACAGGCGCGGTCAACAACCAGCGGGGTTCGGTCAGCACCGACAGCACGCTGACCCTCATCAGCGCCAGCCTCGACAACCGTAACCAGGGTTCGATCTCCGGCAAAGGCACAACCGTCATCAGCGTGGGCGCCCTCGACAACAGCCATCACGGCCTACTTGCCAGCGCCGACAGCCTGAGTCTTACCGCGACCCAGGTCACGAACCAGAACGGGGCGCGGATAGCTGGCGGCAAGGCGGTTAATGCCAGCGTTACCGGCCTCGAGCAACAAGGTGGCGAGCTGTTCAGCAACGGCATGCTCATCCTCGACCTCAACCAGGGCCACCTCAACAACCAAAGCGGTTTGATCAACGCCCCCGGTGCATTGCTGCTGAAGAATCTTGCGGATGTGAACAACCAGAACGGGGAAATCTCCAGCACTCTGGGGTTTGCGTTGAACGCTGACAGCATCGACAACAGCGCAGGCAAACTACTGAGCAGTCAGAGCTTGATCGTGCGTGTGGCTCATGCGCTGAGCAACGTCAACGGTGCAGTCTCCGCAGCAGCAATCGATGCTCATACGAACAGTCTCGACAACGCCGGCGGGCTGCTGAGCAGCCGAGGCGACTTCACGCTCAACGTCGACAACAGCCTGATCAACCACAACGCCACGCTGATCGCCGACGGCAAGCTGTTACTAAACGCCGCGAATGTCGATAACACCGTCGGACAAATCGCCGGCAAACAGGATCTGATCGCCAACATCGGCGGCTTGCAGCAGCAGGGCGGTCAGTTCATCGCACTGGGCAGCCTCAGCCTGACTGGCCCAAGCCTGGACAACAGCCACCGCGGCCTGATCAGTGCCAACGGCCTGCTGACCTTGCGTATTGGAAACATCGATAACCGGGGCGGTGAGCTGTCTAGCCAGGACGACATTGGGCTTACCGCACAGCGACTGGACAACAGTGATTCAGGACGGGTCATCGCCGAAAAAAACCTGGCCATCGAACTCGATCAGCTGACTAACCGCAACAGTGGCATGCTGTCCGGAAAGTCGGGTTTGGGCCTAACCGGCGTGCGGGTGGACAACAGCGGCGGCAGCTTGCTCAGCCAGCGGAGCATTGCTCTGGGTCTGAGTGGCGACCTGCAGAACGACCTGGGCCTGCTCAGCAGTGAAGGCACGCTGAGTGTTCGCAGCGCATCGCTTGGCAACAACGGCGGCACCCTCACCAGTGCCGCAGCCTTGAACATCGCCAGCGTAGGTGCCGTCAGCAGTCAGGGTGGCAAGCTGGTCACTGATGGCAGCCTGGACATCAATAGTGCCAGCCTTGATAACTCACACAACGGCAGCATCAGTGGCAAAGGCTCTGTGTCCATTCAAACCGGCGATTTCGACAACAGCCAAGACGGACGTGTGAGCAGTGCAGAAAACCTCACGTTAACTGCCGCACAACTGACCAACAGCAGCGGCGGCAGCATCGGCAGCAATATGGCTCTGATCGCCAGTGTCAGCGGTCTGGACCAGCAAGGCGGCACGCTGTTCAGCAATGGCAAGGTCGACCTCGACCTCGACCATGGACAGCTCAACAACCGGAATGGTTTGATCAACGCCCCCGATGCATTGCTGCTGAAGAACCTCGCGGGTGTGAACAACCAGAGCGGTGAAATCTCCACCGCCCTGGGCTTTGAATTCAATGCCGACAGCCTTGACAACAGCGGCGGCAAGCTGCTGAGTAATCAGAGTTTGATCGTGCGTGTAGCTCAGGCATTGAGCAACGTCAAAGGCATGATCGCCGCTGCCAGCCTTGATGTGCAGGCGAGCGTGCTGGATAACAGCGGCGGCACGTTGACCAGTCGCCGTGACTTGACGCTCCACGTCGACAGCCTGCTCACCAACCAGAACGACGGGCTGATCAACGCCGCGCACGATCTCAATGTGCAAGCGACCGGGATTAATAACGCTGGTGGCGTACTGCTGGGTGCCACCGCCCTGAACCTCGACCTCAACGGCGCGGATCTCGACAACAGCAACGGCCTGATTGCCACACAAAACCCGCTTACCCTCAACCACCTGCGCGACCTGAAAAACGCCCACGGCGAAATCAGCACCACTCAGAGTTTCAGCCTCGTTGGCCGCACACTGGACAACAGCAGTGGCAAGTTGATCAGCAACCAGACCCTGACCCTCAACCCCAATTCGCTACTCAACCAGCTTGGCCTGATCTCCGGCTGGGAAGGGTTGAATGTCAGCGGCGGTAGCCTGGACAACCGTAACGGCGGCACATTGTCTAGCCGCAACGGCGACGTCAACGTCAGCCTTGCCGGCGCCTTGCTCAACGCTGCGAACGGGGCGTTGGTCAGCCAGAAAGCGCTGAGCGTCACTTCCGCGAGCATTGATAACCGAGGCGGGATTCTATCCAGCGCAGCGGAGCAGAACTACACCGTCAGTGGCCTATTGGACAACGGTCAGAACGGCCTTATCGACAGCGGCGCCGCGTTGACCGTCAACGCGGCAAAACTGGTCAACGCAGGTGGTACGGTCAACGCGCAGCAAGCGTTGAGCTTCACCGGCACGGATCTGGACAACAGCGCAGGCAGCATCGCTGGTAACGCTGCGCTCACCTTCGACTTGCTCGGCAGCCTGATCAACACCAATGGCAGACTTGCCAGCGCGGGTGATCTGCTGATCAAACGCGCGAGCCAGATCAACAACCAAGGTGGCCAGCTCGCCAGCCAGCGCGCGTTGACGCTTTCCACCGGCGGGCTCGACAACAGCAATCGTGGCACCGTCGCGGCCAACGGCTCGCTGGTGCTCACATCCGGCGGCGCCATCCAGAATGCCAACGACGGCCTCATCTACAGCAAGAACGCCAACCTCCAGATACTGGCCACGCGCCTGGCCAACGGCAACGGCACCTTGCAAAGCGGGGGAGCGCTGGATCTGACCATCAATGGCGACATTGACAGCCAGAGCGGCAAGATCATCGCCCAAGAGGGCAACCTCAATATCACCGCCAGCAACGTCGACAACCGAGGCGGGATACTTTCCAGCCTGCAAAAGGCGTTTACCGCACGCATCATCGGCGTGCTGAAAAACGGCTACGGCCCAAACAACAACAGCCAGGGCGGCATCACCCAGGCCCAGAGCCTCGACATCCGTGCGCTGGCCGGCATCGACAACTACGGCGGGCGCATCTCCGCGCAAGGCGGCGGCGGGCTGATCAACACCGGCAGCGGCAACTTCGACAACCGCAACGGCGGCCTGTACGCCAAACAACGTGTCAGCGTCACGGCCAACAACTTCGACAACAGCGGCAGCAACGACGGCCAGATCGCAGGCCAGCAGCTCGATATGGTCCTGAGCGGCGCATTGAACAATCAACTCGGGATCATCGAAAGCGCCAGCATCCTCAATGTCACCGCCGCAAGCGTCAACAACCAGCTCGGCAAACTACGAGCGCTGGGCACCAGCGGCGTGACCCGTTTCCAGATCGGCGGTTTGCTCGACAACCGCAGCGGCACCCTGGAAACCGCCAACACCGACCTCGCGCTGGGTGTAGGCAGTCTGCTTAACGCGGGCGGCAGGGTCCTGCACGTGGGCAGCGGCAATTTCGGGATTTCCACGACCGACGTAATGAACGCTGGCGGGAGTTTTATTACGCGTGGCGCGCTAACTCTCGATGCCGACAGTTGGACGAACAGCAGTGTGCTGCAAGCTGGCACGCTGAACGTAAACGTTAATAACTTCACTCAGACGGCGAGTGGACAGCTGTTGGCTTCGATAGCGTTTGTTGGAACGGGTGGGAACTGGGCGAACGATGGGCTGATTGCCAGTGACGGTAGTTTGAGTCTGACATTGGGTGGCGGTTATTCCGGCAATGGCCGTATCACCAGTCTCAACACACTGGGCCTCTCTGCCAGCCAATTGGCTCTGGGCAGTGCGGCGAGCATTGCAGGTGGGGCGCGCACTGACATCGACATCGCAGGCACGGCGACTAACTATGGTCGACTGACCTCAAGCGCTGCTCTGATCGTCAATGCGGGCAGCCTCACAAACTACGGCACATTGGGTGCAGGGCAGGACCTGACCGTCACCACCCCTGCGCTGAGCAACAGCCAAGGGCTGTTCTTCAGTGGCGCGGACATGCAGGTAAACACTGCGACGCTCATTAACCAGAAAGGCGACTTCTACAGCCTGAGAAATCTCACCATCGGTGGTTATGGCTCTGCGCGTGCGAACCAGATGTCGAACATTTCGGGTTCGATGGAGAGCGTTAGCAAATTCACCCTTAGCGCCACAGCGTTTGAAAACCGTACCGAAGGCTCGGACGGTACGCAGAACTTCGCAGTGGGCAGAACGCTGGTCAAAGGCTTTATCGCAGTGCAGTGCATCGACTGCAGTGGCGACCATTATGAAGTCAACTACATTGCGCGCGAGACGTTCGACGCAGGTCAGGACAGCGACACCAGTGCATCGGCTCTGTTGAGCGCTGGCAGCGACTTCACCTTCACTGGCAGCAGCTTCCTCAACAGCAAAAGCACTGTCAGCGCGGGCGGTAATATTTCGATTCAGGCCGACAATTTCAAAAACATTGGCGCTGTGAGTGGGACGGTCGAACGAACGCGTACCTATTCCCAAGGGGTTGTCACGGACGGCACTGTCGACCGTTTTATGCCGGAAGTCGTTGCCTACAATCAGCGAGATAACCCTGACTTCCCTATGATCTATTACGTTACGTCTTCAGGGGAGTTGCGCCTGGGGGTAGTGACGTTCGCCACGGGACGTGAACCTGGGCATGACGGTGGTTTGATAAAAGTCACTACCGTTAAGGATGTTGAAACAAGCGAGGATGTTTCAGCCCTCACGGTCTCCAGTTACGCATGGGGAAACACACCTGCATCCCGATACGACACGGCCAATTTGCTGCAACTTCCCGCGGCGCTTTCCGGGATGGCTCTGATCAGCGACATGGAAGTCGCCAAGGATGGCACCGGCAACGCAGGCCGCAGTGCAGTCATTCAGGCAGGTGGCAATGTCTCAATCACCGCGACACAAGACTTGCAAAACAGCGTTATTCACGAGGACTACGCCTCCGCTGGCGGCACTAACAAGGTTGCCGACACTCACGCCAATGGCACGGGTACTACCGTTGTCGTTCGGCTGAATGCACAACTGCCGCCTGACCTGGCTCAACAACAAGTAGACCCGACATCCCTGCCGGGCTTTAGCCTGCCAACCGGTCAGAATGGTCTGTTCCGCCTAAGCGGCCAGGGCAGCAGTTCAGCCAGTGCAACGCAGGCCAACGCAGGATCACAAAACTGGACGATTACAGGCGCCAGTGTTTCTGCAGAGCAACGCGACCAGGCAATCCCCGATGCGCACATCAGCGACATCCGGATCAGCTCGGTGGGCCCGGCATCCGGCACAACGCGCCAGATCACGACCACCAAGCGTGAACGCGCGGGGGTGAATGCCGGCATATCCGCGCTGGACACCACGATACCGAACGGCGCAGGTGGCGCCGTTGTATCGCTCCCTGGGCATCAAGCAAGCCAGACAAGCATCACGAACGTTGGTGAGGTTACTGGCGTCGATGCAAGCCATCTTCCGGCGGCGATTCTGCCGACAGGGCAAGCGACGGTTACCCGGAGCATTGCCAAGGTTCGAGGCCTGCCCGCCACTACCCGCGCACCAGGCGCGCCGAAATACCTGATCGAAACCAACCCGGTACTCACCGATCTCAAGCAATTCATGAGCTCGGACTACCTGCTTGCGCGCCTCGGCTACGACCCCGATACCAGCGCCAAACGCCTCGGCGACGGCCTCTACGAACAACGTCTCGTACAACAAGCCGTTACTGCCCGTACCGGTCAGGCGTTCATCGATGGACAGACCTCCAATGAGAATCAGTTCAAATACCTGATGACCAACGCCATCGCCAGCAAGGAAGAACTCAATCTTTCCGTTGGTGTAAGCCTCACGTCCGAGCAGGTCGCAGCGTTGACCCATGACATCGTCTGGCTCGAAGAGCACGAAGTGAATGGTGAAAAAGTGCTGGTGCCGGTGCTGTATCTGGCTCAGGCCGATAACCGCCTCGCACCCAATGGCGCGTTGATCGCCGGTAACGACGTCACATTGATCGCAGGTCGGAACCTCGACAACGTTGGCACCCTAAAAGCCACCAACAATCTGTCCGCTACTGCAGGCAATGATCTGGTCAACAGCGGGCTGGTGGAAGCAGGCAACCGTCTGGACTTGCTGGCTGGTAACGATATCACCAACAAGGCAGGCGGCATCATCGAGGGTCGCGACGTTTGGGTGACATCCATTGCCGGTGACATCCTTAATGAGCGCACGGTGACCAGTGCGCAGGCGAGCAATGGATACGTCACCACCCGCCAGGATTTTGCCAACAGCGCAGCGCGCATAGAAGCGGCGGACGACCTGACAGTATCGGCTGGTCGAGATCTCACTAGCAGTGGCGTCCTGCAAAGTGGT
>Ga0160447_100620_pt1 | contig 15862 bp, 13 predicted proteins | sample HID1973K_E1MG_FD_108222 | JGI IMG/M metagenome (GOLD analysis project Ga0160447, IMG submission 108222) | Enriched mosquito-associated microbial communities from UW Madison campus, WI, USA - HID1973K_E1 MG | ecosystem: Host-associated > Arthropoda: Insects > Digestive system > Unclassified ...
AGGGTAGCGAGCCACTGTTGACGGTTGATGCGATACAGCACATGCGGCCTCAGCGGGTGGCCTTCGGGAAGGTTGGGATGATCAAAATCTTCAGCTGGGGCGTTCTGCATGCCAATGGCCTGCATCACCTTCTGCGACGGCAGATTGCTGACAGCAGTGAAGGACACGATTTCCTCGAGTTCGACGTGCTCGAAGCCGCACCCAAGCACGGTCCAGGCCGCTTCGCTGGCATAGCCCAGCCCCCAATGCTCACGAGACAGACGCCAGCCGATCTCCACTGCCGGCGTGAACGCTGCGTCGAAACCCACCACATTCAACCCGGTGAAACCGATGAACTCGCCGGTGTCCTTGCGTTCAAGCGCCCACAGACCGAAACCGTATTCGGCGAAATGGCCGCGCACGCGTCCGATCATCTTGGCGCTTTCCAGCCGTGTCAGCGGTTTCGGAAAATATCGCATCACTTGCGGGTCGGCGCACATCTGCGCAAACGCCGGCAAGTCATCATCGCGCCATTGACGCATCAACAAGCGTGCGCTGTTGAGCTCAAGTATCGGCTCCATTGAACATCTCCCCTGCCCCGCCCCTCAAATTGCCCGCCAGTGTAGCAATCCCGCGCTCTGCCAAATGGCTGTGCGGTCGCAACCATAACTGGCAAGATTCCCCTTCGAAACCGACGCGTACGCACTATGTCCCTGCCGCTGATTTACCACGAAGACTACAGCCCGGCGTTTCCGCCCGATCATCGCTTCCCCATGGACAAGTTCCGCCTGCTGCACGACCACCTTATCGACAGCGGACTGACCACGGATGCTCAGTTATTCCGCCCGCAGGTCTGCCCCGACGAGATTCTCGCGCTTGCCCATGAACCTTCGTATATCCGCCGATACATGGACGGAGACCTCTCCCGCGAGGATCAGCGTCGGCTTGGCCTGCCGTGGAGCGAAGATCTGGCCCGACGCACGGTACGCGCAGTAGGGGGTTCGTTGCTCACCGCCGAGAAGGCGTTACAGCATGGCCTGGCCTGCCACCTGGCAGGCGGTACCCATCACGCGCATTACGATTACCCGGCCGGTTTCTGCATCTTCAACGACCTGGCCATCATCAGCCATTACCTGCTGCAAAGCGGTCGTGTCGACCGGGTGTTGATTTTCGACTGCGATGTCCACCAGGGCGACGGCACCGCGCGCATTCTCGAACACACGGAGGACGCGATCACCGTGTCGCTGCACTGCGAAAAAAACTTCCCGGCGCGCAAGGCCCAGAGCGACTGGGACATTCCGCTGCCGATGGGCATGGGTGACGATGATTACCTGAAAGTAGTCGATGACACACTCAATTACCTGCTGCCGCTGTATCGGCCTGACCTGGTGCTGTATGACGCGGGCGTGGATGTTCACAAGGATGATGCGCTGGGTTACCTGCAATTGACCGACGAAGGCGTGGCCCGACGTGATGAAGCCGTGATGCGCCACTGCCTGGGGCGAGACATTCCGGTGATGGGCGTGATCGGGGGTGGCTACAGCAAGGATCGCGAAGCGCTGGCGCGCCGCCATGGGATTCTGCATCACAGCGCGCAGCGGGTTTGGGTTTCAGAAGGGTTGTAGACGAACCCGGTTGTAGATTCTGGCCGCAGGCTGAGGCAGACCTGCTCCGGCCATAAGCGAATGTATCGGACTGCCAGTTACCCACATCCGTTGTGGAGCCGCCTGTGGATAACCTGCGCGCAACGCTGCAGACGCCATATGGCGCAAGGCCTGGCGAACACTGTACGTTTTTTGCTCAATAGTTTTCCACAGGCCGTTCGTTTGCCATGAGCCTCGGGTAGAATGCGCGCCCCACTTCAATGATTCCAAGCGTGCCCATGACTTCAGACACACCCTGCTCTGCCCAATCGATCGCCATCATCGGCGGTGGCCCGGCCGGACTGATGGCTGCCGAAGTGCTGAGCCAGGCGGGTTTCAAAGTCGATCTCTACGACGCCATGCCATCGGTGGGACGCAAGTTTCTGCTGGCGGGCGTCGGCGGCATGAACATCACTCATTCCGAAGCCTATCCTGCATTTCTTTCGCGCTACGCCGGGAGCGCGCCGATGATCGCCCCGCTGCTGCGCAGTTTTGGCGCCGAGGCGCTGTGCAAGTGGATTCACGGATTGGGCATCCAGACCTTCGTCGGCAGTTCAGGCCGCGTGTTCCCCAGCGACATGAAAGCCGCGCCTCTGCTGCGCGCCTGGCTCAAGCGCCTGCGTGATGGCGGTGTCGTTATCCACACCCGCCATCGCTGGCTGGGCTGGAATGCCGACGACAGTCTGCGCATCGCCAATGCCGAGGGAGAACTGGCAATCCGTCCGACCGCGACGTTGCTGGCATTGGGCGGCGCGAGTTGGGCGCGTCTGGGTTCCGATGGCGCGTGGGTGCCCATGCTCGAACGGCGTGGCGTGAAGATCACGCGGTTGCAGGCAGCCAATTGCGGGTTTGAAGTATCGTCATGGAGTGTATTGCTGCGCAGCAAATTTGCCGGCGCGCCGCTGAAAAACATCGCCATGAGCCTGGCGGGGCAACCCCTGCGCCTGGGCGAATGCGTGCTGACCCAGACAGGCCTGGAAGGCAGTCTGATTTACGCGCTATCGGCGCAGATTCGGGAAACGATCAACCTGCAAGGCTCGGCCACGGTAGAGATCGATCTGCTGCCGGGCAAAAGCCTGGTGGATGTTCAGAAGGCCCTGAGCAAACCCCGCGGTTCACGCTCGGTCGCCAAACACCTGCACAATCAGCTGGGGATCGATGGCGTGAAGGCGGCGTTGCTGCGCGAGGTGGTGCCAGCGGCATCGTTCGCCGATCCGGCGCTGCTGGCCCATGCCGTGAAAGGGCTGACGCTGACGCTGATCAGACCTCGCCCGGTGGATGAAGCGATCAGCACTGCGGGCGGTGTCGCCTTTGAAGCCATGGACCAGCGATTGATGCTTAACCTGGCGCCTGGCGTATTCTGCGCCGGAGAGATGCTCGACTGGGAAGCGCCCACCGGCGGCTACCTGCTCACTGGCTGTTTCGCCAGTGGCCGCGCCGCCGGATTGGGGATAGTGGAGTGGTTGCGCCACGCCTGACGCATCACGCTACGCGGTCGATCTGCTGACCCAGGCCGGGTACCGATTCCGGCTTTTCCACCGGCGTTTTGGCTTTGCCCGCGCCGCCTACGAAACGCTTGCCCAGTTCGTAGCCTTTCATCTCGATGTATTTGTGGGCGAACGCTGCCACGACTACGCAAGACACAGCCACTGCCACGACGAAGATGTTGTTGGCCAGCATCGACCCGGTGTCCATGAACCGCTGGCCGTCGACCATTGGCGCCAGCTCGATACCCGTGATTTTCTGCGCCACGATAAACAGTGTCACCAGACAGAACAGTACTGCCGCATGGGTCATGTAGATCGAGTACGACAGTTTCCCAAGCAAGACGAACACGCTGGTCTTGAGCAACACCGACACCAGCCCGCCCTCGAACGCGAACAACAGGACCAGGCCGCAGAACGTCAGGCTGCCAAACGGCGAGCGATAGTCGAAGTCGTTCATCACGATCCAGTAAGTGGCGTACATCATCGCGCACTCGAGCACGGTCATCAGCCACGGCCTTGGCACGAACCTGTCGCGAATCACCAGGTACACGACATAGGTGATGTTCCCGGCGAAGAAGCACGACAGGCCAAGCATCGCACGCTCGACGAGCGGTTCGTTCTCCGAAAAGATCAGCACGAACGCCACCAGCGAAATTGCCGCGAAAGCCAGGAAGCGGTTACGCATGGACAGCATGCACAGCCCGCCGAACAGCATGTAGATGTAGAACTCGATGCTGATGGTCCAGGACGGATAATTGAACGACATGGTTTCGGTGAGCGTCGTCCACGCCTGCACCAGAAACAGATTGGGCAGGATTTCCTGCGGCGCGAACAGCCCGGTGAACGGCACGTTGTTCAGGTAGAAGCCCTTCTTGTAGGCGATCCAGCGCACCGTTTCGAACAGGATGAACAGCGTCAGCATCACCAAGTGCAGCGGGTAGAGGCGGAAGACCCGGGAAATGAAGAAGGACTTGAAGGAAAGACTCGGCTTCATGCCATAGGTGTGGGCAAGAACAAATCCGCTCAGGACGAAAAAGAAATTGAGGAGAACCTCATCGCGCCGAAAGAACGGCAGCTGGATGAAGGTGTCAACGACATGCAGATGGAAGAACACAACCAACAATGCGCAGACACCTCTGAAACTGTCGAGTGTGGTAAATCGCTGAGCAGGCTTCATAACGCAACTTCCGTACTGGTTAAGAGAACGCCACCGTTGGCGGAGCTGGAGCCAGTACACGGTATTGTGTTCAGCGATTGCTAGACAGTTGAAATATTTCATCCCTGATACACATGAGGCGGGAAAGTTGACGCCAGTCATTGACGACGGTGACGGATCAGTCATGCAAAGACCCGATGGTGCAACACGCCAGAAAAAGCAGCCGCCGATTTGCTGACGCGGACCGTCCGGGTCCAGGAAACGAGATACCCCCAACTATCAACGGCGACGATGATCGCTACCAATCGTATTGACTTCTTAATAATCCAGCGCCGCGTAACATTGCCTCCATACCGAGTTACCCACTCACGACTTCTGGAGCACACATCATGAAAACCAACACACTGATTCTTGGCCTGGCCTTCTCCGTACTGGCAACCAGCGCGTTCGCAATGCCTGCCGTTGATGCAAGCGCGCACATCAACGCACCGGTCGTTGCCGAAAACGGCTCGTCGCATACTCACATCAACCGTGTCGCAGCTGACGGCGCTGACCGTGTAGGCGCCAACCGCGTTGCCGAGAACGATTCGGATCACACCAACCTGGGCCGCATCGCAGCCGACGGCGCCGACCATGTGGGTGCAAGCCGCCTGAGCTGATCTGCTTTTTGCTTCATCCCAGCCCGGCCTTTGCCGGGCTTGATTGTTTCTGTGGCCTTCAAAACCCGTCCCCCGCCCGCCTCCACCGGCCAGTCGGAAAAACCTGCGTCACGTTTCCGACATTTCTTCAGAATTCCCGCCCGCGGCCGATGCATTCCTACGTTTGAATGTTTTGCTGGCCATCTATAACAACAAGCCTCCAGCTGACGACTGCGAAAATTAGACATTCTGGAGAATCGAGATGAACAGCTGGTTTGCGAACATCAGCGTCAATCTGAAACTGGCCCTCGGGTTCGGTGTGGTACTTGTTTTCACTGCCTTGCTTGCCCTCATTGGCTGGAACGGCCTGGGCAACCTGACCTTTCGCAGTGATCGCGTTGCCGACATCGCAAAACTGAGCAACAAGCTCACGGACCTGCGCGTGACCCGCCTGCAGTACATGATCAGTAACGGGGACGAGGCCGTTGCGCAAACCGTGCAGACCGCGCTCGACGCCTACAAGGCGCAGCAGCAGTACCTGCAAACCACCTTCAGCAACCCCCTGAACGTGCCGCTGATCAAGTCTTTGGGTGAGCAGATCAATGCATACGAAACGTCACTGAACAAAATGCGCGATGGCTTCAGAGCCAGTGCCAAGGTACGCGCCGACATGGGCGTGGATGCCGTGAAGGCCGCCGAACTCATCGCCGCGATCAATGACGACGTGATGAAGCTCGAACCGACTGACGAACGCCGCTTCGAGCAATACCAGACCATCATCAAGGCCAAGGAAGATGTGATGCTGGTGCGCTACGAAGTTCGTGGCTACACCGGTAACGTCACGGCCAAGACCGAAGAGGCGGCAACGCGCCAGCTGTCCGCCGCAATCGCCGGTCTGGAACAACTCAATGCCACGTTCGGTGGCACGCAAGCTGACCGCCTCAAACAACTGGAAGCCTCATTGATCGGCTATCGCAATTCGGTTCAGGGCTTCAAGGTTGCCAACGACAACATCAATGCCGCGCGTGCTGAAATGACCGCTGAACAGGCTGTCATCGTCAAACTCAGCCAACAGCTGATCGACCTTCAGACCTCCCTTGGCGCGGAAGATACTCATCAGGCGCGTACTCTGCAGATTGGCGGCACCTTGCTTGCCCTCATCTTCGGTGCACTGGCGGCGCTGCTCATTACCCGCCAGATCACCCGCCCTCTGCAGGAAACACTGGCCGTCGTCGATCGCATTGCTTCGGGCGATCTGTCCCATGACCTGATCGTCACCCGCAAGGACGAGTTGGGCGTACTGCAACAGGGCATCCAGCGCATGGGCGCCACACTGCGCGAACTGATCGGCGGAATCCGTGACAGCGTCACGCAGATCGCCAGCGCCGCCGAAGAACTTTCGGCCGTTACCGAACAGACCAGCGCCGGCGTCAACAGCCAGAAAGTGGAAACCGATCAGGTCGCCACCGCCATGCACGAAATGTCGGCCACCGTTCACGAGGTCGCGCGCAATGCCGAACAGGCGTCCGTTGCCGCCTCCGCTGCCGACACGCAAGCCCGCGAGGGTGACAAGGTCGTGGGTGAAGCGATTGCCCAGATCGAGAAGCTGGCCAGCGAAGTCATTCGTTCCACCGACGCCATGAACGTGCTGGAGCAGGAAAGCGACAAGATCGGCAAGGTCATGGACGTGATCAAGGCTGTCGCCGAACAGACCAACTTGCTGGCGCTCAATGCCGCCATCGAAGCCGCCCGCGCGGGTGAAGCCGGGCGCGGTTTTGCCGTGGTCGCTGACGAAGTTCGCGGGCTGGCTCAACGCACGCAGCAATCGACCGAAGAAATCGAAGGGCTGGTCGCCGCCTTGCAGAACGGCACGCGTCAGGTCTCGGACATCATGCTCAGCAGCCGCAACCTGACCGACAGCAGCGTCGCGCTGACACGAAAGGCCGGGACTTCACTGGAAAGCATCACCAACACGGTGTCCAACATCCAGGCGATGAATCAGCAGATCGCCGCCGCTGCCGAACAGCAAAGCTCGGTGGCCGAAGAGATCAGCCGCAGCATCCTCAACGTGCGTGACGTCTCCGAACAGACCGCCGCCGCCAGCGAAGAAACCGCAGCCTCAAGCGTCGAACTGGCCCGCCTGGGTAACCAGTTGCAGATGCTGGTCAGCCACTTCAAGGTGTGACCTGATGAAAAAGCCGCGTCGGGATCAACTGTCTTGGCGCGGCTTTTTTAATGATTTTGAAGACGAAAAGGCGTTTTCTAACAATAATGAGGGCTTCGTAACGATTCTGAGGGCCTCTTATGCGCAATTCAGCCGGTTATACCTGGCTTGCAAACACCTACAAGGTTGTTGTCTGCCAACCGCTGAAAGTGCGCAGTAAAATCGGTAGCACCCGAAAAGAAAGCCTCGTCAACGGCATTCTCGAGCAAACCTTCCCCGCCCAGTATCAACCCGGCCCCACGCTGGCAGAACATCTGACGTTCGCCTTCAAACGCGAACCTCTGCACCTTGAATTTCTCGCCAGACTTTTCTCCATCGTCGACCCCGTCGAACTCGAAACATGGATCAAGGCAGAGCCGACCGGCCAGTTCGCTCGTAAAGCCTGCTTCCTCTACGAATGGTTCGAAAACCCAGCCCTGTCATACGCAGGCGTGGAGAAAGGCAACTACGTCGACTTTATCGATGACGCAAATTATCTGGTGAGTCAGTCACCACAGCGCAACGCGCGATGGCGAGTGATCGATAACCTTCCCGGCACACCGGATTTTTGCCCGACCATCCGTACCACTCCCACGCTAATGAGCCTGATTGATTACGACCTGAACGCGGAACTGGCTCGACTGGGCGGCGAATTCGGTCACGACACTCTCTTGCGCAGCGCTGTGTGGCTAACAATCAAGGAGAGTAAATCGAGCTTTGCCATCGAACACGAAGAGCAGCAAACCGACCGGATCAAACGCTTTGCAGCGGTCATGGAACAACGCTGCGGAACTGGCGCGCCCCCTTTGACTCAGGAGCAGATTGCGTCCATCCAGCAGGAGATTCTCGGCCCACGGGCGCTGTCCTATGGCATCCGCAAATCGCCCGTGTTCGTCGGGCAGACCCGTGGCTTCCAGAACGTGCTGCATTACCTGGCCCCGGCATGGCAAGACGTTGAAGCCATGCTTCGAGGATTGCAGGCTTTCGAATCCAATACCCGCGGCAGCTCTTCGATACTGCGCGCTGCCGTGATCTCTTTCGGTTTCGTGTACATCCATCCGTTGAGCGATGGCAACGGGCGGATCTCGCGCTTTCTGATCAACGACATCCTGCGTCGCGACGGCGCCTTGCCGCCGCCCTACATCCTCCCTGTTTCGGCAGTCATGCAGGACTACACCCTACGTCCGCAGAACTACGATCAGATACTCGATGAGTTTTCACGCCCTCTGATGCAAGTCATTGAGACGGACGTTCGCTTCGAAGGCTATGTGAAATACGCCGATGGAATGGAATCGAATCTGCACTACGACGGCTACCTGCACAATTCTGCGGCGTGGCGATTCATCGATCTGACCCCTCACGCCGAATACATCGCGCGGGTCATTCGTCAGACCGTCCAGAAGGAAATGCGGGACGAAGCCAGCATCTTGCGCAATCACCAGCTCTTGCGCGACGCGATAAAGAATGTGTTCGAGGGCCCGGACGCGGACATCGACCGCATCATTCGCTCGATTCACCAGTCGGAGGGCCAGGTAGGCAACAAACTACTGAAGCAATATCCGCTGCTGGAGCAAGAGCCAATAAGAGCGGAGATAGTCGCTTTAGTATCCCGATTCCTGGGATGAAAACCTCTTAGTACGGTAACCGGCCGGGTTTCTAACAATTTTGAAGACGAAAAGCCGTTTTCTAACAAAAATGAAGACGGCCTAACGATTTTGAGGGATCAGTTCGACAGTTGGTTGGCGAACTGTCCGACGGCGCTGACCACGCGCTGCGCGCCGTCCTGAATTTCGACGATCACCGACCCCGCCTGCCCCGCCAGTTCCAGGCCCTGTTGCGCCTGTTGCTTGCCGCTGATGATGACGTTTACGGCCTGCTCGGCCAGTTGCTGGTTCTGCTGCACCACACCGACGATTTCCTCAGTGGCCTTGCTGGTGCGCGAAGCCAGTTGCCGGACTTCGTCGGCGACCACGGCAAAACCGCGCCCCTGTTCACCGGCCCGGGCAGCTTCGATGGCCGCGTTGAGCGCCAGCAGGTTGGTCTGGTCGGCGATGCTGCTGATGCTCTGGATGATCGAGCCGATGAGCTGCGATTGTTTGTCCAGCGCGCCAATCCGGTCGGCGGCCTGTTCCATGTGTTCGGCCAGCTCTCGCATGACATCGACGGTCTGCTGCACCACGGCCGCACCTTTCTGGGCGCTGCCATCGGTTTGCTGCGAGGTGCTGAATGCAATGTTGGCCGCTTCGGCAACGGCGATTTCGCGATTGACCTGATCGGTGATGATGGTCGCGAATTTCACCACTTTGTACAGCCGGTCGTGGGCGTCGGTGATCGGGTTATACGAAGCTTCGAGCCAGACCACCCGCCCACGGCTGTCGACGCGTTTGAAGCGTTCGGCAACGTATTCACCCCGGCGCAGTTTGTCCCAGAACCCTTGATATGCGGCTGAGTTGTATTCCTCCGGCTCGCAGAACATGCGGTGATGTTTGCCCTGAATCTGCGCCAGCGTGTATCCCATGGAGCCCAGGAAGCGCTCATTGGCGGTCAACACTTCGCCAGCCAGATTGAATTCGATCACGGCTGTGGAACGTTGCAGGGCCTCGATCAGGTTTTCGTGCTCTCGGGAGGCTTCAATGGTGCGAGTCAAGTCGCTGGAGTGCACCGTGAAATATTTGACCCGCCCTTGGCTGTCGCGCACGGGTTGCACAATCGAACGCAGCCACGCTTCCTGGCCATTGCCGCGCAGCAGACGCAGCGCTCCGTTCAAATGCTCGCCACTGCTGATTGCGGATTTCATGCGTTGATAGAAATCCAGTTTCTTCACATGGGCCGGAACCAAGTCGTCGATCGATCGGCCAACGAGGTCGGCGTTTCGGTATTGCATTTCGTTTTCGAAGTTGGCGTTGACCGACTCGATACGACCTTGAGGATCCAGACGCATACCCAGCATTTCGCTGTCCAGACTGCTCCTCACCTGCTCCACCGATGAAAGCTCTTCACGCAGCGCAGCCAACTCTTGTTTGAGACGTTTATTGAACATGAAAGGCGAACTTCCAGAGAGATGAGGGGGATCACCATGAGCATCGGCGTGCCCCGTGCTTTCTTGAGTCCAGAGCAGACGAGCTGCCGCTTTCAGCGCGTCGCGTCGCAGTGAACCAAGGGGCCGGAACGGCGTCCTTGAGTCTGTGCCTTCAAGAAAGGGATTTACTCATCGCACAATTGCCACATACTGCCCGCGCTGTTTTTCATTCGTCAGAGTCATTTCCAGTTTTCAATTACGCCAGGTTCATCTTCATGAAAAAAATTCTGCCCTATCTGCTGAGCGCCGCTGTTTCCTTCATTCCGGTGGCATTCACCCAAGCCGCAACGCCTGCCGCTCCCGTGCAACTGATCGTTCTGAGTTCCGGCGGCATCATGGGCGCCTTCAAGGCCGTCACCCCGGATTACGAACAACGCGTGGGCGTCAAATTGCAGGGCGAGGTCGCGCCGTCCATGGGCGCGACCCCGCAAGCGATACCCAATCGCCTGGCACGACAGGAGCCCGCGGATGTGGTGCTGATGGTCGGGGCGGCGCTGGACAAGCTGATCAAGGACGGTCAGGTCGATCCGAAAACCCGCGTTGACCTGGGCAAATCCTATATCGCCATGGCAGTCAAGCATGGTGCGCCACACCCGGATATCAGCACCATGGACGCGTTCAAACAGACGCTGCTGGACGCCAAAAGCATCGCCTATTCCGACAGCGCCAGTGGCGTATACCTGTCGCGCGTGCTGTTCAATCAGATGCACATTGCCGAACGAGTTCAGGGCAAAAGCCACATGATCCCCGCCGAGCCGGTGGGCGAAGTGGTTGCGCGGGGCGATGCCGAGATCGGCTTTCAACAGTTGAGCGAGTTGAAGCCGGTGGACGGTATCGACATCATTGGCCTGATTCCCGATCAGGCCCAGCAAATGACGCTGTATTCAGCGGGCGTCGTCTCCAAGAGCAAGCACCCGGAACAGGCGAAACAGTTTCTGGAGTTCCTGAGTTCGTCGGCCGCCGCACCCGCGATCAAAGCCAGCGGCCTGGACCCGATTGCCAAATAGGACGCCCTGTAGCAGTCCGGCCGGGTGGCTACAGGATGTGGGCCGAAGTCAGACCTGAAGCTCGATCAACTCGCCCCGCACATCGAGGCCATCGATGTGCAGCATCCCGACGGTAATCGGCAGTTTGAAACGCCGAGGCCCGGCGCTGCCGGGGTTGATGAACAGCAGCCCATGGCGAGTCTGCTGCAACGGCTTGTGCGAGTGACCGGTGACCACCACTGCGACATCCGGCGGCAGGTTTTCGGGCACGTCCGCCAGAATGTGCGTCACGTAGATCGCCAGCTTACCCACTCGCAGTACCGCTTCATGCGGCACATCGGACGCCCAGGCGTCGTCGGTATCGTTGTTGCCGCGCACCACGGTCAATGGCGCAATCTCGCGCAAGGCTTGAAGGATATCCGGCTTGCCGATATCCCCACCGTGAATCACAAAATCACAGCCATGCAACGCCTCCAGCGCCTGGGGACGCATAAGGCCGTGGGTATCTGAGATCAGTCCGACTTTCACTGCCATCGATCAGCCTCCGGACGCCGACACCGCCGCTTGGCGCGACTGCACCCACTTCATGCTGATCATCGCCAGCAGCGCGACCACGGCCACCAAGGAGGCGAAGAACTCACCGACATGGGGCAAGCCAAATGCCTGAACGCTGAACCCGACAGCCACCACCGGCACCGAGATCGACACATAGAGCACGACGAAAAAAGCCGACGTCACCGCCGCTTTCTGATGGGGCGGACTGCTCGCCGTCACCGCCCCCATGCCTGCGCGAAGGATCATGCCCTGCCCGATTCCCGCGAGCAGGCCCGCACAGACCAACAACAGTAATTTCGCGGTGGCGATGCTCAATCCCAGGCACATCATGCCGATGATCAGACCCACGCAACCAAGGCTCATGTGCAGTGTTTTCGGCAGCCATTGCAGTGCGGCCTGGCCAAGAATCGAGGCCGCGAAAAACAGGCCAATCACCGCACCAATCAACAGCCCTCCGTGTACGTCCATGATGTGGATCATCACCGACGGCACCATGCTGGTGAACAGCCCAGCGACGCTGAAGCCCGCCAATCCTGCGATGGACGCTGAAATGAACACACTGCGTACCGCGGCCGGAACCGAGGGCTTCTGGATGCTCAGTTTCAGTTGCTCGGCACGCTCCACCGTCTCACGAATAACAGCCACGCCAACGGCAGCGAGCAAGAGTAACGCCAAGTGAACGTAGAAAATCAGATGCAGCGGATCGGCCAGATATTGCGAAGTAAAACCGGCCAGCAGTGGCCCGATCCCAAGGCCCAGCATGTTCGCGGCGGTTGCCATCAGGGTCGCGTTCTTGAAGGTCTTGGGCGCCAGCTCGATCACTGCGACGGTCGCCGTGCCGGTCATGACTCCCGCAGAAAGCCCTGAGAACAGTCGCCCGATGAGTAGGCCGGTAATCGAATCGGTGCACAAGAAAATCACCGCACTGATCGCGCCCATCAAAAGGCCAGCCAGCAGCATGGGCCGACGCCCCAGTTGATCCGACCAACTGCCGACCGCCAGCAGCGCCGCGATCACCCCCGCTGCGTAAATGGAAAAGATGATGGTCAGCCAGCTCGCGTCAAACCCCAGCCGCTGCTGGTAGATGGCGTAAAGCGGCGTGGGTAGCGTGGTGCCCAGCATGGCGATCAACAGCGCTCCTGCGGCGATGAAGAAATCGCGAGAAGAGGGTGAAGCAGACGGGGTCATGAATCCTCCAGACGGATAAACGGACACACATTATCGGTCGATTGCGTACAAAACGTCGGAAAAGTTTGCTTAGCGAGTGGACCACAGCCCGAACCCTTACGTTCGGCCGTGATGTTTTCGCGCTCCTGGAGGGCCCGGAAAATGGCGATGAAAACGTTAACATTATGACTATCTGTGTCACCGCTTACGCCCTTCATCGTGCTAGCCTTGCCACATCTTTCGACGACTGTGACTGCCCTAGAAGTTGTCCGGTTTCAAGGCAGCCAATAGCCCATGACTAAAAAGACACCCGTCACCATTACTGACATTGCCCGCCGCGTGAACATGACTCCGGTCACCGTTTCACGTGCCCTGAACAAGCCCGATCTGGTCAAGCCGGCCACTTTGGCGCGCATCCTCGAAGTGGCGCAAGAGCTGGACTACGTGCCCAACGCCTTCGCCCGCAGCCTCAAGCGCAGCGAAAGCATGATCATCGGCGTGATCACCGCGTCGGTGGACAACCCGTTCTACAGCGAGATGATCAAGGCCATTTCCCGCGAGGCCAAGAAGCACGGCTACACCATCATGCTGGTGGACACCGACGGCTCGGAAGAACTCGAGGGCAAGGCGGTCGACACCCTGCTCAGCTACCGCGTGGCAGGCATCGTGCTTTCTCCCGTATCCGACGAGCCGGAATACCAGCCCAGCTACCTGAACCGTCTGAGCAACGGCGACGTTCCGGTGGTGCAACTGGACCGCGCACTGCACGGCAGCCCCTTCAGCCATGTGGTGCTGGACAACTATCACAGCGGCCTCAAGGGCGCGCGCTACCTCTTGGCGCAAAGCCCGACGATGAAGCGTTTGCTGGTATTGACCGGCCCGGCGCATTCGCGGATTTCAGAGGAGCGCCTCAAGGGTGTGAAAGCGGCATTGGCAGAGAGCGGCAAGCAGGTGCAACTGGATGTCTTCGCGGGGGATTACACCCTGAAGCCGTCGTATCGAAGCACGCTGAACTACCTGAAAGAGCAGTCGGCGCCGGATGCGATTTTCGGATTCAACCAGTTGATCACCCTCGGCGCCATGAAAGCCCTGCGCGATTGCGGTATCGCCCATGAAAGCCTGCCGATCTGCGGCATTGACCGCCTGCCCTTCGCTGACATCTTCGGCATCCCCATCGCCTGCATCGCCCACGACGCCTCTCTGGCGGGCAGCAGCGCGGTGACCATGCTGCTGGAGCGGATTCAGGATCGGTATTTGCCCAAGGCCAAGGTGGTAATTGTCGGGGAGTTGGAGAATGGGGTGTCGTAACTGGTCGCGGCAGGCTAACCCCGTACCTGTAGGAGTGAGCTTGCTCGCGATGGCGGCGCATCTGAAAAAATGTTGTCGTCTGACACGACGCCATCGCGGGCAAGCGCGCTCCTACAAATAACGCGGTAACCATGCTGCTGGCGCGGATTCAGGATCGGTACTTGCCCAAGGCCAAGGTGGTGATTGTCGGGGAGTTGGAGAATGGGGTGTCGTGACTGGTCGCGGCAGGCTAACCCCGTACCTGTAGGAGCGCGCTTGCCCGCGATGGCGGCGCATCTAAAAAAATGTTGTCGTCTGACACGACGCCATCGCGGGCAAGCGCGCTTCTACAAAGCCTGAACATTACTTGCTGGTATACCCCCCATCAATCGGCAGCGACACGCCACTGATCATCGACGCCGCGCTGCTCAGCAAAAACAGGATCGGCGCCGCCACTTCCGAGGTCTCGGCAAAACGCCCCAGCGGGATGGCGGCGAGCGCCGGATCGCGTTTGCTCGGCTCGCTCCAGGCCATCTGCGCCATAGGCGTCAAGGTCACAGTGGGATTCACGCTATTGACCCGAATCCCGAACTTGCCCCACTCCCCGCACTGCACGCGGGTCATGGCATCCATGGCTCCTTTCGACGCGCAATAACTCAGGTGATCGTCCAGCGCCACCAGCGATGCCTGGCTCGACACGTTGACGATGCTGCCCTTTACACCCGATCCGATCATGGCCTTGGCGACACTGGCAGCCGTCATCACTGCCGCTCGCACGTTGACAGTCATCACTTGATCGAACGCGCCTGCACTGACCTCGGTCGCCGCCTCCAGGATCGATATCCCCGCGCAGTTGACCATGCCGTGCATAACGGGCAGTTCGCCAAGCAAAGCCTTGAGTTGCAGGTGATCGGCCATGTCGATGCGCAGCACCTGACAGCCTTGAGTCGCCAATTCCTGTAACGCCACTGGATCGCGCCCCATGGCATAAACCTGCGCGCCGGCCTTGAGCAATTGCTGCGCTACTTCCCAGCCAATGCCGCTGCTGGCGCCGGTGACCAGAATGCGCTGGCCGCTGAAATCAAAATGGGCGGTGTTCACATTCAAGCTTCCTGCAGACGATGCATGATCGGTTTCAGCGCGGGATACAGCGCCACGTAATCGGCGAACAGACGCGAATACAGCGCAACGTTTTCCGCCTGCGGTTCAGCTCGGCGCTCCAGTTGCACCCAGCCTTTGTGAACCTGTTCTTCATCGACCAGACCGACCGCATGAGCAGCGAGCAAGGCCGCCCCCAACGCCGCTTCGACTTCCTGAACGATGGTGTAGACGGGGAAGTTGGTGACGTCGGCGATAATCTGCATCCACAAGTCCGAATGGCTTGCGCCACCGACCACTATCAGCCGGGGATCCAGCGACCGCGCGCCTTTGGTGCCCGCTTCGATGTTGTGACGCAGCGCGAAGGTGACACCTTCCAGCACCGCCCGATACAGGTGGATTCGGCTGTGGTAGAGATTCAGGCCAACGAAGCTGCCGCTGGCCTTCGCGTCCCAGACAGGGCTGCGTTCGCCCATCAGGTATGGCTGGAACAACACCCCTTCGCTGCCAGCGGGGATCTTGGTCGCGGCGCGTTCGAGGATGACGTGGCTGTCTTCCCCGCTCTCGCGCCCCTGTTGTTCTTC
>Ga0160447_100622_pt1 | contig 15840 bp, 10 predicted proteins | sample HID1973K_E1MG_FD_108222 | JGI IMG/M metagenome (GOLD analysis project Ga0160447, IMG submission 108222) | Enriched mosquito-associated microbial communities from UW Madison campus, WI, USA - HID1973K_E1 MG | ecosystem: Host-associated > Arthropoda: Insects > Digestive system > Unclassified ...
GGAGGACATTCGCCCCCAAGGCCCGCAGGCCACGCCGGGACCCATCAGATCGCATCAAAAAAGCCCCGGTGCGGGGGCACCGGGGCAATCAGGGGGAGGGTCGAACTCGTTCTGTCAGCGCACTGCGACCGGCGTTTCCTCCGGCGTGGGCTGGCGCCAACCGCCGAGCGCCTTGTAGACCGCAACCACACCGACATTGACCTGCGCCTCGGCGTCAGCCAACGCGTCATCGGCTGCCAACTGCGTGCGCTGCGCATCAAGCAGAGTGAGGAAATCCTCGGAGCCCTCGCGATAGCGGACCTCCGCCAACACCTCGGCACGCCGCGCGGCATCGGCCTGCTCGGCGACGATCGCCAGCCGGGTCTGCCGCCGCGCATAGGCGGTCAACGCGTTCTCCGTGTCTTCCAGCGCCAGCAACACACTCTGCTCGTACTGCGCGAGTGCGCCGTCGGCCTGGGCCTCGCTGGCACGCAGACGCGCGCGCACAGTGCCAAAGTCGAACGCGGCCCAACTGATCGAAGGCGTGATCGACCAAGCCTTGCTGGCGCTGTTGGTCAACGAACCGGCATCACCGGACAGGAACCCAACGAAACCGCTGAGGCTGATCCGCGGGAACAGATCCGCCGTGGCCACGCCCACGCGAGCGGTCGATGCGGCCAGGCGGCGTTCCGCCTCACGCACGTCCGGACGCTGCCGCAGCAACTCCGCGGTGTCGCCCAACGGCAACGCATGCGCGTACGCCGGGGTCTCCTTCGGCACCAGCATCGCGTCGAGCGCATCGGGCATCCGCCCCACCAGCACCGCCAGACGATGGCGGTACTGCGCCTGCGCCACTTCCAGCAGCGGGATGTCGGCTTCGATCGCCTTCAACCGCGCGCGGCTGCTCTGCACGTCCAGCTCACTGCCGGCCCCCAGATCCCAACGCGTCTGCGTCAGCTGCTGGGTGTCGCGCAGATTGACCAGCGTGTCCTTCGCAACATTCAAACGCTTTTGCACGCCGCGCAGTTCGAAGTAGTTGCGCGCGACCTCGGCGGCCACCGTCACCTGTGCGTCCGCGAGACTGGCCTGCTCGGCCTGCAGATCCGCGCGCGCCGCCTCGGCGGCACGGCGCTGACGACCGAACAGATCCAATTCCCAGCGCGCATCGAAGCCGAGGCTGTAAGTCTCGGTCAACACGCGCTCGCCTTCCGGCGTGCTCAGGTCAGGTTGCTTGCGGCGATCGTAGTCGCCGCCGGCGGTGACATGCGGCGCCTGATCAAGCCGCGATTCGACGAATACCGAACGCGCCTCCTTGACCCGGGCGACCGCGATGCGCAGATCGTGGTTGGCGACCAACGCATCGCGCACCAGCGACTCCAGCACCGGATCGTCGAACTGGCCCCACCACTGCCCCACCGGCGACTCGCTGCTGAAGGCCGCATCCTGCGCGCCCTGCAGCGTCACCGACGGCGGCGGCGTGGCCTTGTAGTCCGGCCCGACCGCGCAGCCGGCCAGCACCAATGCCGCCAGCGCCACACTCAGTGTGCGTATCACCATGGCAGCACCTGCCCGAGATGCGTGAAGCTGCCGTTCGGCCCGTCGGCATCGATCAGCGCCAACTCGACGCTGCTCTTGGCGCCTTCGGGAATGTCGATCTCGCCGCCGCCGGCGTTCATGTCGGTCTTCACGTAGCCGGGGTGGATGGTGTTGACCTTGATCTTGCTGTCGCGCAGCTCGTAGGCCAGGCTCACGGTGTAGCTGTTCACCGCGCTCTTGGACGCGTTGTAGGCCGGGATCTTGAAATCGTAGATCGGCGAGGCGGGGTCGCTATGCAACGTCAGCGAGCCGAGGATGCTCGACACGTTGACGATGCGGCCGGCCGGCGAACGCCGCAGCAGCGGCAGGAACGCCTGGGTCACCGCGACCAGCGCGAACACATTGGTTTCAAAAGTCTTGTGCCAGGTGTCCAGCGTCTGTTCGGAAGGCTTCTTGCCGGCGTCGTCGATCGCGATGCCGGCATTGTTGACCAGGATGTCGAGCCGGCCATGGCGCTGCGAAACCTCGTGCACCGCCTCGGCAATGCTCGCCGCATCGGTGACTTCAAGCGCGATCGCCTCCACCGGCAGCCCTTCGGCCTGCAGCTTCAGCGCCGCCTCGACGGCGCGGCCGCGGTCGCGACCGGCCAGCAGCGTATGCACGCCGGCCTGGGCCAACTGACGCACCGTTTCCAGGCCGATGCCGCGGGTGGCGCCGGTGACCAGCGCAATCTTCTGGGAATTGTTCATTGCAATGCTCCAAAGAGTGAAGAGAGGTCAGACCTGCCGAGTGTGCGCTTCGTGCCCATCGGCGCCGTGCACGGCATGGCCGTCGGGCGCATGCGACACCAGCGGACGGTTGGCCAGCTTGCGCAGTGCCACGTAGAACACCGGGGTCAGGAACAGCCCGAACAGGGTCACGCCGAGCATGCCGGCGAACACCGTCATGCCGGTCGCCGAACGCACTTCCGCACCGGCGCCATGCGAGAACACCAGCGGCACCGTGCCGGCGATGAACGCGATGGAGGTCATCACGATCGGGCGCAGACGCAGGCGGCAAGCTTCCAGCGCCGACTCGACGATGCCCTTGCCCTGCAGTTCCAGCTCACGGGCGAACTCGACGATCAGGATCGCGTTCTTGCACGCCAGGCCCATCAGCACGACCAGGCCGACCTGCACGAACACGTTGTTGTCGCCATTGCTCAGCCACACGCCCAGCAGCGCCGACAACAGGCACATCGGCACGATCAGGATCACCGCCAGCGGCAGCGTCCAGCTTTCATACAGCGCGGCCAACACCAGGAAGGCGAGCAACACCGACAGCGGGAACACGATCATCGCCGCCTTGCCCTGGCTGGCCTGCTGATAGCTCAGGTCGGTCCATTCGATCGCCATGCCGTTGGGCAGCACCTGCTTGGCCAGCTCCTCGACCTTGTGCATCGCTTCGGTGGACGACAGCAGGCGCGCGTCGGCCTCGCCGGCCAGATCGGCCGCCGGATAACCGTTGTAGCGCAGCACCGGGTCCGGGCCGTAGGTTTGCTTGATCGTCACCATCGAGCCGATCGGCACCATCTCGCCGCGGTCGTTGCGGGTCCGCAGGCGCGAGATGTCCTCGACGCTGTCGCGGAACGGCGCATCGGCCTGGGCGATCACCTGCCAGGTACGACCGAACTGGTTGAAGTCGTTGACGTAGGCCGAGCCCAGATAGGTCTGCAGCGTGTCGAACAACTGGGTCAGCGGCACGCCCTGCGCCTTGGCCTTGACGCGATCGACCTCGGCATCGAGCTGCGGCACGTTGGCCTGGTAGGTCCCGATCGGATACGCCAGGCCCGGCGTCTGCGCGATCGTGCCCTGCATCGCGTTGACCGCACTCTGCAACGCGCCGTAGCCCAGGTTGCCGCGATCCTCGATGAACAGCTGGTAGCCGTTGCCGTTGCCCAGGCCGAGGATCGGCGGCGGCATGAAGGCGAACGTCAGCCCCTCACCCAGGCTGCTGATCTTCTGGTTGATCTCGGCATTGATCTCCAGCGCGCTGCGATGGCGCTCGGAGAACGGCTTCAGCGGCAGGAACACCACACCGGTGTTGGGCGTATTGGTGAACTGCAGCGCATTGAGGCCCGGGAACGCGATCGCATGCGCCACGCCCTCGGTGTTCATCGCGATGTCGGTGACCTTGCGCAGCAGCGCGTCGGTACGCTCGATCGAAGCACCTTCCGGCAACTTCACGCCGGCGATCAGGTACATCTTGTCCTGGGTCGGGATGAAGCCGCCCGGCACCGCCTTGAACATCAGGCCGGTGGCCAGCAGCAGGCCGATGTAGACCACGAACACCACGCCGCGACGGCCGAGGATCTTCGACACCGCCCCCTGGTACTTGTTGGAGCTGGTGTTGAAGAAGCGGTTGAACGGACGGAACAGCCAGCCGAACAGCTTGTCGATCAGGCGCGACGGCGCGTCCTTCGGCGCATCGTGCGCACGCAGCAGGCGCGCGGCCAGTGCCGGCGACAAGGTCAGCGAGTTGATCGCCGAGATCACCGTCGAGATCGCAATGGTCACCGCGAACTGCTTGTAGAACTGCCCGGTCACGCCCGACAGGAAGGCCATCGGCACGAACACCGCGCACAGCACCAGGGCAATGGCGATGATCGGCCCGGACACCTCACGCATCGCCTGATGCGCGGCCGCCATCGGAGTGAGGCCCTCCTCGATGTTGCGCTCGACGTTCTCCACCACCACGATCGCGTCGTCGACGACGATGCCGATCGCCAACACCAGGCCGAACAAGGTCAGCGTGTTGATCGAGAAGCCCAGCACATACAAGGCGGCGAACGTGCCCACCACCGACACCGGCACCGCGATCAGCGGAATGATCGAGGCGCGCCAGGTCTGCAGGAACAGGATCACCACCAGCACCACCAGCAGCACTGCTTCCAACAGCGTGTGGACCACCGCGCTGATCGAGTCGCGCACGAAGATCGTGGTGTCGTAGACGGCTTCGTACTTCACGTCGTCGGGGAAGCGCTGGGTCAGCTCGTCCATCTGCGCGATGACTTTGTCGCGGATGTCGAGTGCATTGGCGCCCGGCGCCTGGAAGATGCCGATGCCGACCGCGTTCTTGCCGTCCAGCTGCGAACGCAGCGTGTAGTCGCCGGCGCCCAGCTCCAGCCGCGCCACGTCCGACAGGCGCACGATCTGCCCGTCCTGGCCGGCCTTGAGCACGATGTCGCCGAACTCCTGCTCGGTACGCAGGCGGCCCTGCGCATTGATCAGGGTCAGGAACTTGCTGTCGGGCATGGGCTCGGCGCCGAGCTGGCCGGCCGAGACCTGCACGTTCTGCTCGCGCATCGCCGCCACCACGTCGCCGGCGGTCAGCCCGCGCGCAGCGATGCGCTCGGGATCCAGCCAGGCGCGCATGGCGTAGTCGCCGCCGCCGAACACCTGCGCGTCGCCCACGCCCTGGATGCGCGCCAGCGAATCCTTGACGTGCAGGCGCGCGTAGTTGCGCAGGTACAGCGTGTCGTACTTGCCCTTGGGCGAAGTCAGGTGCACGACCATCAGGAAGGTCGGCGACTGCTTCTGGGTGGTCACGCCCTGCCGGCGCACGTCTTCGGGCAGGCGCGCCTGCGCCTGCGAGACGCGGTTCTGCACCTTCACCGCCGCATCGTCCGGGTCGGTGCCCGGGCGGAACGTGATGGTCATCTGCAGCACGCCGTCGGAGCCGGCGACCGACTTGATGTACATCATGTTCTCGACGCCGTTGATCGCTTCTTCAAGCGGCGTGGCGACGGTCTCGGCGATGACCTTGGGGTTGGCGCCCGGATACACCGTGCGCACCACCACCGACGGCGGCACCACTTCGGGGTACTCGCCGATCGGCAGCAACGGGATGGAGATCAGGCCCGCGGCGAAAATGATGATCGACAGCACCGCGGCGAAGATCGGCCGGTCGATGAAAAATCTGGAAAAGTCCATGGGGGTTGTCCTTCGTGTGGACTTGAAGTCGTGAGGCCCGCTGCCCGGTGGCGACACCAGGCAGCGAAGGCCCGCCACCGGCCCCGCGAGGGGGCCGGCGCTGCCATTGGATTGCGTTGTACTGCGGAGGTCAGTTCATCGCGGTCTTGCGCGCAGGTGCGGTCGCTGCGGGCGCCGGCGCCATCGCCACCGCCTTGGCCTGCACCGGCATGCCGGGCATGAAGACCTTCTGCACGCCGTCGATGATCACCTTGTCGCCGGCGGCCAGGCCGTTGCTGACGATGCGCAGACCCTCGGCGGTGCGGCCAAGCTCCACGTCGCGGCGCTGCGCCTTGCCTTCCTTGTCGACCACGTAGACGTACTTGCGGTCCTGGTCGGTCAGCACGGCCTTTTCATCGATCAGCACCGCCTTGAACTCGCCACTGCCCAGCAGCTGCACGCGGGCATACAGGCCCGGCGTGAACAGGCGCTGCGCGTTGTCGAGCACGGCGCGGACGCGGATCGTGCCGGTGGTGCGCGCGATCTGGTTGTCGAGGAAGTCGACGCGGCCGGCATGCGGATAGCCGTCCTCACCGACCAGGCCGATCCGCACCGGCAACGCGCCATCGCGTTCGCTCGGGCGTTCACCCGTGCGTGCCATCTGTGCGTAACGCAGGAAGGTGCCTTCGTCGGCATCGAAATACACGAAGACCTTGTCCTGCGAGACCACCGTGGTCAGCACGCTGGCGGCGTCGCCGGCGCTGACCAGGTTGCCGGCGGTGACCAGGGCGCGCCCGGCACGGCCGTCGATCGGCGCACGCACACGGGTCCAGTCCTGGTTCAAGCGTGCGGTCTCCACCGCGGCCTGCGCGGCGAGCACGTCGGCAGCGGCCTGGTCGGCGGCGGCCTTGCGCTGCTCCCAGGTCTCGGTGGAGATCGCCTGTTGGTCGGCCAGCTTGCGGGCACGCGAGGCTTCGCTGCGGCTGAGTTCGGCCTGGCTGCGCGCACGTGCCAGGTCGGCTTCGGCGCGGGACAGCTCGGCCTTGTAGCTGCGGTCGTCGATGGTGAAGAGCACATCGCCCTTCTTCACTTCCTGGCCTTCAGCGTAGTTGACCTTGTCGATGTAGCCGGACACGCGCGGCCGCAGCTCGACGCTTTCCACCGGCTCGACGCGGCCGGTGAAGTCGTCCCATTGCGCGACCTGCTTGATCAGCACCGGCGCGGCGCCGACCTGCGGCGGCGGCGGCGCGGCCTGCTCGGCGGCCTGCGAACCGCAGCCGGCCAGCACCGCGGCGAACACGGCCGCGGCCAACAGGTTGCGCAGCGGACGCTGCGTGATCGACGAGAACGGGGTGGCGTTCGATGTCATGGGGAATACCTCTTTATAGGGGGAGAGGGAGGGAGACGCCGGCCAGCAATCCTTTGACCGGTTGAGTGGAAAGTTTCTTGTCGGCGTTGACGATCACCGGATCGGGCTGACCGCGGCCTGCCAGCAACGCCACGGCGTTGCGGCCGACGGCCAACGGACTGAACCACTCGGGACAGGCTTCGCTCTTGCGCTCCGGGTTGCAGACCGGTTGTTCGACCGACAGCATCTGCACGCGCACGCCCAGCGGCTGCGCTTCTTCACGCAACACGTGCGTCAGCATGCGGGTGGCCGACGCGGCGATCGAGGTATCGCCGTGCCCGGACCACGGACGCAGCGCGCAAGGACTGCCGATCAGCAAGTAGCGCCCACCCAGGTCGGCCAGCAGCGGCAACAGATGCCGCGCGGCGGCCAGGTGCGGCAGCAGGTCGCGCTGCAGTCGGCGCAGCAACGCCGAAGCAGGACGGTCGATCAGGCGGCCGCTGGTGAGCGGGCTGCCGAGGCTTGCGACCACCGCCGCCAGCGGGTGTTCGCGCTCGGCAATGACGTTGGCCAGGGCTTCGGCGCTGGCATCGTCGGCCACCGAGCCGACCATCGTTTCCAGGCCCGGGGCATCGGCGAAGCGCTGTTCCAGCGCCCGCAGGCGGCGCGCATCGCGGCCGACCACCAGCACCCGGCTGCCGGCTTCCAGCAGCGCGGCGACCACGCCGCCGCCCACCGTGCCGGTACCGCCGAGTACCAATACCTCCGGCCGGAGCATCCCGCTCATGGGACTTTTACTCCCGAAAACGGGACAATGCGTATCCCGCCCAGGCGGTTGGACTGGCGCGCGGCCAGCCGGAAGCTGCCCCCGCCCTGGCGCTTGGGCGGCGGAGTGAATTCGCGAAAAGCCACGGGATCACGGGCATTCACGTTGAACGACACGGGGTCGAACGCGTGTTCCAGGGTCTCGTTGCGGGACGGCGGCAAGCCGATTAGACGACGCAGCCACATGGCGCACCTCGGGGGGGATCAGGAATGGCGCCAAGTTACGCCTCGAAGCCGCACTTGATTAGTCCGGATTTAGGGGAATAATCATCCCGGAGACGGTCCAATCCCTTGGACCGATCGTCTGTCCGTCAGGAGAGCCCCCCATGACCCACGATCTCAACGACACCCTGATCTTCGTCAAGGTCGTCGAGCAAGGCAGCTTCATCGCCGCCGCCAACGTGCTCGGACTACCCAAGACCACCGTCAGCCGCAAGGTGCAGGAACTGGAGCAGCGCCTGGGTGCGCGCCTGTTGCACCGGACCACGCGGCGCATTGGCCTGACCGAAGCCGGCTCGGTCTACCACGAGCACTGCCAACGCATCGCGCGCGAACTGGAAGAAGCGGAAAGCGCGGTCGGCCAGTTGCAGTCCGGCCCGCGCGGCTGGCTGCGTTTCACCGTGCCCTACTCCATCGGCATCACCTGGATCGCGCCGCTGCTCGGCGAGTTCCACGCGCAATACCCGGAAATCCAGCTGGATATGCATCTGGGCAACGAGAAGCTGGACCTGATCGCCGGCGAAGCGGACCTCGCGCTGCGGGTGGGTTCGTTGCCGGATTCGAACCTGGTCGCGCGCAAGCTCGGCAGCCTGCGCACGCAGGTGTTCGCCAGCCCGGCCTACATCGAGCGTTACGGCGAGCCGCTGCATCCGGAAGAGCTGCAATTCCACCGCACGCTGGCCATGCGCAAGAGCCGCACCAACACAGTCAACAACAACCGCTTCTACTGGTCGTTGACCGATGGCGCGGAGCTGCGCGATTTCCCGGTGAGCCCGCTGATGGTCGCCAATGATCCGTCCGCGCTCAATGGCGCGTTGTTGTGCGGCGAAGGCCTGATGCTGACCGGCGACGTGATGGCCAAGCCCTTCGTCGAATCGGGCATGGTGCGCCGCGTGCTGGCCGGCTGGACCGGGCCGGAGGTGGACTTCAACGCGGTGTTCGCCGGCGGACGTTTGATCTCGCCGAAGGTGCGCGCCTTCGTCGATTTCCTGGTCGACAAGTTGAACTTCGACGCCAACTACATGATGGCGCAGTGCCCCGCCGCCAAGCTTGCCGCCGCGCAGGCGCGCCAGGCCGAACTGCAGGCCGAGGACCCCGCGGAAGTCCAAGCCGAAGAAGAAGTCGAAGCGTTGCTGGAAAAAGTGGCGCGCTGAGGAGCGCGCCTGGCACCGCTGGTAGGAGCGGCTTCAGTCGCGACCCGCTACATCCCGCAGTCGCGGCTGAAGCCGCTCCTACAAAACGCCGCTGCATCGGGAAAGCAGAAGGGCCGCTCGCGCGGCCCTTCCTTTACAAACTACTCGACGCCGTCAATGCGTCCCGGTCGCGCCCTGCCCATCTTCGCGCAACGGAATCAGGCGGATCTCGACGCGGCGGTTCTTGGCACGGCCGGCGTCGGTGTTGTTGTCGGCAATCGGCATGCGCTTGCCCATGCCCAGCACTTCCAGGCGTTCGCGCTGCACGCCCTGCGCGGTCAGATACTGCGCGACCGAGTTGGCGCGCTGTTCGCTGAGACGCTGGTTGACCTCGTCGCTGCCGACGCTGTCGGTGTGGCCGACCACCTCCACCATCGTCTGGTTGTATTCCTTCAGCGTCGCCGCCACGCCATTGAGCGCGCCGTAGAACTCGGGCTTGAGCGTGTACTTGTTGAAGTCGAAGGTCACGCCATCGGGCAGGTTGAGGGTGATGTTGTCGCCCTGTCGCGAGACTTCGATGCCGGTGTTGGCGGTGCGCTCGCGCAGCGCGCGCTCCTGGCGGTCCTGGTACTGGCCGACGGCGGCACCGCCGAGCGCGCCGATGCCGGCGCCGACCATCGCGTGCTGCCGGCGCTCGGTGGCGCTGTCGCCGGTGAGCAGGCCACCTGCGATACCGATGGCCGCGCCGATCAAAGCGTTGCGGCCGGTCTTGTTCTGCTGCTGGGTCGGGTTGCCGTACGGGTCCTGCTGCACGTAGGACCCCCCGGTGGCGCAGGCCGACAGGCCCACTGCCGCGACCAGCGCCACGCACATGCTTCTGCTTGCTGCTCGGAACATCGTTTTCTCCTTGTCGCCGCCGGCGGCGGAATTGGGACAGGAGGATAAACAGGCAAACGCGACCGCGACATGATGGAAACCGGTTACGTGGCGCGCCAGCGAGCACACATTCAGTTGGCAGTGGGCGCGGTCAGTCCGCCGTGCGCATGGCAGCGTAGGCGTCCAAGGCCTGCTTGCGCCCTTCGGCCAGGTCGACCAGAGGCTGCGACGGATAACCGGACACGACGATGCCATGCTCCCACGGCGCGAAGCGCTGCGGCACCGGCAACGCGGCCAACTCCGGCACCCAACGCGTGATGTAACGCGCCTGCGGATCGAAACGACGCGCCTGCGCGACCGGGTTGAACACGCGGAAGTACGGCGCGGCATCGGCACCGCTGCCGGCCACCCATTGCCAACCCAACGTGTTGTTGGCCAGGTCCGCATCGACCAGCGTGTCCCAGAACCAGCGAGCACCCTCGAGCCAATGTGCGCGCAGATGCTTGACCAGCACGCTGGCGACGATCATGCGTACGCGGTTGTGCATATAGCCGGTGGCCCACAGCTCGCGCATGCCCGCGTCGACGATCGGAATGCCGGTGCGGCCGCGCTGCCAGGCCTTGCGATCCGCCGGCGACAGCTTCGCCCACGGGAAGCGATCGAAGCGCGCATCCAGGTTGTGGTCCGGCGTGCGCGGGAAGTGATGCAACAGGTGATAGGCGAATTCGCGCCAACCCAGCTGCCTTACGAAGGCGTCGATATCGGCGGCGTTTGCCGCGTTGCGCTCGTCCGCCAGCGCCGCGCACACCCGCCACGGCGCGATCTCGCCAAAGTGCAAATGCGGCGACAGTCGCGAGGTGCCGGTGCGGTCGGGCAGATCGCGCTGCTCGCGATAGCCGCGCAGCGCGCCGTCGGTAAAGGCTTCGAGCATCGATCGCGCACCGGCTTCGCCCGGTTGCCAGTGCGCCCAGAATCCCGGATCCCAGCGCGGCGAAGGCAACAGGCCGAAGGCCTCGAGATCGTCCCCCGGCAACGCCGCCGGCGGGGGCAGGCGCGCCGGCGCATCCCACGGTGCCGGCGCACGCCACTGCGCCAAGGCCGCGCGCCAGAACGGGGTGAACACCTTGTAGGGCCCACCCTGCTTCGTCGCCAACTCCCAGGGCTCGAACAGCAATGCGCCGTTGAAACTCTCGCAGTCGAGGCCCTGCTCGCGCAGCCGGCGCTTGATACGCGCGTCACGCGACTGGGTCGCCGGTTCGTACTTGCGGGTCCAGTAGACCGCCTGCACGCCACTTTGGGCGATCACCTCCTGCAGCACGCGCTCGCTGTCGCCGCGACGCAGCAGCAGCTCCGAGCCGCGCGAACGCAGCTCCTCGCGCAACGCCTGCAGCGAATGATGCAGCCAGGCATTCGAAGCCGCGCCCGGCGCCCACGCGCCCTCTTCATCCGGCGCGTGGATGTACAGCGGCAGCGGCACGTGGCCGGCCTCCAGCGCCGCGCGCAAGGCCGGTTGATCGTCCAGGCGCAGGTCGCGCCGCAGCCATACCAGTGCGTGGGTCATGCGCAAGCCAACGGGGTCGGGCGGCGATCATAACGAAGCCGCCGTGGCGGCCGGATCACGGCAAGCGCCGCGACCCGGCCAGTGCCCGCGCAGCGCTATTCGCGCGGCTGGCGCTCTGCCGACGTACCCAGCAACTCGATCTCGGCAAGCGAGCACTGATCTTGGGGACCGCCCGCGGCCATCACCAACCGGTACTGGCGTTGGTGGGCAGGCGTGGCAAGACGGAAGGGCCGCGTGTAGTGCGCCCATTCGAAAGCCTCGCCCTCGCGATGGTCGAGCAGCTTCCACGACCGGCCATCGTCCGAACCTTCCAGTCGCCACGCGCCGGGAGCGCTGCCGGTGCTACCCGAGGTCAGCGTGTAGAACGTCACCGCCGCGTCCGGCGCCTTCGCCAATGCGTAGCTCAACGTGATCGGCACCGCGCAGGAGAATGCCAACTCGGTACGCGAGGTATCGTCGAACAGCACGCCTGCATCCACGCCCGGCAAGCTCGCCGAGGCGACGCCGCGTCCACTGCCGGTGATGTCGGCCAAGGGCGCAGGCAGCGCCGCGCCAGCGGTCAGCGATGCCGGCAACGCCGCGCTGTCTCGGCCCCACGCGGCAGGCTTGGGCGACATCTTGAACTCGATGCGCCCGCCCTCGGCCAACACGCGATGCGGAATGGCGGTGCTGTGCCAGGGCTTTCCGTTCACGGTGACGCCGGACACGTAGATGTTCTCGGCACTGTTGTCCGGCGCGCTGATCACCAGGCTGCGGCCGTTTTCCAGATGCACCGTGGCCTGGGTGAACAGCGGCGAGCCGATCACCAGTTGGTCGCTGCCCATCTGCAACGGATAGAAGCCCAGCGCGGCGAACAACCACCACGCGGAGGTTTCGCCGTTGTCCTCGTCACCGGGATAGCCCTGGCCGATTTCCGAACCACCGTACATCCGCGCCAGCACTTCGCGCACGATCTGCTGCGTGCGCCACGGCTGCCCGGCATACAGGTACATCCACGGCACGTGGTGGGCGACCTGGTTGGAGAAGCCCCACTGGCCCATGCGCACGTCGCGCGCCTCGACCATCTCGTGGATCAGCCCGCCGTAGGATCCCGGGAAACCGGCCGTTTCGGGCGTGGCGAAATACTGGTCGAGCTTGCGCGCCAGGGCTTCCCTGCCGCCGTAAAGATTGGCCAAGCCCTGCCCGTCATGCGGCGCCAGGAACGCAAAGCCCCAGCCATTGGTCTCGGTGTAATCGTGCTCGTGGCCCCAGACGCGCGGGTCGTAATCGGCGGCCGTGGACTTCCAGCGCCCATCGGCCGAACGCCCCTGGAAGAAGCCGATCGCCGGGTCGTACATGTGGACGTAGCCGAGCGCGCGGTGGCGGTAGTAGTCACTCTCTTCGCGCAACCGTTGTGGCGACATCCCGGCCGGCGGATCCGCCGCCATCTTCTCCAGCATGTGGGCGATGCCGAAATCGTTGATGTAGCCCTCCAGCGCCCAGGAAACGCCCTCGCCTACCGAAGTCGGCGTGTAGCCGATGAACGGCGCGACCTCCATGCCCTTGCGGCCGATGTTGTCGCTGGGCGGCACCACCGCCGCGTTCTTGATCGCCGCGGCATACAGCGAAGCGACGTCGAGGCCCGCCACGCCCTTCATGTAGGCGTCGGCGAAGGCCGCGTCCGAACTGGTGCCCGTCATCAGGTTGGCATAGCCGGGCGAGGACCAGCGCGGCACCCAGCCACCCTCGCGGTAGTGCTGCAGGAATCCGTTGACCATCTCGGCGGCCTGCGCAGGCGCCAGCAGCGACTGCGCCGCCCACACCGTGCGATAGGTGTCCCAGAAACCGTTGTTGACGTAGACGCGGCCATCGACGACGGTCGCGCCGGTGTGCGTTTCCGTGGTCCCGGCCGGGATGTCCTTGCTGGCCGACGACTGCGATGCGTGCTGCCAACGCGGCGCTTCGCCGGTGCCGGTGTTTTCGTGAGCCGAGTTGGGATACAGGAACAGCCGGTACAGATTGGAATACAGCGTGGTGAGCTGGTCCGGCGAGGCGCCTTCGACTTCGATCACGTCAAGTTTTTCGTCCCAGGCTTTCTGCGCGCGCTCGCGCACGTCCTCGAAACGATCGTTCGCAGCCATCTCCAACGCCAGGTTGTGCTTGGCCTGCTCAAGGCTGATCAGCGAGGTCGCAATGCGCAGGGTGACGCGACGGTCCGCGCCGGCGTCGAAGCGCAGGTAGCCGGGCACCTGCTCGCGCGGCTTGCCCGGCTTGCCGTCCTTGCCCGCGTCGCGTGCGACCAGCTTGCCGCTGGCGACCACGGGGCGATCGAACTGGGCATACACGAACATGCGGCCGGCACCGTTGGACAGGCCGCTGCGGGTGTCGGTATAGCCGGTCAGTTCGCGGGTCTGCGGTGACAGGGTCAGTGCGCCCTGGTCGCTGACGTTGTCGAAGATCAGGCTGGCGTCGTCGCCGGGGAAGGTGAAGCGGAACATCGCGGCGTGGTCGGTCGGCGCGATCTCGGCGACGATGCCGTTGTCCAGCTGCAGGCCGTAGTAATACGGGCGCGCGACCTCGTTCTCGTGGCGAAACGGCAGCGAACGCGCAGTGCGGTTGGCATTCGGCACGCCGCGCGCCGTTGATGGCATGACCTGGAAGGTCTGCCGGTCGCCCATCCACGGGCTGGTCTCATGGGAGAGCGCCAGCGCTTCAAGCCGCGGCAGGTTCTGCGCGTCGTTGCCAGCGGCGTATTCGTAGATCCAGCTCAGCGAGCCGGCGTTGGTCACCGGCGTCCAGAAGTTGAAGCCATGCGGCATCGCAGTGGCCGGAATGTTGTTGCCGCGCGAGAAATCCCCGCTGGAATGAGTGCCCCGCGTGGTCAGCACATGGTCGCTCGGCCGCTGCGCAGCGACGGCAGCCGGCACGTCGGCGATGCGGATGTCGTCCACCCAACCGTGCCCGGTTGCCGGCCCGTACGGCGCCTGGTAGCCGACCAGGATCTTGTCGATCACCTTGCCCGCGGCCACGTCGCCGAGCCGGGTCTGCTTGTGGTTCCACTGCTGCGTGTACAGCGACTTCGACGCGCCCTGGCCAAGCGGCGACAAGGTGAAGCCTTGCTGGTCGCGCGCGCCCAGTTCGGAAAGCCGGGTGCCGTCGGTGAACAGCAGGTCGAGGGCGACGAACGTGCTGGGATAGCGCAGGTCGCCATCGATGAACTCGGGAAATACCTTGTACGAGAGCTCGGTCGTCGCCGTTACCGGTATCGAGACATCGAACAGTTCGGCCACGGCTTGCCCGCCCTTGCTCCCAGGCACCTTGCCGTCGTAGCGCAGCGAATGCACGCCACTGAACCCCACGCCCGGCTTGGACGTGTAGGCGACCTCGGCGCCTCCGCCGACGCGGACCGACAACGTCGCGCCTTCGCCCTGCACCGGCGCTGCGGCCGGGCTGGGCTGGCCCGGTTCGTACGAGGTCCAGAACAGGTCGCGCCCGGCCGTGGCTGTCGCGGGCGACATCGCGCCCAGTGGCGCCGCGCAGGTGACGAGCGTGGCGGTGGCCAGTACGGAGAAGAACAAAGACCTTCGGCGGGGCGGATTAAAGGGCATGGTGGTCACGGCGTTCGAAGGCAAGGAAGGAGGGAGCGCGCAACGGGCGCTGGCGAGCGGTGAAGGCGGGAACTCAGTTGCGCGGCGGCTGCAGGCTATCGGCAAGCGAGCGCAACTGCAGTGCGGCGCGCAGACCGTCCAGGCTTGCCGCGGAGGTCACGCGCACCGACGCCCGCTCGCCTGGCAACAAGGTCAACGCGTTGTCGGAGGGTGTCGCATCGAGCGCGCCGAAGTCGATCCACACCGCGCGGGCCAGCCGCTCCGCCTGCAGGTCGAGCACGTAGTCCGCACCGTCGCGACGCCAGTCGGCCTGCACGCCCGGCTCGGGCCACGCCATCTGCTTGGCGGAAGCGAAATACACCACGCCGCGCGAAGGCGGCTCGCCCTCGACCTGCAGGTCGAACACGGCCACCGTCGTCGCGGGATCGGCGCCTGCCAGCAGCGCCGCGTCCGCATGATCGGCGACCCGGGTCGCCGACAGCGGCGCCAACGTCACCGCCTTGCGTTCGTCGCGCAGCAACGTGCCCTGCAGGCTCATCACCCGCAGCCGCAGCTCGCCGCGACGCGCTTCGGTGCGGTCGTTGAGCAGGCTCACTTCGGTATGACCATCGCCGCGCAGCGCCGCCACCGCGACCGGCGCGAAGAAGCGGCGCGCATGGAACTGCAAGGCCTTCCAACGACCGAACCAGTCGATGCTCGACCACGAGGCGCCGGGCCACACGTCATTCAATTGCCAATACAGCGAGCCCATCGTGTAGGGGCGGCTGGCGCGATGGTGCAACGCGGCCAGTTCGATGCCCTCGGCCTGCATGACCTGGCTGAGGTA